>Ga0070741_10001496_pt1 | contig 70787 bp, 77 predicted proteins | sample Coa_R1_4_FD_66440 | JGI IMG/M metagenome (GOLD analysis project Ga0070741, IMG submission 66440) | Surface soil microbial communities from Centralia Pennsylvania, which are recovering from an underground coalmine fire - Coalmine... | ecosystem: Environmental > Terrestrial > Soil > Unclassified ... | reverse complement strand
CTTGACCTGCGCGCGCCATCGTCACAGCTCCATGGTCGGGACGAAGAGCTGGCGCACAATCGAACAAAGAGCTGACAACCTCCTTGACATCCTCAATCCCCATGTGAGCAATCCAGGGCCGCGCGCGTGGCCCTGGATTGCTTCGTCGCTTCGCTCCTCGCAATGACGGACGAAGCCAGACTCACGAACGCAGAGAGAGAAATCAACCCCGGCCGTCGCAGGCCCAGGCGCGGATCACGCATTCCTTGCCGCCGAACTTGTAGCATTCGCGCGTCGCCTCGTTGAGCGAGGTCGAGATCTGCGGCCGCACCGCATAGCCGTGGGGACCGCAGGGATTGGTCATGTCGATGGAAAAGGCGGCACAGGCGTGGCGCATGACGACGGCCTCGCACTCGCCCTGGCATTGCTTGAGCGCGGCGGTCCGCGCGGCCTCCTCGGCCGGGTAGTCATAGGCCTGGCCATAGGCGCCGCATTTGCCGATGGCGAAGGCGCCCGCCGCAAAGGCCGGCGCAGGAGCCGCAAGCACGATCAAAGCGGCCATAGCGCGTCCGCGCGCTGTCCTGAACGAAAGCACGATCCCCCTCCCGAATTGCCGGAGCGCGCCAAATCTAAGACAGCGGTCGTTTCAACTTGGTGAATGTGCGGTTGAAATGCGGCGAGGTGGCAGGACGATAACCGCCGAACAATTGCCTCCGGTCGTCCCGGCGAAGGCCGGGACCCAGACCGCGGAATCTATCGGTGGATGCACGCTGGCAGACGGCCTTCGCAACAACAACGGCCTGTGGTTATGGACCCCGGCCTTTGCCGGGGCGACGACGGAGAGGTCGCGCGACCTATCCCCGTCGCGCGGTCTCCAGCGCTTGCGGCGTGTCGATATCGAGGAACGCGCGTTCGCCGTCGACCGGCACTTCGGCGACCGCCTCGGCGTGCTTGGCGATGAGGTGTCGCGCGCCGATATCGCCGTCCAGCGTCAAGAGCTCGCTGAAGAAGCGGCGCGACCACAGCACGGGGTTGCCGCGGCGGCCTTCGGCGACGGGCACGACGATCAGATTGCCGCGATCCGGATCGAAGGCCTCGACCAGGCGGTCGAGCAGATTGGCGTCGATCAGCGGCATGTCGCCGAGGCAGATCACGGCGCCATCCGCGTCCTTGACGACGGCAGCGATGCCCGCCTTGACCGAGCTTGCGAGCCCGCCGGCGAAATCCGCATTGCGCACGAATTTGACTTTCAGTCCGGTGAGCGCCTGCTCGACCAGCTCGGCCTGGTGCCCGGTCACCACGATGACTTCGGACGCCCTGGAGGCGAGCGCCTGTTCGGTCGCGATCCGCACCAGCTTCTTGCCATTGAGCTCGGCGAGCAGCTTGTTCGGGCCGCCCATCCGGGTCGAGCGTCCCGCCGCGAGCACGATCGCCGCGACCTGGCGGTTGCCCTCGGTCTCGGGCTTGGCGCGCGGCTGCGGCCGCGTGACGATTTCCATCAAGAGGCCGCCGACGCCAAGCCCCATCAGCTCGGAGCGCGTGACCTTGAGCCCGGCGAGCAGGCGCATCAGCACCCAGTCAAAACCGTTCTCGACCGGCGAGCGCGCGCAGCCCGGCGCGCCGAGCACCGGCACGCCACCGGCGCTGCCGACGAGCAGCAGATTGCCGGGATCGACCGGCATGCCGAAATGCTCAATGGCCCCGCCGATGCCCGTGATCGCGGCCGGGATCACGTCGCGCCGGTCCGCGATGGCGGAGGCGCCGAACACGATCACGAGCTCGGCGCCGAGCGCCAGCATGTCCTTGACCGCGGCGGACAGCGCCTTCTCTTCATGCGGCACGCGCTTCTCGGCAATGATGGTAGCGCCCGCCGGCGCCAGCCGCTCGGCGGTGACACGCAGCGTCTTCTCGATCACCTTTGGCGCAAGCCCCGGCAACAGCGTCGAAACCACGCCGACCCGCTTGATCACGTAAGGCGCAATGCGCAGCGCGCCGGCGCCCGCGGCCTTCACCGCGGCGTCGCACAAGCGCGCTTCGACCCCGAACGGAATGATCTTGACCGTCGCGATCATCTCGCCTTCGACAACCGGCTTATAGGCCGGCAGGGTCGCAAAGGTGATGGCCTCATCGATGCCGTTGATGCCATCGACAATCGCGCGGTCGATCACCAGGACGCCCGCGCGCGCCGCAAACAAATTGGCACGGCCGGTGAAGGCGCGCTCGACATGGACGCCCTCGCCGGTGACGGCGTTGGCGATTGCGGATGCGGCCTCATCCTCGGAAACATCGCCGGGCTCGAGCCGCACCACGACGACTTCCTTCACACCCGCCTTTTCCAGCGCCTCGACCTCGGCTGCGCCGATGGTCGTGCCCTTCTTGAGCAGCAGCGCACCCTGCCGGAGGGTGTGCACGGTCACCCCGCCTGTGGCTTCGCTTGGACTGGCAGGACCGAATTTCATGCTGCCTGTTCTTTTTCGCGTGGCGGCAGGCGCAGCTGCGCGGTGATCTCGGCCATGATCGCAACCGCAATCTCCGAGGGCGAGACCGCGCCGATCGCAAGCCCAATGGGCGCGTGGATGCGCGCGATATCGGTCTCGGCAGCTCCCATCGCGCGCAGCCGCTCGGCGCGCTTGGCGTGGGTTTTGCGCGAGCCGAGGGCGCCGATATAGAAGCAGTCGCACTTGAAGGCATGCAAGAGCGCCGGATCGTCGATCTTGGGATCATGCGTCAGCGCGACGAACGCGGTGTAGTGATCGATGTTGAGCGGCGGCAGCGCGACATCGGGCCATTCCGCAATCAGCGGCACATCGGGAAAGCGCTCGGGACTCGCAAACGCCGTGCGCGGATCGACGACGGTGACGTCGTAATCGAGCGAGCGCGCCAGCGGCGCCAGCGCCTGGCTGATATGGACGGCGCCGACGATCACGAGCTTGGCGGTCGGCGCGTAGACATTGAGAAACAGCTTCTTGCCTCCGGCTTCCACCATGCCGCTCTTGCCCATGCGCAGCTGTTTTGAGAGCTCAGGTCCAAGCGGATCGCGGGCAAAATCCGCGGCCTTGACCAGCCGCTGCTCGCCACTCTCGACATCGGTCACGACGATCACCGGGCGGCGCGCGGCGCGCTCGGCATTGAGCTCATGCAGGGTTTGAAGCTTCACCTGATCACCCCACCTTCTCGACAAAAACCCGGATGGTGCCGCCGCAGGACAAGCCCACATTCCACGCGGTCTCGTCGGCGACGCCGAACTCCAGCATCCTGGGCTGCCCGGAGGCGATCACGTCCATCGCCTCGGTGACCACGGCGCCCTCGACACAGCCGCCGGAGACGGACCCTAAGAACGTGCCGTCGTCATTGATCACGAGGCTCGAGCCGGCGGGACGCGGCGCCGAGCCCCAGGTCTCCACCACGGTTGCCAGCGCAACGCCATGGCCGGCCTTCTGCCAGTCCTCGGCCGCTTTCAGGATATCTTCGTCACGGTTGAGCATCACAAAACCTCCCATCAGGCGGCGGAGCGGATCAGGCTCAGATGATGCGGCGGGATCGGGGACGACAAGGCTTTGATCAGCGCCTGCATCGAGCTCAAATTATGCACGGGGCGGAATTCGTCAACGTGCGGCAGCATCATTTTGATCCCCTGCGCCTTGGGCTCGAAGCCACCAAACCTAAGAAGCGGGTTCAGCCAGATCAGCCGGCGGCAGGAACGGTGCAGCCGGTCCATCTCGAAGGCGAGCTTGTCGTCGGCCTCGCGCTCCAGCCCATCCGATATCAGGAGCACGATGGCGCCCTGCCCGAGCACGCGCCGCGCCCACAATTTGTTGAACGTATGCAGCGAGGTCGCGATCCGCGTGCCGCCGGCCCAGTCCTCGACCGAGGACGAGCAGCTCGCCAGCGCCTCGTCCGGGTCGCGCTCGCGTAACGCGCGCGTCACATTGGTGAGCCGGGTGCCGAACAGGAACACCGAGACGCGCTTGCGGGCGTCGGTGATGGCGTGCAGGAAATGCAGGAACAGGCGGGTATATTCGCTCATGGACCCCGAGATATCCAAGAGCGCCACAATCGGCGCCGGCTTCTCGATCCGGCCGAGCTTGCGGATGTCGATGATCTCGCCGCCGGTGCGCAGCGATCCGCGCAAGGTGCGCCGCATATCCAATCTCAGCCCCCGCGCGTGAGGCTTGTAGCGGCGGGTTTCGAGCTCGGCCTGCGGCAGCCGCATCATGTCGATCGCGCGCGTGGCCTCCGCGATCTCGGCCGCGGTCATCTGCGCAAAGTCCTTCTTCTGCAGCACCTCCTTGTCGGACACCGAGAGCCGCAGGTCCTGCTCCTGCACCTCCGGCTCCTCGCGCATCGATGGCTGCGACATCGCCTCCTGGACGCGGCGTGAGGCCGGCGGCGGCTTCTTCTTGGCGTGATCCGGCAGCGGCACCGAATCCAGCATGTGCTTCCAGTCTTCGGCGGCGCGGAAGAACAGGTCGAAGGCCTGGGCGAAGATCAGCATATGCTCATGGCGCTTGACGAAGACCGCTTCCAAGGTGGTGTAGACCTCGGCGCGGTTGCCGATCTCGATCAGCTGCAGCGCGTTCATGGCATCGATCACGGCGCCCGGGCCAACCGGGATGCCGGCGGCGCGCAGCGCGCGGGCAAAGCCGATGACGTTGTCGGCCATCAGGCCGGTCGGAGGTGCGAGGTGATTGATGGTGGTCATTCTGCGGGCTCCGCGCGGAATCTTCACCTCTCCCGTAGAGAGAGGTCGGATCGCATCGCGAGATGCGATCCGGGTGAGGGGTTACGGTCCCTCGTGAGGGCTGCGGCCCCTCACCCGGATTGCTTCGCAATCCGACCTCTCCCCGCTGGGGAGAGGTGAAGCGCGAACTCGTGGCAACAGCGAGCCAGATCAATTCTCGCTCGTGGCTTCCTTCAGCACCTTCTGCAGGCCATCGCCCTGCATCCGCGCGATATCGTCCTGGTATTTGAGCAGCGCCCCCAGGGTGTCGCCGACCACCTGCGCCGTCAGCGCGCGCGCATCGAGCTCGGTGAGCGCAGTCGCCCAGTCGATGGTTTCGGCGACGCCCGGCGACTTGTAGAAATCCTGGTCGCGCAGCGCCTGCACGAAGCGCACCACCTGCTCGGAGAGTTTCGCGGAGATGCCGGGCACGCGTGACTTCACGATCGCGAGCTCACGCTCCGCCGAGGGGTAGTCGACCCAGTGATAGAGGCAGCGCCGCTTCAGCGCGTCATGGATTTCGCGGGTGCGGTTGGAGGTGATGATGACGATCGGCGGCTGCGGCGCCTTCACAGTGCCGAACTCGGGGATGGTCACCTGGAAGTCCGAGAGGATTTCCAGCAAATAGGCCTCGAACGCCTCGTCGGCGCGGTCGAGTTCGTCGATCAGGAGCACCGGGGCGCCGCCGACGTCCGGCTCCAAGGCCTGCAGCAGCGGCCGCTTGATCAGATAGCGGTCGGCAAAGATGTCCGACGTCAGCTGCTCGCGGTCGGAATCACCCGCAGCTTCCGCCAGCCGGATCGCGATCATCTGCGCCGCGCTGTTCCACTCATAGACGGCGGAGGCGACGTCAAGTCCCTCATAGCATTGCAGCCGGATCAGCTTGCGCCCGAGGCTCGCCGACAGCACTTTCGCGATCTCGGTCTTGCCGACGCCGGCCTCGCCTTCCAGAAACAGCGGCCGGCCCATCCTCAGGGACAGAAAAGTGACGGTCGCAAGCGAGCGCTCGGCGAAATAGCCGCGCGCCATCAAAAGGTCGAGCATGGCATCGACGGATGCAGGAAAGGCCGATGCGGTCATCAAAGCGCCAGTGTTGGAGGGCCGGGTCTAAAGGCCAGGTGTTATTGCTTGGCAGTCATTCCTTGGCGGTCGCAGCCTCGACCGCCCGGCGGGCCAGTATCGCGATGAGATGGGCGCGGTATTCGGCACTGCCATGTATATCGCTATTTAAGCCTTCCGGGCTCACCGTCAAACCGTCCAGCACCTTGTGGGAGAAGCGCTTCTTCAGCGCCTCTTCGAACGCCTCCAGGCGGAACACGCCATTCGAACCGGCGCCGGTCACGGCCACCCGAACATCGGACGGCCGCTTCGCCACGAACACGCCGACCAAGGCATAGCGGGAGGCCTGGTTGCGGAACTTGACGTAGGCCGCCTTCTTCGGCAGCGGGAACAGCACCTTGGTGATGATCTCGTCCGGCTCGAGCGCGGTCGTGAACAGGCCCTGGAAAAACTCCTCGGGCTTGAGGCGACGCTTGTTGGTGACGATGGTCGCGCCCAGCGCCATCACGGCAGCCGGATAATCGGCCGTCGGATCGTTGTTGGCGAGCGAACCACCGATGGTGCCGCGATGCCGCACGGCGGGATCGCCGATCATGCCGGCGAGCTCGGCCAGCGCCGGAATGGCTTCGCCGACGATGGCCGAGTTGGCGACCTCGAAATGCGTGGCAGTGGCGCCGATCGAGAGCGAGCGCCCCTTCATCTCGATCTCGTTGAGACCTTCGATATGGGAGAGATCAACCAGATGCGGCGGGCTTGCCAGCCGCTGCTTCATGACCGGCACGAGCGTGTGGCCGCCCGCGATGACCTTGGCGTCCTCGTTCTTGGCCAGCAGGTTGGCTGCCTGCCGCACGGTCCCGGGACGATGATATTTGAATTCGTACATGGGATGTCCTGCCCGCGACTAGCGGTGTTGTTTCTTATGCGAGATCGGATTTCGCCATCGCTTTCGCGCCGGCCGCGATCGAGGCGACGATGTTCTGGTAACCGGTGCAGCGGCACAAATTGCCCTCGAGCTCCTCGCGGATCACCTCGTCGGTGAGCTCGTGGCCCTTGCGGTGCACGATATCGACCGCGGTCATGATCATGCCGGGGGTGCAGAAGCCGCATTGCAGGCCGTGATGCTCGCGAAACGCCTCCTGCATCGGATGCAGCGGCGCGCCGTCGGCAGCGAGCCCCTCGATCGTCTTGACCTCATGTCCATCGGCCATCACCGCCAGCGTGGTGCAGGATTTCACCGCCTTGCCGTCGAGATGCACGACGCAGGCGCCGCACTGCGAGGTGTCGCACCCGACATGGGTGCCGGTCAGCCGCAGATTCTCGCGCAGGAATTGCACCAGCAGCGTGCGCGGGTCGACATTGGCGGTTACGGGGTTTCCGTTCACGATCAGCGAAATTTTGGCCATCAGCACTCTCTGTTATAGCAGCCCGCGCGGCAGGTCGCGCAGGATCGCTGCCGCATTGCACGGCAGCGTCGTCTCAAAATCGGTCAACTCCCATCATATGGGCCATCACGGGGTTGGGCAACCTCACCTATTACCTAATCGGATGGTCCTAACCCTGTACGGCCTTGGCGAAATTCGCGAAGAACTCATCCGCCAATTTCTTTGCCGCGCCGTTGATCAGGCGTTGGCCGAGCTGGGCCAGCTTGCCGCCAATCTGGGCTTCCACCTCATAGCCGAGCAGCGTGCCGCCGTCCTTGTCCGACAGCTTCACCGTGGCGCCGCCCTTGGCAAAGCCCGCGACCCCGCCCTCGCCCTCGCCCGAAATCTTGTAGCCGTTGGGCGGGTCGAGATCGCTCAGGGTCACCTTGCCCTTGAAACGCGCCGAGACCGGCCCGACCTTCATTTTCGCCACCGCGCGAAAGCCGCCGTCCTCGGTCTTCTCCAGCTCCTCGCAGCCAGGGATGCAGGCCTTGAGCACCTCGGGATCGTTGAGCTTGGCCCACACCGCCTCGCGGGAAGCAGGAAGCTGGACTTCCCCATTCATTGTCATTGCCATGTGGGCCTCCCCGGCTCGTTGGGAACATTCGTTCTTCCAAGTAAAGCAGCGGCGGTCAGAAGGAAAGTGCGCATAAACGAGATTTGCGATGCATATTCGCAGTCGCGAAAGGCTTTCTTATGCGGTTTTGGATTGGCAGCAATGCTCGACAATGAGTTAGGGTCGCGCCCGTCATGAGCACGTCCCTGTCTCCCCTGCTCGCCCCGATGTTCTCCAGCGGCCCGATGCGCGCGGTCTGCGACGATGTGGCCTACCTGCAGGCCATGCTCGATTTCGAGGCAGCGCTCGCCCGTGCCGAAGCCGCAGCGGGCGTCATCCCGCAAAGCGCCGCAGCCCCGATCGGCCAGGCCTGCAAAGCTTCCGCCTTCGACCTCGCCGGCCTTGCCGAGGCCGCGACCCGATCGGGCAATCTCGCCATTCCCCTGGTCAAGGCGCTGACCGCCGCGGTCGCCAGGACCGATCCGGAGGCCGCGCGCTTTGTGCATTGGGGCGCGACCAGCCAGGACGTGATCGACACCGCGACCATGCTGGTGTTGCGATCAGGCATTGACGTGTTGCGAGACAATCTCGATCGCGCCATCACAGGCTTTGCCAAACTGGCGCAAGCGCATCGCAACACCGCGATGGTGGCGCGCACCTGGCTGCAGCATGCGCTGCCGATGCCGTTCGGGCTCAAGCTTGCCGAATATGCCGCGGCGCTGAGCCGCTCGCGGACGCGGCTGAAGCGGCTCGCGCAGGACGGGCTTGCGCTGCAATTCGGCGGCGCCGCCGGGACGCTGGCCGCGCTCGCCGACAAGGGCCTGGCGGTCGCAGAGAAGCTGTCCGGCGAGCTCAAGCTGCCATTGCCCGAAGCCCCTTGGCACACGCATCGCGACCGCATCGCGGAAGCGGCCTCGGTGCTCGCGATTCTCGCCGGCAGCTGCGGCAAGATCGCCCGCGATGTCTCGCTTCTGATGCAGACCGATGTCGGCGAGGCCTTCGAGCCTGCGGGTGCCGACCGCGGCGGCTCCTCCACCATGCCGCACAAACGCAACCCGGTCGCCGCCGCAAGCGCGCTCGGCGCTGCGACCATGGCGCCGAATCTCGCGGCGACGATTTTCGCCGCGCAGGTGCAGGAGCATGAGCGCAGCGCCGGCCCCTGGCATGCGGAATGGCCGACATTGCCGACGCTGCTGCTGGTGACGTCGGGCGCGCTCGCCGCAACGGTCGATCTCGCCGAAGGGCTCGAGGTCGATGCGATGAGGATGCGGCAGAATCTCGATGCGACCGGCGGGCTGATCATGGCTGAAGCGGTCGCGATGGCGCTTGCGGAAAAGCTCGGCAAGAGCGAGGCGCATCACCTTGTCGAAGCCGCGAGCAAGACAGCGGTGGCGGAGAAGAAGCATTTGCGCGATGTTCTCGCCGCCGATTCGAACGTGTCGGCGCAGCTTTCTGCGGATCAACTCAAAAAACTGTTCGAGCCGATGGCCTATCAGGGCGCCTCGCAAGCCCTGATCGACCGCCTGCTCGCTTCGCTTGACGAATAGAGGAACGCCTCCATGCCGATGATCAATGCCGACGGCTGCCTGCTCAACGTCTCCGTCGACGGGCGCCAGAGCGGACCGACCTTGATGCTGTCGAACTCGCTGGGCTGCACCTTGCAGATGTGGGAGCCGCAGATGAAGGCGCTCACCCAGGTGTTCCGCGTGATCCGCTACGACCGCCGCGGCCACGGCAAATCCGGCGTGCCGCCCGGGCCCTATTCCATGGAGCGCTTCGGCCGCGACGTGCTCGCGATCCTCGACGATCTCAACATCGACAAGGTGCATTGGTGCGGGCTGTCGATGGGCGGCATGGTCGGACAATGGCTGGGGGCGAACGCGCCCGAGCGTTTCGGCAAGATCGTCCTCGCCAACACCGCCTGCTACTATCCCGACCCCACCAACTGGCTGAACCGCATCAAGGCGGTGAAGGAAGGCGGCCTTGCCGCGGTTGCCGATACCGTGATCGCGGGCTGGCTGACCCAGGATTTTCGCGAGCGCGAGCCGCAGGTGACCGCGAACCTGAAGGCGATGCTGCTGGCCTCACCGGTGCAGGGCTATCTCGCCTGCTGCGAGGCGCTCTCCACCCTCGACCAGCGCGCGCTGCTGCCGAAAATCAAGAGCCCGACCTTGGTGATCGCCGGCCGTCACGACATGGCAACGCCGGTCTCCGCGGCCGAGTTCATCCGCAGCCAGATCCCCGGCGCCAGCATGACCATCCTCGACGCCGCCCACATCTCCAACGTCGAGCAGTCGCACGCCTTCACCGAAGCCGTGGTCGGCTTCTTGACGCAACGCTAGTCACCACCGTCATTCCGGGGCGATGCGAAGCATCGAACCCGGAATCTCGAGATTCCGGGTTCGGTCCTGGCGGACCGCCCCGGAATGACGGTGTCCCGGAGGAAAAATCACATGGACGACCAACACCGCCGCGATCAGGGCATGGGGCAGCGCCGCAAGGTGCTGGGCGATGCCTGGGTCGACAAGTCGATTGCGAACCGCAACGCCTTCAACACCGACTTCCAGGACCTCATCACCCGCTACGCCTGGGGCGAGATCTGGACGCGGCCGCATTTCGACGAGCGCACGCGGCGGGTGCTGGTGATCGGCACCATGGTCGCGCTCGGGCAATGGGACGAGTTCCGCCTGCATGTGCGCGCGGCGCTCGCCGAGGGCGGCTTCTCCCCCGACGACATCAAGGAAATATTGCTGCAGCAGGCGATCTATTGCGGCGTGCCCGCCGCCAATCATGCCGTGAAGGAAGCCTCAGCCATTGTTGAGGAGCTGGGGCTCCTGAAGCGGTAGCGGCTCGGCAGGAACCTCAGCCGGCGCCGGCACCTTCGCCGGGCCCTCGACCACAAGCACGATCGCCGTGCCGAGCATCATCAGGAGCTCGGTGGCATGCAGCCGCAGCGCCTCGGGCTCGCCGACCTTGGATGCCATCAGCATCAGCGCAAAGCTCATCACGCTGCCAAGACCAAGCGCGATCGAGAGCGCCTCGTTGGCGCCGCCCGCAATGCGGAGCCTCGGCCGGCACAGCTGCACCAGGAACAAGGCGAAGAACGCGACCACCATGAGGCGGCCGAGCGCGATGAACCAGGCGGCGCGGATCAGGCCCGCAGCGCCCCATTGCAGCTGGTCACCAAGATAGAAGGCCGCCGACACGTTCGGCCGCTCGAACAGGCCCCGCACCGGGGTGGCGACGATCCGAAAGGCGATGATCGCCCAGGTCGGAATGAAATAGCACGCGAGCAGCGCGCCGTTGAATGAACTGATCCGCCAGCTTGTGGCCATTGTCGCCTTCCCGCTTTTGCCGCAGCGCCTGACAAGGGCCCGCGGTTTGGGGACAGCTAACGCGCCTAAAGTCGTACCGGCAATTTAAACCCTTTGTTTACCTTAATATCCGTGCGGCGTAGCCTAGCCGACAAATCCAGGGCGGCAGAACCTTGTGCCTTTTCGGGCGACGCATGGCCGAAAAGGGGCAGCGCGGTGACGGAAGGAACCGGCAACGAAAACAATCCTGTAGAATGCGGTCTTAATCGCCTTTCGGCGCGGTTGCCGCTGCTGGTTCCCGCTGTTAAGACAGGCCCAAGACGCGTCGTCCAAGGCTGCCCGGGGCCCTCGCCGCGTCGGTCCTGTATGAAACGTTGGGACTTGCCCTCCCACGCCTGACCAGAACTGTTCGAGGTCCCGTAAGCCGCAGCCCATGGATTATTTCGCCCAACAGCTCATCAACGGCCTGGTGCTCGGCTCGATCTATGGCCTGATCGCCATCGGCTACACCATGGTCTACGGCATTGTCGGCATGATCAATTTCGCCCATGGCGACATTTTCATGATCGGCGGCTTCATCGCCCTGATCTCCTTCCTGATGCTGGTCTCGTTCGGCCTCACCGCGGTCCCGGTGATCCTCCTGATCGTGCTGCTGGTCTCCATGGCCATCACCGCGCTCTATGGCTGGACTGTCGAGCGCATCGCCTACCGGCCCCTGCGGCACTCGTTCCGACTGGCGCCGATGCTCTCGGCCATCGGCATGTCCTTCGTGCTCTCAAATTTCTCGCAGGTCGCCCAGGGCGCGCGCGTGAAACCGGTGCCCCCGGTCATCACCGGCGGCTACACCCTGCACCACAGCGCCGACGGCTTTGTCGTGCGGCTCTCCAACATCCAGATCGTGGTGGTGCTGACCACCATCGCGCTGCTTGCCATCTTCACCTGGCTTGTGTCGCGCACGCGGCTCGGGCGCGACATGCGCGCCTGCGAGCAGGACCAGACCATGGCGGCGCTGCTTGGTGTGGATGTCGACCGCACCATCTCCATGACCTTCGTGATCGGCGCGGCCCTCGCCGCGGTGGCCGGCATGATGTACCTGCTCTATTATGGCCTGGTCGACTTCTTCATGGGCTTCGTCGCCGGCATCAAGGCTTTCACCGCAGCAGTGCTGGGAGGCATCGGCTCGTTGCCCGGCGCGATGCTGGGCGGGCTTGCGATCGGCCTGATCGAGACCTTCTGGTCGGCCTATTTCTCGGTCGAGTACAAGGACGTCGCCGCCTTCTCGATCCTGATCGTGGTCCTGATCTTCATGCCGACCGGCCTGCTCGGCCGGCCTGAAGTCGAAAAAGTCTAATGGGCCACGTGACCGCCTCGCCAACCGACCATAAGCAGCCGCGTGGGCGCATCGCCTTCATCCTGAAGAAAGCCCTGATCAGCGCCTTTGTCGCGTTGGTGCTGTTCTCGCTGATGATCGGCATTCGCACCGAGGCCGGTCCCACCGGGCAATTGATCTACTGGACGCGCTTCGGCGAGCTCGCAAGCATCGTCGCCATCGTCTTCGCCGGCAGCATTGTCATCGAGCTCGCGCGGCAATGGCTCGGCCCCGCCGGCGCAAGCCTGCTGGTGCCGGCGCCGGTGCAGAACGGGCTTGCGACCGCTGGGCGTTACATCGCGCCGGCGCTGCTGATCTTCACCGTGCTGGTGCCGGTCATCTTCTATCACCAGCGCTACATTCTCGACCTCGGCATCCTGGTGCTCACCTATGTGATGCTGGGCTGGGGGTTGAATGTGGTGGTTGGGCTGGCCGGCCTGCTCGACCTCGGCTATGTCGCCTTCTACGCCGTCGGCGCCTATTCCTATGCACTGTTCGCCACCACCTTCGGCCTGTCGTTCTGGATCTGCCTGCCGATCGCCGGCATCCTCGCCTCGCTCTGGGGCGTGATGCTGGGCTTTCCGGTGCTGCGGCTGCGCGGCGATTACCTTGCCATTGTTACGCTTGCGTTTGGCGAGATCATCCGTCTCGTCATCACCAATTGGCAGAGCCTCACGGGCGGCCCGAACGGCATCTCCTCGATCCCGCGCCCGACCCTGTTCGGCCTTCCCTTGCTGCCGGGACCGAACGGGCTTGCCGCCAAGCTCGGCATCGCCTTCGACCCGACGCACCGTCTGGTCTTCCTGTTCTACATCATCCTCGCGATGGCCCTGCTCACCAACTGGGTGACCATCCGCCTGCGGCGGCTGCCGATCGGCCGCGCCTGGGAGGCCTTGCGCGAGGACGAAGTCGCCTGCCGCGCGCTCGGCATCAACACCACCACCACCAAGCTCACGGCGTTCGCCACCGGCGCACTGTTCGGCGGCTTTGCCGGGGCGTTCTTCGCCACGCGACAAGGTTTCATCAGCCCGGAATCCTTCACCTTCCAGGAATCGGCGCTGGTGCTGGCGATTGTCGTGCTCGGCGGCATGGGCTCGCAGCTTGGCGTCGCGCTGGCTGCGCTCACCATGATCGGCGGCTTCGAGCTGTTCCGCGGCCTCGAGCAATACCGCATGCTGGTGTTCGGTGTTGCCATGGTGCTCTTGATGATCTGGCGGCCGCGCGGGCTGATCGGTCATCGCGCGCCGACCGTCTATCTGAAACAGGCGCAGACGATCTCCTCCGACCTCGTCAAGGAGGGACATGGATGAGTGGCGCCGATCACATCCTCTCCGTCGATCAGCTGAGCATGCGCTTCGGCGGCATCGTCGCGGTCAACGCGCTGTCATTCGAGGCGCAGCGGCGCAACATCACCGCGCTGATCGGCCCGAATGGCGCCGGCAAGACCACGGTCTTCAACTGCATCACCGGGTTCTACAAGCCGACCGGCGGCACCATGCGGCTCGCCTCCGAGTCTGGACCGATCGCGCTGGAGCGGCTGAACGACTTCCGCATCTCCAAGCAGGCCAAGGTCGCCCGCACCTTCCAGAACATCCGCCTGTTTCCCGGCATGACCGTGCTGGAGAACCTGATGGTTGCCCAGCACAACACATTGATGCGGGCCTCGGGCCTGACGTTCCTCGGGCTCCTCGGCGTGCCCTCCTGGCGCGCGGCGGAAAAGCGGGCCATCGAGCACGCGACCTTCTGGCTCAACCGCATCGGCCTCTATGATCGCGCCGATGATGCCGCCGGCAACCTCGCCTATGGCGACCAGCGCCGGCTCGAGATCGCGCGCGCCATGTGCACCGAGCCCGCCCTGCTCTGCCTGGACGAGCCGGCCGCCGGATTGAACGCGCGCGAGAGTGCGGCCTTGAGCGAACTGCTGCTTTCCATCCGCGCCGAACAGGGCACCTCCATCCTCTTGATCGAGCACGACATGAGCGTGGTGATGGAAATCTCCGACCATGTCGTTGTCATGGACTATGGCGTGAAGATCGCCGAGGGCACGCCGAATGAAGTGCGCGACGACCCGCGCGTCATCGCGGCCTATCTCGGCGCCGACGAAGAGGAAGCCATCGCCGTGATGGAGAGCGACAATTGAGCGCTCCCTTGCTGGCGATCCGGGGGCTGCGCGCCGCCTATGGCAAGATCGAAGCCTTGAAGGGCGTCGATCTCGAGATCAATGCCGGCGAGATCGTGGCCCTGATCGGGGCCAATGGCGCCGGCAAGTCCACCCTGATGATGACGATCTTCGGCCGGCCCCGCGCCCGCGCCGGCGAGATCCTGTACGAAGGCCGCGCGATCACGGATGTGCCGACACATGAGATCGCGCGGCTCAGAATCGCGCAATCGCCGGAGGGGCGTCGGATCTTCCCGCGCATGAGCGTGGCGGAAAACCTGCAGATGGGCGCCGATGCCACCGAGACGTCCGAGGCCGAGCGGGAAAGCGCGCTGGAAAAAGTGTTCGCGCTGTTCCCGCGGATGAAGGAGCGCATGAGCCAGCGCGGCGGCACGCTGTCCGGCGGCGAGCAGCAGATGCTGGCGATCGGCCGCGCGCTGATGAGCCGCCCGCGCCTTCTGTTGCTCGACGAACCATCGCTCGGGCTCGCGCCGCTGATCGCGCGGCAGATCTTCGATGCGATCCGCACCCTCAACCGCCAGGACGGCCTGACCGTGCTGATCGTCGAGCAGAATGCCAACCACGCGCTCAAGCTCGCCCATCGCGGCTATGTCATGGTCAACGGCCTGATCACGCTCGCCGGCACCGGCGCCGAGCTGTTGCAACGCCCCGAAATCCGCGCGGCCTATCTCGAAGGCGGCCGGCGGGGCTAGCTGACGGCGTCAACCTCCTGCCCGAAAATCGCCGATGACTTCGTCACAATTTCAGCCGACAATGGCCGGCGATGCTTTGAGCCGGTCACAAGGCCGGAACCCACACACAAAGCGATCACTACGAGGGACTCCTATGAAAGTACTCAAGCTCATCGGCCTGGCACTTGGCGCGTCGCTCGCGCTGTCGAGCGCCGCCTTTGCCGAAGACATCACCATCGCCGTGGCTGGACCGATGACCGGCAGTGAATCCCCTGTCGGGCGCCAGCTGAGGAACGGCGCCGAGATGGCGGTCGCCGATATCAACGCCGCCGGCGGCGTGCTCGGCAAGAAGCTCGCGCTCGATGTCGAGGACGATGCCTGCGATCCCAAGCAGGCGCGCTCGGTCGCCGAAAAGATCGGCGGCATGGGGATCCCGTTTGTCGCCGGCCATTACTGCTCGTCATCCTCGATCCCCGCCTCCGAGGCCTATGCCGAGAACAACGTGCTGGAGATCACGCCCGGCTCGACCAACCCGACGTTCACCGAGCGGGGCCTGTGGAACGTTGCCCGCGTCTGCGGCCGCGACGACCAGCAGGGCACCGTCGCCGGCGATTACCTTGCCAAGAATTTCAAAGGCAAGAACATCGCAATCCTCGACGACAAGACCACTTACGGCAAGGGACTTGCCGACGAGACCAGGAAGGCCCTCAACAAGGCCGGCATCAAGGAAAAGCTCGACGAGTCCTACACCAAGGGCGACAAGGATTTTAACGCCATCGTCTCGCGCCTGAAGGCCGAGAACATCGATCTCGTCTATGTCGGTGGTTATTACCAGGAGGCGGGCCTGATCCTGCGCCAGATGCGCGACCAGGGGCTCAAGACCATCCTGATGGGCGGCGATGCCATGGCCGTCCAGGAGTTCGCCTCGATCACCGGCCCCGCTGCCGCGGGCACGCTGTTCACCTTCGGTCCCGACCCGCGCAAGAAGCCGACCGCGGCGGCGATTGTCGAGAAGTTCAAGGCCAAGAACATCGATCCCGAGGGCTACACGCTCTATACCTATGCCGCCATCCAGATCTGGACCCAGGCCGCCGCCAAGGCCGGAACCACCGACCCGAAAAAGGTGATGGACACCATCAAGGCCGGCTCGTGGGACACCGTGATCGGCAAGATCGAGTACGACTCCAAGGGCGACATCAAGCGGCTCGACTTTGTCGTCTACAAGTGGGACGACAAGGGCGGTTATGCCGAGGCAGGCGGGAATGGCACCTGAGGCTGGGGCCCTACAGCACGATCCGGAAAAGTGTGAAGCGGTTTTCCAAAAAGATCATGCTCAATCAAAGAGCTAAAGCGCGATGACGATTAAATCCTAATCTCATCGCGCTTTACGCGCGAAACGAGACCTGGAACGCCCCCTCCGCGGGGCGTTTTTTGTGAGGCGCTGAGGCGCGATCAGATCCAATCCGCTCCCTGATCCCGGATCATGGTCCAGCATCAGGCGGGAGCTGTTGCGGAATCGGCACTTTGCTCAAAAATTGCCGATGACTTCGCGGCAAAACCAGCCGACAATGCCGCCGATCCTTCAAAGCCGGCGAACAGCCGGCAGTTAAAAGACCGGCGTCGGCCGGCACTTTAAATGCCAGAACACTTACCGCGAGGGACCCTCATGAAATCACTCAAGCTCATCGGCCTGGCAGTTGGCGCGTCATTGGCGCTGTCGAGCGCCGCTTTCGCAGAAGACATCACCATCGCCGTGGCCGGACCGATGACCGGCACCGAATCCGCCTTCGGCCGCCAGATGAAGAACGGCGCCGACATGGCGGTCGCCGATATCAACGCCGCGGGCGGCGTGCTCGGCAAGAAGCTCGCGCTCGATGTCGAGGACGATGCCTGCGATCCCAAGCAGGCGCGCTCGGTCGCCGAGAAGATCGGCGGCATGGGGATCCCCTTTGTCGCCGGCCATTATTGCTCGTCATCCTCGATCCCCGCCTCCGAGGCCTATGCCGAGAACAACGTGCTGGAGATCACGCCCGCCTCGACCAACCCGACCTTCACCGAGCGGGGCTTGTGGAACGTCGCCCGCGTCTGCGGCCGCGACGATCAGCAGGGCGCGGTCGCCGGCGACTACATCGCCAAGAACTTCAAGGGCAAGAACATCGCGATCCTCAACGACAAGACCACTTACGGCAAGGGTCTTGCCGATGAGACCAAGAAGGCCCTCAACAAGGCCGGCGTCACCGAAAAACTCTACGAATCCTACACCAAGGGCGACAAGGATTTTAATGCCATCGTCTCGCGGCTGAAGGCCGAGAACATCGATCTGGTCTTTGTCGGCGGCTATCACCAGGAGGCCGGGCTGATCCTGCGCCAGATGCGCGACCAGGGGCTGAAGACCATCCTGATGGCGGGCGATGCGATGGCTGACAAGGAATATGCCTCGATCACCGGCGCCGCCGGCGCGGGCACCCTGTTCACCTTCGGTCCCGACCCGCGCAAGAAGCCGACCGCGGCCGCGATCGTCGAGAAGTTCAAGGCCAAGAATATCGATCCCGAGGGCTACACCCTCTATACCTATGCCGCCATCCAGATCTGGACCCAGGCCGCCGCCAAGGCCGGAACGACCGACCCGAGGAAGGTGATGGACATCATCAAGGGCGGTGCCTGGGACACCGTGATCGGCAAGATCGCGTATGACATCAAGGGCGACATCAAGCAGCTCGATTATGTCGTCTACAAATGGGATGATAAGGGCAACTATGCCGAGGTGAGCCAGAAGGGTTCCTGAGTTCCCGATTTTTTTGTGCAGCCGCCGAAACGCCCCGGCCCCCGGGGCGTTTTCGTCTGTTCTATGACTCGTTCCCTCCTCGCTCAGACAACGCTACTGTGCACCCGAGACTGGCTTCTGGTTACGCACCATATTGGCTAATATGAAATCATGGGTTGATTCAATTTCGTATTTCCGATCGGCTGTATTGTTGCGTCCCACGCTGTTGCCCATCCCCATCTGACATCCGCTGCTCGGAGGCGACATGCACAGCGGAGAACAGGACGGCCATGTTTTCCTCTCGACCCTGCCGGCCACGCGCCGCGACCGCGCGGCGGCGCTATGGGTGGTCGGGATTTCGGCGATCCTGTTCGCGCTTGCCATTCCCTATGCCAAGACGGCGCTGACGCCCGTTCCGGCCTTTATCGCCAGCTACCAGGCGGCGCTCGCAACCAGCGACATCGTCACCGCGGTGCTGCTGTTCACCCAGTTTGCGGCGCTACGCACGCGCGCTCTCCTGATGCTCGCGAGCGGATATCTGTTCACAGCGGCCGCAGCGCTCGTCCATGCCATGACCTTCCCAGGCCTGTTTGCGCCGACCGGCCTTTTGGGCGCCGGCCCGCAGACCACGGTCTGGCTCTACATAGCCTGGCATGCCGTGTTTCCGCTCATGGTGCTGTTCTATGCCCTGACCAAAGATCGCGGTGCGCAGGTCACAGCACCGACGTCGCACGCGATCCTGTTGAGCCTGGGTGCGGTCATCACGGCGCTGGTGGCGATCACCTACGTCGTCACCATCAGGCACGATATTCTGCCGATCCTGCTTGGCGCCGGCCATCGCACGCCGACCATGGTCGGCGTTGTCGGCGCCGTGTGGTGCCTGAGCCTTGCGGCGCTCGCCGCCTTGTTCTTTCGCAAATCCCACACGGTGCTCGATGTCTGGCTGATGGTCGTCATGTGCGCCTGGCTGTTCGACACCGCGCTGTCGGTGATCGTCAATGTCGGCCGCTTCGACGTTGGCTTCTATGCGGGACGCATCTACGGTCTGACGGCTGCGACCTTCGTACTGGCGGTGCTTCTGGTCGACAACGTCGCGCTGCAGGCGCAGATGGTGCGGCTGGTCGGCGCCCTGCGCCGGCAGGCAGCCTCCGAACGCGACTATCATGGCGAGCGCGAGCGGCTGTTCAGCGCGGTCGTGGAATGCTCCAACGACGCCATCATCACCAAGTCGCTCGACGGCGTGGTCACGGCCTGGAACGCAGCTGCCGAACGACTGTTCGGGTTCACCGCGGCCGAGATGGTCGGCAAGCATATCCGCACGATCGTCCCGCCGGAGCGGCGCGACGAGATGTACGACATTCTCGAGCGGATCGGCCGTGGCGAGACCATCGCGGCCCGTGAAACCCAGCGACTGCACAAGAGCGGGCGCGTGGTCGACATCATGCTCACAGTCGCGCCGCTTCGCGCGGTCTCGGGCCAGATCATCGGCGCCTCGAAGATCGCGCGCGATCTCACCGAGACCAAGCGCGCGCAAAGCGAGCTGATCCGGGAGAGCGAGGAGCGGCAGCGCATTTTCGAGACCTCGCGGGACCTCATCCTGGTGACCGATCCGATCGGAACGTTCGTGCAGGTCAGCCCGAGTTCGACGGCAATCGTGGGCTATCGGCCCGAGGAGATGATCGGCCGCAGCGCCATCGATTTCATTCATCCCGATGATCTCAGTGCGACCCGGGACGAGATGCGCGCCGCGCGCCGCGGCAAGCAGAAGCGCGCCTTCGAGGCACGCTACGTGCACAAGGACGGTCACGACGTCCTCCTGAGCTGGACCGGAACCTGGTCGCAGCCGGTTCGGCGTCACTTCTTCATCGGCCGCGACGTCACCGAGCAGCGTGCCGCCGAGGCACAACTCCGCCAGGTGCAGAAGATGGACGCCGTCGGCCATCTCACCGGCGGCGTCGCCCACGACTTCAACAACATCCTCACTGTCATCACCGGTACCATCGGAATCCTGCAGGAGGCCGTCGCCGATCGTCCCGAGCTCGTCTCGATCGCGCGACTGATCGACGATGCCGCCGAACGCGGCGCGCAGCTGACGCGGCATCTGCTCGCCTTCGCGCGCAAGCAGCCGCTGCAGCCGCGCGAGATCGACGTCAATGCCTTGGTGCTGGAGGCGGCAAAGCTGTTGCGCCCCACCCTCGGCGAGCAGATCGAGATCCAGTCCGAGCTGGCGGCCGAGACCTGGCCCGCCATGGTCGATCCGAACCAGCTCACCACCGCGGTCATCAACCTCTCACTGAACGCACGCGATGCCATGGCCGATGGTGGCAAGCTGACGCTGGAGACGCGCAACGTCTATCTCGACGAGACCTATGCCGGCATGCACAGCGATGTCATCGCCGGCAATTACATCATGGTCGCCGTCAGCGACACCGGCTCAGGGATTACACCCGAAAACCTGGAGAAGGTGTTCGAGCCGTTCTTCACCACCAAGGAAATCGGCAAGGGCACCGGCCTTGGCCTGTCCATGGTGTTCGGCTTCGTCAAGCAATCGGGCGGCCATGTGAAGATCTACAGCGAGGTCGGGCACGGGACCAGTGTGAAGATGTACCTGCCGCGCGCCGCCAGCACCGAGGACGTCAGATCCGACCTCCCCGCCGCTCCTGCGCTCGAGGGCGGCCACGAGACCGTGCTTGTCGTCGAGGACGATGCCCTGGTGCGCCAATATGTGCTCACCCAGATCAGGAGCCTTGGTTACGTCGCGCTCGAAGCCGCCAATGCCGCGGAGGCGCTGGCCATCATCGAGGCAAATCCGGCGGTCGATCTGTTGTTCACGGACGTGATCATGCCAGGCCCCATGAACGGCCGCCAGCTCGCCGAGATGGCGACGCAACGCCGCCCTGGCCTGAAGACGCTGTTCACCTCGGGCTATACCGAGAACGCCATCCTGCATCATGGTCGGCTCGATCCCGGCGTGCACCTCCTTGCCAAACCCTATCGCAAGCCGGAACTGGCGCGCATGATCCGCGTGGCGCTGTCGAACTGAGCGAGCCCTTGTGCGCTCATGCTATCGGTCAAAATGGAACCCGAGCCCAAACCCTTGGCCTGTGGCTGTGCGAAGAATGTTCAACGCCAATGTGACGACCCTACCGCGAAAGGCGACGGTGCGACACAAGCGACACGCGAAAATTGTATTTGCAGCAAGACGGCGTTTCAGCGGAGCTTTGGACTTTGCGCAGAGCGCGGCGGGTGACATAATTCACATCGACCGCTCTCCTGATAAGAGAATGATCGCGTGATGCGGGTTGCTTCCATACTTCTCGTCGAGGACGAGGCTTTGATCCGCATGGCGCTTGCGTCCATGGTCGAGGAACTCGGGCACCGCGTTGTGCTGGAGGCCGGCACCATTTCGGATGCCGGGGTCAATGCAATGACGGGCGTGTTTGATCTGGCCATCCTCGACATCAATATCGGCGGCTTTGGCGTCGATCCCGTCGCTGACATCATCGAAAAGCGCGGCGTCCCCTTCTTCTTCATCACAGGGTACGGCACGGCGCATCTGCCCTCGTTATTCCGGAGGCGGCCGGTGCTCGAGAAGCCGGTTTCTGTTGAAAGGCTCAAGGTGACCATCGACAAGCTCCTGTCGTGATGGAGGCGCCGCCTCGCCCTTCGGTCGCGGCTGGCCGCCCTCGCCCGCATCTTTACCGGGATTCCATCATCGGCTCCACCTGGGGTTAACCGGACGCGACTAGGCTCGGCCATTATTCCGGCTCACGCGCGCAGTCCCGTTTCGGGACAGGTCTATCGGACGGGATTTGCCTCCGGTGTCATACGCACTGACGACCATTGCTGCGATCAAATCAAGCGGTCAGCAGGAGCTGGCACGCCACTGGGACCGGCTGGCTGCCGGACGGCGATTCCCGGATTCCAGAGGCTTCACGCTTCCGCCCGAGCTTAGCGACCCCACCCGCCTGAATGTCTGGAACGTCGAGGGCGAAGGCCGCCTGCAGAAATTCCGCGCCGCCTATCAGGGCGAAGCGATCGGCCAGGTCTTTGCAACGCCGTGGGCCGGCAAGACCATGGAAGACGTCGTGCCCATGTCGCTGCGCTCGCTCGCCATCGAAGCGGCCAGGGAGTGTGTTCAGACCGGCTGCGTCATCTACACCATCATCTCCACGCTCGACACCCAGGGCCAGCGGGTCGACTGTGAAAGGTTGCTGTTGCCGTTCGGAAGCGGATCGAAGGTGACGCAGATGCTGGCATCGCTGCAATTGACCCAAGTGCCCGGCGGCATCAGGCGGAAGAAGATCCTGTCGAGTTTCGAGATCGAGGCCAAGCTCGTCTTCGCCGGCCGCATTGCGTCCGGCTTCACCGACGAAGCCGCGGCAAGCAGTGTCGGCGGTGGCGAGCATCGCAGGGCGCAGCGCCGGAATGTCAGGCGCGCCGGCCGCATCCGCTTCGGCAGAACCGATCGGACCTGCACGGTGCGCAACATCTCGTCGACCGGCGCACTGATCGAGGGCGCCAACATTGTCGATCTCCCCGATCGTTTCGCACTCACGCTGGACATGGAAACCGCGGCGCGGCGCTGCACCGTGGTCTGGCGCAAGAAGGTCCAGCTCGGCGTCCGCTTCGTCGACGCGTGACGGCGCGCGGACCGCGGTTGCTGCCACAGGCCGGATTGCGATATCCGTAAGCTCACCCGATCGCAGCAAGCACAGCGGAGCCGCGCGCCTTGAAAAACCTCCTCACCGATATTGCAGGCGTCCGTGTCGGCCATGCCGACGACGCCAGCCTCGCCTCCGGGGTCACCGCGGTGATCTTCGATTCTCCCGCGGTTGCCGCGATCGATGTGCGCGGCGGCGGTCCCGGCACACGCGAGGGCGCGCTGCTCGATCTCGCCAACACGGTTGAGCAGGTCGACGCTCTTGTGCTGTCCGGCGGCTCCGCTTTCGGCCTCGACGCCGGCGGCGGCGTGCAGGCCTGGCTGGCCGAACGGGGCCGCGGCTTCAACGTGCGTGGCGCGGTGATCCCCATCGTCCCCGGCGCGATCCTGTTCGATCTGCTGAACGGCGGCAACAAGGCCTGGGGCCGCTTCTCGCCCTATCGCGATCTCGGCTATGCGGCAGCCAGCAATGCCGGCAGCGATTTTGCGCTGGGCAGCGTCGGCGCGGGGCTCGGCGCCACCACGGCCACTCTCAAGGGCGGTCTCGGCTCGGCCTCCGCCACCATGCGCGGCGGCATCAAGGTCGCAGCGATCGCCGCCGTCAATGCGGTCGGCAGCGTCACGCTCGGCGATGGGCCGTGGTTCTGGGCGGCGCCGTTCGAGGTGGATGGCGAATATGGCGGGCGCGGCTGGCCGGCCGCGTTCACGCCGGACATGTTGAGGCTGCGCATGAAAGGCGGCGCGACCGAAAGCGAGAACACCACGATCGCCGCGGTCGTCACCGATGCGGCGCTGACCAAGCCGCAGGCCAAGCGGCTTGCCATGATTGCGCAGACCGGCTTTGCCCGCGCGATCTATCCGGTGCACGCCCCGACCGATGGCGACATCGTGTTTGCCGGGGCGACCGGCGAAAAGCCGATCGATCCCTTGGCCGGCCTGACCGAGCTCGGCATGGTCGCCGCCAACGTCATGTCCCGCGCCATCGCCCGCGGCGTCCATGAAGCAACCGCGCTTCCCTTTCCCGGCGCGCTGCCGGCGTGGAAGGACCGGTTTGGCTAGGGGCCGGATCGGTCAGCAGGCATTGCCCGGCCCAAGCCTGCGCCTTCGGAGCCCGTGACCACCAGAGGCCGCTTCATTTGACTCAAGCGTTGGTTCGCGCGCCTGGGTACCGCTGCGCTGCACAGCCGCTTCAATGCGCATGACCGACTGACATGCGTGAATTTCGGGGGTAACCTCAGCGGCGCGCCGTTACCCGGATGGCTGAGCGCGCGGGGGAAGCTGATCATGAAGACGATCTTGGTGCCGACCCAGAATATTGCGGCCATGCCGTCCACGCTGGAAACGGCAGTGCTGCTCGCGCGGTGCACCGGTGCCTACATCGAAGGCTTTCCGCTGCGTTTTGGCATACCTGAGTTCGTGGCCGCGGAATTGGCCACCAGCTTTCCATTGGATTCGTATCAGGCCAAGAGTGATGAGGAAGCGGCCGACACGCGCCGCTTGTTCGAAACCTTCATGGCGCAACACGGCATTCCTCCGGCCAGCGCGGCGTCGGATCGGCCATGTTTCGGCTGGCTTGCCACAGCGCCTGAAGGCGAAAGTTTCGTTGGGAGCTATGGGCGCGCTTTCGACGTTACAGTCGCGAGCAGGCCCGAACTTGAAACCACCGGCCCAATCAATCGCATGATCGAATCCGCATTGTTTGAAAGTGGTCGGCCGGTCCTGCTGTCGCCACCCGCCGCGCCGAGCCGGATCGCGACCAACATCATGGTCCATTGGAATGGCAGCACCGAGCAGGCGCGCGCGAACGCTTTCGCGATGCCTCTGCTTCGCCAGGCCAACCGCGTGAGCGTGCTGACCGTGATCGGCGGGCAGGACGTGCCGGGCCCCTCCGCCGATCAGATCCTCAGGCAATTCGCGTTCAACGGGATTGCTGCCGAACCTGTCAGCGTCAAGCTCGAAGGGCGCAGCACGGGCGAAGCGGTGCTCGACGCGGCCAGGGCAAGAGATTGCGACCTGTTGATCAAGGGTGCCTTCACGCGGAACAGGCTGCGGCAGATGATTTTCGGTGGCGCCACCAGCTACATCATGGAGCACGCAGATCTGCCGGTGCTGATGGCGCATTAGACGACTGGCTGTCCGGCCGAGCACGGCCCGGACTTCGCGCAACCATGGCTTCCGATCAGGTTCGACGAGCGATTGACACCAGAGCATCTTTGCGCCAGTTTTCGCGTCAGGTTGATACGACCTGCCGGTTGCACCCTCCGTGGAATGGTGAACGTATCGAGCCTTTGTAGGCCCCCTTTGCCCGAGCGACCGGGTCAGCAACGCAACCACCTGACACGCCTGGTTCGCTCCTGCAGAGGACAAGACCGATGCGCGATTTTCGCGATGCCAAGGCTATGGCGCAGACCCTGCGCGACTCCCTGACCCACAAGGCCATCAACATCAGCCACAGCGAAAGCCTGGAGCTGGTCTCCTGGATGCTGGGGCTGGCGGATTGGAACACATTGTCCGCGTTGCTCCAGTCTGAGCGGCGTGACAGCCCGAAGTCAGCCGCAAGATTTCAAACCACAACGGCCATATATCCGGCGATCCCGCTGCGCGACCTCGTTCCCTTTCCGATGGCGACGTATCCGCTCTTCGTGGGGCGCGAGAAGACCATTCAGGCCCTCAACCATGCCTTCGAGCGCCAGCGCGAGGTCGTCGTTGCGATCCAACGTGACTCTGGCGTCGACGAACCTGGATTTGAGGATATCTATGAAGTTGGTCTGCTGTCTCAGCTCATCGAGTTCGAGCGGCTTCCCGATGGCACGGTAAAGGTGCTGACACAGGGGCTCCGGCGCGTCGCGATCCGGCGCTTCACCAAGGACGCGGATGGCTTTGAGGCCGAGGTCGCTGACATCAGCGAGGGGCCCATTCCCGACGTGCCGCATCTCATCCAAAGAGTGGTCAGGCGCTTTGAAGACTATGCGGCAGCTCGGGACATCCGCATTCCGGATACTTTCCCGGTGCTTGATCAGACACGCGACCCCGGACGCGTTGCCGACATCATCGCCGCACGCATCAGAATGCCTATCGAGGACAGGTACGGGTTGCTCGCGACACTTGATCCCGTGACGCGGCTGGAACGCCTCGAGGCGCTGGTCGATCTGTCGGCGCGCCCGTTGTCGCCCGTCTTCGAGGCGACGCGGCGCCAGGCGCTGCACTATGCCGATCAGCGCAGTCATCAATACGCGACGTTGGAGCATTTCCTGCTCGCCTTGATCGATGATACGCATGCTTCGGCCGTGATGCGGGCTTGCGACGCCGATCTCGACAAGCTCAAAGCTGCGCTGGTCGATTATCTCGACAACGAGCTGAAGGATATCGTGGTCGCGACCGGCAGAGACGCCCAGCCGACGGCTGCTTTTCAGCGCGTTGCGCGACGCGCCGCACTGCATGCCCAGGAGGCCGGCTACCCCATCGTGACGGCGCCAATGCGCTGTTCGCCATATTGGCGGAGACCCGAAGTCCAGCGGCCCGCTTCCTCCACGAGCAAGGCGTGTCCCATGCGAACGCGTCCAAGGCCATTGCACAAGAGATCGGCAAGGAAACCGATTAGAGCGAGACAGCTGGATGAAACCCCGGCAAGCGGCCTTGCCGGGCCGCCTCACGCCGCCAGTGACAGCGTGCTGCCGACCTGCATCGACAGCGCCTGCGCCTGCTGCTGGATCATTTGATTGATTTGATTGTAGGCCGAGGTCGCAGATTTGGAGGCGCTGCCGCGCGCATTGGTCGCGCCGCCGGTGCCCGACTGGCGCTGCGCGCCGAGCAACGCGCTCAGGGTCTGCGGCGAAATTCGCGCACCCGAACCGGTCGCGGCAGAATTGGAGCTTGCCGATGCGTCCAGTCCCGCGGTCGGATCGAACGGCGTCGCGCTTTGGCTCGCCGACGACGAGCTCGGCGAGGACGATGATAGCGACTGCAGCCCGTCCAGCAGGGCCGAAGCTGCACTGAGAGCAAACAGCATCAGGGAACTCCGATCTGGCCGCCTTCGCGGAGGCGTCCTTGTCCCAATCTCGGCGAGTTGCTCAGCAAGCGCCGTGCCAGAGGCGAAAATGCTTGTTAGACAATGGTTTTGGCGATGCAGCGCGACCGTGCACGCCGGCAAGAGCTGCCCTGTCGGGGAAGTTTTTTCCGCCTTTGTTGCCGAACGCCCGACGGTCATGTTAGGCGAGCAACAGCATCCCCTTTGCGAGACGCTTTGATCCGGCCATGACCCAGTCCTTTACGCCTCGTCCCCTCGTCATCGCGCCCTCGATCCTGGCGTCGGATTTTTCCAGGCTGGGCGAGGAGGTTCGCGCCGTCGATGCGGCCGGCGCCGACTGGATCCATCTCGACGTGATGGACGGCCACTTCGTCCCCAACATTTCCTACGGCCCCGACGTCATCAAGGCGCTGCGCCCGCACACCAGCAAGGTCTTCGACGCGCATCTGATGATCTCGCCTTGCGATCCCTATCTGGAGGCGTTCGTCAAGGCCGGCTGCGACCACATCACCATCCATGCCGAAGCCGGCCCGCATTTGCATCGTTCGCTGCAAGCGATCCGCGCGCTGGGCAAGAAGGCCGGCGTGTCGCTCAATCCGGCGACGCCGCTGTCGGCGATCGAATATGTGCTCGACATGATCGATCTGGTGCTGATCATGTCGGTCAATCCCGGTTTCGGCGGCCAGGCCTTCATCCCGTCCGCGCTCGGCAAGATCCGCGATTTGCGCGCCATGACTGCGGGCCGCGACATCGACATCGAGGTCGACGGCGGCGTCGGCCCCAATGTCGCAGCCGAGCTCGCCGCGGCCGGCGCGAATGCATTCGTGGCCGGCTCCGCCGTGTTCAAGGGCGGCACGCAAGACGCCTACAAGGCCAATATCGATGCCATCCGCCTGAAAGCCGCCGCCGCACGCGGCGAGGCGATCTAGCTCAAGAACTCAGTTGGGGTTGGCCGGCTGCACCGGCCCTGGCGCCGCCGGCGTCGGCTCGACGCGAAGCTTGGGGTCGGTCGGCAGAACCTTCGCGCCGGCCGACTGCGCCGCCTGTCCCGTTGTCGTTGTTTTTGCGACCTCGGGCGGCTTCACGGCCGGACGGCTCCAGCGGTCGTGGATCAGCAGCGTCAGGATCACCGCGCAGGCAAACGCCAGCACGAATGCAATCAAGGCAGGATGCGTTCCCTCGAAACGTCGGTGCTCGGCCATCGGCAATTCCGTAGCTCTTGATGGACCAAGTCGCATCAAGGCGCGGAGTTCCATGCCTCAACTCGCCGCCGCGCCCGCCTGCCGATCCTCCTCCTCGTTACCCGCCGCCGCCGCGCGTGGCCGCACCACGGTCACCGTACACGGCGCCTCCGAGGCGACCTTGGCCGAGACGCTGCCGAGCAGCAATCGCACGAAGGAGCCGCCGCGCGCGCCGATGATGATGTGATCGACCTGGTTGGCCTTGGCAAACTCAAGGATGGCCGAGGCCGGATCGATCGCCTCCAGCACGTGCACCGTGAGCCGCGCCTCATCGAGCCTGAGGGGCGAGGCCCAATGCTTGAGCGCGACCAGGCGGTCGACATGCTTGTTGTGGCCCTGCTCGTCGAGCGTGCGGTCGATGGTGATGCGGCCGAGCTTGAGCACATTGAGGCAGGCCAGCCGCGCCGAAGGCAGCGTCGAGAGGATCCGCCCCGCGGTGAGGCGCAGCGCGTCGTTCAATTGGTCGGTCCCCTCGACAGTATCGATGGCGACGGCAACGATCGGGCTCGCCCCGAGCTGTGCGGCGACGTCGATCTTTCGCTGCAGCCGCAGCTGGCTGGTGTTGAGCCGCCGGCGCCACACCGTGGTCCAGGAATCCCGCATGACGCGCTCGGCGCGCGCGGTGAGCTTGACCTGGTCGGGATGGGCGAGATCAAAGGCGAGCTGCGAGGCCGTCGGATAGCGCGCATCCGGCTCGATCTCCAGGCAGCGCAGCACCACCTCCTGCAGCCAAAGCGGGTAGTCGGGACGCAATTTGCGCGGCGGGTACGGGTCGCGCCACAGCCGGCGCCGCATGCCGCTCATGCTTTCGCTCTCGCCGAACGGCCGCACACCGGTGGTGAAGAAATACAGGAGTACACCGAGCGCAAACAGGTCGCTGCGCGGATCGTCGCGCACGCCGACCAGCCGCTCGGGCGCCATATAGGGCGCGGTGCCGTAGGGCACCCGAAACTCCTCCTGCAACAGGTCGGGCAATTGATTGTGGAACGAGAGGCCATAATCGATCAGCACGGCTTCGCCCGTCTCGCGAAACATGATGCTCGACGGCTTGATGTCGTGATGGATGACGTTCTGCCGGTGCAGGTCGGCGAGCGCGGATGCAATCTTGCAGCCGAGCAGCCGCGCCTCTTCATAGGGCAGCGGCAGCTCCGGCAGGCGACGATACAGCGTCTGTCCGGGAATGAGCTCGATCACGACATAGGCCTGGCGGGTAAAGTCGCCGGTGCCGAAGCAGGCCGGGACATGCACGCCCTTCAGCCGCGGCAGGATCATCTGCTCCATTTCAAAGGAGACAATGGCCGCCGGATCCTCGCCCTCGGACACCCGTGGGATCTTCATCAGGAGCGGCGTGGCGATGTCCGGACGGGTCACGCTCCACAACGTCGCCATGCCGCCGGCATGCACGCATTCGCCGATCGCAAAACCGTCGATGACAAGTCCGGGCTGGATTGCGGTGGCGAGCATGCCTCACCTTCCCAGGAAGAGCCGCTCGGCGAGCCATGGCGGCAGGCCGTTGTCGCGGATGCGCCGCGCCGCCGCCTCGACATCGTAGGGCACGCGGCAAAAGGTGATCTCGCGCGCCACCGTATCATAGATCGCGAACGCGGCGGCCGGATTGCGGTCGCGCGGCTGGCCGACCGAGCCGAGCACCGCGAGCCATTGCCGCCCCTTCAGGAGATTGATCGGCACGCCCGCGACCGGCACAAAGCTTGTCATCTTCGCCGTCGCCGACATGGAATAGAGCGCGGGCTTGTGAATGTGGCCGCAAAAGGTGACATGCGCCCGAGTTGCGATCATGCTGCGGGCCGCATCCGAGGTCGCCTGCACATAGCGCCAGCGCTCCGGCTGCGAGGCCTCGGAATGAACGTAGAGGCAGTCCTCCTCCTCCAGCGCGAGCGGCAACTCGGCGAGAAAACGCCGCTGCGCGGAGCTCAGCCGGTCGCGCGTCCATTCGATCGCGGCCCGCGCGTCCTCGTTCATGGTTTCACTTGGAGTTGAGATCGCCTGGTCGTGATTGCCGCGCACCGCAACCGCGCCATCCGCGATCAGCGCCGTCGCGGTCTCCACCACCCATTCGGGATCGCCGCCATAGCCCACGAAGTCGCCGAGAAAGATGAAGCGCTCGGCGCCACGCGCTCGCGCGGCCTCAAGGCATGCGGAAAAGGCCTGCCGGTTGGCATGAATGTCTGAAAAGAGTGCCAGCAGCACCACGTTCCTCCAGCCCTTCAACCTAGGGCCGGGATATGGCTAGCGGTTTGAGAGAGGTCAAACAACAGGGGTTACGCCCCCGACCATGGGCCTCCTCGGCCGAAGGAGGGGCAAGTCCTCCCGCAGGGATCGACATCGGCGGATCTGCAGATGGCATTCTTGTGCCGAAAATTCGGCGCTCGTGTGATCGGTGGGCGCTTAGCCCAAGTGAAATCAAGGTTTCTCCGTTTTTGGAACTCGATAGCAGGGCACGGTCAAGCACGCTTTTATTTCGAGTAAACAGATTAAAGGGGCGCACGCGATGACGCGGAAGGGTTCTGTTACGGACCAGCCACTGCCTTCGTTTCTTTCGACCGGCACCGGCAAGCAGCAGGATGTCGGAACGACCTGGGAGGCCGCCGCTGTTTCGTCGCGAGTTCTCAAGCTGAGCATATTGGCGGCGGCGGCGGCGCTGATCGGGATTGTGGCACTGCAGGCGTGGTATCCCGTGACCCGCGTTCCGAAATTCATGTCTCCGCTGACCGACATGTCGGCCGGACAGCGGGACCTCAGCCCATTCGCGACGACAACGCGGCCGGGCGCTGAGGCGGAGATTTCCGCATCCGTTGCAACGGATAGCCCTGCCCGCGAGGAAATCCCTGCCGCCCCGCAACCCACCGGTCAGCTGCAGACGGACGGCAACGGGCTTTCAACCGACGCCCTGTTCGCGCAGTTCCAGACCTGGGCGGCCCGGCAACCCACACGGCCGCTGCCGGAGCCGGCACCACTCGAACTGGATGCCCCGGCGCCCATCGCCGTGGACACCCCGATGGCGGCGCTGCCGCTGCAAAAGCCGCGCAAGCCCAAGCCCGCGCAAAATGCCCAGGCAGAGGCCACGCACATTCCAATCCCGCGGGCACGGATGCAGTGGGGACAAGTTGCCCATGTCGAGGGCAAGCCTGTGTCGGGCGGAAGAGCCGCGGACCAGGGCTCACAGAATTCCGTGACGCCGTCCTGGCTGCAAAGCCTCAGTTCGCATTAACAGATCGAGCAGCTGGCGAGGCCCGACAATCGGCCGAGCGGAATGAGCTTGACCACGGCTTCGCGCAACTCCTCCGGGGCCTTCAACCGGGTCGTAGCGATCGGACCGGGACTGACGACATTGACACGGATGCCCTGCAGGCGCCTACCGCGCCGGCTGCTGCGGCAGCAGCACATCCTTGGGCGGCATGCGCGGCGGGAGCAGCGGCGTGAACGTCACCTCGTCGCCAGCCTGGGGCACGGCGGTCAGCCCGCCGCCGCTGGAGGGGTCGCCGCCGGAGGTCTCGATGATCGTGTTGGGCGTGATGTAGCCGCGCACGCTATCGAGCAGGCCGCCCTCGCCGCTGCCGTAATCGGCGGCCCGGCCACCTTGGGCGCGGCCGGCGGCGATTTCGCTTTGCGCCTTGTCGGTCTTGTCGGCGAGCCGGTCGCTGTAGGGAATGCGATAGGCGCGCGGCACGCCGCTCGGGCGGTTGCCGTCGTCGAGCTCCTCGACCCAGAGATAGATCGCGCCCGGATCGCCTTCCAATGAATGCGGCTCGACAATGCGGGCCTGCAGCAATTTGAAATTCGCCGGCAGATGATCCACGCTGGCCCAGCCAAGCAGCCCGCGCATGCCGAGGAAGCTTGCGATGTAGAACGAGCTGGTCACGACCACCGCGACGGCCTTCAACTGCCAGGGTAGCCGCGCATAGACCATGACGACCAGGAGCAGCGCGCCGATCAGCGCGTAAGCGACGGAGAGCATCAGGATGTCGGTTTGCAGGCTGCTCACGGCGTCCTCATCCTGACACCCGTCTTGGGATCGATATCGGCGCCATTCCGCCATGCGCTGCGGAAGGTTTCCAGGAGCGATTTCTGCCGCTGCTCGACGTCGGTCACCTTGCCCTCGGCATCGACGGTGAATCGCACCGCGGTCTTCTCCTCGCCGGTGTGATCGACGATCAGCTTGTCGTCGAACACCACCTGCGCCACCGGATTGAGCTTCTGCACCTTGACATTCACCGGCACGGGCTGGCCGGTGGTGGCCTGGAAGTGCGAGACGTTGACGGTGTACTCGCCGGCGAGGATGCCGCGCACGGTGACGATCTCTTCACGGATCGGGGAAGCGATCTTGCGGCCGTTGACGGTGATGAAATCGTTGATGCCGCCGCGGTCGTCGCGGTCGAGCGTGAGGAAACCGGCTTCGCGATGCCGGTACCAGGCGATGTTGCCGGCGGGGTCCTGCACGAACAGGTCGAGATCATCAGGGTGGTTGTCCGGCCAGTCCATGGTGATGATGAACTCGGCCTTGGAATCGATCTTGCCGTCCTTGTTCTCAGGCGAGACCGCAAGCAGCGCCAGGAAAAACAGGAAGGCGACGACCTGCAGCGCCTTGAACAGCATGACGCCGAGCGGATCGAAGGCTTCCTCGCGCGGATAGAGCCCGAAATCATCCATCATTGCGGCGTTCCAGCACTGGCGTCACATGCGTCTCGGTCAGTGTGACCGCATCGGAAAACACCCGCTGGGTCGCGGCATCGAGCATGTAATACTGGATCCTCACCAGGATCGAACCGACCAGCCCTGCAAGCGTCGTGTACATCGCGACCGCCATGCCGTCGCTCATCAACCCCATCGACGATTTCATCGCCACCTTGTCCGCCGCATCCATGGTTGCGATCGGCGCCAGCATGATGATGAAGCCGATGATGGTGCCGAGCAGCCCGAGCTTCATCAGCGTGTCGGAGGCGAAGGCGCCAAAGCCGTTGGAGCCGCGCAGGCGGTCGGCGAGCGAGCGCAACAAGAGCGTCTGGTCGATGCGCCCTCTCGCCTGCGCTTTCGCCTTCTCGATCAGGCTGCGGATATGGTCGGTGACCAGGCCGTTCGGCAAGCTGCGCGCATCCTGCAGCACCTTGTCGGCGTCGGGCGAATCGAGCATCGCGCGGCAGCGTTCGCCCACCGCGCCCTCGCGCGCAATGGCGCGGGTGCGGAGGAAGCAGTGAATGCAGGTGACGACATAAAGGACGGCGATGACGCTGGAGATGTAGGTGCGGTCGGACCTCACCATGAGGCCAAGCAGCCCGTAGCGCCAGAGCAGCACCGCTGCGAACACGGAAAGTCCGGTAAAGATCATCCAGAGCAGCAGCGCGCCGCGCTCCGGCGAACGCCTGTCCGATGCTCCGATCGCCGCGCCGTGTTCGGAACTCATGCCCTTGTCGCTCCCGATTGCCCGTCTTCTTGCGAACGGATGCGTTAAACCAAAGCCGAACCGCGCAGTCCAAAGCCCGTTGCCCAGGAACGACTGGGAAAATTTCCCGAGATGCTCGGCGCCTCGTCCTTGCAATTGGCAGGGATCGGCGCTGTTGCTAGCTTCATATCACATTACGTTGGGGAAAGCGCATGCGCCTGGTCCTGCAACTCGTCGCGCGCCTGCTCGTCGTCGTGGCGCTGTGCCTTGGTGCCACCACCGTCTGGGCCACCATCGAGGCCTATCGCAGCGTCGATCGCGCCACCGAAGCCTCCGCCGAGCGCGTCTCGCAGGCGCTGCAGGGGCTGTACTGGCACGAACTGTTGTTGCGCAGCAGCAGAATGCGCGAGCAGCTTCTGCCGGAGCCGGAATGGCGCACCATCGAGACCATGAAGCTGATCTCGCCCGGCATTTGCGTCAGCTTCGAGCCGGCAGCCGCGTTCGAGAGGCCGCTATGCGGCCAGGACAAGGGGCTTGGCGCCGCGCCACCGGCCTGGTTTGCTAGTGCCGTGCAGAGGCTTCTGGGCAAGCATGCCGCGGTGGCGATGCCGATCAGCGCGCGTGCGATCACCGCCGGGACGGTGTCGGCGACGCCCGATCCTGACGCCGCGATCCGCCTCGCCTGGCAGCACATCACCGAGAATATCGGGGTTGCGCTGTCGATGGCCGCGGCGATCGCGCTTCTCGCCTCGCTCGCGATCGCGCACACGCTGGCGCCGGCACAATCGATCGTCGCCGCGCTCAAGCGCATGGCGCATGGCCAGTATCGCACCACGCTGCCCCGCTTCCGCTCCATGGAGCTCGCCATGATCGGCCAGGCCGTCGGCGATCTTGGCGAGCGCCTGGCGCAGTCGATGGAGGAACGCGCGGCGCTGACGCGGCGGCTGCTCGAAATCCGTGACGACGAGCGGCGCATGCTGGCGCGCGAGCTGCATGACGAGTTCGGCCAGAACCTCACCGCCATTCTCGCCTTTGCCAATGCGATCGAAGCGACCGGCAGCGACGGCAAGGACGGCGCGGTCGCGCAGGATGCGCGGATGATCTCCAAGGCCACGCTCGCGATCATGACCTGCCTGCGCGGCACGCTGAACCGGCTGCGCCATCCGCTGCCCGAGGAACTCGGGCTCGAGGCGAGCCTGATCAGCCTGGTCGACAGCTGGCGCTCGCAAGCCGAGGCGCGGCCCTCGATCCAGCTCGATCTCAAGGGCGATCTCGCCGGCATCAGCGGTGCGGTCGCCACGACGGCCTATCGCGTCGCCCAGGAATGCCTGACCAACGCACTCCGCCACACCACCGCGCGCGAGATCCTGCTGCGCATCGAGCGGCGCAGCGGGCCGGAGAATGCGCTCTTGATCCGCGTCGAGGATGATGGCGGCGGTGATGCGATCAGCATCGCCAAGGCGTCCGGCTTTGGCCTCACGGGCTTGCGCGAGCGCGTGGCCGCGCTCGGCGGCTCGCTGTCGATTGCGCGCGCCACGCGGGGCCTGTCGGTCGACGCCACCATTCCGCTCGCCGCCTGAGGGATGACGACCATTTCGACCAAGGGCATTTCCATCCTGCTGGTCGACGACCATCCGATCGTCCGCCAGGGCTATCGGCGCGTGCTGGAAAACCAGCATGACTTCCAGGTGGTGGCCGAGGCCGACGACGCCGCAAGCGCCTATGCCGCCTTCAAGGCCCACGCACCCGACATCGTGGTGATGGACATCTCCATGCCCGGCGCGAGCGGGCTGGAGGCGATCAGGAACATGCGCGCCCGCGAGCCACGCGCGCGCATCCTGGTCTTCAGCATGCACAGCGAGGCGCCGCTGGTGAAAGCCGCCTTCAATGCCGGGGCCGGCGGCTATGTCACCAAGAGCAGCGAGCCCGCCGTGCTGGTCCGCTCCATCCGCAGCGTCGCCCGAGGTGAGCGGGCCATGAGCGACGACATCGCGCAGGCGCTGGCGCTGGAGAGCCTCGCACCCTCAGGCTCCGCGCTCGACCAGCTCGCCGAACGCGAGATCGAGATCCTCCGCCAGATCGCCGCCGGCGCCACCAAGGAGGAGATCGCCGCCAGCCTGAACCTCAGCCTGAAGACGGTCCAGAACTACCACTACATGATCAAGGCCAAGACCGGCCTGAAGACCGACGCCCAATTGGTGCGGCTGGCAGCGGAATGCGGGCTGACGGGGCCGTAGCTGGTTCCCGCGCGCAATCTCTCTCCGTCAGGTCGCAAAAGGGGCCCTCGCAGAATGTAGGGTGGGCAAAGCGCAGCGTGCCCACCATCAACATCCCAATAGTCGCGGTGGGCACGCTGCGCTTTGCCCACCCTCATATGGGGATTTGAGAGTCAAGCCTGTTCGATCTGTCCGGGTAAGGGGTTGACGGTAGGAGGGCGGCGCGCGGAGCCATGCGTAGCGCAGCGCGACGACCGGGCCCCGAGCGAGGATTGGCTTCCGAAGATTTATGCAGCTCACTGCATCACCTCATATCCGGTCGGATCGTTTGATCCGTACCCACCTTCCGCATGCTTGCGGCAAGGAAGCCTGGCGAGGATGAGACCCATCTACAAAGCGGCATTTGAAGCCCTAGGGTGGCACGGTCATCATCCATCCCGCACGGGACGCGGCGAAGCCGCGACGCGTGATGGCGCGGTTTGTTTTATGCCTTCATGGTTGCCTGCTCCGGAATGAGGCCCGTGGTGAGATAGCGCCACAGCGCCACGATCAGCTTGCGCGCCAATGCGACGATGGCGATGCGTTTGGCGCGTTTGCCTGCGTTGGCGGTGCGCGTGCGGAACCAGCGGCTGAGCGCGCTGTCCGGCTGATGGCGGAGCCAGAGCCAGGCCAGTTCGATCGCCTTGTGGCGGGCCCGCCGATTGCCGGCCTTGCTGATGCCCTGCTCGCGATCGATGCCGCCGCTCTTCCAGGGGCTGGGTGCCAATCCGTTATAGCTGGCGACCTCGCGCCGGTTGCGGAAGTCCTTGTAAAACACCTCGTCCACCAGCGTCGTGGTGAAGGCCGGGCCGAGCGCCTTGAGCCGTTGCAATTGGTTCCGCCGGTCGACCATCGCTGCGGGGACCGTGGCATCCGCGGCCTGGGCCTGCTCCAGCGCCGCAAGCTGGTCACGCAGCAACATCAGCCGCGCATGCTCGCGCTTGACCTCGGCAAGAAGATGCGGCGGGACGGGCTGTCCCTGCCAATCGCGCTGCCGTTCCAGCCAGGCGAGCCAGTCCCCTCGCCGCGGGTTGCCGACCGCCATTCCCACCAGGCGCAGCAGCGCCTTGATCCGGTTGGTATGGCCCGTTTGCTCCTCGACCAGCCGATCGCGTTCACGGCTGGCGCGCCGGGCATCCTCTTCGGCCACGCTCGGAACCCGGACAATCCGCACCACCCGCGGCTCGCCCCGCAGATATGCCATCAAGGTCCGCAGCATCAGCTCGCCGTCGATCCGGTCCGTCTTCACACGCCGCGACCGCTGCTCCACCGCAATGCTGGCCGCATCGAACACAAAGTTGGCGATCCCCGCCGCCTGCAGCAGCCGGTGCAGCCAAAAGCCGTCATAGCCGGCCTCATAGCAGCTCACCACCCGCGGCGCCGACCCCAGCTTCGCGGTTGCCCGCGCCCTGACCTTCTCGATTTGGGCCAGCAACTCGGCGTGATCGCCGCCCTCGATCTTGTGGCGCGAGATCCGGTCACGATCCGGACTGTGCAGGGTCAACAACCAAGTCTTCTGGCTCAGTTCGATTGCAACGAAAACTGTGTCAATATGGCCGGCGGTGGGCGTGATCTCGGTCGATGCTTGCATCTGACTTCTCCGATGGTTCGAGTGCGCAAACCCAAACTTATCGGATAGGCCACGCTCACCGCCCCATGGAATCTACGAACTACTTTCCCCTCGTCCTGAGGAGCGCGAAGCGCGTCTCGAAGGATGAAGGCCCCGCTGCTAGATCCGGGCCATCACCCTTCGAGACGGCTGCTGCGCAGCCTCCTCAGGGTGAGGGGAAAGATAGGAGCTCGGCTGCAGCAGCATTCCGCGCCCAACCCTGCTGGTTTTCCACCCTCCCGCGCCTATATCGGTGGTTTCCCGATCCGCGATCTGCTAAAGCGCGGCGTAAAAACATTTGGCCGGGAATCCCCTCGCGATCCCTGCCCCACTGCCTCGGAGCTTGCTGCATGATCCCCCGCTACACCCGCCCGGAAATGGCCTCGATCTGGGAGGCGCAGACGCGCTTTTCGATCTGGTTCGAGATCGAGGCGCATGCGGCGGATGCGCTGGCCGAGATCGGGGTCATTCCCAAGGAGGCCGCCAAGACCGTCTGGGCCAAGGCGCGCGGCGTCACCTTCGATGTCAATCGCATCGACGAGATCGAGCGCGAGACCAAGCACGACGTCATCGCCTTTCTCACCCATCTTGCAGAGATCGTCGGCCCCGAGGCGCGTTTCGTGCACCAGGGCATGACCTCCTCCGACGTGCTCGACACCTGCCTCAACGTCCAGCTCACCCGCGCCGCCGACATTTTGATCGCCGACATCGACCGCGTGCTGGCCGCGCTGAAGAAGCGTGCCTTCGAGCACAAGATGACGCCGACGATCGGCCGCTCCCACGGCATTCATGCCGAGCCCGTCACCTTCGGCTTGAAGCTCGCTTATGCCTATGCCGAGTTCGACCGCGCCCGCGCCCGTCTCGTCGCCGCGCGCAAGGAGGTCGCGACCTGCGCCATCTCGGGTGCGGTCGGCACCTTCGCCCAGATCGACCCTCGGGTCGAAGCGCATGTGGCCAAAGCCATGGGCCTCACACCCGAGCCGGTCTCGACCCAGGTGATCCCGCGCGACCGCCACGCGATGTACTTTGCGACACTTGGCGTGATCGCGTCATCGGTGGAGCGGCTCGCCACCGAAATCCGGCACCTGCAGCGCACCGAGGTGCTTGAGGCGGAGGAGTTCTTCTCGGAGGGCCAGAAGGGCTCCTCGGCCATGCCGCACAAGCGCAACCCCGTGCTGTCGGAAAACCTCACCGGGCTTGCCCGCATGGTGCGTGGCTATGTGACGCCGGCGCTGGAAAACGTCGTGCTCTGGCACGAGCGCGACATCTCGCACTCCTCGGTCGAGCGCATGATCGGACCCGATGCGACGGTTACCCTCGACTTCGCGCTCAACCGCCTCGCCGGCCTGATCGACAAGCTGCTGATCTACCCCGAGAACATGCAGAAGAATCTCGATCGCCTGGGCGGCCTCGTGCATTCGCAGCGGCTGTTGCTCGCGCTCACTCAAAAGGGTGCAAGCCGCGAGGAGGCCTACAAGCTCGTGCAACGGAACGCCATGCCGGTCTGGCGCGGCGAAGGCGACTTCCAGACGCTGCTCAAGCAAGACGCCGATGTGAAGCGCTATCTCAACGACAAGGAGATCGAGGAGCAGTTCGATCTCGGTTATCACCTCAAGCACGTCGACACCATCTTCAAGCGCGTGTTCGGCGAGGTCTAAGAACGCCGTCGTCCCGGCGAAGGCCGGGACCCATACCGCGGAATCCATCGACGGCATTCAGTCGCAGACGTTCTTCCATCGCAGCAACAACGCCCTGTGGTTATGGGTCCCGGCCTTCGCCGGGACGACGACCGTTGTCTTGTTTTCCAGGCCAGACATCACGACCCGGAACATCTCCTCGCCTGTTTTGTTGCTTTGCCAGCAGGGGCTTAGGGAGTCGTATCCGTGATCGAGACCGATAGCCTGCTCGTCAAGTGTCCACGTTGTGGGGCCTGGCCGATGGCGGCGAGCCTGCCGAAGTCCAGCGCCGCGCGCCAGGAGATCCGGTTCCGTTGTCCGGAATGCCGCTGCCAGGAGCAAGGCTACCTGCGTGCAACCGGCAACGTGCACACATTGTCGCAGCGTCGCGTACAGGCGCAGGGACGCTAGCGAGCAGAGTTCAGCCAAACAGTGAAGCGTCGCGAGGCAAGCGCCGCGCAACGGGGGAGCGATCCCAAAGGCCCCACGGAAACGCCCGAGGCCCCGCCGTCAGGAGGATCGCACATGCAACGAAAGCCCAACATGAGAGCCCGGAAGCAACAATTCACACCGGCTCCGGCCCCGCGCCGCACCACGCGCGCGACGCCGGAGGCACCGACCAGCGGTTATGCGCTGGTGGTCGACCGCCAGATGAAGAGCGAGTTCAAGACCCACGATGCGGCGCTCAGTCACGCGCAGAGCCTGAAGCGGCGCTACCCCGCGCTACAGGTGCAGATCTTCGATGCCGAGAAAAAGCGCTTCGAGCGCATCGAGCCGGCCGGCGCGTAAGCGGCGGCCGCTTCAACGCGAGGCCGAGCCCAGCTCCTCGATTGCGATGCTCGCGAGCTGCCCGGAATCGCGTATGCCGGTTTGCGCGATCTCGATGATCTTGCTTGCGACCAGGCGCGTGATCGGGTCACTGCGCGGCGTGAGACCGAGGGCGCGCAGCGTCTGTTCGTAGGCCACGACGAGACAGCCGATGTCATCGGGGCCGAGCGGGGCATATTGCAGCAGGCGATAGATTGTCATCGCACCCACCGCCCTCACTTCGGCTTCTGCAAGCCCGCGCTGCTGGTCCATTTGTCGATATCCTCGACAACCTTGCCATAGCTCAGCCGCGTGGGCAGGGACGGCTGCATGGCCTGCCGCGGGGCTTCCGTCTTCTCACCCTTGTCGATCATGGCGCAACTCCCTGCGCCCCATTGAAGCTACCCTACTCCTTTCATTCAACATAGTAAACCTTTGAAATTGCTATAATATTTTGCTCATTCTGCTCCCTTCACAACATCCACGCAGGCGCTGGAACCGGCGCCCCTTTGGACAGTTGAGTAAGTTACTCAAGGGAGGGGTCAACATGAGCGAAGTGCGTGGTGAGCGCTTGCAGGTGATGTTGTCACCGGAAGAACTTGCAGCGCTTGACGATTTTCGGTTCGAGCACCGGATGCCGACCCGCGCGGCCGCGATCCGGGAGCTGCTGAAGCTCGGACTGTCCGCCGGCGGGATCGACGGCGCCTCGGGCGTGAAGTCGAGCGATTACGGCGTCTTCAACCGCGGCCCGGATGGACACAAGGGTCCCAAGGCCAATTCGGAGAACGGGTCGGGCGCCGAGGAGATCTGAAGGCCCTGCATTACCCGATGTGATGCACCACATCTTGCCGGCATTGCGTGGTGCCGGAAACGCGCCCTCAATCGAACGTCGTGACTGTTGGGCTAGCGCAAGATCGCCGCTGCCGGCTTCACGCCGCAACAAAGTAGACTTCGTCGCTCGCGCCTATCCGCCACTCGCAAGATGATGCAGCCGCGCTTCCGGCCCATCTGCCGTCAGCTCCAAGATCGCCAGCGTGATCGGCAGATTGAACCGGCGTGGCCCCGCGCTTCCAGGATTGAGATAGAGCACGTCGCCCCTGCGCTCGATCAGCGGCTTGTGCGAATGGCCGGAAACAACAACGTCGATTCCGCGCGCGGCTGGATCGAATGACAGATCGCTGATGTCATGCAGGACGTAAATCGCCTGGCCGCCCAGCCTGACCGTCTCCGTCTCGCGAAACATGTTCGCCCACGGGCCCTTGTCGACATTCCCCCTGATTGCGGTGACCGGCGCGATCGCGCGCAAGCGCTCGATGATCTCGGGGCGCCCGATGTCGCCGGCATGGATGATATGGTCGACGCCCGCGAGTCGCTGCTCGGCCTCTGGGCGCAGCAGGCCATGTGTGTCCGAGATCACGCCTAGTCTGAGCACGAACGCTTAACCTCCCGATCGAGTGAAGCCAAGAAAGTTCCATGCATTGTTTCATGCACCAAGCGGTAGCGAGGGGGAACGCCGACCCGAGTGAGATGGTTTGTACCCTGCAAGGAGAGACGACAATGCAACATTATCGGGCGATCAGGTTAAACGCCGCAGCCCTGCGCGAAGAGCTCGCCGCCATGGAGCAGCAAATCCAGCTCAATCGCAACGACTACGATCTGATCGACAGATACCTGACCTACGCCCGCAAGGTCCGCGAGATTGAATTCCGCGAGAACGGCTATGTCACCGCACGCGACCAGTCGCTGGAGAGCGCGTGAACTGAAAGGATGCGCCATGTTGTTAGCCTATTTGCCCGCAATGATATTCCAGGCCTTCCTGGAGATGCTGAACGAGCCTGCAGCCCGCCAGCTCCCCGAGCGTGCGTATGACGATCGCGACGGCTCCCGGCAGCACCGAAGCTGCCGCTGAGTCTGCTAACGGCCGCGCCGCTCGCCGCAATGGCCCCACCGGAATTCGCCGTCTCTTTGGCGTGCAGCTGTTCGAAGCCCGATGAAAACATGGCTTCTGTCACTTGCGTATCTCGGCACTCAGATGACGATCGCGGCCGCCGATGGCGTCCCGCGGATCAACAGCGGGTCGCTGTGCAGGGCGAGGTCCGCCGATGACAGGCTGATGAAGCTTCCGGAAGCCCAGAGCGTCGCTGACTGCATCCAGGACGAAAAAAACTCGAAGGACAAGCTCGGGACGACATGGCCGGCCGCGGCAGGCTCAGTTCGCGCCCGCTGCCGGGCGGACGCCGTTGCATTGGGCACCCTGAGCTATGTCGATCTGCTCAGTTGCCTGCAATTGGCCGAGGATATCAACGCGACCTCTTCCGCCACAAAGGCAAGCACGACATCCGGAAAGCGCTAGCCGCGTCGCCAGCAGTCCATCAACCGAGCATCTTCGCGACATCAAGCGCTTCGTCCGCGGGAGCGGAATTGAACGCCGCCTCCCACACCGCGATCTTGCCATCCCGCATCTTCCAGACCTCGACGCCGGAGCCCTTCATCCTGCGGCCCGTCGCCACGTCCTCCCATTCGCCGTCCCAGATGTTCGTGATCATGTCGTCCATCAGGCTGCGAAACTGCTTGGTCAGGCGATAGTCTTTCTGCTTCGCGCTGCGCGCGGTGAAGAATTTTCGCAGCGCCTCCCTGCCGCGAAACTCCGGCAGCGTGCCGAAACGAACGACGCAATCATCGGTGAAGCCATCGACCAGAGCGTCGATGTTCCAGGGCATGAAAAGTGACTCCACATATTGCACCAGGGCGCGTGCGTCCTCTGGTGTACGGGGGTTGCGGTCATCGTCTTTGCGCAAAGGCTGGCTGGACATGCTGCCGCTCTCCCGATCCGGCTGGATGTTGGCGGGGCGCGCGGTGTCGCGCCCGCTCCGCCGTCGCGTTCTGACCCGGCCTCCTCACCAGAGCCAGGGCGGAACGGTGACCTCCTGGTCGCCATAGCGTATCACCGGCACCACGGGCGGGCCATATGGATCGACCCGGTCGTCCTCGGGGCGATAGCGATAGCGCGGAACGATGTAGGAATCCCAGTAGGGCCTGACCACCGGCACCGTGACGACGAGTCTGGCGCGTGGTTCATGAAGGAGTTTGGCAGTCCGCGCATGGGCTGCGGTCCCAAACGTCCCCAGGTTGCACAACAGGGCCGTTCCGAGAGCGAACGCTGCGGTCATCATCCTCATGCAGTCTGCCTCCTTGGTGCCGACATCAACGAGCGTTTGTTCATGATAGTTCCAGCTGCGTGGGACTCAAGACCCCAGCTGATCCAACGGTGACGACCACAGGTCCATGGCGCGAGCTCCATCCCGCTGCGCCGATCGACGAGCCCCGCAATTTAGGAACGTTCAAACATGTCCTCGGTTTGTCCCCGGTCGAGGTGTGAGTTCAGCGAATCCCCCTCGGCCCTTTCTGAACTTGCGCTCAAGGAAGCCGCGCGGGAACGGCGAATTCAAGTCCGATATTGGACGATTGAGATGTTGCAGGACGTCGAATCCAGAACCATCGCCAAGGTCACGAGGCGCCTCGTTCCGTTTCTGGTCGTCTGCTATTTCGTCGCCTATCTCGACCGGGTGAATGTCGGATTTGCCGCACTCACCATGAACCAGGATCTCGGCCTGTCGCAGACGGCATTTGGCTTCGGCGCGGGCATCTTCTTCATCGCCTATTTCATCTTCGAGGTGCCCTCCAACCTTCTCCTTGAACGCCTCGGTGCACGCACCTGGATCGCCCGCATCATGCTCAGCTGGGGCATCCTCTCCGGATTGATGGCGTGCCTGCCCTGGATTGCGCGGGTGACGGGACTTGGCAATGAGAACACCTTCTACCTGTTGCGGGTGTTGCTGGGTGCCGCGGAGGCCGGCTTCTTTCCGGGAATCATCTTCTATCTGACACTTTGGTTTCCGGCGGAGTATCGCGCCAGGATCGTCGGCTATTTCATGGCCGCGATTCCGCTCTCGACGGTGATCGGCGCGCCCGTTTCAGGGCTGCTGCTCTATCTGCACGGCGGCCTCGGGCTCGCGGGCTGGCAATGGCTGTTTCTCATCGAGGCGATCCCGGCCATCATCCTCGCCGTCGTCGTGTTCTTCTATTTGACGGACCGCCCGGACGACGCAGCCTGGCTGGCGGGCGACGAGCGGGACTGGCTCAGCCAGAGGCTCGTGGTCGAGCGTCGCCAGCGTGAGGCGGTGCGGATGTACACGGTGTCCGAGGTCTTGTTCGATCCGCGCGTGCTCGCGCTCAGCCTGGTCTATTTCGGTGCGGTCGCGACCAATTACGGCCTGAGCTTCTTCCTGCCGCAAATCGTCAAGGCGTTCGGCCTCAACACCCTCCTGACCACGCTGGTGTCGGCAGCGCCCTACCTCGTCGGCGTGATCGCCATGGTGTGGTGGGGCCGGCGCTCGGATCGCGCCGCGGAGCGACGCTATCATGCGGCCATCCCGTTGTTCGTGGCCTCGGCGGGCCTCGTATTGGCTACGCTTGTCGAAAATCCCGGCCTTAAAATGCTCGCCTTCTGCCTCGCAGGCTTCGGCATCTTCGCCTGCCTGCCGGTGTTCTGGACGTTGCCGACCGCCTTCCTGTCGGGCGCCGCGGCCGCCGCTGGCATCGCGGTCATCAATTCGATCGGCAATCTCGCGGGCTTCGCAGGCCCGTTCGCGATGGGTTGGCTCCGGGATCATACCGGCAGCTATACCGACGGCCTCTTGCTGCTCGCCGCGCTCGGCATCATCGCGATGGGAACCGTGCTCGTACTTCACCATGATGACGCGCTCGAGCGCGCGCCATCAGCTTTGCCGGAATGAGCGGGACGCCGCGGTGGCGCGCCCGCGCTTCAGCCTTTCGTGTTCCGAAGCAGATTGTCGCGCAGCCTGCTCACGGTCTGCTGCACAACGGGGAATTCCTCGCCGAGCCCGGTGGCGTCGATCAGCTGCTCGCCAAGATCGCGTTCGATCAAGCGCCGGCCGGCCGGCGTCAGGCTGACCCGCACCTGCCGTTCGTCGGCGGGGTCGCGCTGGCGGCGGACGTAGCCCAGCTGCTCCAGCTTCTTGAGAATGGGCGTCAAGGTATTGGATTCCAGAAACAATCGCTCGCCGAGCAGGCTGACCGTCTGCTCGTCCTGCTCGGCCAGCGCGACCATGGCGATGTATTGCGTATAGGTCAGCCCGACCGCGTCCAGGATCGGCTTGTAGGCGCGGTTGAAGGCCAGATTGGCCGAATAGATTGCAAAACACAGGAAATTCGACAGTTTTCGCCCTTTGCCGGCGGCCTTTGGGGAACGGGTCACGGCAACCTCCAGACCTTGTGAAGTCAGGTCCCATATAAATCGTATCCGATTAAATCGGAAGTGCTTGACGTGACCGCGAAGCAGGTTTATTTCAACTCGCATCCGATTAGAGCGGATACGATTTAAATCATCAACCAAAGGATGACGCCATGACCGCGACTGAAAAAGTTCTCTTCACCGGAAAGACCCACGTCACCGCCGGCCGCAACGGAGCTGCGCAGTCCAGGGACGGCCAGCTCGACATCAGGCTGCCGCAGCCGCACCCGGCCGCCGAAAACCTGTTCGGCGCAGCCTGGTCGGCCTGCTATCTCGGCGCAGTCGAACTCGCCGCCGCGCAGCGCAAGGTCAAGCTTCCGGATGAACGGGCCGTCGACGCCGAGATCGACCTGAACCTCGCCGGCAGCGCTTTCTTCCTGCGTGCGCGCCTCAATGTCAGCCTGCCCGGCGTCGACCGCGAGGTGGCGCAGCAACTGATCGATGCGGCGCACGGCATCTGCCCCTATTCCAAGGCGGTCCGCGGCAACATCGAGGTCACGACCACGCTGGTCTGACAGCGCAGCGATAACCGCATGCATTCAGCAACTGCACTGGCGGACCTGCCGAGTCCGGCGAGGTCCGCGCAGTTCAATGATATCCGCACAACAACAGGAGTTGGACATGAGCAAGCTTTCGAGCAGAACGACGCGCGCGCTCGCGTTCGCGGCTCTCTTCGCGGCAAATGCGTGGACCATGCCGGCGGCGCAGGCGCAGCCGGTAGGCGTTGCGCGCACTGACCTGCAGCGCCACGCTCTCAGCGTTGCCGGCCGTGAGGCGGTCCAGGTGCGCGTCGACATCGCGCCGGGCGTGGCTTTTCCCAACCATACCCATCCCGGCGAGGAGATCATCTATGTGCTGGCCGGCACGCTGGAGTATCAAGTCGAGGGCAAGCCTGCGGCGACGCTGAGGGCTGGCGACGTCCTCTTTATTCCCGCCGGAATGATTCATTCGGCGAAGAATGTGGGCAATGTCACCGCCAGTGAGCTCGCCACCTACATCGTCGAAGAAGGCAAGCCACTGCTGAACCTCGCACAATGACGCCTGTGCCGGTCGGCGCCGGCACCATTCAGGCCGTGCCGACCATCGCGCGGGATTCGCGCCGGAATGCGTGCTGCGCTCGACTATGTCTTGAATTGAGCCGAGGGCGTGGAGCGGGAGATCCTGAGCTCCTCCTCGTTCATGTCGACAGAGACATCGGCGAACAGCGGTGTGCTCAGGTAACGCTCCCCGGTGTCAGGCAGCATGCAAAGGATATTCGAGCCCTTCTCTGCCTGTGCGGCGACCTTGAGCGCTCCCGCAAACGTTGCGCCGGAGGTGATGCCCACGAATATCCCCTCCTTGGTCGCAAGCTCCTTGCTGCACCGGATGGCCTCCGCACCGGCGATCGGCAGAACCTGGCTGATGACGTTCATGAGGACGGCGTCGCCGGTCAGCTTGGGGATGAAATCCGGCGTCCAGCCCTGCATGGGATGCGGCTTGAAGGTCGGGTGGGGTGCCGCGGGCGTGCCATCGGCGTTGCGCTTCTGCTCAATGCCGCTGCCGAGGAGCTGCGCATCTTCGGGCTCGCAAACCATGATCCTGGTTTCGGGTCGTTCCTTGGCGAGCACCCGCGCAACACCCTTCAGGGTCCCGCCGGTCCCATACCCCGTGACCCAGTAATCCAGCCGCTCTCCGGCGAAATCGTCCAGGATCTCGAGCGCCGTGGTTCGCGAGTGATAGTCCGGATTGGCTTCGTTCTCGAATTGCCGCGTCATGAACCAGCCGTGCGTCCTGGCAAGCTCGATGGTCTTGTTGATCATTCCGACCGCCCGCTCGGCTGCGGGTGTCACCACAACCTTCGCGCCCAGAAACCGCATCAGCCTGCGCCGCTCGACGCTGAACGTCTCGGCCATTGTGACCACCAAGGGATACCCCTTGGCGGCGCAAACCATCGCAAGGCCGATGCCCGTGTTGCCGCTCGTGGCCTCGATCACGGTCTGACCGGGTTTGAGCTCCCCGGATTTCTCCGCCGCCTCGATCACCCCCAGGGCCAGCCGATCCTTGACTGAACCGAGCGGATTGAAGGCCTCGACCTTGACGAACAAATTCACGCCCGCCGGAGCCAGGCGGTTGATCCGCACGACCGGTGTACGCCCGACCGTCTCGAGGATGCTCTGATATCGGTGGCCCATGCTATCTCCATCATGAATTCGTTCTGAAACAGACATCCGAAACCGCAGTCAGCCAGCTGCTCGCAAACCATATCTGAAATGCGCATTGCCGCAATTCGCAAACGTATCTGGCTGCCGCCCAATTCTCCGTCGATTGAGGCGCCCGGGCTGCACCGCGCGTGAATCCTTTTTTCACCAATTCTCGCCCACCATCGCGAATCGTCCGGCTGCTCGTCGCGGGCGCATCAGGACCGCCCACCAATTTGGGCGAGCTTGGGGCGGGCCGAGACTGACCGCATCTGCGCCACAGCTGCGCCTCATTCTCTTCGCTTCGTGCCCTTAATTGCGTGCAAACTCGGGATGGGTAGTTCGGACTTGAATGGGGAAACCGCGGTGCACCGCGGCTGACGATATTGAAGATTTGGCAAATCAGCTGTCTTGCCGGGGCGCTGAGCGCAGGCTCGCTTGCCGCAATCTCCCAGATTGCGGCATCGGGGCCGAGCGTCGCCACGCCGAATGCGCGCGTGGCTGATGCGTTCAGCGCCTACCCCGCAAAGCTGACGACGGTACTTGCAAACCTCCGGGCGGAGTTGCCGGCTCCCGCCGCCATCGAGGCGAGCTTCGAACGACGTTCGGCCAATGCGATTGTGGCAGCGGAATTCAACGACGCGGCACCGACCTCCGTGCCGCCGTCCGAGGTCACGGGCGCGCTGAGCCAACCCAGCCGTGACCAGGCCAGGGTTGAACTGGCCAGCCTGGAAGTGGGGCCGCCAGTGGGCGTGCCCACGCTACAACAGGACGATCCGCCCGCTGCCGCGCCCAGTTCAGACAAAGGCGACGAGTCCTATCTGAAGTACTACGCCTATTCGGAAGTCCCGCCGCCGGAGAAACCGGCCAAGATCGCCCTGGCAGCGCTCAAGAACGTGCCGCTCGGAACATCGGTCGAGGAGATCGAGCGCGCGGCCAGGGCCTTCGACGTCGATGCCAATTTCATGAAGGCGGTGGCCAAAATCGAATCCGACTTCAATCCCAGGGACCGCACCGGCTCCTATCTCGGTCTGTTCCAGCTGAGCAGGTCCGAGTTCAATACGTACGGCGCGGGCGACATTTTCAATCCCCGCGACAACGCGATGGCCGCCGCCTACAAGTTCGTCAACGAGGCTGCGCTGTTCGAAGCGGTCACGCACAAGAAGCTGACCTTCGCCAATCGCTACCTGATCCACCAGCAGGGCTGGGAAGGCGCCGCTGAACACATCAGCCATCCGGAGCGGATTGCCTGGAAGTCGATGTGCGCCACCCACGAGGGCATGGCCAAGGGCGAGCGATGGTGCAAGCTCGCGATCTGGGGCAACACGCTGCCGGCGGTGAAGCGCGAATGGAAGTCGGTTGACAACCTCACCTCCGGCGCATTCGTCGCGATGTGGCGGGAGCGCGTCGAGACGTTCTACGCCCACTATACAGCGCCAACGCCACGGCGGCCCGAGGCCTGAGACTGAACGGCTTGCCGATTGCGGATACGCCTGTCGGACGGATCGCAGTCGGGAGAGCCTGATAAAGCCGGCCGCACCTTCACTGACAAACCAGTACCGGGGTTTTCGCCTGGATCAGCACCCTGTTGGTCACGCTGCCGATCAGGAGCATCGAAGTCCGCTGCGCCCATGCGATGACATGACGATGAGATCGCAGCCCTTGTCCCAAAAGCTCCCCTCAAATGATGGCGTCTTGACAAAGTTGTCTAGACGAATAGACAACTTGACCGTTTGGGAATGGTGGTCGAAGCCCCTTCTTGCCCATTGCGCACAACACCGGGCTAGCGTGATCTGAACAGGAGGTCCAGGCAACATGGCGGGCGACGCAAACGTTCGGGCTGGCCAGTGCCATTGCGGTGCGGTGCGTTTCGAGGTGACTCTCAGCGACGGCTTCAATTCCATCCGCCGCTGCACTTGCTCCTACTGCCGAATGCGAGGCGCTGTGGTTGTCATGGCGGAAATGGGTGGGATCAAGATCCGGCACGGCGAGGACGCGTTGACAAGCTACCGCTTCCATACCGGATCAGCGCAGCACTTCTTCTGCTCTCGTTGCGGAATCTACACCCATCATCAACGACGATCTGACCAGAACCTCTATGCTGTGAACGTAGCTTGTCTCGACGGGGTAAGCCCATTCGATTTCCCCGAGGTGCCGGTCATGGATGGCGTCAATCACACCAGCGACACGGGCAGGCCAACCCGTCGCGCAGGCACCCTCCGCTTCATCCCGGCGAACTGATTAGCTATCGGTGTCGGACGACCGCCTCTCGGCAATACCAGAAACTGGGATCGAGACGACGGTCCGCTTCGCGCCAAAGACGGCCCCTTCTCGCAGCTCGCATTTTGAGCCAAAGCAGCCTTCGACGACGTCGGCCGTCGCAAGGCTCCCAGTTTGCTCCCCACACGCGCATGACACTTGAAGACCGCCCAATCGATGGGCTGCTGCGGCGACCGTGCCGCCCGCGTCAATGCGTGAAGCGCATTCCCATCAACTTGTGATCAGCCGTCTCGGTGCTCAAGCGCCTTGCGAAGCTGGTCGCGCAATTGACCGGTTTCCGGTATCGCCGCGGCTCGCGACAAAAACGGAAAACGGGTGGTCGCATGCAAAGAAAAGCGCGATCGATGTGGGTCGGCGCGCACACGCGTCCAGGCCGGAAGCGCGATGCTTCCTGTGACAAATGGCAACAACAGAGAGATCAAACATGGCGAAGGAAGACGACAACAAGGCCATCGTGGGTCGATGGTTCACGCATTTCTGGGGCAAGACCTGCGATCTCGGCATCGTTGACGAATTGGCAGCGCCCGACATGCTGTTGCACTATTCGCTGCATGAACCCCGCCGCGGTCGCGATGACATCAAGGCTTTCATGACCGACTTCAGGACGGCATTTCCGGATCTCAATTTCTGGGGCGTCGCCGACCTGATTGCGGAAGGCGACTACGTCGTCGGTCGTTGGGCGGGCGGCGGAACGCACACCGGTCCCGCTTTCAACGACTTCCTGATGGGAGGCCTGCCGGCCAACACTGGGCGCAAGATGACCTTCACGGGAACGACTGTGCTGAGGCTCAAGGACGGCAAAATCCTCGAGGAAATCGGCCTGGACGACGGCGTGGCAGCCCTGACCCAGCTCGGCCTGATCAAGAAGGCGGCCTAGTCAAGCTGGCCGCAACCATCAACGACCTGAAGCGGCACTCGCAGGAGTGCCGCTTGTTGCGAGGCCTCGGTCCGAGCCGATGCAGACCAGGGCCGGCTGATCTCCATGTTTTCTTGTTCAATCCGGCTGATCTGATACGGGACGTGCGCGCGTCGTGCTGACAGAAGCCAAATTGACGTGCTGCGACCGACGGGACCGGCGGAGTCAGTGCATGAAGTGTATTCCCAGCAGCTTGTGATCTGCGGTAAGCGGTCTAAATGGGATTGCGGCTAGGGAACGGCAGGTCGTGCAATGGACGCCTATAAAATTCGAGGAGCCAGGCCTGAGGAACAACGTGAGCTGACGCGCCTGTGTGTGCGTGCCACCATTCACGCGGGGCACGACGAAGATTTCATCGACCGTAGCATGCCCGCGCTTACGATAACGGTGCCGTTGATCAATTCGAATTATGTTCGAGTAGCAGAAGACGCCTCGAGCAAAGTCGCTGGCGTCGTTTGGGTGCTGCCGACGGGGCTTCAAGGAATTGCGCTGCTTCACGGCCTGTTCGTTGATCCGGCGCATTGGAAACGCGGGATTGGCCGGGTCCTTTTCGAAGATGCCGTAGCGAGCTCGAAAGGGATGAAAGCCGGCGCCCTCATGATCTATGCCGAACCCTCATCGGAAGGGTTTTATAAGCGGATGGGAGCCATCAGGATCGGCGAAGGGCCTTTTTACTTCTCGCCGGAAACCGTACTGCCTCACCTCCTGTACATCATTCCTCGCGAGGACTAAGTGAAACACCCGGTGGGTCTCTCGTCTGCTCTTAGCCCTTCGCGACCATATCAACGAGGCGGAACGCCTGCTTCGGACTGAAGAGCTGCTGCCCGACGGGCAAATCACTTCGACTTTTCCGATTCCAATCTTTTCCACTTGTCCAGCCCTCGCGCGAAAAATATTTGCCTTTCGTTTTTCCGAAAATCATGATTTAACTGTGCCCGTTCCGCGCCGGCACGAGGGGCGTACGCGTCGTCACGAACGTGGGGCGGAATGCGGTGGACGGGTTGATGCTGTCAGACGTGCGGCATCGGCGCGGACGGCGAAAGCGTGTGGTCCTGGCGCCCCAAAGGCTCGGCGCTAATGCCGACGATGCGCAAGCGCATCGCGGCGGACGGTGGCAATCGGCAAGGTTCACCGAGGAGAGCGCGCCATAAGCCGTAAACCATCGCGCAGGGAGGGCCGGTGTGATCACCGCCTGTACCTGTGGTTCTTGCGCTTGCGCAAATTCCTTTTGCGCAAGGCCCCGGGTGCAGCGGCCACCCGGCCCTCCCTGCGCCCTCGGCATTTTCGAGGGACGAGATCTCTGGCATAACTCGGACGAAATCCGTCGCGAGGACACGAATGCGTGGCTTGACTCCGTCATTCCAGGGCGATGCGAAGCATCGAACCATGGTGCGCAATTGCGCACCTGAGAATCTCGAGATTCCGGGTTCGCTTCTTCGCGGCGCCCCGGAATGACGGACAGGACTGAGCCATGGAAAACAACTGATTAATAACCCTTAACCAGCTACACTCCGCCCATGCCAGCCCGCCCCACCATCCTCGTCTTCGATTCCGGCCTTGGCGGCCTCACCGTGCTGCGGGAGGTCGTGGCGGCGCGGCCGGATGCGCATTTCGTCTATGTCGCGGATGACGCCTTCTTTCCCTACGGCCATCACAGCGAGGACGAGATCATCGCCCGCGTGGTGCCGCTGGTCGGTGACCTCATCGCAAGCCACGCGCCCGATCTCGTGGTGATCGCCTGCAACACCGCCTCCACGCTGGTGATGTCGCATTTGCGCGCGGCCTACAGAGTGCCGTTCGTCGGCACGGTGCCGGCGATCAAGCCGGCCTGCGCGCAATCGAAGACCCGGCGCGTCTCGGTGCTCGGCACCAGGGGCACCGTGCAGCGCGAATACACCCGCGCGCTGATCCGCGATTTCGCTCAAGGCTGCGAAGTGACGCTGGTCGGCTCGCCCGAGCTCGCCTCGCTCGCCGAACGCGCGCTGAGCGGCAACGCGGTCAGCGACGAGCATATCGCGGCCGAGCTGGCGCCCTGCTTCGTCGGCGATGCGAATGACACGGCCACGCGCACGGATACGATCGTGCTCGCCTGCACGCATTATCCGCTGCTGCTCGATCGGCTCGTGAAGCTCGCGCCCTGGCCGGTCGACTGGATCGATCCGGCGCCGGCGATCGCGCGCCGCGCCTCGGATTTACTGGGCCCATCGCGCGAGGGACCTGACGAGGCCGGCGCGGAGATGATATTCACCTCGAAGCGGTCGCATGGCTTGAGGACGACGCTCATCCCGTTTTTCGGCGGCCGCGTGCCGGCCTGATCTTTTTTGGGAACCATCGTGCCGATGCCGGAACCGCTTAACTCCCTCAATCGTCTAAAGAAAGAGTGGCGCGAGGGCCGCCCGACCTTCGGTGCCATCGCCACCATCCCGTCGATCCAGACCGTGCAGATCATGGCGCAAAGCCTCGACTGGATCATCGTCGATCTCGAGCACGGCCCGATCGATCTCACAACCGCGCATGCGATGATCGTGGCGACCGGCGGCACGCCTTGCGTGCCGCTGGCGCGCATCGCCTCCAACGAGCCGTGGCTTGCCAAGGCGCCGATGGATATCGGCGCGCTCGGCATCAATTTTCCCATGATCCAGAGCCGCGCCGATGCCGAGAAGGCGGTGCGTGCCTTGCGCTATCCGCCTCGCGGCGAACGGCTGTGGGGGCCGTTCCATGCGCCGTTCCGCTGGGGCGTGTCGATGGCGGACTACATGGCGACCGCCGATGACGACATGATCTGCATGATCACCATCGAGCATGTCGACGCCGTCAACAACATCGACGAGATCATGGCCACGCCCGGCATCGATGTCGCCGTGATCGGCCCCGGCGATCTCGCCACCTCCATCAACAAGCGCGGCCTGCTCGACGACCCCGAAGTCAAGGCGCTGATCGCGCGCGCCGAGGAAGGCATTTTGAAGAGCGGCGTGCCGATCGGCGGTGCGGCGCGGAGTGCCGAGCAGGCCAATGCCATGATCGAGCGCGGCTACCTCGCCATTGCGTTGGGCTTCGATTGGTCGCTGTTCCAGCGCGGTATCGCGGCAAGCTTTGCCGGAATCAAGAGGTAGCGCTCTGACGGGCCTTCGGAACCTGCGAAAGCCTGCTGGGCGCGAGCACATGATCGGCGTTTGCGGTGGGGGTGGGCTCTTGCTGAAAATTCCGGACGCGCCCTCCCGATGCCACAAACTGGACGTCATCAGGCACGGATCATGCTAGATCAAAGCTACTGCCCCGGTTCGACCGGGCCCGTTTGAACAACCGGCAGGGAGCCTGAGCTGAGGGAATGCGCGGAACTCTTCGTAAAATCTCGCTGCCGCGCCGTTTTGTGATTGATCTCATGCACGCCTCGATGGGCGTGCCCTTCGTGTCGCTGTCGCGCCCGCTCGACATCCGCCAGCTGCTCGCCGCCCGGGGCAGCCTGTCGCAGCCGCCCGGCTGGGCCGCGATTTTCGTCAAGGCGTTTGCGCTGGCCGCCCGCGACGAGCCGATCCTGCGCACGCTCTATGCACCCCTGCCCTGGCCGCATCTCTACGAGCTGCCGCGCTGTGCGGCGATGGTCGCGATTGCTCGCATCGAGGACGGCGAAGAATGCATCCTGATGGAGCGGGTGACCGGCGCCGACGACATCGCGCTGGACGCGATCGACGCGCAACTCCGCCGCGCCAAGGAGGCTCCGATCGACGAGATTCCGGGTTATCGGCGGATCATGCGGATCACCCGCCTGCCGCTGCCGCTGCGCCGGCTTGGGTACTGGCTGGCCGGCCGGCGGGCCCGCTGGCACGCGACCAATTTCGGCAGCTATGGCGTGACCTCGGCCGCCGCCCATGGCGGCGGCGAGCTGCATGCCATCGGCCCCGGCCCCTATGTGCTGAGCTATGGGCTGGCCGGCCCCACCACCATCGAGGTGGTGCTGCGCTGGGACCACCGCGTGACCGACGCCGCCCCGATCGCCCGGGCCCTGACCCGGCTGGAACAGGTGCTGAACGGGGAAATTGCCGCCGAATTGCGCGGGATCCGGCAGATCGAGGCGAAGCCGGTGCGGGCGGTGGTAAAGTGAGAATTGTTGCCCGTCATTCCGGGGCGGTCCGAAGGACCGAACCTCAGGTGCGCAACTGCGCACCGGGGAATCTCGCGGTTCCGGGTTCGGTGCTCACGCACCGCCCCGGAACGACGGTGGAAATGATTGACAATCCCCGCCAATTGGCCCAAAAGCCGCCTGCTCGCGGGCCGGTTTCGGCCCGCGAAGCGTTTCGCGACCCGTGGTCCTGCCTTTAGGCTTAAAGGACGGATCTGTCGGCCCCGGGATTTCCGGTGCACAGGAGGGCGCGTTTCCTCAGACCCGAACCATCAAAACCGCCGAGGGCCGAGACCCGCGGCGTCAGACATAAGAGGACGCGATGACTAAGCGCAGTGAGGCGAAGTACAAGATCGATCGCCGCATGGGCCAGAATATCTGGGGCCGCCCGAAGAGCCCCGTCAACCGCAGGGAATACGGCCCCGGCCAGCACGGCCAGCGCCGCAAGGGCAAGCTCTCCGACTTCGGCGTGCAGCTGCGCGCCAAGCAGAAGCTCAAAGGTTATTACGCCAACATCAGCGAGCGGCAGTTCCACGGCATCTATGTCGAGGCAAGCCGCCTCAAGGGCGACACCGGCGAGAACCTCATCGCCCTCTTGGAGCGCCGTCTCGACAGCGTGGTGTACCGCGCCAAGTTCGTGCCGACGATCTTCGCCGCGCGCCAGTTCATCAACCACGGCCACGTCAAGGTGAACGGCCGCAAGGTCAATATCGGCAGCTATCAGCTCAAGGTCGGCGATGTCGTCGAGGTCAAGGAAGCCTCCAAGCAGCTGCCGCTGGTGCTGGAAGCGAGCCAGCTCCCCGAGCGCGACGTGCCCGACTATCTCGAGGTCGATCATTCCAAGATGACCGCGAAGTTCGCACGCGTCCCCGGGCTTTCCGACGTGCCGTTCCCGGTGCAGATGGAGCCGCATCTGATCGTCGAATTCTATTCGCGCTGATCGGTTGCAAGATTTGAAGTTCAAAGGCCCCGGTTTTGCCGGGGCCTTTTGGTATGGTGGCGAGATCAGGAGTTCTCGTCATGGTCTACACCCCTCCCCCCCGCGATCCCAACGCGCCCCCCGTCCGCATCAACCTGCTCTCGGACACGCAGACCCGCCCGACGCCCGCGATGCGCGAGGCGATGGCGCGCGCCGAGGTTGGCGACGAGCAGATCGGTGATGATCCGACCGTCAACGAGCTCTGCGCGCGCGTCGCTGACCTGCTTGGCAAGGACGCCGCGGTGTTCATGCCGTCTGGCACGATGTGCAATGTCACGGCAACGCTGGTGCATTGCCGGCCGGGCGAGGAGATCCTGGCGCATGAGACGGCGCATCTGATCGCCCGCGAGGGCGGTGCGCATGCGGCGCTTGGCGGCGTCCAGATCACGCCGCTGGCGGGCGAAGATGGGCAGTTCACGCCGGAGACATTGCGCAAGGCGCTGCATCCGCGCACCCGCTATCAGCCGCCGCAGACGCTGGTTAGCGTCGAGCAGACCGCCAATATCGGCGGCGGCACGATCTGGAAGAAGGCCGCGCTCGACGAGGTCTCGCAGATCGCGAAAGCCGCAGGCCTTGCCACCCATATGGATGGCGCGCGGCTGTTGAATGCCACGGTCGCGACCGGCATCGCCGCGCGCGACATGGCCAAGGGATGGGATTCCGCCTGGATCGACTTCTCCAAGGGCCTCGGCGCGCCGATCGGTGGCGTGCTGGCGGGCTCGCGCGACTTCATCGACGCGGCCTGGCAGTGGAAGCAGCGTCTCGGCGGCTCGATGCGCCAGGCCGGCATCTGCGCGGCCGCCTGCATCCATGCGCTGGATCACCACGTCGACAGGCTGGCAGACGATCACGCCAATGCCCGCGCACTGGCGCGCGGACTGTCGCAAATATCAGGCATCACCGTGCAGGAGCCCGAGACCAATCTCGTCTTCTTCACGCCGGACGGCTGCGGCATCTCCGCCGACAACATGGTCGCGCAGTTGCGCAAGCGTGGCGTGCTGATCGCGGTGATGGACGGCCGCATCCGCGCCTGCACTCATCTTGATGTCACGGCGGCGATGATCGAGGAGATGATCGGCCATGTCAGGGAGATCGCGCGCGCCGCCTGAGCTCAGTTCTCCATCGCCTCATAGATCAGCTTCTTGACCGCCGGCTGGATGATCTGGCGCTGCGACGGCGTTTCTTCCAAGAGCACGAAGAACATGTCCTGCTTGCGGTCCACCACCATGTAGCAGCCGCTGGCGCCGTCCCACTTCAATTCGCCGAGCGAGCCGGGCGGCGGCGGCTTGGCATTGCCAGGATCGGTGCGCACGCCAAAGCCGAGCCCGAAGCCGAAGCCGTCGCCAGGGAAATAGAGATAGTCGCGCTCGACGCCGGAGCCGGGCCCGACGTGATCGGTGGTCATCTCCTTAAAGGCCTTGGGGCTGAGATATTGCCTGCCGTCGAGCTTGCCGCCCTCGAGTATCATCTGGGCAAAGCGCCCCATGTCGTGCAGGGTCGAGACTTGGCCGCCACCGCCGGATTCCCACTTCATGGGCTGGTCGGCATAGGCCACAAAGCCAACGCGGAAGTCGCTGTCATTGGGCATGGGCTTGGCGATCAGCGCGGCCTTCTTGGGATCGGTGACCCAGAAGGCGGTGTCCTTCATCCCGAGCGGATCGAGCAGCTTCTCGCGCTCGATGCCGAGCAGCGACTTGCCGCTGACGATCTCCATGACCCGCCCGAGAATGTCGGTGCCGTGGCCATATTGCCAGAGCGTGCCGGGCTGGTTCTGCAGCGGCAGCTTGGCGATGCGCTCGGCGAATTCCGCGTTGTCGGGGTCGCCGCGATAGATGTCGGCGGCGAGATAGGCCTTGTGCACCAGACTGTCGCCATAGAAGCCATAGGCGATGCCCGAGGTCTGGGTCATCAGGTCCATGATGGTGACCGGCCGGTTCGGCGGCACCAGATCAAGTGCCTTGCTGCCGTCCTCGTTCTTCTTCTCGACACCGACCTTCACATTGGCAAAGGACGGAATGTATTTGGAAACGGGATCGCTGAGCGCGAGCTTGCCCTCGTCGATCAGCTGCATCGCGACCACGCTCGTGATCGGCTTGGTCAGCGAGAACAGCCGGAAGATGGTGTCATCCGTCATCGGCGCCTTGGTCGCGGTATCGCGCACGCCAATGAGCTGATGGTAGACCGGCACGCCGTGCTGCTGGATCAGGAGAACGGCGCCGGGGATCTTGCCCTGTGCGACCTGGTCGCGCAGATAGTCGCCGACCTTCGCGAGCTTCTCCTGATTGAAGTGCGCGCCGGCCGGAATATCGAAGGTGCCCTCGGCGCGGACCGATGAGGCGGCAATCGACAGCAACGCGGCGCAGCCAAGCAGCCGCAAAAAGTGGCGCAAGTTCATTTCCCCCTCCCTTGCGAATGCGCGGAGTTTAGCTGCCGAATCAATCGGCACAAGGGCTTGAAAGCCCTGCCAGAGCCTCGTCGTGAAGACGCGCGCTTGCTTCGGTGAAACAGCAAAAAATGACCCGATCGAGCGACGGCGCAATCGGGAGCGATTCTGCGGTGGTTCCGACGGCTATTTGCGCGGCCCGATCGGCGGGAAAACGATAAATGCCGGTGGAAATCGCAGGAAACGCCACCGAGGTCAGCGCCTTGAGCCGGCAAAGCTCGATGGACCGGCGATAGCACGAGGCCAAGAGCTGATCCTCACCGCGATCGCCGCCCTGCCAGACCGGCCCAACGGCGTGAATGACGTGAGCGGCCGGCAGCCGGTATCCCCTGGTGATCTTGGCCTCGCCGGTCTTGCAGCCATGAAGCTGGCGGCATTCCGCCACCAACTCTGGCCCGGCCGCGCGATGGATGGCCCCATCAACGCCACCCCCGCCGAGAAGCGAGGAATTGGCGGCGTTGACAATGGCGTCGACCTTGAGCGTGGAGATGTCGGCGACGACAACTTCAAGCTGCGCGCCGCCAATCCGGCGCGTCAGCATGATCAGGCGGCCGATGCGCCGACTGCAATGCCCTTGTCGGCAAACAGCTGCTGCAGCTCTCCGGCCTGGAACATCTCGCGGATGATGTCGCAGCCGCCCACGAACTCACCCTTGACGTAGAGCTGGGGAATGGTCGGCCAGTTGGAATAGACCTTGATGCCGTTACGCAGCTCAGCCGATTCCAGCACGTTCAGGCCCTTATAGCCGACCCCGATGTGATCCAGGATCTGCACGACCTGGCCGGAAAAACCGCACTGCGGGAACTGGGGCGTCCCCTTCATGAACAGCACGACGTCGTTCGACTTCACTTCGTTGTCGATGAATTGCTCGATGCTCATTTCTGCTTTCCTTCGAGGGCCTGTCTCGCCCGGCTACCCCTATATGTAGCGCAAACCGTTGGGCTGCCAAAGCAAATTGACGAATATTTGGTGTGCGCCGCGGGGGACAACAAGCCCCTTTTTTGGGCCTCACGGCGCCGCATTGCCTGATGACATTAATATCATCGATCGGAGAGGCTTTTTTACCGTAACGCAGCCCCCATCTAGGACGAGCTGCCCGATTGGAACCAGTCTTTGAGACCGACGTTCTCTTGTCGACCGGAGATCACTGTGACGCAAACAGCATCCGCCGCAGCCGAAATTACACCTACCGCCCCGTCACTTATCTCCGGTTCTGGCTCGCTGGCCCAGGATCTGGCGGAAGCCTATCTGAAGGTCCGCAACGAGACCGAAAGGCGTGCCGCACCTTTGAGCGCGGAAGACCAGCTCATCCAGTCCATGCCGGACGCAAGCCCAGCGAAATGGCACCGCGCCCACACCACATGGTTCTTCGAGCAGTTTCTGCTCGGTGAGCATTGTCCTGACTACCGGCCGTTTCACCCGGACTACGCCTTCCTGTTCAATTCCTATTATGTCAGCGCCGGCCCGCGCCACGCACGGCATCGGCGCGGCGATCTGACGCGCCCGTCGGCGGAGGAGATCACCGCCTATCGTCGCCATGTCGACGCAGCCGTGGTGAACTTCTTTCGGTCTGCGGATCAGGACACACTCGTGCGCATCGCGCCGCTGGTCGAGGTGGGCCTCAATCATGAGCAGCAGCATCAGGAGCTGATGTTCACCGACATCCTCCACGCCTTCGCGCAGAACCCGATCCTGCCCGCCTATGATCCGGCCTGGCAATTCCCTGCTTCGAGGCGCAGCGAGGCGGATTGGGCGACGCTGAACGAGGGCATCTATTCCGTCGGCCATGCCGACGAGAGTTTCCATTTTGACAACGAGAAGCCCGCACACCGTGCCCTCGTCGGACCGGTGAAGCTAGCGCGCAACCTCGTCACCAATGCCGAATGGCTCGCCTTCATGCAGGACGGCGGCTACTCCACGGCCACGCTGTGGCTGATGGATGGCTTTGCGGTCGCCAGCAAGGAGCAATGGGATGCGCCGCTCTATTGGCGCGAGATCGATGGCCGTTGGCACATCATGACACTCGCGGGATTGAAGCCGGTCGATCCCGCTGCGCCCGTTTGTCACGTCAGCTATTACGAGGCCGACGCGTTCGCGCGCTGGAGCAGCAAGCATCTGCCGACCGAGATGGAGTGGGAGGTCGCCGCGCGGGCTGATCAACTCAACGACGCCTTCGGCGTCGTCTGGCAGTGGACCCGCAGCGCCTACTCACCCTACCCGGGATACCGCGCGGCCGACGGCGCGCTCGGCGAATACAACGGCAAGTTCATGATCAACCAGCTGGTGTTGCGCGGCTCCTCGCTTGCCACTCCTGACGGCCACAGCCGCGTGACCTATCGCAACTTCTTCTATCCGCACCACCGCTGGCAATTCACGGGACTCCGCCTCGCAGATTACACTGTCTGAGAGTTAGCCATCTGAATCAGGATCAACCGCGCCGGAAAGCGCGTTCTGGAGAGTATCATGAATGTGCATGCCACAGCTTTGGCCGACGCGCATCTGCCGGACGAACAGACGTCAGCCTTCGCGCGCGAGGCGGTCCACGACCTCTCGCAACAACCCAAACGACTATCGCCCAAGTTTTTCTATGACGCGACCGGCTCGGAGCTGTTCGAGGCGATCACGCGGCTGCCGGAATATTATCCGACCCGCACCGAGCTTGGGATCCTGAAGGATCGCGCCGGCGAGATCGCTGCTTTCGTGCCTAGAGATGCGGCGCTGGTCGAGTTCGGCGCGGGCGCGACCACCAAGGTGCGTCTCCTGCTCGAGCGCTGCTCGGTCGCCGCCTATGTGCCGGTCGATATATCCGGCGACTTCGTCAAGAGCCAAGCGGATGGCTTACGCCGCGACTTCCCCAAGCTTGCCGTGCACCCTGTCGCGGCCGACTTCACCACTGCATTCAAGCTGCCCGAGGCAATCGCCGACCTGCCCAAGGTCGGCTTCTTCCCGGGATCCACCATCGGCAATTTCGAACCGGATGAAGCCTGCCGCTTCCTGCGCAGCGCGGCGGAAATCCTGGGGCGCGGTGCACGCATGATCCTTGGCGTCGACCTCGAGAAGGATGAGCGCGTGCTGCACGACGCCTATAACGACGCGGCCGGCGTCACCGCGCGCTTCAACCTCAATGTGCTGGTCCGCATCAACCGCGAGCTCGGCGGCAATTTCGATCTGTCCGCCTTCACCCACCGCGCGATCTATAACCGCGCGCGGCACCGCATCGAGATGCACCTGATCAGCAAGAAGTCGCAGTATGTGCGTTTCCTCGGCACCAGCTTCACATTCAGGCCGGGCGAAAGCATTCACACCGAGAACAGCTACAAATACAGTATCGATCGCTTCGCCGCACTCGCCCGCGGCGCCGGCTGGAAAGTCTGCGAGTCCTGGACGGATGCCGCCAAGATGTTCTCGGTGCATGCGCTGGTGGCGGAGGGCTGAAGCGCTATTCGGCCGTCTTCGAACTCAGTGACAGCGACTCCCAAACGGCCACGACGATCAGAATGAGCGTTGTGAGCAGCGTCAGCATCAGCGGCGACAACGCACTTGCAAAAAATGCGAGCGCGCCGAGCGCGATGATGCCGACGCCGTGGGAAAGCTGCAGGAAGCCGCGGATGTTGTGCTTGAACAGGATGGTGCCGACCAGGAACAGCAAGGGACCGCCGATGGCACAGGCCGCCGTCTTGAGGTCGGAATGGCCATCCGGATGTGCCAGCACAAGATCATCGGCGACCGCCGACAGAATAATGCCGGCAACGATCGGCATGTGCAGATACGTGTAGGCGGAGCGCGCCAGCCGCCCGGACTCGGCCGATTTCGAAATCTTTTCGGAGCCGGCCTCGGCGCCTTTGTGGAAGTAGATCCACCACATCGCGATGGAGGCAGCGAAGGCGGATACAAACGCCAAGGCAGTCGGCGCTGTCCAGTTCAGGTCGGCGAAGGTCGCGCCAGTTACGACGATGGATTCGCCGAGCGCAATCAAAATGAATCCGGCGCAGCGCTCGGCCATATGGCCGCCTTTGACATACCAGTCCTGGATGCTCGAGGCGCCGTAGAGGGGAATCCAGAACCGGGCCAGCGGCGAGGCATATTCGATGGCCAGCGCAATGCCCCACAGCCAGAGCCGCCGCTCGCCTTCGGCAAGGCCGCCCAGGATCCAAAACACGGCTGAGATGGCGAGCCAGGCGAGGATGCGGATGCCGTTGCGGCGCACGGCCGGCCGTGACGGCGGGGTGACCGCCACGAAGAAGGCCGTGCGTCCCACCTGCATGGCCGCATAGGCCGCCGCAAACCACAGCCCGCGCGCCTCGAAAGCGTGCGGGATCGAGGTCGACAGCACGAGACCGGCGAGCATCAGCAGAAACAGGAGAATGCGGACCGCTGTCCGCTCGGGATCGAGCCAGTTGGTGATCCAGGCGGTGAAGACCCAGACCCACCAGACCGCGAGGAAGAGCACTGCGGTCTCGACCGCCCCCGTCGCGGTGAAGCGGGACAGCAGGAAATGCGAGACCTGGGTGACTGCGAACACGAACACCAGGTCGAACAGCAGTTCGGCATTGGTGACGCGGCTCTGCTGGTTCGGCTCGAGCGCGCGGAACAGTGCCCCGCGCGAGTCATCGCTCGCCATAGCGTCCCGCCCCTGGTCGGCCGCGAAAGCCTAGCCTTCCGGCACCCCGGTCTGGAGGGCCAATGCGTGGAGCACACCGCCCATCTGGCCACGCAACGACTGGTAAACGATCTGGTGTTGCTGGACGCGTGACTTGCCGCGGAAAGACTCCGAGATCACGGTCGCGGCATAATGGTCACCATCACCGGCAAGATCGCGGATCGTCACCTCGGCATCGGGGATCGCTGCCTTGATCATCGATTCGATATCGCGGGCGTCCATTGGCATCCCGGTCTGGCTCCTTTTTCCGGTGTTTGAAATCGCTGAACTTGCAAAATCAGGGCCGGTAACCCCTCGCGAAGCGCCGGCTCGACCAACTTAGCGTGAAAGGCCTTCTGGGTCACCTATTGTGCCACTATATTCGGCGTCCGATCATCACAAAACCGGCGAGCGAGCTGCGGCGTGCGGTCACAACTGGCGACGCAAGATTGGCCAGACAAATCCGTTGAGTAGGAGGGCGAAAGCTATGAAACTTCCCGGTCCGGACCATCCGATCACCATCACGGCCAACCCCAAGCGGGTGCGGGTCAGCGTCGGCGATACCGTCATTGCCGAAACGACCCACGCGCTGACGCTCAAGGAGGCGAAATATCCCGCCGTGCAGTATGTGCCGCGCGAAGACGCCAGGATGGAGCTGTTGCAGCGGACCGACCGGGTGACGCACTGTCCGTACAAGGGGGACGCGAATTATTTCAGCATCCGCACCGATGGCATGGAGATCGAGAATTCGATCTGGACCTACGAGACGCCGTTCCCCGCGATGACCGAGATCGCAGGCCATCTCGCCTTCTATCCCGACAAGGTGAAGATCGAGGAAGTGGCCTGAGCGCGAGACGCACTACACCCTGAATATCGTCAGTCCCAGGATCAACAGCACCAGGAAGATCACGACAAAGATATAGAACAGAATGCGGGCGATGTCGGCGGAGGCCGCGGATATCCCGGTAAAGCCGAGAATGCCGGCGATGATCGATATCACGAAGAAAACCAGCGCCCATTTCAGAAGTGTCACGGATCGTCCTCCAGCTCCGGCCGCGACAGCGGCGACATCGCTGACTAAACTTCGGCCGGTAACGGAAAGTTCCTAGTCGGGCTTCCGTGGTACCGCTGTTGCGCTTGAGTTGGGCCACCGACACCCTAAATCTCGTCTCAGCGGTGCGGTGGTGCCAATGCGGTCGCAGCAATTAACCCTTGCTGAATGCGATTGCTGGCGGCAACATTTCAACCAGCAACAGCTGACCGGGGGCGTGTTGTGACTTCTATTTCGGATTCGATCGCACCGGCTGGAGTTCATGCGGCACCAGCGGCCAAGGCGCGCAACATGGCGCTTGACCGTGCGCGCACCTTCCTGACGCTGATTGTGCTGCTTCACCATGCCGTGATCCCGTACACCTATTTCGGTCATACCGATCCGAAGTTCTTCATCGGCTTCGACATGATCGTGCTCGCCACCGACAGTTTCTTCATGGCGATGTTTTTCTTCCTGTCGGGGCTGTTCGTTTGGCCGGGACTCACGCGCAAAGGCCCGTTTGACCAACTGCGCGATCGCCTGATCCGGCTCGGCCTGCCGTTCGTCATCTGCGCCTTCACCGTCATCCCGATCGCCTACTATGCCATCTCGCTGCGCCAGCATCCGGAGGTCGGCTTCTCGCAATACTGGTGGACGACCATCACTGTCGGACCGTGGCCGAGCGGACCGATCTGGTTCCTCTGGGTGCTGCTCAGCTTCGACGTGATTGCAAGCCTCGTGTTTCTGGTGTCACCCAAAGCGCTCGATCCGATCAATCGCCTCTCGCAGCAGGGACGTGACGACCCTGCCAGGTTCTTCCTGGTGATGCTTGCCGTCACCGCCGTGCTCTACATTCCCGGACGAATCCACTTCGGAGCGGGGAGCTGGTTCGAGTTCGGCCCGTTCTCGGTCCAGCATGGCCGCGTGCTGCTCTACGCCTCTTACTTCTTTTTCGGCGCGGGCATTGGCTTGGCGAACTTGAATGGCGGAGTCCTTGCCCCGGATGGCCGGTTGGCGAAGAGCAGCTGGGGCTGGATCGCAGTCTCCCTCGTTCCCTACTGCGGCATGTGGGGGCTGATCTACATCAAGCGCCAGATCCTGGGGAATCCCGTTGATCTGCCGGATTGGTATGAGGGCATCTACGGCCTCTTCTTCGCGTGGTTCTCAATCTCGATCATGTTCACCATCCTGGCCTACTTCCTGCGCTTCAAGCGCGCAGGCTGGAGCATCCTCGATCCAATGCAGCCGGATGCCTTCGGCATGTTCCTGGTGCATTACCCGATCGCGCTTTGGCTGCAATATTGGATGTTCGATTATGATTGGCCGGCGATTGCCAAGGCGCTGATCGCCTTCGTGCTGACGGTCCTGCTGAGCTGGGGCGCGACCTTCCTGCTCCGCAAGATCCCGGGTGCGAACCAGGTGCTGTAGCGGCGTCCTTGGCATCAAACCTGCATTACCGCGTGCAGGGAGGCGCGTCCGACGGACTTTGCCAACAAGGACACAGCAATGGGACTAGCCGCAATCTTGGTCGCAACCGCCCTCAGCCTCACCATGCTTGTCGCGGTGGCGGACCTGCCATGAACCCGGCCAAGCTTCAGGCGCCAAGCTTCAGGCCTGGCTGGCGCCGCTCATATAGGCCGGAAGCCAGGCTTCGAATGCGGCCTTGAGCGAGGCGATCGAGACCTCGTCCTCGCCAGCGATCACAATCGCGTCACCGCCTGTCGTGCCGATCCGCGTGCAGGGCACGCCCGCACCGCGCATCTTCGCCAGCACCAGCCCCGCCTCCGTTTCCGGCACGGTCACGAGATAACGCGCCTGGTCCTCGCCGAACCAATAGGCATGCGGCACGATCGCAGCCGGTGCGGCCATCACGCGCGCGCCGATGCCGCTCGCGATGCCCATCTCGGCCAGGGCAATCAGCAGACCTCCATCGGAGAGATCATGCACGGCCGTGGCCGTGCCCGAGTGAATCATTCCGCGCACAACATCGCCGTTGCGCTTCTCGGCGGCCAGATCGACCGGCGGCGGGGCACCCTCCTCGCGACCGCAGACGTCGCGCAGATACACGGATTGCCCAAGCCACCCGTGGGTGTCGCCGATCAGGAGGATCGCCTCGCCTTCGGCCTTGAACGCGAGCGAGGCGGATTTGGTAAAATCCTCGAGCAGGCCAACGCCGCCGATCGAAGGCGTCGGCAGGATGGCGCGGCCGTTGGTCTCGTTGTAGAGCGAGACGTTGCCGGACACGACGGGGAAGTCCAGGGTGCGGCAGGCTTCCGAAATGCCCTGGAGGCAGCCGACGAACTGGCCCATGATCTCTGGCCGCTCCGGATTGCCGAAATTGAGATTGTCGGTGATCGCAAGCGGCCGCCCGCCGACCGCGGTGATGTTACGCCAGGCTTCCGCCACCGCCTGCTTGCCGCCCTCGAACGGGTCGGCCTCGCAATAGCGCGGCGTCACGTCGACGGTGAGCGCCAGGCCCTTCGGCCCGTTTTCCACGCGCACCACCGCAGCGTCCCCGCCGGGACGCTGCACGGTGTTGCCGAGGATGACGTGATCATATTGCTCCCACACCCAGCGCCTGGAGCACAGCTCGGGCGTTCCGATCAGCTTCTCGAGTGCCGCCGCGTTGCTCATCGGCGGCGTGACGTCGCGCGCGTGGACGATCGGCAACGCAGGCGAAGGCACATGCGGACGATCGTAGACCGGCGCCTCGTCGCCGAGCTCCTTGATCGGCAGGTCGGCCATGATGTCGCCGCCATGCTTGACGCGGAAACGCTTGCTCGGCGTGGTGTAGCCAACCACTGCGAAATCGAGGCCCCACTTTTTGAAGATCGCCTCGGCCTCTTTTTCCTTCTCGGGCTTGAGCACCATGAGCATGCGCTCTTGGCTTTCCGAGAGCATCATCTCATAGGCGCTCATGCCGGTTTCGCGCGTCGGCACCGCGTCGAGATCGAGATCGACGCCGAGATCTCCCTTGGCGCCCATCTCGACCGCCGAGCAGGTCAGGCCCGCCGCGCCCATGTCCTGGATCGCGATCACGCAGCCCTTGGCCATGATCTCGAGGCAGGCTTCGAGCAGGAGCTTCTCGGCAAAGGGGTCGCCGACCTGCACGGTCGGGCGCTTCTCCGCGGAATCGTCGTCGAACTCGGCTGATGCCATCGAAGCACCGTGGATGCCATCGCGCCCGGTCTTCGAGCCCAGATAGACGATGGGCATGTTCACGCCGGAGGCTGCCGCATAGAAGATCTTGTCGGCGTCGGCGAGGCCGACCGCCATGGCGTTGACCAGGATGTTGCCGTCATAGCGGGTGTGGAATCGCACCTGACCACCGACCGTCGGCACGCCGAAGGAGTTGCCATAGCCGCCGACGCCTGCGACCACACCGGAGAGGAGATGCCGCGTCTTGGGATGCTCGGGGTCACCAAAGCTCAACGCATTGAGGCACGCAATCGGCCGTGCGCCCATGGTGAAGACGTCGCGCAGGATGCCGCCGACCCCGGTTGTCGCGCCCTGATACGGCTCGATATAGCTCGGGTGGTTGTGGCTCTCCATCTTGAACACCACCGCCTGACCGTCGCCGATGTCGATCACGCCGGCGTTCTCGCCAGGGCCCTGGATCACCCAGGGCGCCTTGGTCGGCAAGCCGCGCAAATGGATGCGGGAGGATTTGTACGAGCAGTGCTCGTTCCACATCGCCGAGAAGATGCCGAGTTCAGTGAAGGTCGGCACCCGCCCGATCAGCTTGAGAATCCGCTCATACTCGTCCGGCTTCAGGCCATGAGCGGCCACGAGTTCGGGGGTGATCTGCGGTTCGTTGCTTCGCATGTGGTCAGGGTCCCGCGGGAGCGATTATCGTCGTCTCCCCCTTTGCCAAAGGGAGGTAGGCTGGCGAACCCCACCGGCGGGGCTCGAATTCCGTCCGAAAGCCGTATTAGAAAGATCGGCGCGGCCGGAAAAGGCCTTTTAGGGCGCATTTTCCCACTGTCCAGAGCTTTGCCGGAAAGGCATGGGAACATTGGGGTTTGCGCAATTCGAACGGATCGGATTTAAGAAGCCGAACCCCGCTTTTGAAGGCCTTTTCCCTTGCACGACATCACCAAGCCCGCCCCCGTCCAGCGCCCCGACCTGCACGAGGCGACCGACGGCGAGTTCAAGGGCTGGCGCACCTGGACCCGCGACAGCTACGAGACCCACACCGGCCCGTTCTGGCACCGCTTGGAAGCCGATGGGCAGGTGCGCTGCGCATTCCGGGTCGAGAGGAAGCACCTCAACGGCTCCGGCAACGTCCATGGCGGCTGCTTCATGACGTTTGCGGATTACTGCCTCTTTGCACTCGCCAGCCACGAGCTGCGCGGACCGGCAGTCACCGTGTCATTCTCCAGCGAATTTCTCGATGCGGCACGCGAGGGCGAGTTGATCGAATGCACCGGCGAGGTCACGCGCGCGGGCGGCTCGCTGATTTTCGTTCGCGGCGAGCTGAAGTCCGGCGTCCGGCGCCTGTTCACCTTCTCCGGCACCATCAAGCGGGTGAAGCGGAGAGAGCCGGCAAGGGCGTGACCTTTACGGCCCTCTCCGCGCCCCCGCTGCCAGAGATTTGGTTCTGATTGAATCAGAACCAAATCTCTAGATTCTTATTTTGACGCGTTTTCTTCACGCGAACCGGTACCCACTTCGCTCGAAAACGCTCTACTGCATGCTGACCAGCGTCAGGTCGACGAACCACGACTGCGGCGACACAAAGCCCTTGATCTTCGGGCTCATCGCGCGCGGATTGAGGTCGTGGACGATGTAGAGCCAGGGCGGGTTGTCGACCAGCCGTTCATGCGCCTCACGATAGGCAGCTCGGATTACCTTCGGATCGGTCTCGACCTCGATCGACTTCAGCGCTTGGTCGAACAGATCGTCTTTCCACTGTTCGAAATTGAAGCCGTTAGGCGCAAAATTGGCCGACGAGAAATAGCGCGCCATGATGCCGGGATCGGACGAAGGCGACGACACGTTGAGCGCCATCGCACCTTGCAGGCTCGGGCTGTCGGGGGTTGCGCGCGCCGCGGTCAGCAGCACCTGCCATTCGACGACATCGTAATCCACGTCGACGCCGCAGGCCTCCTTCAGATTCTGCTGCAGATATTCGTTCATTGGCAGCGGCAGCATCTGGCCCGAGCCGGAGTTCGAGATCATCACCTTGAACTTGAGCGGCTTGGCGTCTGTGTAGCCGGCTTCGGCGAGCAACGCCTTGCCCTTGGCGGGATCGAATGTGTAGCGGTTCTCAGGCTTGCCGAAATCGGGATCGCTTGGCTTGAGCCAACCGACGGAAGGCTCTGCGGTACCATTGAGCAGCTCCACCAGGCCTTTGCGATCGATGCAGTAGTTCAAGGCCTGGCGCACCCGCACGTCCTTGAACGGGCTGTTGGTCGCGCCGATGTTGAACAGCCACGGCCAGTCATGCGGATACGAGCCGGTCGTGATGGCATAGCCCGCCGATTTCAGCGATTCAATCGCATCGGCCGGCGGCACCTCGATCCAGTCGACCTGCCCTGAGCGCAAGGCGGCGAGCCGCGAATTGGCCTCGGGAATCGGCATCAGCACGAGGTTGTCGACTTTTGCGAGCTTGCTCCTGTCCCAATACTGGTCCCAGCGCGCAAGATCAGCCTCCTGCCGCGGCACGATGCGCGTGATCTTGAAGGGACCGGTGCCTGCGGCGGGCAAGGTCGCGACCTTGGACCAGTCGTGACCGGCCTTTTCGAACGACGCGGGCGAGGTGAAGAGAATGTAGACCGCCATATAGGGGAAGTAGGACGCCGGCCGCGTCGTGCTGATCGCGACCGTGTAGTCGTCGACCTTCTTGTAACTTGCCATCAACGGCACGCGTGCCTTGGTGATCCCGGAGCTTGCGGGCTCGTATTGCGGGCTGTTCGAATTGAAATAGCGGTCCAGATTGAAGATCACGGCATCGGCGTTGAAATCGGTACCGTCATGGAATTTCACGCCATGGCGGAGATGGAAAACCCAGCTCTTGCCGTCCTCGGACTGCTCCCATTTTTCAGCCAAGCCCGGACGCAGTGTCGCGAGCTGGTCGGTGCGGGTGAGATCCCACAGCACGAGTCCCTCGAAGATCGGATAGCCCATGAACCGCATGCCCTCGAAACCATTATTGGGCATGCCGGTCGCGGTCGGAATATCGGCAGCGGTCATGCCGATGCGAAGCGTGGTCTCGGCACTTGCATCCTGGCTCAACAGAGCGATGGCGAGCGCGAAGGCGCCGATTGCCTGTCGAATGAGCATCTGAGATCTCCCGTCTAGCTGTCGCCTGCAGCGAACAGAAGTGCGGGAGCAAGTTTCAAGCCAGCCAGACCGGTTTAAACGATCCCCTGCATTGCACCGGTGCTGACGATACCGGCGGGGGACCTACGCCGCCTGGTCCAGATGCGCGACCAGACCTGCGAACAGGCCGCGACCGTCGGTGCAGCCCATGATGTCTTCGACGTGATTTTCCGGATGCGGCATCATGCCGAGCACATTGCCGGCGTCGTTGACAATGCCGGCGATCGAATGCGCGGCGCCGTTGATGTTGGCGGCTTCGTCAACCACGCCGTCCGGCGAGCAGTAGCGGTAGAGCACCCGCCCCTCGCCTTCGAGACGCTTGAGCGTTTCTTCGTCGGCCTCGTAATTGCCCTCGCCGTGGGCGACGGGCACGCGGATCACCTGGCCTGCGTTGTAGCCGCGCGTGAACGGCGTGTCGGAGCGTTCGACCCGCAGATGCACGTCATGGCAGATGAATTTCAGCCGCGCATTGCGCATCAACACGCCCGGCAGCAGCCCGGATTCGCAGAGGATCTGGAAGCCGTTGCAGACCCCGAGCACGAGCCCGCCCTTGGCGGCGTAATCGCGTACCGCATCCATGATCGGCGCCCGCGCAGCGATCGCCCCACAGCGCAGGTAATCGCCATAGGAGAAGCCGCCGGGCACGACGACGAGATCGGTGCCCGCGGGCAACGAGGTCTCCGCGTGCCAGACCATCGCAGGCTCGTGTCCCGAGATGAGCCTCAGTGCACGCGCCATGTCGCGCTCGCGATTGATGCCGGGGAAGACGAGAATGGCGGCTTTCATCAGAACAATTCGACCCGATAATTCTCGATCACGGTGTTGGCGAGCAGCTTGTCGGCGGCTTCCTTCAGCGC
>Ga0070741_10001495_pt1 | contig 70792 bp, 49 predicted proteins | sample Coa_R1_4_FD_66440 | JGI IMG/M metagenome (GOLD analysis project Ga0070741, IMG submission 66440) | Surface soil microbial communities from Centralia Pennsylvania, which are recovering from an underground coalmine fire - Coalmine... | ecosystem: Environmental > Terrestrial > Soil > Unclassified ... | reverse complement strand
GCGAAAGATCCGCTTTACAACATGGACACTGGCATACAACAAAATGAAGTGGCTGGTGGTAGACCGCCTGGAGAGGCACTGGGATCGCGCGCGCTTAGACGCCGAGGTGACCAATGATCATGCCGTCGACGTCGTTTCGACAAATGTCGCGGCATTCACGATCGACATGAGTCCGGGCGGCTGTCCTCTCGATAATACTCGCAGGATAGAACTCACGGTCGATGGCCAGCGCCTGGAGGCGCCCGGCCCAATGACGGATCGTTCGTGGATCGTTCACCTCGCGAAAAATGGCGGGCACTGGACGCTGGTCCAGACGGCAGATGACGCCACTCTTCACAAGAAGCACGGATTGCAAGGCCCGATCGATGATGCGTTCCTGAGCAGCTTCTTGTTTGTACGGCCTACCGGGACGCCGCTCGCGCCCGGCATCGCCGGATGGGTTGCCGGCGAGCAGCAGCATGCTGTAAAAGCATGGCGGGCTCAGTTCCGCGGTGACATTCCGGTGCGCGACGATGTTCAGGTGAGCGACAGCGACATCGCGGGAAACAATCTTGTGCTCTGGGGCGATCCTGGCAGCAACCGGATATTGGCCCGCATCGCCGACCGACTGCCCATCCGCTGGACAGCCGACGCCATAACCGCCGGCAAACAGCGCTTTCCCTCCTCGAGCAGCGCCCTGCTTCTTATCTATCCCAATCCGCTGAACCCGCGCCGCTACATAGTACTAAACAGCGGCTTCACTTTCCGCGAATATGATTACCTGAACAATGCCCGCCAGGTGCCAAAGCTGCCGGATTTCGCCATCGTGGATATCACCACACCCCCGAATGAGCGCTATCCGGGACGCATTGTCACCGCAGGCTTCTTCGGTGAAAACTGGCAGTTACCCGAGTAGGTCTTGGTTCTCACGGTACGGAGGAATGATCGCTGCTACACTGAGGAGCAGGCGGCGAACCCAGCAAACCGCTTGTTGCGCGCGGCTTAGTATCACCAGCATGTTATCGGGCCGCGGCCGGAAGGTGCATGCGCCGCTTCATTTTCGATGCGACTCTGGCGCGGTACCGTGCTTCTGGCGATCAACTTTCTCATCACGCTCGCAGCTGCTCAGCAATGGCTCGATGTCCCTTTCGTGCAGCAAGTAAAGGCCGGCTGCGGATCGGCCGCCGTCGCGATGGTGATTCAGTACTGGGCGCGGCAGGAGCCGAGACTCAATACGGTGGCAGCCGAGACGGAGCGTATCGACGCCCTGCTGCCGGCCAATTCGGCTAAAGGAATTCAGGGCCAGGCGCTCAAGCGGTATCTGGAGGAGCGAGGATTCGCCGCCTTCGTATTCACCGGAGAGCGAAGCGACCTGGAGCACCACCTGGAAAAAGGCCGACCCGTAATCGTCTGTTTCGCTCCAAGAGGCCCAGGGGCCCCGCTGCACTACGCTGTTGTTGTCGGAATCGACGGAAAGGAAGTACGGCTGAACGATCCGGCACGTGGAAAACTAATTCGCGAAGATATGGACCGCTTTCTTGCCGAGTGGAAGGTCACGAATAACTGGAGCCTGCTTACAGTACCGCGGCCGGTCGAGTGACCGCCAACTGTTTGCCGCAAGGCATTCTCCTGCTGTTGATAACCGCCCTCCTGTTGATCGGGAGTACCGAAGAGACGGAACGTCGCGTTCGGTCTTTATACGAGCGCGGCGAATGGGCTGAGGCGGTCAGAGTCGCTTCGCAAGCGGGCAGCCGATCGGCAGGTACTTCCTTCTACGAAGGTCTGGCTCTCGCGCGCCTTGGACGTTTCGAGGAAGCCGAGCAGGCATTTCTGGACGGCTGGACCGCAGCGCCGCGCGATAAGCGCTTCGCCATCGAACTGGCGGGAGTTGCGTATCGGCAGCAGAATCGCGCGGCCGCCAAAGGCTATCTACATCGGGCATTGCGTCTCGATCCGGACGACAATTATGCCAATGATTTTCTCGGCACCTTGTACTTGCTGGATGGAAATCTTGCGGCGGCGCTTCGCTACTGGAATCGTATTGCAAAGCCGCTTGTCGAAAATCTTCTGTTCTCGCCCCCGCTCGACCTTGATCCTGTGCTTAGAGATCGAACGTTCACGCTCTCGCCGGGGCAGGTTTTTACCACGGCGAGACTGCGGACCATCGAGGCTAACCTGGCGCGACTGGCGATACTCGCCGATTATCATTTCGGTCTGTCGCCCGCGCGTGATCAGCGCTTTGATGTGACATTCCGGTCACTCGAAACGGCGCCGATAGTAGGTGGCCGGCTGGGCAAGCTGCTGCCCTTTGTTCGCGGCCTGCCATATCGAACGGTGTTTGTCGACCGCTCCAACATAGGGCGGCACGCGGTGAACTTCAGCTCGCTGTGGCGCTGGGATCGGAATAAGCGGCGGATCGCTCTCGATCTCTCGGGACCGTTCCGGCTCAATCCGTACTGGCGATACCAGCTGATCGCAGACGCACGGGACGAGCACTGGGACCTGAGCCGTACCTTTCGGGGTGCGCAGGCTGGTCTCGATCGTCTGCGGCTCCAGCGCCTGGAGCTTGGCGCCGAAATGGCTTTCGGGTTAAGCGCGCGGCTTCAGTGGACCACAGGTCTGTACGTGGCGGCGCGGAGATTTCGGAACGGTGCCGGCGGCACGGCATTCGCCAATAGCTGGTCTTTCGAGCAGCGCAACAAAATGGATTATGGGCTGTGGACATGGCCGGAGCGGCGCGTGCGAATTGACACTTCCGGCCGGCTCCACACCGGAAAAACCTTCGCCGATCTTCCCGGCCGGTTTGCCGTAGCAGAGGGGGTTTTGAAGGCTCTCTGGTATCCTCAGTCGCAAGGCGAGAAAATTACCGTCAATGCAGCGATCCGCGCCGGCAAGACCTTCGGATCACTGCCCTTCGATGAATATTTCATGTTGGGCATGGAACGCGACAACGATCTCTGGCTCCGCGGGCATGTGGGCACGCGAGACGGTCGAAAAGGAAACGCTCCCATGGGCACGGATTACACGCTTTCTCAGCTTGACGTTTCGCGGACCGTGATGGAACTGCCTTTCTTTCGGCTACAGGTGGGGCCGTTCTTTGACACGGGCCGAATCGCGGACCCATCTTCACAATTCGGATCGCGAGGCTGGATGCAGGATACGGGTTTGCAGGCCAGGATCAGGACAATCGGGCGGATGACGTGGACCTTTGTTTACGGCCGGGATCTGCGCGACGGCCGCGGGGCGTTCTACACGGCCGTCTCACGCTAAGTTCAGGGGCCGGTTTGCGGCGACCGAGCCGCCGGAAAAATTTAACGAACCGCCGTCATTCATGTAAACTGGAGAGCGAATTGGGAGGCCTGACGTGCCCAAGTCCCATACGGAAGAACGCAGCGTACTCGTGTTGGAGTGCGTGGCTGCATCGGCGATTTTCCTGATCGTTGCGATTGTCCTTTACATGGTTTTCGCCTATCGGCCCGCATAGTGCTCGGGAGACCCGAATCGCTCGCGTACAAGCTCCAGAGCCTCTTCCCTGCTCCGGATGCTGCCCTCCAGTTGCGCGTCTTCAACCGCGGTCAACATTGCCTTGAAACCCGGCCCAGGCTGATAGCCCGTAGCAATCAAATCGTCGCCGGTGAGCAGCGGCGCGGGCCGCAGTTGTTCCTGCGACAACTCGCGCAGCTTTCGGACAGCCAGTTCGTAGTTGCCGAGTTGCCGGTGGCTCGCCAGGCAATCCAGCCGATGCAACTCCAAATGCTCGTTGAAATGCTCGAGCCTCAAAAAGCGTTTGAGTGTACTATCGCGCATTCTGTCCACATCCTTGAAGCGCATATGATTCGCTACCAGCGCGATCACCTGCTCGATTTGCTCGTTGGAGAATCGAAGCCGCAGCAGGATGCGGCGAGCGACGGCGACACCCTCTTCGACATGACCGTCAAAGCGGATCCGGTCCGCGACCCGGAACGTAGGCGGCTTGCCGACATCGTGCAGCAATGCGCCGAGCGCGAGGGTGATACTCGGGTTCTCCAGCCCTTCGAGCATCAGGAGCGTGTGAGTCCACACATCGCCTTCCGGATGATATTCGGGCGGCTGTGGAACCCCTTTCATGGCCGCGACCTCGGGGAGAATCTCGGCCAGCAGACCCGAGTCATCGAGCAACTCGAAGCCACGCCGCGCGCCGCCCTCGGTGAGAATGGAAATCAATTCATCGCGGACCCGCTCGGCCGAAACCTGGCCGATCCGGGCCCGCAGTTCCTGGATGGCCGCAAGCGTCTGCGGCTCAATAGTGAAACCAAGCCGCGCCGCAAAGCGCACGGCTCGCAGCATGCGAAGGTGATCTTCGGAAAAGCGTACGCGCGGGTCGCCAATCGCGCGAATGATCTTACGCCGGAGATCGTCGCGGCCTCCCACGAAATCGAGAACTTCGTTCGTCTCCGGATCGAGCAGCAGGGCGTTGATGGTGAAGTCACGCCGCAGCACGTCCTGCCGCGCGTCGGTCTCGAAATGCACCCAGTCGGGGCGGCGGCCGTCGCTATATGACTGGTCGCTGCGGAACGTCGCGACCTCAACCTCCGATTCGTTGCTGCGCACCAGCACGACGCCGAAATGCGCGCCTACGTGCTCGGACTTGCTAAATAATTCGGCAACCCGATCCGGACGCGCATCGGTAGCTACGTCGTAATCTTTGGGCTTTCTACCGAGGAGAATATCGCGCACACAGCCTCCCACCAGATACGCCTGGTGACCGCTGGCGCGCAACTTTCTAACAACTTCCCGGGCAAGTCCTGCTGAGTCCACGCTCGTCCTCATTAACATGCTAATAGCCGGGGACGCCGCGGATCAAAGATGGCGACCAGTATACCCGACGCTCTTATTGTTTCTTGCCCAGTCCTCGGATGTACTGCACAACCGCGCGGATCTCACCCTCAGCCAGCTTATCCCCGAATGCCGGCATCTTTTCCTTGCCCTTCGCAATCGTCGCGGACAATTCCTCGTCCGTCATATGCTGAACATGCTCAGATGTCAAATCGGCGGCCTGGAGATTCTTACCCATCTCCGTTTGCCCTTTGCCATCAGTTCCATGGCAGCTTGCACACTGTTCCTGAAAAACCTGCTCGCCGTTACTGCTGCCCTCTTTACGGGATGACTGAGCAAAGAGCAGACCGAACGGCAGGATCATCAGCAGAATGCTTCGTCTCATGCCTTGTGCTATGCAATTTGGTGCCCGAGAATACAATTGTTAACTTAGCGTTTTTTGAAAGGAGCCTGGCCGGTGAGCTCAGCGGATTCGAAGACTCGAAAAAGGTACTTATATCAGCACTACACATGGCCGGAAATGGCCGAAGTAGTCAAAACCCAGCCGGTAGTGGTTTTGCCAATCGGGTCTGTTGAAGACCACGGTCTTCACCTGCCGCTCGATACAGACAACTATCTGATTTGGAGCATCTGCGAGGCCGCCGCTCAGCGCGCCGAAGGAGAGATCCTCCTGCTGCCCCTCATCCCCTATGGGTTTGAGACGCATCATATGGACTTTCCGGGCACCATCGATATCGGCATGGAGCACCTCTTGAACTTTGTGCTCGACATTACGAAAAGCGTGGCGCACCACGGCTTCAAGCACATCCTGATCGCGGACGGCCATGGCTCCAATATGCCGATTCTTGAACTGGTCGCGCGGCGGACGATCCTGGAGACCGACAGTGTTTGCGCCGCATTCATCTGGCCCTCGCTGGCCGTGCAGGCCATTCGCCAGATCCGGGAAACTGCGCGCGGCGGGATTTCCCATGCATGCGAACTGGAGACCTCCGTGTACCTGCACCTCGATGCCAGCCGCGTGCAGATGGACAAGGCGGTGAAGGAGATCGGGCTTCCTGAATCGAAGTTCATCTGGCGCGACTTGGTTGACCGGCCACCTGTCCAGATCATGGAGCACTGGACGCGATTCAGTAAGAGCGGCGTCAGCGGCGACCCTACCGTGGCCACAGCCGAAAAGGGCCGCCAAATTTTCGAAGCGGTGGTGAATGGATTTGTGGAACTCGTGCGCGAGTTTCGAAGCCGGCCGTCTGGAGAGCGCGTAGACTATCACCGGCAGGACTTCAGCCGTATCACGAAGGACGGCCAGAGCTAAACAAAAGCTTCAACGCGCATCGGCCACTCGATATACTGGAACGGATCTCCGCCCAGGTCAAGAATCTGGCGCGCTATTACGGAAAGGAAGCAGTATGGACCGACGAACAGCAGTAGCGGGTCTGGCAACAACCATGCTGGCTGCCCGCACGGTACGGGCCGATGGTGGAACGGTGCCGGTTTATCTGAAGCGGTGGGAGAAGGCCAAGGAGTTCACATTGAAAGTGGCCGACGCGATGCCCGCGGAACACTACAGCTTCAAACCCACACCAGAGATGAGGCCATTCGGTGACTTACTGGTACATCTGGCCGGAGCCAACACACGGTATTTCGCCCGAATCAAGGGCTCGCCCTCGCCCTTCAAGGATCCGAAAGAGCCGGATAAGGAAGCGGCGCGGAAATATATCGCCGAGACATTCGATTGGTCGATCCAGGTGCTACGCGGATTGAGCGAGGACGACCTGGCGAAAAGTTATCCCGGCCAGGGAAACCAGCCTGCTCTGACCGGCCGGGACCTCGTGCTCAACGGCTTCATTCACACGGCGCACCATCGCGGCTATGCCGAGGTCTATCTTCGGCTGAAAGGCATTGCACCGCCGCGATACGAAGTGTTCTAGTATAGCGTCCCGTGTACGGCTTGCCAAGGCGCGCGGCGCTACTCGGAACGCTGCTTGCCGCGATGCCGGCCGTGGCGGCAGATACACCGAAACGCCCGCAGATCACCCGCGTTGCGCATATTGCGCTATACGTGCATGACATCGAGAGCGCACGCCGGTTTTACAAAGATTTTCTGGGGTTCGCCGAACCCTTTTCGTTGAACAAGCCCGACGGCAGTCTTGCCTTGACCTTTGTCAAGGTAAACGACCGGCAGTACATTGAACTCTTCCCGGAGGTCGAGCCGGATACGGATCGCCTGAACCATATTTCCGTTGAGACGGACGACATTGAGGCCATGCGGCGTTATCTCGCCTCGAAGGATGTGAAGGTGCCAGCGAAGGCGTCTCTCGGCCGTATCAAGAACCTGAGTTTCAATGTCAAGGACCCGGATGGCCACACGGTCGAGTTCGTCCAATACCAGCCGGACGGGTGGAGTATGCGCGAGAAAGGCCGATTCATGCCGGATCGCGTCTCCTCTCGTATGCTGCATGTAGGCATTCTGGTGGGCTCGCTTGAGGCGGCGATGAAGTTCTACCGCGACATTCTCGGATTTCAAGAAATCTGGCGCGGCAGCCGCGATGGTAAGGTGCTTAACTGGGTAAACATGAAGGTGCCGGATGGCGACACCTATATCGAGTTCATGCTGTATGACCAGATTCCTGAGCCGACGCGGCGCGGCACCACCCATCATCTTGCTCTGGAGGTTCCCGACCTCCCTAAGGCGAAGGAGTGGCTGGAGGCGCGCCCCGCTCAAAAGCAGTATACGCGGCCATTGGAAATACGGGTTGGGACGAACCGCCGGCGCCAAATGAACCTTTACGATCCGGATGGAACGCGATCCGAGCTCATGGAGCCGCGAACCGTAGACGGCGTACCGCCTCCCTCATCCACGACGCCCCCGCCGCGCTGAACCGCCGGCCCACCTGCCAGACCGGCTCACCGCACCAGTATTTAGTGCGTGAGATCCGCACAGTGTATACTTTCTGAAAACCACATGTTACGCCAGGCTTGCATTTTCACTCTCGGTATTCTTGTGCTTTTTGTGCCCGTTGCGAAAGGTCAGACAGTATCTACACAGATCCTGGGGCTGGTGACCGATTCTTCAGGCGCCGTTATCTCCGGTGCGACGGTAACGGTGAGGCGTCCCGCGACTGGAGACGTTCGGACTACAAAAACGAATGAGACGGGCAACTACATTTTTCCGCTGCTGGACATTGGAGAGTATGAAGTGACGTGTTCGGCCGCAGGCTTTAAGACGGAGGTGCGCTCCGGTGTTGAGCTTCAATTGCAGGATAAAGCGCGGCTCGACTTCGTTCTCCAAGTCGGCCAGCAGGCTGAGACAGTTGAGGTGACCGGTACTGCCACTCTGTTGCGCACCGAAGACGCCACATTGGGCTCGGTTGTCGAGGAAAAGCGGATTCTGGACCTGCCTCTAAATGGCCGCAATTTCGCGCAATTGGCAACTCTCATGCCCGGAGTGCAATTTGGCGCGAGCCGGATGGGGCTCAATGGGCAAGGCACGATCGCTTCGGTCCTCGCGATGCCGGGACAAATTGCAGGCATTTCCGCTAACGGCCAGCGCGATGCGAACCAGAACATCACGGTAGACGGCGTGGTAGCCGTGGACTCGCACCACAGCGCGATGCTATTTTCACCCTCGATCGAGGCTATTGAAGAGTTCAAGATTCAAAGCGCGGTCTATTCCGCCGAATTCGGCATGAACTCCGGCGCGCAGGCAAACCTGGCGATTAAATCCGGCACAAACCAGGTGCACGGCACGGCATTCGAGTTTCTTCGTAACGATGCGCTGGATGCCCGCGGCTATTTTCTTTCGCCCACCGCCGCCAAGAACAAGCTCCGGCGTAACAGTTTCGGAGGTGTGCTATCTGGGCCGGTACTTGTCCCTAAGCTTTACAACGGCAAAGATAAGTCCTTCTTCTTAGTGAATTACGAGGGCCGGCGCGAGCGCCGTGGTTCGCCGGGAACCACCGCGGTGCCCACTCTGGAAATGCGCGCAGGAGACTTCTCCGAGTTACTCACGCCAGCAAATCGCTGGTATCCTTCGGATACATCTCCACGCCTGATCCGAGGAGTCGGCAGCACCGTTCCGTTCCCGAATAATCAGATCCCGGCCAACCTGATCAATCCAGTCTCGGCGAATCTGCTCACGTTTAAGAAGGGCAGTCCGTTTGCCGAGGGCGGTTTTATTCCGCTCCCCAATCAAGATCTGATAGCGCGGCAACGGCGCAGCACGTTAAATCTGGCCGGTTTGAACAACCAGGTGCTGGATAGCGATCAGTATCTGGCCCGCGGCGATCATCGTTTTGGCGACAATGATCGGCTCTTCGCTCATTACATCATCGTGAACTCTACGTTCATCGACGATCCTATTACGCGGGTCGCGCTGACCAATACAGATTATCGCGCGCAACATTTCGCGATCGGCTATACGAAAATTCTCACTCCGACGTGGTTAAACGAATTTCGCTTTGGTATGAATCGCATGCGAGTGCTGCAAGGCGGCTTGCAGACCGGAACCGATTTCACTCAGCGCGATCTTGGACTGGATTTTCGAGTGGCCGCTGACGGCAATCGCCCGCTTACTCCGTTTGAAGAAGGCCTGCCCAGCATCAGTATCGATGGCTACGTCGGTCCTAACTCCGGCAATGTGCAATTCAATAAGAAGATCGTTTGGGAATGGTCCGATAACATGACGATCAGCCACGGGCGTCATAACTATAAGTTCGGCGGATTATACAGGTTCAATATGGTAGATTCCGCCGGCTCCAACCTTCCCCGCGGCTCTCTTTCCTTTACCCGCGATATAGCAGGCATTCCCGATGCATTTGCTGCTTTCATGTTAGGCGTTCCACTATCAGCGAACTCGGCCGAAGGCGCTCCCCAGGCATTCATCCGGCAGAGCAAATTCGGACTCTATGCGCTCGATGACTATAAAGTGACGAACCGCCTGACGTTGAATATCGGGCTGCGTTGGGACTGGTTCGGACCGGTCACGGACGCCCAAGGAAAAATCCGGAATCTTTCCTTCGAGAGCAAGGACATTCGAACCATTGGAGGGATCACCGCACCGGCGCTCGTTCCAAATCCTAACGTGAGACAGCAGCTATACGACATTAATTGGAAGCAGATTATGCCCCGGCTCGGGATCGCCTACCGATTGAGCGATACCGCCGTGTTGCGCGTTGGAGCCGGCAATTTCTATAACGCGCAGCAGACCAATAACTTCAGTATCTTGAACTTGAACCCGCCATTTTCCGGATCCATTGTATTCCAGAACGACCGCAACCAGCCGACGGCAACGATTCAGAACCCCTTCCTGGGAACTCCGGTAACGGGGAGTCCGGCTGCTCTGGTGATGTTGGGTTATTTGCAGGACAGCGGGCGGTCCTTCTACAAGAACAATCACATCTGGCAATGGTCCTCGGAGATCGAGAAGAGCTGGGGCAAGCAATGGGTGACAGCTATAGCCTATGTTGGCAGTGCGGCATCGAATCTCGAGAACACTGTTCCGAACTTTAACAATCCGGACCCCGGACCGGGCGCCGTGCAGGCACGCCGCCCATTTCCGTACTATGTCGATTCGCGCGATATGAATACGCTGCTTCCGCTTGGAACGATCCGGCGGCTTGAGAGCTGGGCAAGCAGCAACTACAACGCCTTGCAAGCGCGCGCGGAGAAACGGCTGGCAGGCGGGCTCACTCTTAATGCGGCGTTCACTTATCAACGCGCCCACGCCATCGCATATGGAGCCAACGAGGGCGCAGGCTTCGGCCAAAACGTCGTGCAGAACCCCCGAAACCGCGAAGCGGATTATGGCCGCTCTAACATCGACCAACGGCTCCGTTTCGTATGGAGCAATATCTACGAGCTGCCTTGGCTTCGAAATGCAAAGGGCCTCAAAGGTCTGTTGTTCGGCGGCTGGGCACTGAATAGCATAGTAGTTCTGCAATCCGGTCTTCCGATCACGATCAACCAGAACGGCGACTCACAAAACACCGGCGCACAAAGCAACCCCCGGCCGCACGTTGTCGCGGGAGCCGTTGTCCCGCGGGTTTGGGACCAGCGATCGGTGGCGAAATGGTTTGACACCAGCGCATACGTACGTTCCAAGTTTGAAGGGTCCACGGGAGAAGGGCTCTATCTTCCCGGCACCCTGGGCTATGGCAATGTGGGCGTGGGGACTATCGATGCTCCCGCCACCAAAACCTGGGATTTCGCGCTCTTCAAAGAGTTCCGCGTGCGCGAAGGTCATCGAATCCAGTTCCGATGGGAATCCTTCAACTTCCTGAACACTCCGCAATTCAGCGCTCCCGATCGCACTCTTGGCAGCGCAACCTTCGGCCAAATAACGTCGACTGTGGTGAATAACCGCGAAATGCAGTTTGGCTTGAAATACCAGTTCTGACTGGCCCGGCTGACATAGTGTCAGGAGCCAACGGCCTCGTCGTGGGCGCGCGCTGATCCTCAAAACCGAAGCGGTCAGCGCATGCGGCGGCCGCTTTCGCCTACAATCGCTTCATGAACCCTGTCTCCCGAAGGACTTTTCTGGGCACGGCCGGTGTGTTTGCGCAAAGCTATTCGCGAATTCTCGGCGCCAATGAGCGTTTGCGCGTGGGCATGATCGGCTGCGGCGGTATGGCGACCGGTCACATGAAGACGCTCGTCAAAATGAAGGATTCCGACAATGTGGAAGTGGCGGCGGTCTGCGACGTCTTCGATAAGCGCGCACAGGCGGGCGCCGCGCTCACCGGCGGCAAGATTTATAAGGATTATCGCGCTCTGCTCGAAGACCGGGATATCGACTACGTCACGATCGCCACGCCGGAGCACTGGCATTATCGGATGACCATGGACGCTGCCGATGCGGGCAAGCATATCTACTGCGAGAAGCCCATGACCCGCACCGTCGAACAGTCGAAGCGCGTAGTGGCGAAGATCAAACGTGCCGGCGTCAAAATGCAGGTCGGTGTCCAGGGCATGTCCGACGAGTCATACGAAACGGCCTGGCAGTACGTAAAGGACGGTGTGCTGGGAAATATCGTAATCGCCCAGATTGACTATTCACGCAATTACATCGGCGATTTCTGGGACTATCCCATCGACCCGGACGCCCGTCCCGGTGAGAACCTGGACTGGACGGCCTGGCTGGGCCCCGCGCCGAAACGGCCCTGGGATCCGGATCGTTGCTTCCGCTGGCGGCGCTATTGGGACTACTCGGGCGGCATCGCCACAGACCTTTTCATCCATCGTGTAAGCCGGATCATCAAAGCCCTGAACCTCACGTTTCCTGAGCGCGCCACCGGAGCAGGCGGCAAGTTCGAGTTCAAAGAGAGCAAGGCTGAAATTCCGGATACGTTCAACATGATGATCGACTATCCGGGCGGACCTACGGTTTTGCTGGTCTCCTCAATGGCCAACGACACGCCGGTGGATCATGTCTTGCGCGGGCACAAAGCGACCCTGCAATTCACACGAACAGGCTTCACCATCACACCGCAGAAGCAGTTCGCCAAGGAGATGAAGGAAATCACATACGAGAAGCACGGCGCCGAAGCGCTCGACCTGCATCACCACAATCTCCACAACGCCATCCGGACTAACGAGCCGCTGAAGTGCGATGTGACGCTCGGCTATTACGGCGTGGTGGCCTGCGAGATGGGTGTGCAGTCATTCCGCCAGCGCAAATATATGGCCTGGGACAAAGCCAAGGAACGGATCGTAAGAGCGTGATGACGCGGCTTATCGCGCTTTTGGCGCTCTGCGCCGCCGCCCATGGCCAGCCGGCCTACGATCTGCTGCTTCAGGGCGGGCATGTGATCGATCCCAAGAACAAAATCGACGGGCAAATGGATATCGCCATCGTCGGGGGCAAGGTGGCCGAGGTAGCGCCCAAGATCGATCCATCCCGGGCGCGGCGCACCCTGCGCCTGGGCGGTCTGTACGTTACGCCGGGACTGGTCGATATCCACACGCATCTCTTCCACACGACCGGATTTCGCGACGCGTGGGCGGGCGACAACAGCGTCGCACCCGATGGCTTCAGCTTCCGGAGCGGTGTCACGACGATGTGCGATGCCGGAAGCTCCGGCTGGCGGAATTTCGACAGTTTCCTACACACCGTCATCGAGCGCTCGCGGACACGCGTGCTGGCGTTCATCAACATCGCCGGGCTCGGCATGATCACAGATGTTACCGAGCAGGATCCTGGCGATTTCAAGCCGGAAGAAGTAGTGCGCTGGGCCAAGCGGTATCCGCAGATTGTAGTTGGCGTGAAATCGGCGCACTATCAGCGGCCCGATTGGTTATCGGTGGACCGCGCAGTCGAGGCAGGCAAGCTAGCCGGCATTCCCGTCATGGTGGACTTCGGCTATTTCCTTCCCCAGCGGCCTTACTGGGAGCTTGTCAACGAGCATCTGCGGCCTGGGGATATCAGCACTCACATGTTTCGGGGGCCTGTGCCGTGGGTCGACGAGCACGGTAAGATCTATGACTACCTCCGGCGCGCCCGCGAGCGCGGCGTCAAGTTCGATGTGGGCCATGGCGGTCAAAGCTTCGTGTTGCGCAATGCCGTGCCTGCGACCAGGCAGGGCTTCTACCCGGATTCGATCTCGACGGACCTCCATACCACGAGCATGAACGGCGCCATGATCGACATGCCGACGACGATGTCGAAATTCCTGGCGATGGGGATGCCGTTGGCGGATGTCGTGCTGCGGTCGACCTGGAACCCGGCACAGCTTATTCATCACCCGGAATTAGGCCACCTCTCACCCGGAGCAGCCGCGGATATTGCTGTCTGGAGTTTGATGCAGGGCGAGTTCGGATTCGCCGACGCCGCCGGTGGACGCGTCAGCGGCAATCAGCGGCTGCGCTGTGAGCTCACGCTCCTTGGAGGCGAGATTGTTTGGGACTGGAATGCGCGCGCCGCTCGGGACTACACGTCGCTTGGCCCCGCCTACGGGATTCGCGAGGGTATCGACCATATTCTCAAGCCGAATTGAACTTTATCGGATCGCGACAGTTGCATTACCTTGGCTGCGAGCAGTGCCAACCGTGATCGTGACCGGTACCGCGTCGCCCGAGGGCGCCTCGTTGGGAACCACTGCATTCACCTGAAAAGCGCCGGAGACCAAACCCGGCGCTGAGCCGGCATATTGTACCGAGGCGGTGTAGCCGCCGATTGTCACGGTAACTGGAAGGACCGGCTTCTTCAACTGCGTGATATCGGCAGGAATGATCTTCCCATCTGTGCCAACTGGATCGGTCGCGCCTTCCCCTGTCGCATAGATCACGATCACGCTGCCCTTTGCAGCCGCGTTGGCAGGGCTGTTGATCGAACCGTTCTCATTCAAGATGGCACCTTGCCCCCCAGGATTGACGAAGATGCCCGGAGCTGCGTCAGCTACGTTCAACGTAAGAACCGCAGAAGTCGCGTTTTTGTATGTGACCGCGACGCGCGTGACCGCCCTGCCCGCCACGCCGTACGGAACAATGGCATTGATCTGCGTATCGGAAACAAATAGTAATGGCGCGGGGATGTCGTCAAAAGTCACTCTTGTATCCACAACAGCCGTCTGAATGTACCCGCCCTCAGTTGAACTGGAAACGCCGGGGGACGGTCCCAGATTACTGCCATAAATCGAAATGATTTCGCCTGGGGAAACGGCTCCAGGCGCGTTGCTACCGGCATTGACGACCGCGCCAGGAGCGGGCGCGGGAGGCGATCCGACAGCATACGTAACCGCGATCGCTTGCGGGCTGTTGGCAGCGCTCGGCGCTACAAGCGTAATGGTCCCGGTGTATACGCCGGGCGCTAGCCCGCTGGGATTGACTGAGACAACCAAGTTCATTCCGGCGTCTCCTGTTGTGCCGCCGGGTGGCGTGACCGAAAGCCAGTTTCCAGGCTGTGGCGAAGTAACAGCAGTCACCGCGATGAAAGATAAACTGCCGTTGGATGCCGCCGCTGTGACGGTCTGAGAAGGTGGAGGCTGTGGTTCTCCGCGAGAAACAAATGCCAGCGAAGTTGTCGAGAGTCTCAGATTCTGCGCAGGCTCCACGGCAAGGTTCACCGGGATGGAAATGGGACTGTTTGATGCTCCCGGGACACTAATCGTGATCGCTCCTGTGTAATTCCCCGGCTGCAACCCGGCCCCGCTGACAGAGACAATGAGCTGACCGGGCGTTGTACCCGCAGTTGGGCCGATACTGAGCCAGGCTGCCCCTGAGATTGATGCGCTGAACTGCGAAGCAGGAACGGAGCTGGTGATGTTGACGACCCCCGCAGCAAGCGGCGCTCCGCCCGCTGTCTGCTTCACGTTTAACGTGCTCGGCGCAACGGCAATCACACTCGGCGTTGCCGTCGCCGTCTCAACAATTACCTGCGCTGTAACGGATGTATCCGGCGCTCCGTTGTTCGGATGAATGACAATCGTGGCCCAGTACGTTCCCGGCTGAAGCGATTGCGGAGCGATCGTTACCTGAAACGTGCTCGGCCCGTTGTTGGACGCCGGACCAGTCGGAGTGCTTACCGTGATCCAATCAATCCGAGCGATGCCCATCTGAACTGCGGCTGTGTAGGCTACTGTGCCGGTGGAACTGGAAACCGCAACTGTCTGGGACAACGTTCCGGGATAGTGAAAGACCAGGGAAGCAGGAGTCGCAACTAACTGCGCCGCGCCGGGGCCGGTCGGGGGCGGGCCCGGGCTCGCATTTACCTGGATGTTGAAGGGCCCGTATACCGCGTACTTCGCTCCAACATAAATTCGGATCTGTCCGTTTCCGGTTGCGCTCCCGAATTTCAAATTACAGACGGCATTCCCAGTCGTATCGGTCAGAACGGCGCCGGACACACTGCCGGAGGCCGGTACGCAAGTGGCGCTGGCGGGCAGAGCCGGATCAGAGACCACTCTGACTTCCACTCCCGACACAGGCCCGCCAGGAGAGAAGCTCGCGACGGCAATGTGAACCGGAACTGAAGAAACGGAACCTGGAGAACCGGTGAGCGTGACGCCCGGCGTGGGCGACAGAATACTGGTCGCGATCAGTGCAATCCCGGTGGAAGTAGTAACAGAGCTGTTTGTTTCGGTAAAGGTCACGCTCGACCCGAAGGCCGTCGCCGTCACGGTTGCCTGCACATACGTCGCGAGGAGCGATAGGGGCGCAGGAAGGAAAAATGTATTGCTGCTGGTTCCGTCCGCTCCGGTCGTGGTCGTTGCAGAGATCACGCGGCCTTCGGAGCCGGGCGGATTCGTTACGGTCCAGGCTACGGTCGCGTTCGGGACAGGCCTTCCGCTGGCGTCTTTTACAGCGACGACGAGAGGATCGAATGCGAACGGTTTATTTGGGCAGGCGGAGCAGATCAGTTGGCCGTTGCCGGAGACAATCGATATCGTCTGCGCATAAACAGCCGCCGAACAGAAAAGCAACAGCGCGGCGGACAGGCCGGCAAGCCTCTTTGCAGTTGTCTTCCAATATCCCTGAAGGCTCGCTCCCATGGGCCTGGCGGATAATTCCTCACACATTTTAGCAGCGTACTGACCGAGCTATCATGAAGGATACGGGCGTTGCACTTCCCCATGCGGGCGAGGTGATTCGCTGTAACGCCCGCCTTCCAATGAGCAGCGTGATATCAGATTGTCGTCCGAATTCTGACAGATCAAAATTGTTCTGCAATGTGGTCCTCTTGATAGCGCTGACAGCTTCCCTCTCCTTCGCGGAGCCTGTCGATTTCGCTACAACGATTCATCCCATCCTGGTGTCGCGCTGCCTGAACTGCCATATCGGAGCGAAGGCGCCGGCAGGATTGGCGCTCGGCTCCCGGGCAGAGATGATTAAGGGAGGCGCCAACGGCCCGGCTGTCATTCCAGGAGATAGCGAGAAGAGTCTCATGGTACGGCGTATCCTCGGCCAAGGCGGCGCCAGGATGCCACTGGGCAGCGCTCCGCTGAGCGCGGAAGAGATCGCGGCGATTCGCAAATGGATCGACGAAGGAGCGAAGGTCAATATCGCGGGCTCTTCCGCGCTGGAGTTTTCGTTGTCTCTCAGGCCGCCTGCGCACGGCGGCATCAATGAACTGATGGCTCGCTACTATGAAGCGCACCATATTCCGCCTGCAAAGCCTGTTTCCGATGCGGTTTTTGCGCGCAGAGTCTATCTCGACATCGTCGGATTGCTTCCGAATCCGGAGCAGTTGGCGCGCTTCGAGCAGGACAGCCGCCCTGAGAAACGTTCGCTTCTGGTGGATGAGCTTCTCGCGCAGGATCAGAACTACGCTGAGAATTGGATCACTTTCTGGAACGATCTGCTTCACAACGACCAGGGTGTCACCTATTACGGAGATCGCGAGTCGATCTCCGACTGGCTGCTGGCGGCGCTGAAGAATAACATGCCCTATGATCAATTCGTTCAGAAGCTGCTGGCGCCGAGCGCTAAGCGTGATCCAATCGGTTTTGTGAAAGGCGTAACCTGGCGCGGCACGGTAAGCGCGTCGCAGAGGCCCCCGCTGCAGGCAGCACAAAATTCCGCCCAGGTATTTCTCGGCATTAACCTGAAATGCAATTCCTGCCACGATAGCTTCATCAGCCATTGGAAGCTTCGCGAGGCATATTCTCTGGCCAGCATGTTTTCAGACGAGCCGCTCGAGATTGTGCGGTGCGATAAGGGTACCGGGCAGACAGCCCCGCCGCAGTTTTTATTCCCGGAGCTTGGGTCCGTGGATCCCAAAGCGTCGCTTCCGGAACGCCGGGCGGCGGCGGCGCGAATGTTCACTGATCGCCGCAACGGTTTATTCTCCCGGACGATTGTGAATCGCGTCTGGCGCGAGTTCTTCGGACGAGGATTGGTTGAGCCGGTCGATATCATGGAGGGACCGGCATGGAATCCGGAGCTGCTCGATTGGCTGGCCCAGGATTTTATTGATCACGGCTACAACTTCAAACATCTGCTGAAAACGATTCTGACGTCTGAACCGTATCAGCGGCCCTCGGTTCCGTCCGGGCAGCTTCGAGACGCCAAATATGAATTTCGGGGGCCTTGGCCGCGACGCATCACGGCAGAGAAGTTCACCGATGCAATCGCCGAGATCACCGGAAACTGGCGGATCCGTGTGGATGCTAAACCCGTGCCCGGGACTTATGCGCGCGAATGGCGCTTCAAGGCGAATTCCCTGACGCGAGCGCTCGGACGGCCCATGCGGGAGGCGGCGGTGACGGAGCGGCTCGAGGAATCCACCACGCTCCAGGCGCTGGAACTGGCAAACGGCGAAATTTTAAATACGATGCTGCGCGACGGCGCGAAACGCATGCTGAACCAGCTCGAACCCGCGCCTTCGAGCTTGTGGGACAGCGGGCTATTGCGGATGCGCGCGAGAGCCATGGCCGATATCGATGTTACAGGCGTCCAGGAGCTGCATTTGCTCACAGTGGATGTGGATTCCTATGATGCTTCCAGAGTAATCGCTGGCTGGTTCCAAGGGGAGTTGATAGGGCCGGGCGGCTCGACTGCACTGGCGGAGCTCCGAGGCTCCTCGCCGGTTGAAGTGCGCCAACTGCGCCCAGCGCGGAAATCGCTGCCCAAGAAAGACCCCGGGCAAACCGAAACCCTGGAGCCTCTTGGGCCTCCGGAGCAGGCCCTGACCGCGAAGCTGCCGTACGAAATTGTCATCAAGCTGCCGCCGGGAAAATATACGCGATTCCGCGCGCTCGTCACGGTTGATGATTCCTGCGTCGACAGCGAGATCATGCCTGCCTACCGGGCGTTCGTCTTCGATCAAACGCCAAATCTGAATCGGCTGGTAGTAGCCAACAACGCGCCGCCCACAGCGCCGCAGCCCGCAGCCGATACGCCCGAAGGCCTGGTGCGCCAAATTTATCTTCACGCTCTCTCGCGCGAACCGGCCGCTGATGAAATGCGGGTCGCGCTGGATCTTGTGAAACGCAACGGAAGAGTGTCGCGCGAGGGCGTGCAGGACCTGCTGTGGAGCATTGTGATGTCGCCGGAGTTTCAGTTCGTTTTATGAGGACGTATATGACGAATCGCCGCGAATTTTTGAAAGCGTCATCGCTGGCGGCGCTCTCTTTGCCCGCGCCGCTGGCGCTCGCAGAGACACAGAAGCTAGTGCCTGCTAAGGCCGATGCCTTCATCCTCCTATGGATGGCCGGAGGTATGGCCCAAACAGAGACATTCGACCCGAAACGATATACGCCGTATGAACCGGGGTTGCCGTCCGCCAGAGTGCTCAGCACTTTCAAGTCGATTCCCACGGCGGTGGACGGTGTGAACATTTGCGAAGGCCTCGAGAACATTGCGAAAGTCCTCGATCGCGGCACCCTCGTGCGGTCGGTGCGCTTCGGCGATCTCGGCGCGATCCTGCACTCCAAGCATCAGTATCATTGGCACACCGGATATGTTCCGCCGCAGCCTATACCGGTGCCGCACATGGGGTCATGGATCGCAAAAATTCTGGGGCCTCGACAGCCCGACGTGCCGGCCGTGATTAACATCGGCCAGAATCTCGAGATCGGAGCGGAAAGCGACGGCGTGAAATCCTATCACACCGCGGGATTTCTCGGATCCGAATACGGCCTGTTCGGCATTCCCGATCCGTCTGACGCCGTCTCCGCCGTGCAGCCTCCCAAGGAGTTTGACGAGCTCCGCTTCCGGCGCCGGTTTCAGACCTATCGCAGTCTTCTCAAGGCAAACCCGATTCTCCAGCGCGGAAGCGATTATCAGCACGAATCGTTGCTCCGAAGCGTGGAGAACGCGCACCGGTTTTTGTCCTCGCCGGCTGCCAAAGCCTTTGATCTCACGCTGGAACCGAAGCCGGTTTACGACAAGTACAACACTGGGAAGTTCGGCCTGGGCTGTTTGCTAGCCCGGCGGCTGGTCGAGTCCGGAGCGCGGTTTGTCGAGGTCTCTTCCGAATACATTCCGTTCCGCTTCTGGGACACCCATGAAAACGGGCACACGCGCGCGATCGGCATGAAACAATCCATCGACCGGCCCGTTGCGCAACTGATTCTCGACCTGGAGGAAAGAGGACTTCTCGATCGCACGCTGGTGGTTCTGGCCAGTGAATTCGGACGGGATATGGTGACGGAAGGCAAGCCTGGCAATACGGTGAAAGATTCCGTGCAGCAGCCGGACATCATGACCGAGCCGAAACATTACGGGATGCATCGGCACTTCACCGAAGCCGGCAGCATTCTGCTCTTCGGCGGAGGATTCAAGAAGGGATTCGTGTACGGCAAGACCGCCGATGAGCGCCCGTGCAAGGTGATTGAGAATCCTATATCGATCGAGGACCTGCACGCCACGATCTATCGCTCGCTCGGTATCCCAGCCGATTGGGCCTACGTTGTGGAACGGCGGCCTTTTTATGTGACTAAGGATGGAAAAGGCCGGGTGGTCAACGATCTGTTCGCGTAGCGTTCGTAGCTCAGGTAGTCAGGAGCGCGCTTCCGCCGCGAGCCGTTTTCCGATCCACTCCTCGAAGTTGCCCGAGAACATGCGGCGAATATCGCGCTCGATCTGCTCCTGCCGGAGTGGCCAACCGTCGAGCGATAACTGCTTATATTGTTCGTAAAGCCCGGCTGCAATAACGCGCCGGGAATGTGCCCACTTATATATGATCTGCTCCAGGATCCGCGCGTCGGAATGCTGCGGGATGAAGCTCGAACCAAGCATCTCGAGCCGCTCCGCGGTTATTTCGGCTACGATCGAGGGGTTGTTGAGAAACCACCAGCAGCCAAACGGCATGATGTTCGCGAACTTTCGCGAGACGACACATAGCTCGTGCTGATTTTCGCGCGAGAGCATTGTCACCAGAAAGCGATTCTCGGGAAAATCGGCGGCGATCCGTTCGACGGCTCGGACGTCCGCGCGTCCGCTGGAGTCGCCGGCGTCCCGCAACCGCGGATTCACCTGTCGCACCACACCAATCATCATGGCGAAGGGAAGGTTGTGCTTAAGTCCTACGGGCATCACTACTTCGCGCAGTATTTTGGTGCGTAAGGTCTCGTCGGGATAGGCGAACTCCGCGGGTAAGGATGCCGCCATGTAGAGCGGCTGCATTCGGTCAATCCATTCATCGACGAAGTTCCGCGCTTCGGTTACGGTGGAGAATAGGCTCTCTGCGGAATTGAGCAGCGGGTCCATTCGAAGCGCAGCGTGGAAGCGCGGATTCGCCGGCCGTTCCCGCTTCCATATAGCGGCTTCGGCGGGATTGAAAGGATCATTGGTCATCACGATGCCGGTAACTCCGGCGATGCGCATTACATTGTCGATGTGGCTCTCGAGATTTTGGGAGGCGAAGAACTTCCGAGCATCCGCGAGCGCCGCAGCGTGCGGATCCAGCCCAAGAGCAGTCATGACGCGGACGACCCCACGGGCGGCCTCCGAAAGCGGCGTATTGCCAACGAACAAGGCTTCCCAGATCGTGTCCGCCTGCTGCTGTTTGCTGCGGGTCCAAAACTGCTCGGGGCTGATGGCGCGGTTCGACCGGAACAACTCGGCGATCAGGTAATGATACGTTACTAACTCGTCTATGCCCCAAAGGCACAAACCGCCAAAGTTGGGCGGATAAAGATGCGTATGAATATCAACGACAGGCGCGCGTTCGACGGCTTGCTCGACCGCCTGCCGCAATTCTTCCTGATTCATCGGGCTTCCATCCTAGTAGGGGATTTCCGGTTGGCGTGCATCCTCGGGATCGGCCCAGCGATCATTGGGAATAACCGGGGTCCAGCCCGGGCGCAGCGGATCCTGATCGTATGCATAATTTCCCAGACGCTTGTAAAGCTCGCTATATTCCTTTAGCTTCTCGCGATTCAGTTTCACGCCGAGACCCGGCGCTGTGGGGACGCGGATGCACCCATTCTCGTACTGCAAGCGGCCGCCTTCGATAATGTCATCGGTCAGGTGATGATAATGCGCGTCGGCGGCAAATGAGAGATTTGGAATAACAGCGCCGAGGTGGAGCATCGTGGCGAGTTGAATTCCGAGTTCTCCGGAGGAGTGAACCGCAACTCCCAACTGAAAGGTTTCGCATACAGCCGCAGCCTTCACGCACTGCCTGATGCCTCCCCAGAAGGTGGTGTCGAGCAGAATCACGTCCACAGCGACGTCCAGGGCATTCGCCGCCAGTTGCTCGAAATTCACCACTACAGTGTTTGTCGCCAAGGGCACCCGGACCATTTCGCGGGTCCGGCGCATGCCGTTGAGTCCGTAGACGGGGTCCTCCAGGTAGTCGTTGTTCAGATTTTCGATTGCCTGGCCAAAACGGATCGCTTGTTCCACTGACCACACAGCGTTGCAATCGTAGCGCACCCTGTCCCTCGGGAATTCGTACGCCAGCGCCCGGTAGATCTCCAGCTCGTGATCCGGATGGAAGACGCCCGCCTTCAGTTTGTGGCTGGTAAATCCGTACTTCTGCTTCAACTCCCGCGCGTGAGTAATGACCTGCTCCGGCGTGCGAACCTCGCCTTCGCCGGTCTGCGGATTGGCATAACGGAAGAAAAGATACGAAGCGAACGGGACGCATTCCCGCAAGCGGCCGCCCAGGATTTCACAAACCGGTACGCCCCAGGCCTGGCCAAGAATATCCAGGCACGCGAATTCCAGCGCCGCCAGAATTTGAGTGCGATTGTTATAGAGGGATGCGGTGGGATTTGCGATCAGAAAACGCATCTCCTCGATGCGCGCGGGGTCGTGACCAACGAGATACGCCTTCATCGCGCGGAATGCAGCCTCCGCGGATTCACCGCCGCCGCCCATCTCGCCCAGACCCACTAGCCCGTTGTCGGCTTCGACCTCAACAATCGTTCGGACGAAGCGGCCCCAATGGCATCCATTGGCATGGCGCAATGGCGCTTCGAGCGGCACGGTGACCGTGGTCGCACGGATATCAGCAATCCTCATCGACAGAGTCCGAACCTGGAACATTATCGCGACGCACGCCCGGCTAACCCAGCGGCGTTCCGGGGCGAATGACTCCCAACGATACCCCAGTCATCAGCAGCCCGATGCACACGATCACTATGGCGGAGAACACCGGTATCAATCGAAAGGCCGGATTCGCGGCTGCCTTTTTGCTGTCCGGGAGCAGATGCTTCGCATAGAGCACGGCGAGACCAATGGCCATCAGCACAACGGCCAATCCCAGACTGAATGCGACGAGCAGCACCAGCCCCAGCCCGACGCGCCCGAGGGCAACCGAGGTGAGCAGCAGCACCAGCGCCGAGGGACAAGGGACCAGACCACCGCTTGCGCCAAGCGCGATCAGGCTGCCGAGCGTGACGTCTCCTTCGGGAACATGGCTGTGCGCGTGGCCATGTTCATGGGCGTGGGGATGGTCGTGAGAGTGGCTGCCATCGTGGTCGTGGGAATGGCTGTGGTCGTGGTGGTGGTGAACGTGATCATGTACGTGCTGCCGGTTGCGCAAAATTTGAATGCGCTTGATGAGAAGCCCGGCTCCAATCCAGACAATCGCCAGCCCGGAGATCGCGCCAAGCACGGGAAAGATTTTCTCCGGAAGCACGTACTCGGAAAGAAACAGCGTAGTGAGCCCGAGGGCGAACACGCTGATCGTGTGCGTAAAGGTTACCATCGCCCCAAGGAATAAGGCATGCCGCGGCGTTCCCCGAGTTCCCACCAGGTAAGCAGCCACGAGCGTCTTGCCGTGACCCGGGGAGAGCGCATGCATAGCGCCCAATGCGAACGCCACAGCCATGCCGACCAGGATGGCGCCTAAACCGAGATCCCCGCGGCGGAGCAATTGAGCCAGAAAGTCGGCCTGCACATTCATGAAAACAGCCTTCCAGAGAATTGTACGACGCCGCAAACGGACATGGCGCCTACCAGCGCTGTGATATCATGAAGCATCCCGCTAAAGTGAATCCCTTTGAACTCGATCAACTTGTGGCACAGATCGGTGAAGAAATTCTGGCCCGCCTTGGGCACCCCGCCACGCCGCCACTCGAGGAGCGAATGGATATGCCGGCGGCCAGCAGTGACCCCGTGAAGGTGAAAGCTGATCCTTCGATTGCCGCGTTGATTGATCACACGCTGCTGAAGCCGGAAGCCACACGCACTGATATTCTGAGGTTATGCAGCGAGGCGAGACAGTACGGCTTCGCAAGCGTATGTGTAAATCCGTACTGGGTAACGCTAGCTGTTAGCGAGCTCGCCGGTTCGCCGGTAAAGGTTTGTACGGTTATCGGTTTTCCCCTCGGGGCGACTAGCACGGAAAGCAAACTGGCGGAAGCTGCCGCAGCGTTGCGCACCGGCGCGCGGGAGATCGATATGGTGATGAATATCGGTGCAATGCGGTCGGGGGATTCCGATACCGTAAGGCTCGATATTCAGAGCGTGACGCAGCTATGTCACGAGGCCGGAGCGATTGTCAAAGTGATTCTGGAAACGGCGTTACTTGACGACGCTCAGAAACGCCAAGCCTGCGCATTGGCCCGGCAAGCCGGAGCCGATTTCGTAAAGACTTCAACCGGCTTCGGGTCTTCGGGGGCAACGGTGCATGATGTCGCTTTGATGAGGCAGGCCGTAGGCCCGGCAATGGGCGTAAAAGCCTCCGGCGGCATTCAAACGTTTGCAGATCTCCAGTCTATGGTCGGCGCCGGAGCAACGCGCATCGGCGCTAGCGCCAGCGTGAAGATCCTGGAAGGCTCAGCCGCCTGACGTTCTACGGAGAACGAACTGTCCATGCCAGCCAGTAGCAGAGGCACTACCCGCTTCCAAGAACGCTCGGATCTTTTCGACTTCCTCTTGGATGTCGCGGAAGCCACTTCCGAGACGCTCGATCTGGATCAGCTTCTGGCTAATGTTGCCGAGATCGTCCAGAAAGTCATCCGATACGATCTGCTGGCGATTCTGCTCTACAGTGAAAAGCGGCAGGAGCTTCGCATACGGTATGCCGTCGGGCACCGGGAAGAAATTGTCCGCAACCTAGCTATCGGCCTGGGCGAGGGCATCACAGGTACAGCGGCGCTCAAGCGAGAGCCGGTACTAGTTGCAGACGTACGCAGCGACCCGCGATATCTGAACGCCATGGACGCGGTCCGCACGGAGCTTGCCGTACCCATGATCGCGCGCCAAAAGCTCGTGGGCATTATCGATCTGCAATCGACCATTCCCGGCGCCTACACCCAGGATGACCGGTCGCTACTTCGGCTGATCGCCGCCCGCGCGGCCATCGCCATTGACAACGCGCGGCTCTATCGGCGGGTTGAGCAGCAGAATCGTACGCTGCGGACACTTACCAACATTTCGCGAGAATTCTCTTCGATCCTCAATCTCGATGAGCTGCTGGAGAAGATTGCGCTCACAATGCGCAAGCTCATCAATTACGATGCGTTCAGCATTCTGCTGGTGGACCGCGAGCAGAAGGCGTTGCGTCATCGTTTTAGCATCCGGATGGATCGGCGCGTCGATATCGATAACATTCCTCTGGGCAAAGGGATCACGGGCGCCGCGGCAGAGTCCCGCGAAGTGGTGCGTGTACACGATACGGCACAGGACCCGCGCTACATCGCATCGCATCCCGATATTCGGTCGGAGGTAGCGGTCCCGCTTGTCGCGAAAGACCGGGTGATCGGTGTGATGGATCTGGAGAGCGATCGGCTCGGATACTTCACCGATGACCATGTACGAATGCTGAGCCTTCTGGCTCCGCAAATCGCCAGTTCTGTGGAGAACGCCCGGCTTTACGAAGAGCTCGCCATTCGCGAGCATAGCATGGAGGAGGATCTCCGGGCGGCGCGAGAGCTGCAGGCGCTTTTGCTGCCCACTCGCGCTCCAGCTATTCAGGGCCTCGACATCGCGATAGGTCTGCGGCCCGCGCGAGAGATCAGCGGCGATATTTACGATATTTACGACTACAAGGATGATCGCGCTGTTCTGGCGTTCGGCGATGTCAGTGGCAAGGGAGCCGCAGCCGCGCTTTACGGCGGCCTGATGAACGGCTTGCTGCGCACTCTTACACCCGATTACCGCGATCCCGGGGAGCTGATGAAAGCTCTCAACGAGGCTTTGATTCAACGCAAGGTAGAAGCGCGATATGTAACCCTGCTCCTCATCGTCTGGCATCCGGCGGAGCGCCGGTTCACAATGGCGAATGCCGGCGCGCTTGCTCCCATTGTGTGCCGCGAGGGCGAGATTTTGAGGCCGCGCGTGGAAGGTGTGCCGCTCGGGCTTTTGGATTCGCGGGAGTACGAAGAAGTTTCGTTTGATGCCCGCTCAGATGATCTGATTGTTCTGTATTCGGATGGCATTACGGACCACATCAACGAACGGGGAGAAGAATACGGCCGCGGGCGGCTGGCGCATCTCGTGCGTGAGCACTGCCGCCGCTCTCCCGAGGAACTCGTGGACGCGATTCTGGCCGATAGTGATGCATTTTATCCGGAGCCCTTCGATGACCGGACCGTTATGGTTCTCAGGGTAAGATAAGAGACTTGCTTCGAGGGCCCGTGTTCTCCTATTCCGACAACGATCTCTACTGTGAGCAGGTTCCGCTGGCGGACATCGCGCGCAAGACCGGCACGCCGGTCTATGTCTATTCGTCCGCGTCGATTCTGGAAAATTACGGCGCTTACGATGAAACGCTCAAAGATGTCCCGCACACGATTTGTTACGCCGTAAAAGCCAATTCCAATCTGGCTGTTCTCGCTCTGCTGGCGCGAGCCGGAGCTGGTTTCGATATCGTTTCCGGCGGTGAGCTGTACCGTGTGATTCAGGCAGGTGGCGATCCCCGCAAAGTCGTGTTTTCGGGTGTCGGCAAGACGGCCGAGGAAGTGGAGTATGCGCTGGGCGAAGGCATACATAGTTTCAACTGCGAGTCGGAAGCGGAGCTGGCGCTTATTGACGCGCTCGCTGCCCGGCGAGGCACCACCGCCGAGTTTGCGGTACGCGTAAATCCGGATGTGGACGCAGCCACTCACCCTTACATCTCAACCGGATTACGCCAGCATAAATTCGGCATTGACATGGGCCAAGCCGAGGCCGTATACGCGCGCGCGCGCCAGTTTAAGAACCTCGCCGCGGCGGGCGTGAGCTGCCATATCGGATCGCAGTTGCTCGATACGGACCCGATTCTAACAGCTGTCGATAAGGTCCTGGACCTTGTGGCCCGGCTGCGTGCTGCGGGTCACGACATCCGGCACGTTGACTTCGGCGGAGGCCTCGGAGTCGCTTACCGCGAGGAAGATCTCGTTCCAGGCATTCGTACGTTTGTGGAAACGCTACGGCAGAAGGTGGAGGGCTGCCGCCTGCACGTGATGCTGGAGCCGGGGCGGTCTATCGTGGGTGCCGCAGGCGTGCTGCTGATGCGGGTACTCTACAGGAAAAAGACCGCTGACAAGGAGTTTGTTATCGTCGATGCGGCCATGAACGATTTGATCCGGCCGTCACTCTACCAATCGCACCACGAGATTATTCCGCTGCGCCGGTCCAGTCGATCGCAGATCGTGGCCGATATTGTCGGGCCGATTTGTGAGACGGGAGATTTCCTGGCCCGCAACCGAAAGGTCGCCGATGTAGCGCCGGGCGACTACCTCGCTGTCTGCACAGCCGGTGCATATGGCTCCGTGCTGTCGTCCAATTACAACTCAAGGCCTCGCCCCGCAGAGGTGCTGGTGGAAGGCAGCCGCTTTCGCATCGTCCGCGAGCGGGAAACATATGCCGATCTGATTCACGGCGAGAAACCCGGAATCGAGTAAAGTCGGGTGGTGCAACTGCACGTGTAGCCGGATACCTTCCAGCCCCTAGTGACAGCAAGTATGTTACGATGGCCACGCGGTTCAGGTGCACTGCAAGCCTTAAGTTCTTATGTCGACACACCGCCTGCTACTTGCTGTGTTTTTCATCGTTGTCGTAGCGCCGAGCCAGAGCGCTGCGCCGGCCATACAGATCACCGGCGACATTAAGCAGCCACTTAGCCTCTCGGCCGAAGATCTGGGCAAGATGATCCGGGCGACTCTTCCGACGACAAACAAAGGCGTCGAGACTGTATATGAGGGCGTGTGGCTGCACGACATATTAAACCGAGCGGGGGTTCCCATGGGCAATGAACTTCGCGGCAAAGCCCTCGCCAGTTACGTTGTCGCGGAAGCCGAGGACGGCTATCAAGTTGTGTTTTCGGTAGCGGAACTCAACCCCGCCTTTACGGATAGTAAGGTTCTATTGGCCGACACGGCTAACGGCAAGCCGCTGGTTGGCACGCAAGGCCGTTTCCGGCTGGTCGTTGGAACAGACAAGCTTGGCGCCCGTTCCGTGCGGATGCTGACTAGGATCAACGTGGTTCGGCTTGCGAAGTGACTTTAGTCTAACCGGCCGATTGCGGCGATCACTCTGGCCGCGCCGCAGAAGCCTCGCAAGGACCCTGCGTACCAACGGAATTGTTACTCTGCGCGTCCACTTCTTTGAAGCGCTGGAGCACGCGCGCTGCATTTTCGGAGTCCCCCAGACGTCGGGCGACCATTGCGAGCGCATAAAAAGCCCTTGCGTTGCACGGATCCAGCGACACTGCAAGCTCCAGATGCTGTTTCGCTTCTCTGTATCGTTTAAGGTCCCGCAGAAGCTCTCCCATCTCGTAATTCGCTTTGGCCGACTTTGGATTGATAGCCAGGGCTTCCTGAAGCAGCGGCAAACTTGCAGCGGGCGACCCCAGCATGCGCTGATAGACAGCAAAGTCGATCAAGGGCCATTCATCCCGTCGCCGGTACTTCCGGTTCAGGTCGATGGCTTTCTCAAAACTGCGGACCGCAAGCGCGGTGTTGCCGCTGCCTTCATAAGCAAGAGCCAGGTTATGGTGGGCTTCCGGGTAATCGGGAAAGATCGCCAACGCCTGCTTGGAAGCTTCGATCGAATCGACGTAGGAACCCACCGTAAAATAGAGACGAGCAAGCTGGTAACGAAGCTCCGCGTTGGTTGGGTTCAACTCAATGGCTTTGAGAAGCGAGAGCTTAGCCGCTTCCAGCATGTCGAAGCTGATATAGTTGAGCGCAAACAATTGATGAATCCGCCAGTCGTTGGGGGCCAGGCGATAGGCTTTACTCACAAGGATCATCGACTCTTTTGTCTCGTTTCGGCGGTAGTGGAGATAGGCGGCGAGATAAAGAAGGTCGACGCTGTCCGGCCGATCTCTTCGCGCGGCGTTACTCCGAGTGAGACCAGACTCGTAGTTCTTCAGCTCGCGGTATGTCTGGGCTAGATAGACCGCGTGCGTGCCGCCGCCAAGCCCAGACTCTAGGCACGCCCACAGTGAGTTCTGCGCATTCACCAGGTCCCCGCGCCGGTAGAGCGCCATGCCCCCATCGCAGGGTCCCGGCGTTTCAGCAGCCAGAGAAACACAAGCCAGAACCAGAATGCAAACGGCCCGTAACATGCCGCAAGCCTGCGCCTTTCAAAAAACCAGCTTCGCTCCGATCTGGCCCACTCGCGGGCTGCTCCCAGCCGCGGTGTATTGCCCAAATGCGGGATTCGTGAGGTCCGTAATCAGACCGCCGAAATTTTTTCGGTTAAACGCGTTGAACATGTCAAACCGGAGCTCGAACATATATTTCTCACGAAACGTTTCTCGCTTGAATAGCGACAAATTCTCGGATGCCAGGCCAAGGGTACGCACGCCCGGCAAAACATAAGTGTTTCCGAAAGTGAACGGCGCTGGAAACCCGAATGCCTGCCGGTTTAAAGTTACAGTTCCCTGCTGGCCAGTCAACCCATTGGAAAGGGAGACGTCGCCGCGTCCGGATGTACTGGTGCTGATCGGTCCGCCCAGGTAGACGGAGTTGAGATGGCCGTTGCCCAGAGGCAGGTCATTCGGTGCGCCGATTGTCACCGGGGTTCCGGATTGGTAAGTCATGATCCCGGCGACAGCCCATCCTCCGAGTATGTTGCTGATCAGTCCTCTATTCAAATAGGGCCGGCCCGGACCCCATGGCAATTGATAAGTGAAGCTAACAACGAGGTTCTGCGGAATATCATATTGCGATAATGAGCGCTCCACTTTACGGTTGAACGTGTCCTGCGGTCCAAACCTGCCGAAGGCGTTCAGGGGAGTGTCGGTCAGCGTCTTCGAGAATGTATACGAGACCAGATATTGAAGTCCACTCGAGAATCGCTTTTCCGCTTTCACGAAAAGGGCGTTGTAACTGGAGTTACCAATCGCCTCTCCTTCGGGCGATACCGAAAAGTACTGCGGATAGGGCTTGAGGGCTTGTGCCAGAGTGCCCTTGAAGCCAGCATAAGGAGGCTTATATCCCGCGGCAATGACCTCCGGATCGCTGATGTTTTTGTTCAGCAGTGCGCCGAGCGCGAGGTATCTCGGATGAAGCTGGTTCACGAGATTTATACCTTCGTTCGGAAGATGGTGGCTGGACTGGCCCACGTAACCGATATTAAAAACGAAATCCCGGGAGAAGGATTTCTGGATATCGATCTGCCACATATTTGTATCGGACCATCGGTTCGCACTCGATGACACGAAACTAACGCCTTGGCCTATACCATAAGCGGGGTCAAGTACCGGCGGGTGCTTGACGGATCCTGGCGGCCAGCCTTGGTCCCAATAAAAAGCCGGGGTAATGCCGCCATCCGGGCTATTCAGTGAAGCAGAACCGCTGTAGCCCGTCGAGTTAGTCAAACCGTTATTTCCGGGCGGAGCATAGAGAATTCCTCCGCTAACCCGGACCACCAGAGTAGGAGTCACACTATAGGCAACTCCGATACGGGGCGCGAATGCTTTATACCAGATGTGACCAAACAGGCTGCGCTGGTTAGTGTCCCCGTTTCCGAATACGTATGCTCCCGGCAGTCCGCCGGCACCCGGGTTCGGTTTGCTCAGATCCACGGCGGCCACCTGCCCGTTCTGTTCGTAAGGAAGCGTTTGGAAATCCCATCGCAGGCCGTACGTGAGTGTCAGCCTTTTATTAATTTTCCAGCCATCCTGGGCATAAAGGCCCAGCGCCTGCGTGTGAAAGCTGGTCGATGCGTTTTTGGACATCGACGCCGTATTGGGCGCCCCCAGCATGAAACTCGCGAAGGAATTACCTGTATCGGAGACTCCTGGCAGCCCGGTTGTCAAACGAGTAAAACTGTAATATCCGTTCTGCACGTCGTAACCGCCGCCGGCAGCCTGAAACCAGTTATAGCGGGCGCCAAATTTGAGTGAGTGCGAACCCACGATCCAGGAAACGGCATTCTGAATGTCCCGGCTGCGATCCTGTTCGAAGGAGTTTTGAGCCCCGGCAGCGGTCCCCAATCCGATGCTCAGTCCTCGATAGCCGCCGTCCTGAAAATAGAATGCAGGCATGCCCGGGCCGAAATGATTGGGAATCTCAATGCCAACATCATGCCCCTGATTTTGGTTGACATGAAAGCCAAGTTCCGAAGCGGAGAAGTGATTCACTACGTGCGGCGATATTACCCAGTCATCCGCGACAATTACCTGCTGCGTGTCCTGGAAGTTCGTGTTGCCGTCCAGCTCAATGCCGAACGGACCCTGTGAATAGATACCGCCGGTGTGTCTCGTACGAACACTTCCCGTGAGCCGGTTATTCGCGGTGAGATAGTGATCGATTCTGCCGAAGTAATCGTCATTCACATTGGATGTCGGCGTGATCCCGTTAAAGTTATTAACCAGCGCGGAATTGGTCGGCGCGGGATAAAGTTTGACAAGCGCTTGCGATATCGTGCTCAGCCGATTCGTTGGGATTGTGTTGCCGGGAAACGGCTGATGGTTCGTTGGATCGTAGATCGGCGTGCTTACTTCGGAAAAATCGCCTGTCCGCTGTTTGAGCGTCGGAACAGTTGTCGAGGAAGGACCGCCTCCCGGCTTCACCCGGTACCTCGTGTGATTGAAGAACCAGAACGTCTTATTCTTGCCGTTATAGACCTTCGGTAGGTAGAGGGGTCCGCCTACCGAAAGGGCGAGTTCCCATTCCTGGTTCACGCCCACGGTGTTCGCGTTATAAGCCCGCGCATTCAACTTCGTGTTGCGAACAAGCGTCGTGGCGTTCGCGTGCAAATCATTGGTTCCGGAGCGGGTCAGATACTCCACCACGCCGCCTGAGGTCCGGCCGTATTCCGCGTTAGGTACGCCGATCTGGACCTTCACCTCGCCGACAATGTCCTGGTCAGGCCGGGCCGATAACGGAACGCCCGGGCCGACGCCCTGGTAAGCGAGATTCATGCCATCGATCTGATACTCGGTGGAAAACTGCCGGCCCCCGCCGACGTTTACGCCAAATTGCGATCCATAGGTCGTCCCGGCGACCACACCGGGAACCAGCAGGGTCAGATTCGTGGCATCGCGCGCCGCGCCCGCAACGATATTCGGAAGATCCTCGACAAACTTGCGATTAACTGCCGCGTCATACGTTGTACTCTCCTGTTGCAGCAGCGGAGCCTCGGCCGCGACCGTTACCGACTCACTAACCCCGCCCAGCTCGAGTGCGTGGTCTACGCGGCTGATGTTATTGTGATCCACAAGCACTCCGGTAACCACAGCTTCCTTCATACCAGGAGCCTTGATTCGTACTTCGTAGCTGCCGATCGGCAAATAGGGAAATGTGTACACGCCGGCGCTGTTAGTTACTGTTTTCGTAACGACGCCGGTAGCGAGATGTCTCGCCTGAACCTCTGCCCCCGTCACCACTGCGCCCTGGGAGTCTGTAATAATTCCGCTGATCGCGCCGGTGCTTCCCGCCTGCGCCAGCACGCGATTGGGCGCCAGAAAAACTGCAAGCGCCAACAACAGCCACGCAGTCGCTACAACGCGGTATTTCGAGTTCATGCGATGACCTCGTGATTTTTCTGGGTTCGGCTGATTCTACGTTGCAGCGACCGGGAAAAGCAAGCAGGATACCTCCGATGGTGTGTCGCGCGGCACCGCCCGTCCTGATATGATACCTACACTCCGACTCAATCTGAGATCACGCGCAAGATACCGCATGGAAGGAGAAGTGCCATGTTGCATCCGAGAGCATTGCCGCCGCTACTGCCGTTGGCGCTCATTCTGGCGCTCCTTAGCGCCACCGTTCCTGTACAGGCTCAGACGAATACGGGGACTGTTTCGGGCGAAATTCGCGATCCCTCCGGCGCAGTGGTGGTGGGCGCCAGGATCCGTTTAATCGACGTGCAAACCGACGTCGAACGCCAGGCTCTGTCAAACGAGGCAGGGTTCTACAAATTCCCGCTGGTGCCAAATGGAAACTATCGCCTCGTAACCGAAGCCAGCGGCTTCAAGAGCGTCACTGTGCAAGGCATTCATATCGACGTGAATCAAAACCTCACGGTTCCCGTCACGCTGGAGGTCGGGCAGGTATCGGAAACGATCGCTGTGACTGGATCGGCGCAACTCGTTGACACGGTCTCCGGCTCGGTGAAGGAAGTTGTCGATGAGGCTCGAGTCCGTGAGCTGCCGCTCAATGGGCGCAATGTGCTCCAGTTGCAGCAGCTCGTCAATGGCGCGGTATATGCCGGATCCGGCGATCAGCAAGCCAACACACCTGCTTTTCAGGTCAATGGCGGGACGCTCTTCACCAATAACTACACCCTGGATGGCGGCGAGCACTCGGATTCATTCTTTAATTCGGCAATCACCTTCCCGAACCCTGATGCCATTCAGGAGTTCAGTATCCAAACCAGTTCTTACAGCGCGGAGTACGGCAGAAATCGTGGAGCCACCGTGAATGCCGTCACGCGTTCCGGCACCAATAACCTGCACGGCTCGCTGTTCGAGTTTGTCCGGAACAATGCTTTCGATGCGCGCGATTTCTTCGCTCCGAGAGGCGTTCCCCCGTTCAAGCGTAATCAATTTGGCGCGACCCTCGGAGGGCCGGTCATCCGGAACAAGACTTTTTTCTTTTTCGCCTGGGAATCTACGCGCGAGCGCGGCGCACCCAGCGTGGCGACTTTTCAAACTCTCTCCCCGGCGATGCGGAGCGGCAATTTTTCGGAGCTTCCAAAGCCTATATCCGATCCGCTTACTGGCCAACCCTTCCCCGGCAATCTCATCCCCGTCAACCGCTTAAGTGCTCCGGCATTGAACTTTCTGAATAAATATACGCCGCTGCCGACTTTGCCGAACAGGCTGTTCAGCGGATTCCAAAACGGCTCATTCAATCGCGATCAGTATATTGGCCGCGTCGATCATGAGCTCTCCTCCAGCGATCGCGTATTCGTGCGGTACATGTGGAATCGCGATACCTCGCTGATCAACCGGGGCAGCTTTACCGACTGGTTTCAAGATCAACGCTTCGACCGCCAATCCATCACCGGCAACGAGACTCATACCTTCAGCCCGGCGCTAATCAACTCATTCACGTTCACGTTCAACCGTGTCACGACCTTGATCGATGTTATTCCTCACTTCGACTGGAACTCCCTGGGCGCTAACATACCCGCCACGGTGCCTAACCAGAAGGGATGGACCGTTGTTACGCTGCCCGGCTATTTCACAGCGCAAAACGGCGTGCCCTGGGATGTCCGCAGGAATACATTCAACATCAGCAACTCGACGACGTGGGTGAGAGGCAAGCACACAGTGCGATTTGGAGCCCAGATTACCCGGTATCAGCTCCTGCAGTTCTACGAATACCTTTCCGACGGCTCGATGACTTTTTCGGGACAGTTTACGGGCGACCCGGCGGCGGACTTTGTGCTCGGACGGATCGCCTCAATTCGCCAGGCATCACCAGGGTTGAATACTCTGCGCCAAACCCTGTGGGGCTTTTTCGTGAGCGATGATTATCGGGTCACATCGCGGCTGACCTTGAATATCGGTTTACGATATGAACCCTACTTTGGATTTCGCGAGTTGCACAAAAATGTGGTCGCGTTCCGCCCCGGCCAGCAGTCGAGAGTTTGGCCCAACGCGCCGCCCGGACAACTGTTTCAGGGTGATCCGGGTGTTCCGGACACGCTCTTCCAGCCTGAGTGGAACAACTTTGCGCCGCGCTTCGGATTCGCTTGGGACGTATTTGGAAACCAGAAACTCGCGGTGCGCGGCGGCTATGGAGTGTTCTACGACTCGATCGCTGGAATCCGGCTGAACCGCTTTCCGCTGAATCAGCCGTTTCTGCTCGATGTGACCGTCTTTGATCGGCCCCTCCAGGATCCGTTCCTCGGACAGTCGCCGTTTCCGTATCAGCCACCGTCTACTCCGGAAGAAAAGGCGCGCTACAAATTCATAACTCCCACCGGCGTGTCGAGCGCCAACGAAAACCTTGTAACTCCCTACACCCAACAGTGGAATCTTACGCTGGAGCACCAGCTTCCCGCCGGGCTGGTTCTGTCGGCCGGATATGTCGGTTCCAAATCCTCCAAACTATTCGGCTCGCGGAATATCAATCCGGCGATCTACAGGCCTGGCGCGACGGTCGCCGATACCCAGGCCCGCCGCCTGTTTCCACTCTTCGGGCCGATTGAGGACGAACACACGGTGGGCTACTCACAATATCATTCTTTGCAAATGCTTCTGCGGCGCCGATTGTCCGGAGGTCTTACCGTGCAGAGTGCATATACACTCTCCAAGAACACTGGCTACACGGGTTCGCAGGGAGAAGGATCGCTCGGAACGCGCAATGCCTCAAATGCCCGCCTCGACAATGGAATCCTCTCGCTCGATGCTACACATGTTTTCTCCGCGTCCGCGGTGTGGGAGCTGCCTTCGCCAAAGAAAACCGCGCTCCTGCGGCACACCCTGGGAGGATGGCAGGCGTCGGGCATCGTTCAAATCCAGAGCGGTTTTCCATTTACTGTCCGCAGCGGAGTGGATAATTCACGAAGCGGGCAAGGTCTGGATACCGCGGACCTGGTCGGAACACCTTCACTAACGTCCGGTAGCCGCGGGCAGAAGGTCTTACAGTGGTTCAATACGGGCGCGTATGCGGTGAACGCTCTCGGCACTTTCGGAACCGTCGGCATCAACACGCTGCGCGGGCCTGGCTTGTGGAACGCCGACATCGGCATCAATAAAAATTTCTCTCTCGGCGAACAGCGCCAGCTTCAGTTCCGGTCGGAGTTCTTCAACGTGTTTAATAACGTGAATTTCGGGCTGCCCAACTCGACCGTAATTAGCAGCAGTTTTGGGCGAATCACCACAACCACAACTCCGCCGCGTGTGATCGAACTCGCATTGAAGTTCCGGTTTTGATATGACTACGAACAGCGTATGAGTACAGGACTTCGGATCGCCCTCTGTCTTCTCGCGGCCGCGATATCGTCCCAGGCGGAAGTCGGCTTTAATCGCGACATCCGCCCCATCATGTCCAATACCTGCTTCCGCTGCCATGGGCCGGACAAAAACGCAAGAATGGCGGGGCTACGCCTGGACATTCGGGAAGAAGCGTTGAAGCTGACGAAGTCCGGTGTGACACCGATTGTTCCCGGGGACCCGGACCGCAGCGCCATCGTGCAGCGGATCTTCGCCACGGACGCGCGTATCATGCCGCCCGCATTCGCCCACAAGGAACTGACGCAGGCTCAGAAAGAAACGATCCGGCGCTGGGTTGCCGAAGGCGCCAAGTATGAAGGCCACTGGGCTTACATGCCGATTCGGCGGCCGGCTGTTCCGGAGATCGCACGGAATACTTCCGCGCCCGTCCGCAATCCGATCGACGCCTTCGTGCAACTGCGTCTCGCGCAGGAAGGCTTGAAACCCTCGCCCGAGGCAGATCGCCGTACACTGCTTCGCCGGGTTTCATTGGATCTTACCGGGTTGCCGCCCACGCCCGCGGAGGTTGCGGCATTCGAGAAGGACAAGTCGCCGGATGCATACGAAAAAGTAGTGGACCGTCTGCTTGCTTCGCCGCGCTACGCCGAAAAACAGACGATCCATTGGCTCGACGCCGTGCGCTACGCCGATACCTGCGGCTTTCATGGCGACAACGCGTTTCCCGCCTGGCCCTATCGGGATTACGTGCTGCGCTCGTTCCGTGACAATAAGCCGTTCGATGAATTTACGCGCGAGCAATTAGCCGGCGACCTGATCCCGAACGGGACGCTCGAACAGAAAGTGGCCTCCGCATATAATCGCCTGAGCCGCACCTCGGCCGAGGGCGGCCTCCAGCCCAAGGAATATCTGGCAAAATACGCCGCCGACCGTGTCCGCACGACGAGCGCAGTCTGGCTAGGCAGCACCATCGGATGCGCCGAGTGCCACGATCATAAGTTCGATCCATTCACCTCGCGCGATTTCTATTCCATGAAGGCGTTCTTCGCCGATATCCTCGAAACGGGGCTCGTTCCCGACCGCGGCATAACAGCGTGGGGCTCTCAAATATCCCTTCCGAGCGAAGAGCAGCAGCGCCGTCGCGAGCACTTGAACTGGCAGCTTGAAGAGGCACGGAGGAACCTGGACTCAGAGGCCCAGATGCTCGCCTCGAATGACGAGGGGTGGGACAAGCGCCTTCTCGCCAGCTATGAAGCCGGCCATTTGGCATGGAAATACCAGCGGCCCGTCACGGCCGAATCAGCGAACGGAGCGAAACTTACTATCTACAACGACGAGCCCGTCGAGAGTAGCTACTATTCGGGAGCTACGATGGTCTCGGACCGTAAGCCGGGCAATGGTTTGGTAGTCGCCAGTGGCCCAAACCCGGATAACGACACCTACACCGTTAGCTTGAAACCGGGCGCCGGAGATTGGACTTCTCTCGGATTGGAAGTAGTCCAGGATGAAAGCCTCCCGGGTATTCGTCTGGCGCGGGGGGCTGACCGCCTGATTGTGACCGAAGTTGAGGCTGCCATCTCCGGCCGTAGGCTTGATTTTTCACTTGCCGCGTCGAGCGACCTGAAGCTCAAGCCGGAATACAGCCCTATGGGCGCAATTGACGGTAATCCGAAAACGGGCTGGGGTATCGGCATGTATGGCGATAACAACAACGTGTTCCTTGCCCTGCGGTTCAAGGAGACGCTGCACACCGAGGCGGAGTCTGTGATCACGGTGCGGCTTCGCCAGGATTCGGAGTACCGCCGTGCAACGATCGGCAGATTCCGGCTGGCGCTTTCCTCCGGCGAACATCCCTGGCCGCACCCGGAATCAAAGCCGGCGGAAAAGAGCGCCGCCTCGCCTGACGAATCGCCCGCCGGCAGCGGCCTGAATGAGGCCCAGGTGAAGGCGCTCCGTACGCCGGAGGAGAAACGAACCGACGCCCAGAGAAAGCTGCTGTTTGAGTATTACGAATTTGCCACACCGGCGCTGGAGCAGCTTTATAGTGAAGTGGCGCGTCTTGAGGCTGAGTCCGCGCAATTGGAAGCGGATATTCCGCGTGTAGTCGTCACCAAGGCAAGCCGCCCCCGGTTAACCCGCATCCTCCCGCGCGGAAACTGGATGGATGATTCCGGCGAAATCGTCCAGCCGGCTATTCCCGCTTTTCTCGGAAAACTCAATACCAACGGCGCCCGTGCAACACGGCTAGACCTTGCCAACTGGCTCGTCTCGCGGGAAAATCCACTGACCGCGCGGGTGTTCGTCAATCGCGTATGGCGTGAGTTTTTCGGCGCCGGCATTTCGAAAGCTCTCGACGACCTCGGCTCACAAGGGGAGTGGCCCTCCCATCCAGAACTGCTGGATTGGCTTGCCGCCGAGTTCATGCAGCCGCAATGGAACGCGGAAGACACGCATGCGTGGGACGTAAAGCATCTGATCCGCGCTATCGTTACCAGCCACACCTACCGGCAGTCATCACTGCCTACGCCCGAGCGGGAAGAAAAGGACCCGACCAACCGGCTCTTCGCGCGGCAAAGCCGGTTCCGCGTGGATGCCGAGGTTGTGCGTGACATCGCGCTGGCCGCCTCCGGCTTACTGGCCGAAAAGTTTGGCGGTCCGAGCGTCCGGCCCTACCAGCCTGACGGATACCTGGCCGCGCTCAACTTTCCCAAGCGCGAATATGCGGCAAGCCACGGCGAAGATTTATACCGCCGCGGAGTTTACGTCTTTTGGCAGCGAACGTTCCTGCATCCCAGCATTCTTACTTTCGATGCTCCAACCCGGGAGGAATGCACGGTAAATCGCACCAATTCGAATACGCCGCTGCAGGCGCTGGTGTTGCTGAATGACCCAATTTTTGTGGAAGCCGCGCGCGTATTCGCACAGCACATGTTGCAGGAAGGCGGGCGCGGCCTGGATCAGCGGATCGATTGGGCGTTTCAGAGGGCCGTGAGCCGCAAGGCCACGCCGCAGGAACGCGCAGTTCTCGCCGGGCTTTACCACAAGAGCCTGGCTGAGTTTGAGCAGGATGCCTCCAGCGCCGCCGAGCTCATTCATGTGGGCGAAGCGCCATCGCTCGAAACCGCTAAACCGGCGGATCTTGCGGCCATGACGACCGTGGCGCGCGCCATTTTAAACATGCACGAAACGATCACGAGGAATTAAACCGCCGGGACGTTGAGGATATTACTTATGGATCGCTTTCTTACCGACATTAATCGCCGGACGTTTCTTGGCCGCGGAGTCGCGGGCGTCGGCCTGGTCGCCTTGAATTCCCTTCTGAACCCGCGCCTGCTTGCCGCAGCGCCGGAAGCCGGCGAGCGGTGGCGCGGCGTGGTAAACCCGCTTCATCATCCGGCGAAAGCCAAGCGCGTTATTTTTCTCTACCAGGCCGGCGGTCCGTCGCATCTGGAGACGTTCGACTTCAAACCCAAACTCGCCGAGATGAACGAGAAGCCGATGCCGGAATCGGTGACCAAAGGCCAGCAAATCGCCCAGCTTCAGGGTAAGAAGCTCATCTGTTTCGGCCCGCAGTACCGCTTCCAAAAATTCGGCAAGTCCCAGCAGGAGATCTGCGAATTGTTTCCGCACATCGGGAGCATTGCCGACGAGATCTGCATCGTGCGGTCCATGTATACCGAGCAGATCAATCATGACCCGGCTCACACCGTGATGAACACCGGCTCCATCATCACCGGCCGGCCGAGCATGGGCTCCTGGATCCTTTACGGCCTTGGCGCAGAGACCCAGGACCTTCCCGGTTTTGTAGTCCTGCTATCGGCAGGCAAAGGCGGCCAGATGCAGCCGATTGCCGCGCGGCAATGGTCGGCCGGACTGCTTCCGAGCAAGTTTCAAGGCGTGAAGCTCAACTCGGTCGGAGATGCCGTCCTGTATGTGCGAGATCCCCCGGGCATGAACGCGACCGTGCAGCGCGAATCCATCGAAGCCATCAATAAGCTGAATCGCCTGGAGCACGAGACACTCAAAGACCCCGAGATTCTGACCCGCATCGCGCAGTACGAGATGGCGTTCAAGATGCAGTCAAGCGTGCCTTCGCTGGTTGACATGAGCAAGGAGCCGAAAGAAATTCTCGACATGTACGGTGCCCATCCGGGCGACGGCTCTTTTGCGTCCAACTGCCTGCTGGCGCGGCGCCTGGCCGAGCGCGGCGTTCGTTTCATCCAGCTTTATCACCGCGACTGGGACCATCACGGCGCATTGAAGAACAACATTGCGCTGAAGGCAGAAGAGGTGGATAAACCGACCGCGGCGCTGATCAAGGACCTGAAGCAGCGCGGGATGCTGGAGGACACGCTGGTTGTATGGGGCGGCGAGTTCGGCCGCACACCGATGTCACAGAGCGGTGATGGCCGCGATCATCACATCAAAGGCTTCTCGTTCATGATGGCGGGCGGCGGCATCAAGGGCGGCATCACGTATGGAACCACGGACGACCTCGGGTACGCGGCGCAGGAAAATCCGGTGAGCGTTCACGATTTTCACGCAACCATGCTGCACCTGCTCGGTATCGACCACAAGCGGCTCACCGTGAAGTTTCAGGGTTTGGATGCGCGGCTGACGGGCGTTTCGGGCGACGTAGTAAAGGGAATACTCGCTTGAGCCAGGCAGCGCGTGTTTAACTGAGCGCCCTGTTAATCGGCCTCGAAAGGCCAGACAGCGGTGGTGGAGAAACCGCCGTCTACCGCAATAATCTGCCCGGTAATGTAGTCCGATCCCGGTCCTGCCAGAAAAACCGCAAGCGGCGCGACGTCCTCGGGCGTGCCAAGACGCGGGTTTGCCTGGCCGGCACGCAGCCATGCATGCATCTCGGGCGGCTCCCACATTTTCCGGTTCAAATCGGTCAGAATAAACCCGGGTGCAATACAGTTCACCTGAATCTCGTGTTTGCCCCACTCGGCTGCGAGGACGCGCGTTAACTGGCCTAGCCCGCCCTTGGTGATCGCGTATATCGAGATGTACGGCATACCGAGCAGTGACGACAGACTGCCGATCATGATCACCTTACCGCCGCGCCCGGCGGCAATCATCTTCGCTCCTACCTGCTGAGTCAGCTCGACAATGCCGTGCAGATTAGTCTGGAGGAGGTATTCGTATTCCTGCCGCGTGTATTTTTCAAAGCGCTTGCGAATATTTGTTCCGGCCACGTTGACCAGAATGTCGACCGTCCCGGCTGCGTCGGCCGCGGCTCGAATCGATTCGGACTTGGTCATGTCCAGCTCGATCGCAGAGGCGCCCGGCAGGGTCCGCGCGTGTTCCCGCAGCTTCTCGATCGAGCGGGCGGCCAGCATCACTTCCGCGCCCGCTGTGGCCATCTGCTGCGCGATTGCCAAGCCGATGCCCCGGCTCGCACCCGCCACAAGCGCCCGCTTTCCTTCCAGCGAAAAGCTCTTCAAGCGAGCAGCTCCGGCACAAGATGACCGCCGTTGACGATCTTGGACGGCCTGCCGATCGGAGTCTGATATTCGCGCGTGGGGTCCACACCCAGAACGGTGTAGATCGTGTAGAGCAGGTCCTCGGGTTCAACGGGCAGGCTCGTCACCTCGGTGGCTGTGGCATCTGTCGAGCCGAGCACGCGCCCGCCGGAGATGCCAGCCCCGGCCAGGCAGATGGACCATGCTTTGCAATGATGATCCCGTCCCGCCGCGGCGTTAATTTTGGGCGTCCGTCCGAACTCCCCCATCGCAATGACCAGCGTTGTGTCGAGCATGCCTCGCTCATGCAGATCCTCCAGCAGGGCGGCAAAGGCGCGGTCGAACTCCGGCAGCAGCACCTTCTTCATGATGTTGAAGTTGTCGCCGTGCGTATCGTAATTCAACCAGCCCTTGGCTACTGTTACGAAGCGCACCCCGCCCTCCACCAGGCGGCGCCCCAGCAGAGCGCCTTGCCCCACAGGAGTGCGGCCATAGCGTTCGCGCAGGCTGGGCGACTCCGCTTCGATGTCAAAGGCTTTCTTGGCTGCCGGCGACGACATCAGATCGTACGCGCGCTGATGAAATGCATCGAGCGCATCGAAATCCCTGTTGGCGTCCATAGTCCGAAATTTCGCGTCCATCTTCTGAAGCAGCCATCGGCGGTTGCCCAAGCGCGACCAATCCACGTCAGCCGCCAGAGTCAAATCGCGCACTTTATAGCCGGTTACGTTCGGATCGCCCGCGATGAACGGATTGTACTCGCCGCCCAGATATCCGCCGCCGTAGGATGGAAACGTATTCGGTATCGCCACGTAAGGCGGCAGCCCGTTCTTTGGACCACGCTCCTTTGCAATCACGGAGCCCATGCTTGGAAATTCCAGCGTCGAAAGCGGCAGGTAGCCTGTAAGCAGGTAATTGATCGCGCGCTCGTGGTTATTTTCCTTCGAGCGCATCGAGCGCAGAATCGTGAACTTGTCGGCTTGTTTGGCGGTAAAGGGCAGATGCTCGCAAATTTGAATGCCTGGAACGTTGGTCGGGATAGGTTTGAATTCGCCGCGATACTCGGACGGGGCATCCGGCTTCATATCGAACGTGTCCTGGTGACCGCAGCCGCCGCTCTGCCAGAGAACGATGCAGGAGATATCCTTGGCCGGCTTGGCGCGCAGAACCGTATCCAGAGTAATGCCCAAAGCGCCTAGTGAACCGATACGCAGAAAGTCTCGACGGCCGAAAAGATCCATACGGCAGCTCCTCAGTGATTGTATAAAAACTCTTTCGAGTTCAACAGAGCCCAGAACACATCTTCCAGACCCTGTTTCGGAGAGGCCGCTTTGCTTACGGCCGCCATGGCCGTCTGGCGTTCTCCGGAATCGGGATAACGGGAGACGGTTCGCAGATACAACTCTTCGATGATCGCTTCCGGACTACGGTTTTCCGCCAGAAGCCGCAGCAGCGCGCCCTGCGGGTCAGTGATCTTCTTTTGTATCGTATCGCCGCTGATCAGGTGCAGCGCCTGGTTCAGCGTGGGCTGCTGCTTGCGCTCGCAGACCAGTTGCCGGCTTGGACGATCGAACACCTCCAGAAAATATGAAGGAATCTCAGGCTCCGGTAACTGCGCCGCTCTTGTCCCCGGATATAGCGACGAAAACGTTTCCGGCACGCCGGTGGCTTGTGAAACCGAATCCAGAAGCTGCTCGGCCATCAGGCGGCGGCTATAGTGGCGCGAGTAAGCCATTTTGTCGTCCCGATTCGCTTCATTCGGCCGCGACGAGAGCTGATATGCGCGCGACGAGGTAATGCGTCGGATCAATTGATGGAGGTCGTACCCGTGCTCCACAAAATCTTTGGCGAGCGCATCGAGCAGCGGTTCGTTCGACGGCGGGTTTGTGACGCGGAAGTCATCAACGGGTTCGACCAGCCCACGGCCCATGAAGTTGCGCCACATCCGGTTGACCAACGCCCTCGCAAAAAATGGGTTTCGCGGCGAAGTAATCCAATCGGCCAGCAGCTCACGGCGGTCCATGGCTTCTTCGGGCGTCATCACGGGCCCATCGAGCGGCTTCGGAAGGTAAACCTTTTTTGTGTCCGGGTGCTGGAACTGACGCTTGAAATCCAGGTAGAGAATACGCTCGTTGTTACGCGGGCCCGCGCTCTTATAGCGAACCTGGGAGAAAAACGCCGCCATGCCGTTGAAGTCGCTCTGGGTCCATCGCTCCAGGGGATGATTGTGGCAGCGGGCGCATTCAATGCTTACGCCGAGAAAAAGCTGGCTGGTTATCGCTGCCAGGTCCTGCTCCTTCTTCATCAGCGGGTAGAAGCTGGTCGCGGGCGCCTCGTACATGTTGCCGGAAGATGTAAGCAGCTCGCGCGCGAACCGGTCATACGGCATGTTGCGCGCAAACGCGTCATGAAGCCAGCGGGTAAAGGTGTAGGGGCCTTTGTTATAGAGAAGCTGCTTGGTGTTGTTGAGATGATCGCCCCAGTACATCGCCCAGAAGTCCGCGTATTCGGGACGCTGGAGCAGCGCATCCACCAGGCGCGCACGCTTGTTCGGGCTGCGGTCGGCCAGAAAACGCCGGGCCTCCTCGGACGTCGGAAGCACGCCGATGATGTCGAGGTATGCGCGGCGGAGAAATGTCGCGTCGTCGGCCGGCTCCGACGGCGGAATCTCGAGCGATTGAAGCTTCGAGAACACGTAGGTATCGATGAAATTCGCCGCCTCGATCGCCGGCACTGTACGGCTTTCGAGCACCACCCCGATCTTAGCCGCAGCCGCAATTCCTGGAGCGCGGATCACCACGGCGGTCTCGCCTCCGTGTTCCGGAGTCACCACGCCTTCCGCGTTCACCTTCACGATCGTGTCGTCGTTGGATTGGAATTTCACACTGCGCGTGACATCGCGTTCAGTGCCGTCGGAGTAGCGTGCGGAAACCAGAAGCTGCCGCCTGGAATCCTTGCCGAACATTACGGTCTTGTCCGGCTGAATACGCAGGGATACGACGCGCCGTTCCTGCCCGGGAACACGCTGTGCGCCGTTTCGAATCCACGCCAGCAGAGCATTGTACTCAGCCGAGCCCACACGCAGTACTTTTCCGCCACCGTGCTTGACTTGAAATGTCGGCTTGAGCAGCAGCAGGCTCTTCTCCGGTTCGTGAAGATTGAGCCTCCGGCCATTGTGCTTGTGCACGATCATTTCGTAATCCGCCTCCGGTTCGTATCCGAACAGCGAAAGCTTAAATCCCGCCTGCCCGTTCAGCGCGCCGTGGCAACTCCCACCGTTGCAGCCGATTTTCGTGAGCACTGGCATCACATCAGCGCTGAAGCCGGACGCAGTGGGTGTTTCGGCCCGCTGCACCAGGACCGTCGTCGTTGCGGTGAAGCGCTCGAAGGCGGCGCGCACCACGGCTCCGCCATTTGCCGACGCTGTCACGAGCCCCGAAGCGTCCACTTCAGCCACGGCGGGCTTCGTCGAAATGAACCGTGTACGCACGGTAACGTCCTCCTCGGTACCGTCTGCGTATCGAAGCACAGCAACAAGCTGCTGGCGCGAATTCTTCCCGAACAGCAAGGGATTGGACGGTTCCACATGGAGGCCGATTGCGGAGCGATGAGGCGCAGCGGAAAGGGCGAATGCACAAAACAACAATGCGAGCGTCTTCATTCCGGTCAGTCGAGCACAACAGCAATCTTCGGGGCTTCCTGAATCTGGCCGCCCCCGGCCCGGCCCAGCACCGCCACACGCGCATACCTTCCGGGCTTCGCGTCTTTCTGGGCTCGTAGACGGATTGTAGCATTGCCGGATTCGGGCGATGCCGTCGCAGCATCGGCCGTCACCCCCGGCGGCAGGTTTTCGTACGAGAACTGGATCGGTTCACGAAAGCTCGGTGCCCGGTCGATGCGAATGCGAATTTCGGCTGTTCCTCCGCGGACCAGGTTCACGCTGGAGGCTTCCGCTTCAAGCGCGAACAGCGGGGTCTCGGCAGGCGCGAGCGTAGCCAGCTCCACTCTCGCTTGCGTTGCGCCTTCTCCGCCGCCGCTCGAAATCTTCACCGAGCGCCACGCAGGCGCGCCGCCGGCCATTACCTGAAACTGACCTGTTACACCACTTGGCAGCGGGACCGTAATCTCATTCTTGCCGGCCGGAATCTCACCCGAAAGCGGCTGAGGCAGGCCCGTAATCTCGAAAGGAATCGGCCCCTCGTAGCCCTCTTTTCGCTCGCTCTTCAGCCGCAGCGAATCGTAGGGGCGGTCGCTCGCAAGCATCAGCTCAAAGCCCGGCCTCGGCGGACGCACCAGAAGCTGATACGGAAAATTTTCGCCTGTGGTCTTCCACAGATTCCGAATCTCGACTTGGTACCGGCCGGCTTTGCTAAACGTGTGCAAAAGGTAAGAATCTTTATTGAACTGGTCGCCGGCGATCTTGGCGTCGTCGTTGGCAGCGATTTCCTTGCCTGTATCGTCGAGCAGCCGCAACAACGAATCCACCGGGGAGCCGAAGCGCTGGCCTCGAACTTCAAACACGATTGTTTCACCGGCTTTGGCTTCAAACCGGAAGCGCTCCGGCCGGCGGTAGCGTGCAACGCTCGTAATCGAAACAGGCGGACGGATCTCTTCACCGCCTGGATGGGCAGGTGTGCGGTCCACCAGGAACGTCGCCGTGTCAGACCGTCCGAAGGGCGTCACCAGCGCCAGCTCGTGCCGGCCGTCCAGCGCGCCGGCCAGGCACTCCAGCCTGATCCGCGCCGAACTGCCGCGCATCTCGATCACTTCACCGCGGAAATCCGGCGCATCGAACCAAAGCTTTGCGCCGCCTTCGAGCGCTGCTCCGAACAGCGTCGCTTCCACAACGGTACCGGGCCGCACGCTCAATGGCGAAACCGTCTGCAGATGCGGCGTCCTTCGAATGTCGAGCTGGTAGGCAAAATTCGGATCAACGTGCGCATGCGTCGGCTGCACCACTGCCACATACTCGCCGCTCTCGCGGAAGGTGTACGTCAGGAATGGGTCCCAGATGAAGACATCTTCGCTGTGAGCGAGCTCGCGCCGCTCGGAATCGAGAAGAATCAGCGCCGGATCGAGGCCATTGCCGTTCCGCGCGGAGCGAACGTCAAACGTCCAGGTCTCGCCTTTTCCCGCGTGGAACCGAAAAAAATCGAAATCGCCATCGACATCAAGCCGGCCGTTAATCGTGGCGGGAACCGCCACCTGTTGAGCCTCTTCAAACTGGGAATTGGGCTCCGATTCCATAACTTGCGGCTGATCGCTTACGCGGAACAGCAGCAGATTTGAAGCTCCGCGCGGCGAGATCACGCGGAAGTAATGCGGCCCGTACGCCGCATCGGCGGCAATTTCGAACTCCAGTTCCAGGTGTGTGTAGCTCGATTTGAGGACCCGGCCTTTGACAGACGGATCCAGGAACACGAGCGTCTGCGTACGATCGAGATATTCTCCGAATACCGTGGTGCGGACCGTTCGTCCAGGCTGGCTGCCCTGAGGAAATACGGAGGCAAGCGACGGGAGCCGAGGCTTCAGAGTTTTTGGGGCATCGGCAAGGGCGGCGAGTGTGAAGAACAGCAGTGCCGCGAATCTCACAGTCATTCAAATGCGAGGGCGCGGACCTCAGCGCCCTCGCGCCGTTACAATCAGGCTACCTTCACAAAAATAATTACCAGCGTGTACAGAGCCAGCGATTCGATCAGCACCAGGCCGAGCAGCAGTGCAAATCGGATAGCCGCCGCGGCGCCCGGGTTCCGGGCCATGCCTTCAGCAGCGGCCGCAACGGCCCTGGCCTGCGCAAGGCCGCACACCGCCGAGGCTATGGCCATCGAAAAGCCGGAGGTGATTGCAACCCAGTTCGTTCCACCCCCCGCGGGCCCCTGCGCAAATATCGGGCTGGCGAAAAACAATAGCGCAATCGCCAGCAGCATCAACTTTACTTTCATCGTGTTTCTCCTCGTATAAACTCGCCCCAGGAGGTGGTTCCCGTCATCCTCTTGCAGCCGGGCTCACACTGGAAGCGGATAAAGCCGGTATTAATGATCGTGCGCCACTGCGCCTGCAACGTACAGCATCGTCAACAGCACAAAAATGTAAGCTTGCAGGAACGATACAAAAACGTGCAGCGCCATGAAGACCGCAGGTATGAGGAAATAGGTCAGGCTCAGGAAGACCAGCGTCACCTGCTCGCCGGCGTACATATTAGCGTAGAGACGAACGCTGAGCGAGAGCGGCCGCGCCAGGTGGCTGGTGAGCTCGATCGGAATCATAAGCGGGGCCAGAAACGGCATCGGCCCGGCAAAATGCGCCAGGTATTTGAATAAGCCCTGCGCCTGAAGGCCGACGAGGTTGTAGTACACAAATGTCGCAAGGGCGCAGCCGACCGGGACATAGGGAACCATGGTCGGCGATTCGAACCCCGGAACGATACCCAACAGGTTGGCGAACAGGATAAAGATGAACACCGTACCGAAGTACGCGAGGTATCGTCTCCCTTCGTGCCCCACCTGACTTTCCGACTCGCTCGAGAGAAACTCGTGGATCAGCTCGAAGGTATGCTGAAAAGCGCCCGGTCGGTCCGCGGAAAGCCTGGGACGCAGCAGCGCGAAGACTACAACTATGATCAACGCCACCACAATCTGCATCGTGATGAAATTGGCCCAGGGCCGCGGCTCTGCGTGCATGCCGACGATCGCCAGCATCGCATTGCCCAGCCCTGCCAGGTAATCGTTGAATAGCCGTGTAACCCAAAGTTCAGTTTCGTGCATACACGAGTTGAAAGACGATCTCGACCAAAACGGCTGCCACCGCAACAAACAGGCCCGCGAGCGCAGCCGGCAGACTCAGCGTGGAACATGTCAATATAACATAAGCCGCGAAGCCCAGCAGGAGATAGCGCAGACCCAGAATTACCGCCACGCGCGCGCCGCGCCGACTCCGGGCGCTATCGGCTTGCTCACCGAGCGCGGATACGAGTTGTTTCAGCCAGCGAAAGTTCAGCACAGAGGCTAGGGCACCCAGCAGAAAACCTACGCCCGATTGCCATCCCGCCGCGATCCACATCGCTACGCAACCGCCGGCACTGAACAGCAGCATCCAGCGATACATGCGCGCCAGCGCCAGCCGGAAGAGCCGCTCATCACTCTCCGCCGTCACGGGTATCCCGCATTACCTGCCGGATCAGTTGCACAAACCCCGCGGCGATTCCGAAGATCAGGCCCGGAATGTAGAGAAAATGCGTCCCAAATGCTTTATCCAAAAGATATCCGAGCAAATACCCGACAAACGTGGAGACGGGCAACAGAAAAGCCAGTGAAGTGTACTCACCGACCATCACCATGAATGTCTTCTTTGGCATGTGGACCTCAGCCGGATCGCTTCTTCTCAAGCAGCATGGGCGCTTGCGCTGCGGTTTCCAAAACCAGAAGACCCATACGCGGATGCGACGGTTCCAGGTCAGCGTGAATGCCGTGTTCTTCCAGGGCCTCGGACGTAGTCGGCCCGATCGATCCGACTACAGCGCGCTGCAAGCCCTCGACTATGGCGTTCTGGCTGCCCTCGGACGCCGCTACTCGCAGCAGGTGATCGATCTGCACCGATGTCGTAAACAGAGCCACGTCCACGTCGCCGCGGATGATTCTGGCCGCGGCCTCACGCAGCGGCGCTGTGTCCTCCGGAAGAGTCCATTCATAGACCCGCACCGTTGTTACGTCCGCCCCTTTTCGGCGCAAGCCTTGAAGGAGCTCCGGATTCGACCGTCCATACTCCTGCACTGCGATGCAGCGCTCCGGACGCCCTTCGATGGCCGCCAGCAGCTCTCTCCACGTGTTCGGCTCGGGCACCGCTATGGTCACGGGAACGCCCAGCTCGCGCAACGCGGCCACGGGCTTTGGACCGCGAGCTACCACGGTCAGTTCTCGCAGCGCTTCCGCGAACCGCCCGGGTGGAAAGCGCGTCGCCAGCACGCGATTCAGCATGCGCGTCCCCACACCGGTCAGAAAGATCATCATGTCAAACTCGCGGGCGAAGAGGCGCTCGGCGAACCGAAACGCCGCGTCATTGTGTTCAAGCGGAGCCTCGCGCATGGACGGAGCTACGAAACCGTCACCCTGCTGTTTTCGAATCAACTCCAGCATCTCGGTGGCCCGGCGGCTTTCGAAAGACAGGACGCGCATGCCCGCGAACGACATTGCAGCTATTATATCGGCCGGGTCTCACCACACACGGCAAGCCTTCGGGCGGACCATCGGCTGCCCTTCTTTGCACGCAAACGCCTTCCCGAACTCCGCCATATTCGAAACTACGCCGTTGACGCGATACCTGCCCGGCGAGTGCGGATCGAGCGCCGCCGTCATCCTGGCGCGCTGCTCCGTAACGTTCTCGCACCAGATCTGTCCCCATCCGAGGAACAGCCGCTGCTCGGGACTGAAGCCGTCGATCTTGGGCGTGCTCTTGCCGGCAAGCGCGTCCATCAGCGCCATGTATGCCAGCCGAAGACCTCCGTTATCGGCTGTATTCTCGCCCAACGTGAGCTTGCCTTTCAGGTGAACGCCGCCTGCCACTGTGTACGCTCCGTACTGATCTACGAAGCACTGCGCGCGCTCCTCGAACGCTTTTGCGTCCGCTGCGGTCCACCAGTCGCGCAGATTGCCCTTCGGATCATACTGGCGGCCCTGATCGTCGAATCCGTGGGTCAGCTCGTGACCAATGACGGCGCCGATCGCTCCAAAATTCACAGCGTCGTCCATTTTGTTGTCATAAAAAGGAGGCTGCAGAATACCGGCAGGAAAATTGATGTTGTTCATCAGCGGGTCATAGTAAGCATTCACCGTCGGCGGGCTCATCTGCCACTCTCGCGGGTCTACATCCGTTCCGATCTTTGCAACCTGTCGTTTGAATTCAAACCGGTCGGCGCGCTGAGCATTACCCAGGGCATCGCCCCTCACGATTTCGAGCGCGGTATAGTCACGCCATTTGTCCGGGAAGCCGATCTTATTCGTAACCTCGTGCAGCTTGGCGAGTGCTTGTTTCTTAGTCTCTGGCGTCATCCAGTCCAGCTTCCGAATGTCTTCGCCCAATGCCGCCTCGATCCGGCGTACCATCTCGAGCGTTCGCTGCTTGCCCTCGATGCCGAAAGTGCGGTCCACGTACTTTTGCCCCAGCGCTTCGCCCAACTGGTTATCGGTGTAGTCCACGCAACGTTTCCAACGCGGCGGCATCTCTCGCGTGCCGCGCAGTTTTCGCTCGTAGAAATCAAAATGCTCCTCGGCGAACCGCGCCGGAAGCATTGGCGCCTCGCTGTGTACGAGGTGCCAAACCATATACGTCTTCCAGTCGGCCAGGCTTATCTGCCGGATCGCCGATTCAACGCCTCGGAAGAATTCCGGTTCCATCACATTCAGGCTGTCGAATGGACGCGCGCCAATCCCCGCGAGGTACAGCGCCCAATCGAACGAGGGTGAGAGGGCCGCCAGCTCCTGCCGGGTCAGTTTGTGATAGACCTTGTGAGGATCCCGGCGCGAAATTCTGTCGAGCGCAGCCTTGGCCAGCATCGTTTCAATCCGCATGATCGCCTGAGCGTCCGCCCCGGCCTTATCTGCCGGCGCGCCGAGCAGCCGAAAGATCTTATCGATATGGGACACGTACTCGCGGCGGATCTCTACGGACTTTTCATCTTCTTTGAGGTAGTAATCGCGGTCCGGCAGCCCCAGCCCGCCTTGGTCGGCCTGAGCAATGTTCTGTGAGCTGTTCTTATCATCCGGGCCGGCGCCAAAAGAAAACAGCACATTCACCCCGATGTTATGTAGGTGGGCAATCTCCGAGGCAAGCTCCGTTTTGTTCCGCAGGCCCGCGATCCTGTCCAGATCCGGTTTCAATGGCTCTGTCCCTTTGCGCTCGATTGTTGCCGTATCCATGCACGATGCATAGTAATCGCCAATCTTTTGCTCGACTGCGCTGCGCTTCGGGTCCTGGCGGGAGCTCTCCTCGAGGATCTCGCGCAGAATGGCGCGATTGCGTTCCTGCAGCGCGTTGAACCGTCCCCATCGTGATTGATCCGGCGGGATCGGATTCTTAGCCAGCCACGTGCCGCAAGCGTACTGATAAAAATCGACGCACGGGTCGGCCGCCCTGTCGAGCGCGTTGAGATCGAAATGCGGCGCGGTATCGACGCTATCCCCCGCAGCCGCCTTTGCAGCGGGAGTCTGCTGGCCCAACAAAGAGGCGGTGAGAATTAAGACACAAACAAGAATCTTCACGCGATTCACCCCTACCTTCACTGTAGCCGGTCCGTTTGCTGCGCGCGCGGTTCAACCCTGGGCTTTTCGCGGCGATTGCTATACTTCGAACATGAAGAGGCGCAGGTTTCTCCAGGCTGCGGCGGCGCCCATGATTTTGGCTGAGACACCGCTTGCCAAGGAGCCCGAGCCGGCAGTGCCGGCCTACCGGATCGTCAGCCGTTACAAGCCGGCTGCAAAGCCGGGAATGCCGGGGCCCTACCCGGGACACGTGGTGCGTGTTCATGCCGCCCGATCCATCGATGCCGAAACGGAAAAGATCGATGCTACCGTGGTGCGCGATATGATCGCGCGCGGAATGACCGCGCTGACCGGCGACTCCGATCCGCGCGACAGTTGGGCGCGCTTCTTTTCGCGGGACGATGTTGTCGGCATCAAGGTCAACTGCTCCGGTGCTCCGGGCATCATGTCCTCGCCGGAGGTCGTCGCCGAAATCGTGCGCAATCTCGGAACCATTGGCGTGAAACCTGGGCAGATTTATGTCTACGAGCGCTTCAAGAGCCAAATGGATTCGGTTCACTACGACCGATATCTGCCGCCAGGCGTGAACCTCTGGGCGGCCGAGGAGTCTCGCGGTTCGGTGCTGGGCTATGATCCCGCCACGTATGTCGATGTGAATTTCTTCGGCGAGGAGGACACACGCTCGAACCTGGTGCGGCTCGTCTCGGAGCGCTTTACCAAAATCATCAACATGCCGAACATGAAAGACCACGGCGCCGCCGGCGTCACCGGCTGCCTGAAGAACATTGCCTACGGCGATTTCTCCAATGTCGCTCGCTCGCACAGGCGCGAGAAGACGAACACCTACTCCTTTATTGGCACGCTGGCGAGTGTTGAGCCCTTGCGCTCCCGCACCGTGCTTCAGGTGATGGACGGCCTCCGGGGCGTCTGGCATGGCGGACCGTTCTCGCCCAACCGGAAATTCCGTTTCTTCCCTAAAGAAATGATGTTCGGCACGGATCCCGTAGCGCTCGACCGCATTCTGATCGACATCATCGACGGAAAGCGGAAGGCGGAGGGTGCGATGTCGGTGTGGAATCGTTCCATGGCTAACGTGAAGCCTGGCCGCGGATACGACGACAACCCGAACATTGACCGCTTCATCCGCGAGCCCGGCCACATCGAGTATTCCTCCCGCCTGGGGCTGGGGATGTACGACATCGCCAAATTCAAAATCCGGAAGATCGAACTCTGATGTTTGCGTTGCTCGCCGCGCTCCTGGCCACAGGCATCTTCTGGGATCAGCCGCCGGAGACAGCGCCCGTTCTCAAGCAAGCCGGTATCGAACACATCTACGTTGCTCCCGCACAGCAGCAAGAGTGGAAACAAAAAGGTTACGAAGTGAACGCATTCGACGCATCCGCTTTTGAAAAGCTGCTGGCGCCCGGTGTACAGTACCGTATGGATGTAGCTTCGGCTACGACCGTCCCCTGGATTGATGCCAACGGCTGGCGCATCCAGAGGGACGGACCCAAGAAATACTTCTACGATGTTCCCAAGGGCCGTGCTTCGCTCGCTGCCGCCGAAGCGTTCGTCTACGGAGCAGACGCCGTCATTCACCCGGACCGCGAAGATCTTCAGATGCTCGCACATATGCTCGTTTTTGTAAAGCAAAACCAGCGGCCGCGTCTTCCCGTAATGGCTAATATCGGCGTGATGGATGACGGCTCTGCAGCGACCGGAGAAGTCTTGAATCTTCTCGCGCGGCGCAACCTGCTGTTCAAGATCGTGCGCGAGCCGGACCCGGCTTTAAATCTCAACATTCGCATCGGCAGCCCTGAGTACCCGAAGCAGGAGGCCGCCGACCCTTATGCCTTCGCTCAGAAAGTACGCGAGCAGCTCACCGACGAGAAGCGGCTCATCAGGATTTTCGGTAGCAGTGTGGTTCTGGCGCACCTGACAGGCGATCGCGGTCAGGCCCGGCTATACCTTCTGAACTACAGCAACAGGCCCGTCGACGGGCTCCGCGTCCGCATCCTGGGCTCATATCCCCATGGTGACGTCGCCGCCTCCGGCATCGCGGATCCAAAGCTTGCTGACTATAATGCCGGGCAGGAAGCAACCGAGTTCACGCTGCCCCGGATGAATACCGTGGCTGTAATTGAGCTGCGGCGATAGTCAAAAGCTCACATTTGCGCTCAGCAGAATACTGCGGTTGGGATTGCCCACCTGATCGCGCGTATTCTGGCCGAAGGCCGGCGACACCATTCGGTTCTCCGGCGGCCCAAAGTTCCGGTGGTTCCACAAATTGATAAAGTCGCTCCGCAGCCGGAATTTCCAGCGCTCAGTCACCGAAAACGTTTTGGCCAGACTGAAATTCCAGTTGGTGAATCCCGGTCCGCGAAATGTATTGCGGCCCAGGTTGCCTCCGTATGGCATTGAGTAGGCCAGAGGAAGGCCGCCGGCCGTCAACGGAGTGATAAAGAGGCCCGTGCCGTTAATCGGAGACACGAACGTCCGCATATTGTCCTCTACGGGATCTTTCAGCAAAATGCCGGATGGATTGTAATTGGGGCGGGCCGAATCCGGACGGCCGTTGCCCAGACTGTCGACGCCGGTGCGAATCGTGAACGGCTGACCTGACTGCCATTCGGAAAATCCGGAAACCTCCCAGCCCTTGAACACTTGCCGGAGCACTGCGCTGTTTGCGGCCCCGGAGCTAAACCACGGTGTCTGATACGAGTAAAAGAAGACCAGGCGATGCGGCCTGTCGAAAGCAGAAGGCGCCCATTCCGGACGGACATTTCGATAGTCCTGCGGAACAGGCGGGCTGGAATCGGCCAAGTTCGTCACTGCAAGCGACTCGTCATTGTCGCTATGCAGCGCGCTCCAGGTATAGTTTGCGCCCACCGTCAACCCATGCGACAGCCTCTTATCAAAGCGCAAAAAGAGGGCGTTGTAATTGGCATTAGCGGACGTCGGAAATGTTGTGCGCGATCCCCACTCCGGGTGCACCCGGCGCGCCTGCACGCTGGGAATACTGGCGGTACTCCGCGTCGCAATCACCGTCTGTGCCTGCTGCGGAGTGAGAATGCCGGGGTTCAACTGCCCCTGCGCGATCTGGTGATAGGAGCGGCTCCCGGTATAGCCGATCTCAAAAATGTAGTCTTTGGAGAATTGCCGCTGTATCGAAAAGCTGTAGAAATGTGTCGTCGGGTTCTGGCTATCTTGCAGAAAGTTCACAAAACCAGCGAGCGGGGTAAAGACGGGCGCGGTGGTTTGCGGCGGCGGCAACTGCGGAAAGACGTTGGCCAACTGAAATTGGTTGTCCACAATCGTGCGCGGATAATTCGTAGCTGCGTTGCTGGCCAGATTGAAGAAGAGCACGTCATAGCTGACTCCGAATCCGCCGCGTATAACGGTCTGCCCGTCTCCCAACAGGCGTCCAAGCCAACCCTCCTTGGAGCTCGGGCTGTAAGCAAAGCCGAACCGCGGAGCCCAGTTGTTCTTGTCCGGCCGCACAGGACCGGGGACGCCGGTAGCCAATACCTCCGGCTGCGTCGCTCCGAAAAAGCCAAGCGGAATCGAAGTGTACTCGTAGCGCAAGCCAAGATTGAGCGTCAAGTTTCGTGTGACCTTGAAATCGTCCTGGAAGAAGAAATACATCAGGTTCTGGCGCGAATCGGAGGTGGCGGTCCGCAGCGCGCGCGTTAGCTGGCTGGCGTTGTTGTTCAGGAAATCCGCCAGGCTGTCGAAGATCCACGTGCCTTTCGTGTTGAATCCGTTGATATCGAACAAACGGATGCGGCGAAAATCGGCCCCGAACTTGAGCGAATGCTTCCCACGCAGATAGGTCGCGACATCCTGATACTGAAAGGTGTTCTGAATGCGCCCCTGAGGGTAGTTGCTGGCGCCGCCGATTGTGAAAGCGCCGGTAATGGTCGTGGTCGGCGTCAGCGGATCGTTTTCGGGAAACGCGAGATTCGATCGCGTGTAGGAGAAGCGGAACTCGTTGATAAACCGCGGCCCGAAGATGTGGGTTTCGCTTAGCGCGTGATTTTGCGAGAAGAACGTCTGCGCCGCCGTGAAACGGCTGCCAAAGCCGAGATTGCTGGTCACGTCCGGATCATTTTCACGATCGAAAATACCGCGGTACGTCAGCGTGTCGCGCGAAGTGAGCCTGTGATCGATCCGACTGACGCCGTACCAATAATCGAACGGATTCGCCAGCGGAATGCGCGCGCTGCCGACCTGAACCGGCACGCCATTGATGTTCACGCTCGTCAGATTGTCGTATCGCGGGATCAGCGGGTACACCTGTGGGAGAAAACCGAGTGCGTCCAGCACAGCCTGCCGGCTCTGCGCAGTCTGGTTGGGGCCCAGCGGCACGCGCGAAAGAGCGGCGAATCCCTGCGCGGTGGGAATATTAATGGTGCTGGCATTATCCGCGCTGGGCGCCTCCCTTCGCCGGTTGGACTCGATTAATGCGAAGAAGAACGTCCGGTCTTTCGCGATCGGGCCACCGAAGTTGCCGCCCGCCTGGTTCTGATTGAAGCGCGGCCGGTCGCTCAGCCCCGCGCGCTTGTTCTGCAACGTCAGCGGCTCCAGCCAGTTGCCCGACAAGTAGTCAAACACTTCGCCGTGCAGGGCGTTGGTGCCGCTGCGCGTAATGACCGAGACCTGCGCGCCGCTGCTGCGGCCGAACTCGGCGGAATAGGGTGACGTCTGAATATGAAATTCGGAGACGGTCTCCGGAATGATGCGGGTCGAGGGCAGCGTGACGCTGGCATCGTTATTGTCCACGCCATCGATCGTGAAGTTATTGTTGCGAGCGCGCTGACCGTTGGCGGAAAACTCGTTGGATCCGGTGGCACGGCTTACCGTGGGCGCGAGCAAAGAAAGCCGGGTCACATCGCGGCTGACCGCCGTCGTAGGAAGCCTCGCCACCAGAACCTGCTCCAATGTGCGGTCAATAGTGGCGGTCGCCTTCGCGAGCTCGACGCCCGGCGGCGATTCCTGCACTTCCACCGCGGTCGCACTCGCCGCCACCGGCAGAGTTTGATTCAAGACCACTTCCTGCGTGGTCCCAACCTGAATCCCTTCTACTTTGCGCGTCTCGAATCCCTGTTTCAAAAACTCCACCGTGTAGGTGCCCGGCTCCACAGCGACGAACCGGTACACCCCCACGTTATTCGTCACGGTTTGGCGGCGGGCATTCGTGTCTTTGTTGGTGATGACGACTTGGACTCCGTCCATTACGGCGCTCGAGGCGTCCTGTACCGTGCCGGAAATGAATCCGCGGGTCAACTGAGCCCATACCGGAGCAGCGAGGCATAGAGCCACTGCCGCCCAGCGTTTGAACCAAACCGACGACTTACTCATTTCGCCCCCAAAAAACCGGAAATTGTCATCATTCTAACCCGTCCCTTACAAGTTGCCAACGAACCTCTTTGCGAAATCACACGAATTCGCCGTTTTGCAGACGCGAACCAGGCTCTACTTGCCGGTAACCTCGCGGAAGACCCGCAGCAGATTTCCCCCGAGAAATTTGCGGATGCGCTCTTCCGAGTACCCGCGGCGCAACATGGCGTCGGTGATCATTGGCAGGTCGCGGATGTCCTCCATTCCGCGGGGCGGCGTCGGCCCGCCGTCGAAATCACTGCCGAGCGCAACATGATCGTCACCCACAAGCTGTATCGCCCGGTCTACTACATCCACCCACCCGTCCGGGGTCAGCTTGATATCGTCCGGGCAGTTAATCCCGACCATCGGGAATTGCGGTGCCACGCGCTGGTCCACCTGCTCGATTGTGAGAGGCGCGCCTTTTCCTATTTCTGTCGTGTCCCAGAAGGGCTTGCCGGCGTGCTGCGTGCGCCAGTCAAATACTTTGCGATTGTGAAATTCGTTGCCGATCTGAAACCCAATTACTCCGCCTTTCGCCGCCAGTTTCTTCAGCAGCCAGTCGGGCATATTTCGCGGAATATCATTGAAACTCCGCAGCCCGTGATGCGTGGCCACAATCGGGTCGGAGCTCGTGTCGATGGCCTGCGAAATCGTCTCGTCGGAGCCATGAGACACGTTGATCACCATACCCAGGCGGTTCATTTCGCGAATTACGGCGCGGCCCCGGTCGTTCAGGCCATTCCACTTGTGCGGGGCGCAGCAGGAATCGGCGAAATTGTTTGTCCAGTTGTGGGCGGGGAGCTGGGCTGACCGCAGTCCCAGGCGATACAGGCACCGCAGCACGCCCAGATCGCCGTCCAGATCGAAGCCTCCTTCCAGATCGAGCACCGCCGCGATCTTGCCTTGCTTATTGATCCGCTCAATATCGGATACGTTGCGCGCCAGCTCGATCGTGGCACGGTTCTTCTCGAGCTCGACGAGCGCCAGATCCATCAGGCGCAGCGTCTGCTTGGTCTCAAACCGCTGCGGATAGTATTCTTCCGTAACAAAGATGGAAAAGAACATGGCGTCCACGCCGCCCTCTCGCGCGCGGGGCAGATCGAATTGGCCCCCCAAAAGGCGCTCCCCCATGTCGCCGCCGTGATAGAACTGGCGATCGACCACATGCACATGAGCGTCGAAGACAAACGCATCGCGGTGTAGTTTTCGCGCGCGCTCGGAGACCTCTGCCCCCATGGCCGCTGGAGCGGATGCGAGCATCACGGCGCATGCGAGATACTTAGTGAATAAGGCAGACATACGTTCTTGAGCATATCGGATTCGATCGTTATGTATAATGATTCCCGCCTGGGGGGCGTTTCATGAAAATCTCGAGACGAGACCTGCTCGCCGCCAGCGCAGCGCCACTGGTTCTGCGCGGCCAGACGAGGCCTAAAAGGCCGCAACTGGCCGCTATCGTTACCGAGTATCGAAGGATGTCGCACGGCCAGCATATCGTCGATCGTTTCCTGGAAGGCTATGGCTGGAACAGCACGCACCACCATCCACCGATGGATCTGGTGGCGCTGTATGTGGACCAGACGCCGCCGGGCGATCTCAGCCGCGAGCGCGCGCATCGATTTCCGCATATGAAAATCTACCCGACCATTGCCGAGGCCCTCACGCTGGGCGGCAGCCGCCTGGCCGTAGACGGCGTGGTAGTTGTGGGCGAGCATGGTAAATACCCGCGGAACGAAAAGGGCCAAACTCGCTACCCGCGGTACGAGTTTTTTCAGCAGATTGTTAAAGTGTTCAGGGACAGCAGCCGCTCCGTGCCGGTTTTCAATGACAAGCATCTGTCCTGGAACTGGGATTGGGCAAAAGAGATGTATGATACGGCGCGCTCGATGGGCTTTGCCTTCATGGCCGGATCCAGCCTGCCGGTCACTTGGCGCACGCCATCGCTTGAAATGCCCCTGGGTGCGCACATTCATGAAGCGCTGTGTGTGTGCTACGGAGGTGTGGACAGCTACGACTTTCACGGTCTGGAAACGATCCAGTGCATGGTGGAGCGCCGCAAGGGAGGCGAAACCGGCATCAAGTGGCTCCAAGCGTATCGTGGCCCCAAATTCTGGGAAGCGTATCGCGAAGGCGTTTGGCCCCGCGATCTGATGGAAGCCGCGCTGTGCCGCAGCCACACGCTCACCCCGGCGCGCGACGGCTTCAACGATATCTATCCCTCGGACGAAGACCTGCAGCGCATCGTCAAGAATCCCGTCGCATACCGCTATGAGCATGCCGACGGGCTCAAGTGCACGATGCTCCTAATGAATGGCCTGGTGCGTGACTTTAATTTCGCAGCGCGCCTGGGAGGGCGCTCGGAGCTGTTCTCCACGCAGATGTACTTGCCCATGCCGGACGGACGCACGACGCTGGCGAACTTCTTCAGTCCGCTGGTGAACAACATGGAACAGATGTATCTAACCGGTAAGCCGACCTATCCCGTAGAACGCACACTCGTCACTACGGGCCTGACCGCAGCCGGCGTCGAAAGCCTCTATCGCGACCAGACGCGTTATGAAACACCGCATCTCGCCATCCGGTATCAACCCACCAAAGAATCGACCTTCTGGAGAACATGAGCGCAATGCCCAAACGCATCGCCGTCATTACCACGATTTATCGCTACCTCTCCCACGCGCAGCACGAGGCCGACCGATTTCTGGTCGGCTACCCCCATAATGGCCGTTGGCATCGGCCCGACGCCAAGATCGTTTCTCTCTACGTGGATCAGAAGCCCGAAGGCGACCTCAGCCAGGCGCGGGCCCGCGAGTTTGGTTTTCAGGTTTACCCGACCGTCGCCGAGACCTTACGCTGTGGAGGCGCCAAGCTTGCCGTCGATGCTGTGCTGATTATCGGCGAGCACGGGAACTACCCGCGAAACGAAAAGGGGCAGATTCTCTACCCGCGTTACGAGTTCTTCAAACAGTGCGTCGATGTTTTCGAAAAGGACGGCCGCGCCGTTCCGGTTTTCAACGATAAGCATCTGTCTTACAGTTTCGAAAAGGCCAAGTGGATGGTGGACGCCTCCAAGCGGCTGAAATTCCCAATGCTGGCCGGCTCTTCCCTGCCCGTCACCTGGCGTCTGCCGGATTTGGAGCTGCCGCTCGATTGTGAAATCGAGGACGCGCTCATGGTGGGGGTAGGCGGTTCTGATCCTATGGACTACCACGCGCTCGAAGCCATGCAATGTATGGTCGAGCGGCGCAAAGGTGGAGAGACCGGCGTCAAAGCTGTGCAGTTGATCGAAGGCGACGCCGTCTGGAAGGCTGGCGAGGAGGGGCGCTGGTCGAAGGATCTGCTGCGAGCGGCGCTTTCCCGCAGCGACACTCCGCTCGGCTACACCGTTGAGGACGGCCGGACGCAGGATCTTGTTGCCAACGGCCAGCTACCGAAGCTCGTGCGCGAGCCGGCTGCATATTTCATAGAGCGCAAGGACGGCCTCCGAACCACGCTACTGATGCTGAATGGAGCGCTGCGCGATTACAACTTTGCCGCCCGCCTGAAAGGCATGGGCATTCAGTCCACGCAATTCCTGCTCACTCCAACACCGAACGTTACCTACTCGGCGTGCCTTATCAGCAAGGTGGAGGAGATGTTCATGACCGGCCGCGCGCCGTATCCGGTGGAGCGCACGCTGATTGTAAGTGGAATTCTGGAAAGCTGCCTCACTTCGAAGCTGCAAAATCACGAGCGGCTCGAGACGCCGCACCTGGATGTTCGATACCGCGCGCCCCGCGAGAGCCAGCACGCCCGAGCGTAAGCCGCTTGCTCCGCGCGTGGCTCAGGACGATCGGTGGAGCGATTTAACGCCGGTGTTGCTCGCGTATTACGCGAGGATCATCCATGCCCGGCGAGGGCTGGGGGGTTGCCGGCTGCCGAGCCTGGCCAGGAATAAATAGCCGGGAATCGACCGGCAATCGTTCGTATGCACCGTAATCCGGCTCCTCTGTGAAGCAGTCGCTCAAATCGGAGGCCGCGGCGTCGAAGAGATTGAGCGGCGGCACCCCCAGCAGCCGGAATATCGTCTTGAGCAGCCCTGGAAAACTGGCATGTACATGTGAGACGTTGTTCCGCTTGAAATATGGACCGGCGCCGATCAGAATCGTCCGATGCGCATCTATATGGTCCCGGCCTCCTTGCGCGTCATCTTCGGTGATAAACACGGCCATATTCCGCCACCAGCGCGTTTTGGAAAGAAACTCGACGATGCGCCCCAGGGCGTAATCGTTATCGGCGACATACGACGCCTCGTACGGATAGCCGTCTTGCGGCCTTGGCTCTGCAATATGATCGTTGGGCAGATGAATGTAGAGGAAGCGCGGGAGATCTTCCCGACCGCTCTCATATCGCTCCTGAATCTCGCGGATGAACTGAGTCGCGCGAAACTGATCCGGGATATTCATGTTGAAGACCGGGTACTGCCTTGAGGTATTCCGAAAGAGCGGCTCTGGCATCGGCACATTGGTAAGAAAGCGGGCGCCCGTCGGCTCGAAATCTTTGCCTTCCACGACACCCGCCAATTCAAATCCCTCGCCGTAGTTCCGGAACGAAATATGGTGCCGTTCCAGATGATGCCAAATGGTGCCGGCCTCGAGCTGCTCTTCCGGGTGCACCGAAGAGTTCATCCCGGCGAAAGATAGCCGCCCCGGAGCCGTAGTCGGAAAGCGGAAATCCTTCTGGCCGCCATATGCCGCCATCAGCGAGCTCTCAGTCCAGGCGTTTGGATACGAGCCGGCCAGCCAGTGATGACCATCGACGCTCACATCCGAATCGGCGTAGAAGTTATCGCTGAAAGTCCACCGTAGCGCAATCGCGTGATGGTTGGGCGTGACATTGATTCGCTGGAGGCTGAGACGCCGGCGCTCGCCTGAGGCATAGCCAAGGCGGCCGAAGCGTGCGGCGGGTGGAAAGGAAACGACCGGCCCGTTGGATACCCGCTCGATGTCGCCGAAGACCTCGTCAAACGTGCGATTTTCTTTCACGATCAACACGACATGGCGGATGGCCTTCGGCATCGGCTGCGGATCGTCCGGGCGGGGCAGGAAGCCGTTGCCCTCCAGAACGAGCGATGTGTGACCGGAAATCTCCGAAGCAGCCGGCAATGGAATGACTGAGATCGTACCGCGGCGGATGGCGCCGAGAAATGTGTCGCCATCTGCGAAGGCGGCGCGGTTCATATTCGGACCGGTGCCCTGCCCCCGTGCGTTGGCGACGTAGAGCGTGTCGCGATCGACGGCAATGCGGGTGGGAAACCAGGCGACCGGCAGGTGCCCGAGCAGCCGCATCTGGCGCGTGTCGATCACGGCGACAGCATTGATTCCCGCCTCGGCGGCCAGCAACCAGCCGGTGGGTTCATCGTAAGCCAAGCCGATCGGCAGCGCGCCGCGCAAGGACTCAAGTTGCGGGATACGGATAGGGATCTCTCCGGCCACGGCGTTCGTCCGAGCGTCAATCACCGTAATGCTGTCATTGTGCGCGTTCGAGACAAAGACACGATCCGCGCTTGCCACGACGCCCGAAGGGCTGCTGCCGCCGTACGAACCGCCTCCGAAAGGCATCCCCGTTCGCACAAACGCTTCAATGTGGGGATGCGAAGCATCTTCCAGATTGACCGCACAGACGGAGTTCGATTCGCGCACATTGGGATCGCCGAGACCGGGCACGGCAACGGGCCCGCTAGCGGTATCACGCCGCGCGCCATTGCGGGATTCCGGCGACGGGAATCCAAATGCCGGGAAGAGCAAGCCGGTTTCGCGCGCCAGCTTCGGATCGGCGCCGGGCACCGGCTTGTACTCGAACATTCCGATATTCGTAACCCAGGCGTGCCGCTTATCGGGCGAAAGCGCGATAGCAAAGGGAAGCCGGCCAAGCCGCGTCGAGGAGACGATACGTCCGCGGCGAGTATCGACTCCCACCAAACGAAAATTTGCCTGGTCGATTACCCATAGCAGTTCCCGCGTGGGGTCAAATGCAAGGTCGCCCGTATAACTGTCCTTAAAATCCTCCTGATTCAGATCGAAAATTTTGCGCGCGCTACCGCTCGCCAGATCCACCAGCCGTACTCGGCCGGAGTTGCCTTCCGAGGCATACACTGTGCGATCGTTGGCAAAGGCCAGCCCCATAAAGATGCTGTGCCATTCGCCTTCCGCTTCACCCTTCTCTAGCTCGCGGCCCATTTCCTCCTTGCGCAGAGGAGCAACGAGGTGGCGCACCTGCCAGCCGGACTTCTTGTCTCGTTCCAGAACCGTCAGCGAATATCGATGAGGGCCCCCATTGGCGGAAACGATGGTTTTGCCGTCAGGGCTGACAGCGATACCGAAAGGCCCCGGACCTGTTGGATATTGCCGGCCGAGCGGCGCGATGATACGCCCTCCGGGTAGAATGCTTGCGGCCCCCGGACGCCGGATCGCCGGACGAATTCCGGCCGGAGCCTCGTAATGCGCGGCGAACACCCACGGCGCGAGCAAGACGAATACGGCAAGCAATAGCATGGACGAGGGTGCCGCTGACTCTCTTCATGATATAAATCTTCTGTACGCAAATGAATCGGCGAACATTTGTGGAAAGCCTCGGAGGCGTCATGACGGCCAGCTCTTCGACTGCGACCGACCGCGGACCTCGCACTGCTTACTATTTGCTCCAGACCTACTATTTGCGCAACAGCACCCAGCTCCCCCGGATTCACGAATTCATGAGCCAGGGCTTACTGCCGGCGGCCAACCGCATTCATGATGGCCCGAAAATCTTTTTGGAAGGGCTCATTGCCTCGCACATGCCGCAGCTCAGCGTGATCATCGGCCTGCATTCGCTCGATGAGTTCAGTTCTCTGGCATCCGGCCTCCGCAAAGACGAGGGCTTTCAGAAAGCTTTTGCGGCCTGGGAAAATGGCCCGGAGCCCCCGTACGAGCATTTTTCACAGAGCCTGTTGAAGACAGCCGTCTATTCGCCGGAAATTGACAGCCGTAGCCGAGCGTCCAAACCGCGGATTTTTGAGCTGCGCGTCTATCATTCGCCGACCTGGAAGCAGCTTGCCGCCCTCAACGAGCGCTTCGCCGGTCCTGAGATCAAGATATTTCACCGCGTAGGCATTCATCCGATCCTGTACAGCGAAACAGTAATGGGACAGAATATGCCCAATCTCACCTACCTGATCCCATTCGAGAATCTGGCCGCGCGCGAGAAGGCCTGGGATGCTTTTGGAGGCGACCCGGAATGGGTAAAGGTACGAAAAGAATCTATTGAAACCCACGGGCAGATTTCGAGCGTCATCCAGATGTCGCTGTATCGGACCACGGCGTATTCACCCGTCGCATAGGACCCCGTCCCGTTCGAAGGAGCATTCCCCGATGGGTGGTGGAAATTTTACGTGGGCTTCGGTACGTAGCTATATTTCTGTAAAGCACTGTAACTTCGTCCACCCGCGCTCGCGTCTCTGTAAACACTTGAAAACACGCTCTAGCTGATTCGTGGAGATTGGAACATAAACTGCATCACTCTGGATTTGAGTGAGTTAGATGAGGCTGCCGTTCCGAGTGAATCCGGTACTGTACCGACAATGACATCGGCGGTGCTTAGCAATCGGGCCGTTGAGCCGTACCGGGCTAATGCTGCAGTATTCGGAACGCGATTTCGCGGCTACCGCCGAATTGATGGAAGAGTAGCGAAATGAGTTTTAAGTGCAGAGCGTGCAGGAATTCGCGAAGAAGTGAATCCCTCAACAAGAGACTCTGTAAAAGTGATAACATTTTCGGAAGGAAGTTTGGAGGAGTTTGACATGGCAACCAGCCCGACAGTGCTTACGCCGCAAAAACCTTTGGAAGATCCGCTGGCTCACCTCCCCTGCTCCAGCATTGTGGAGTATCGAAAAGGTCAGATGATCTACAACCAGGACCAGCCCTCCACCAGCATTTATCTCGTCATTGACGGGAAAGTGAAAGTTTCGCGACTGGCGGATGACGGGCATCAGGTCGTTGTCGATATTTATCAGCCCGACGAATTTTTCGGAGAGTCGGCATTTTTGAATCTGCCGCACCGTGCCGAGCAGGCTGTGGCGCTCGAAAATACGAAGCTCATGACATGGACCGCCGCAGAAATCGAGGACATTGTCATGAAAAGACCCAAGCTTGCCGTGGCACTTTTGCAGATTTTGGTGCAGCGCACGATTGATTTCGGGCACAGAATCGAGAGTTTTTCGGTCGACAACATCGCTCGCCGGCTGGCGCGGTCGCTCATCCGCTTCTCCGAGCGGCTGGGGGTGCCGGAGGAAGACGGTTCTGTGCGCATGGTGCCGTTCACGCACGAGCTGCTTTCGCAATACGTGGGCACCTCTCGCGAGATCGTTACCCATTACATGAATCAATTCCGGCGTCAGGGGTACCTGCGCTATTCGCGCAAGGGTATCATCCTCTATCGCGACGCGTTCAAAGAGTGGCTCCGTCAGGACGTCTGAACGCTCTGGTGAGTCTTTCACGGTTTATACTCGAAGCTGTGTCTTACCTGACCGAGGTTAAACCGTGGAAGGCGAACTGAGCGGGAAGACTGCTCTCATCACCGGCGCTTCTCAAGGAATCGGAGCAGCGACGGCGATTGCCCTTGCCGCAAGCGGAGTGCGGCGTTTCTTCCTGCAATACAACCGAAACCGAGATGGCATGGACCGAGTGCTCGAAAAAGTACGCGCGCTCGGGGGCGATGCGCATGTCATTGCTGTCGACCTGGCGACCCACGACGGCATTGAGCGGCTCCTCACTGAATTTCATCAGTTCGGCCAGCCCATAGATATTCTCGTGAACAATGCCGGCTCGCTGGTTCAACGGGCGCGCCTTGCCGAGTTCACCGAGGACCTTTACGACCGGGTGATGAACCTAAACGTGAAAAGCGTCTGGCTTCTCACCCAGGCGGTGATTCCGGCAATGATCCAGCGCCGCAGCGGATTCATTATCAACGTGAGCTCGATTGCCGCGCGGAACGGAGGCGGCCCGGGCGCCACGGTTTATGCCGGAGCGAAAGCGGCAATTTCGGCGATGACCAAGGGCATGGCCAAGGAGCTTGCGCCGCATAATATCCGTGTGAACGCTGTCTCACCGGGGACAGTGGACAATTATTTTCACGAACAGTTCTCGACGCGCGACATGCTGGAGACCGTCATTAAAGGCACGCCGGCTGGCAGGTTGGGAACCAATGAGGACATTGCCGACGTTATCGTGTTCTTGTGCTCGCCCGGCTCCCGCTATATCTACGGACAAACGATTGAGGTCAATGGCGGCGGGTTCATGATCTGACATCAGAAGCGGACTCGATCCGCATGCGATGTCGCGACGGTATTGGTCATGTCCACTTCCACCGAATCGACCACGCTGGCATCCCCCGTCACCGGGAAAGTTGCCCGGAGATCGAACATCCCACCCTGGTCGCTGACGGTGAAATAGCTGCGGAACGCTTCGGCCACATCCACTAGGATCCGACCCGGTGCGATTGCCTGACCGGAACGATCGAAGAACTGGAATGCGGCTTGCGAGACGGTACGCGCATTGTCGAAGCCGGTTATACGCACTTCGAGCCCCGCGGCGATCCGGACGGTCCGCACGGCGGAGATGCTTACCGGGCTCGCAGGTATGGTCACGGTCGTCTGTTCAGTGAAGCTGCCCAACTGGACCGTGATCAGAAGAGTACCTGCTGTCGTCCCGGTCTGAAAATCGAGCGAAGTCTGGCTCCCGAATTTGACAACGGTGTCGCCCGGCTGGATCGTAAAAGACGCCGAGCGGCTTCCAGTCTGCGCGAAAATCACCGCCGCATCGTTGAACATGCTGCCCGAGTCCGGCCGAAAGCCAAGCTCAATTCTGCCGCTGGCAGTTCCCGCCGCTGCTGTTGCCAGGCGCACTGTTACTTTGCCCTGCTTGGCGCTCGCGGGACTCGGCAGGTTCACTTCGATCTGAGGCCTGGGTGCTGCCGCCTGCGCGGAAGCACCCAGCAGACTAATGCGCCGTTGCCCGATCTGCAGGTTTCCCGATCGTGTTCCTCCGGTGACCGGCTGAAAGACTACTTCCAAGCTCCCAGAACCTTGCGGCGCAAGCGGCAAAGTCGCCGGGCCGTTTACTCGAAAGTCCGCCGAATCGACGGAGACCGCAACCGAGAGGGACTGCGTAGACTGGTTCTCCACAATAAACCGCCGCGCGGCACTTCCACCAGCGGATACCGAGCCGAAATTCACTACCGCTGTCGCACTGAGCTCCCGGCGGGTTCCATTGTCATCCAGGTACACCGCCAATCCCGAAATAGCAGAACCGAATACAATCACCGTGGCCGGTCCTGCTGTAAGCACCGCGCTGAACGACCCAACCTCAGTGGGCTGGAAGCGCACGGTGAAATCGATAGAAGCGCCGGCCTTGAGCGTCACCAGTGACGAGGGTCCATTGATCACGGAAAAACCAGCGCCTGAAGTAGTCACGCTCTGGACCAGCACCGATTCGCTGCCGGTATTTCGCAGGCGGAATTGAAAATCGACGGCCGTTGAGACTGCGACCCGGCCCATATTGAACTGGTTGACCACGGGTGTCTCGATTCCCGCAGCCACACTGAACAGCGTGACGTCAGCGAATAGACTGGCAGCGGCTAGCGCGGCTACTGACGCGAGGCGCGCAATCATTCCTGTGTCTCCGCGGAAGCCGGCACTCGAAACAGATCCTGTTGCTGCGACGCGTAGTGCCACGCGATCGGCTGCGCTCCGTCTGGTTGACCGACCAGCAGCCAGCCTTCTCCCATCCTGTCTATCGATGTCGCCGGTTGCTCGAGCGGAACAAGGCTTTCGCTGCCATCTGCCGCTCGCGTCAGCAGACCATCGCGAGTGGCCACGGCCAGGACTTCCGAGTCTGCGAAGCCGGCCGCTAGCGCGTCATCACAGACGACCTCGTCCGACAGGCCGTCGCCCGACGCCGAGAGTCGCAGCAGGTGCAGAGCGCCGTCGCGCCGCACCGCTATCCGGATGTGATGATGCCCGCCTGCCGAGAGAGACAGAACATCACCATCCACTCGGGTTGTATCAATGGTTTCGGGTGAATCGCCACCCACGCGCCAGAGAATCCGCGGACCGGGAAAATAAACAAGGGCGGCGGCGCCCGTATTATCAAATCCGAACAGAGCCGGCCCGTCGGGCGCCGGCCATGAGCGCACCTTCTGTCCCCGACGGTCCACGATTACCAACTCGGACGCCGACTTGATCATGCCCGAGTACCCGGAGAATGCCGCGCTCTGCGCACCATCCCAAAGCGAAGCGCCTACTACGAAGTTTCCTGGAACGCCGTACACCGGTCGCACGGCCCCGCGGGAGTCGCGGACTATCCCGAGCAGGGGGCGGGCGATGCCGGGTTGCGCCCAAACTTCCATCGCGCATACAAGAATCAGCAAAAAAGATTTCATCATTACGGTTTCCCTATGGTGATGGAGGGCGCGCCGATACTCAGCGCGGTAGAGGGAGCCGCTGCGCTTCCAGAGCCGCCCGCGGCCAGCTTGATCCCGGCAGCAGCGCCTCCCGCCGCAACCGCGGCAAGAATAATCCACTTGCGGGAGCGCGGCTTGTCCGCTTTCGGAGTCCGCTGAATCCGTACCATTCCGCTTGGTTTGGCGGTCTCGGCTCGCTCGGCATCCGCTTGCGCGGATTCCTGCGGTGTGCCCGGCGCCGGTGTGTCGGCTCCGGATATGTATTGCGCTGACGTGATTCCCGCCCGGACCTGGTCTTTGACTACGGTGATCCGGATACGGAACGGCCCGGGCGTTCGGTTCAACAACAAAGAGCGGAGAGTCGCCCGGCCTTCCGCATCGGTCAGGACTAAATCGGTGCGCAGGCCATTGGCAAACGTACCTCCGGGTCCATCCTCGGGGACATGGAAGCTTACCGCGGCACCCGGCACCGGCGCACCCGCCTCATCTGTCACCTGAATTGTGAGAGGCTTTTGCACCTTGGCGCCGGGGTTGTAGACTGCGCCCTCGCCTGCCAATACCTTTACCTGAAGCACACCCACCTGCGCCGCCGCCACGAAGGGACACAACAGCGCCAGCGCCTTCAAGCGCAGCATCCTCATTTTGGGCTACCTATACGGGGATAGTGGAATGCAGACTAACGGATTCTCACCAGAATCGCGGTGATGTTATCAGGACCGCCGGCGGTCCGGGCGGCATCGATCAGCCGGCGGCATTTCGCCTCAAGGGCAGCGGCCGAAGACTCGTCGCGCAGAATCGATTCGATTTTTTCGGGCTCAACCACACCGTGAAGTCCATCGCTCGAGAGCAGCAGAATGCCGGACCGCTCCAGCCGGACCGAGTAGTAATTGATTGACAGGGATGTTCCGGCTCCAATCGCCATCGTGAGAACGTGCCGCATGGGATGGCGCCGCAGGCTCTCTTCGTCCAGGCCCAGCGGGCGTCCCACATCATTGACCCAGGTCTGGTCCTCCGTAATCGCTCGGAATCCCCGTTCATCGAGCAGGTAGGCGCGGCTGTCCCCCACGCTGGCAATGGCCATTTCACCGTCATTGACCAGGGCTGCGACCAGCGTGGTGCCCATCCCCTCCAGCTTTGGGTCTTGCCTGGCGGCTTCCATGACACGCTGGTTGGCTTCTTCAACGGCCCGCAGCAGCGTCTGCGAATCCCGGCTCTCGCCGGCCCCCAGTACAATCTCGGCCACCGCGTCGACCGCGATTCGAGAGGCTCGCTCGCCGCCTTTGGCGCCGCCCATCCCGTCAGCAAGCACGAAGAGCCCTGCCTCAGGCCGCACCATATAATAGTCTTCGTTATTGGTCCTGATGCAGCCCTTGTCCGATAACGCGCACGCCTCGAGCATTCCCGCTTTGGATTGTACCGAATGGCGCCGCGTCATAGGACCACAATCGGATGGTACAGATTGGGAAGGCGCGCTTCACCGATTGCAACGAGCTCACCTTCGTGTGATACGGCCTTTACGTAGCGCGAGCCGGCCTGAACACGAAAGGGCGAGACCGGGAAATTTTGCCCATGGCGAATCTGCCCTATCACAACCGGCTCTACATAGACGGTCGGGAACGCAGGCAGAGCTTTTGCGGCGGGAATCAAAATTTCCATCAGCCGTTCAGCCGACGCCAATTCCTCAATGGCTGCCAGGCTGTGTGCCTGCTCAATTGTAAATTCGCCGGATGCAATCCGCCGCAAGCTATGGAGGTGTGCCCCTGTGCCCAGTGCGACGCCGAGGTCGTGAGCGATGGATCGCATGTACGTGCCGCCCGAGCAGTGCGCGCGCAAGGACGCCTCCCGGCCACGGAGATCCAGAAGATCCAGACTGTAGACCCGGACCCGAACCGGGGATAACTCGACGGCAATTTGTTTCCGGGCCAGCTTATAGGCGCGGACTCCATCTATTTTTTTGGCTGAAACCGGAGGCGGCGTCTGCTCGATCTCGCCTCGAAAGCATTCGAGATGCCGCTCCAGCTCCTGGCGATCGATCAGAGGGTCGCTAACCGCCGTGGTCGGAGCCCCCGTCCGGTCGTATGTATCAGTCGCAAATCCGAACCGGACTATGGCCTCATATACTTTGTCGCTCCGCGTATAGAACTGACTCAGCCGCGTGGCCCGGCCGATGAGTAGCGGCAGCACACCCGTGGCAACCGGATCCAGAGTGCCGAGATGCCCTACCCGCTTCACATCCGTGATGCGGC
>Ga0070741_10001494_pt1 | contig 70827 bp, 75 predicted proteins | sample Coa_R1_4_FD_66440 | JGI IMG/M metagenome (GOLD analysis project Ga0070741, IMG submission 66440) | Surface soil microbial communities from Centralia Pennsylvania, which are recovering from an underground coalmine fire - Coalmine... | ecosystem: Environmental > Terrestrial > Soil > Unclassified ... | reverse complement strand
GCGCTTTACCAGCGCTGACCCGACGGTGACCGATCCGACCAACCCACAAGGCTGGAACCGTTACTCCTATGTCGGCAACGACCCGCTCGCCTTCACCGACCCCAACGGCTTCTCCTGGCTCTCAGGCTTCTTCAATAGCATCGGCAAGTTCTTCACCAGCGTGGGGAACTTCATCAAGAATAATGCGATCGTAAGAGCGATCATACAAATCGGTATCACCGCGATCCTAACGCCGCTTCTCGGGCCTGTCGCAATCGCTGCTGGTCTAGGGACGTTCGCCGCTGGGGCAGCTGGCGCAGCCGCCGCATTTATAGGCTCAGCCGTTGTTACGGGCATATCCGGCGGCAATCTCAGTCAGTCATTGAGGGCAGGGCTAATCGCTGGAGTCACAGCGTTCGCGTTCTCTCAGATCGGCCCGACGCCTTCCTTTGCCTCTAACCCGCTCGGTTATGCTACCGCCGTCGGCGAGAGCGCGCTTGTTGGGTGTGGTTCGGCTGTAGCATCCGGAGGATCCTGTGGCGCAGGTGCGCTATCGGCGGCGGTGGGTTCGGCGGCCGCACCTGCGCTCACAGGCCTAGATTATGGCTCACACCTTGTAGCATCGACCGTACTCGGTGGCGTAGCCTCAGTCGCGGGTGGCGGGAAGTTCGCCAACGGTGCTATCACGGCAGCCTTCCAGTACTTGGCGACACCCCAGAGAAGTTGGCTGGACGCCAACGATGCCGATAAGCCCGTCGGGATTGGTCACAACGGCGCTCCTGGAGATGACGATTTTGTGCATACCCCGCCGGGCCCTGGCGACGTCAAAATCTTTCCCGTTGGGGAGGACTGTCCCCCCGGTATACAATGTATTGGTGGTATGGTGGGAACGTCGCCGTTCGTTTATGGTGGCGGGCCACCGATCATTCTGGATGTTAATTTGAATCGCGCGGGATTAGCTGACGAATTGCGCGCTGCTGGCTACAACGTCGTCCCGGTAGAACAAATATGGGGCCGAACGGACGTTGCTGACTCAGTTATCAAAGCATATGCGGATGTCCTTAACGGCTGGGTGCTTACGTCAGATCGTGGTAGAGACATAGATGGAGGATTTGGACAGCGCGCGATTCAAATCGATCAGCGGGCGACATCGACAGCGTCTATCTTGAGAGTCTTAGGTCAGACCATCCCGAAATGATAGAAATGAAGCACAAAGCATTGAGCGCCGATCACTTCGCGAACTGTCACATACGATGGGAAAAGTTCCGGAATCGCGACCTTACCAAAGGCGGTCAGGTTTCGGAATGGATCGACACTCAATGCCAGTCGTGCGTGTACTACGTGCCGCTAGTAGGAAAGTTCAGTGAAGACTACGGCGCGTGTACTAACGAGGCCTCACCCTTCGACGGGAAGGTTATGTTCGAGCACGACGGCTGTGACAAACACGTCTTTAGCGAAAATTTTCTTCAGTTTTCCATCTCGTACAAGGAATGACGTGCTCTAAGCCTTCTAGGATAATTGATGCAGAAAGCATCTACCGGCGAACCGGTTGCATGCTGTAGCGCGTAGGGCGGATTGGGCCCAAGGCGCAATCCGCCACCCGATGGCCGCACGGTTGTTCGGCTGTTATCGCGCGGACTCTCCATTTCAATTTCCCTGTTTGAAGCGCCAAATTCCCGGATTGTCAGATGAGGTCACTGTCTCGCTTCTCGCATTCTCCTGACGCGCGGACGAAAATCTTTTTTTCAAGTTTATTACTTCTCAAGAATCGAGGAAGTCGCCATAGCACGGGTCGCGTTTCTACGTTGCTAATGCGCTCCAGGGTCGGATTGGTTCTAAAATCGTCGCTTGGGATTTTGCCTGCTGATTTTTTTGCTCTGTTGGTGGAGCCTTACGATAGCGGTCGCCTTCTTTTCGGGCTAGTAACAAGGAGTACATAAGACTGAGAACATCTCCGCACCTTCCTCCAGTGCAACCATTCCTTCGGAAAATCTAGGCGCAGATATCAAAACAAAGAGCGGGAGCGACTAGCCACGCTGAGCAAGCCATGCCTTCTTGCAAATACAGTAGCGAGCGTTGTGATGGGTGGACAAAGTCCGTCAGAAATCGAGGGGAATGTCGCCGCGCTCGCAAGCAAGGCGCCGGCTGCGTCTGGTCCGATCTGAAGACTGAGCGCCTGCTTAATGCCGAAGCGCCGACTCCGACAGTTGATTGATGCGGATCAACGCCCATCATTATCAAAGAAGCCTAATGCCACATGCCTCGCACGCGAGCCCCGATGTCGACTCGTGGGCCTTGGCTTGGGCCGCGCGTATCGGCACTTGAAGCCGCGATCGGCCAATTCGTGCGCTCGAACAGTCCGAGCAGCTTCTCGGGAATGAAGCGCGTCCTCGACGCGTAGACATGTCGGTCGCCCTGTGAACGCTGACCGTGCGTGAAGAAACGCTGCGGTACGATAAGATGGAGATCATCCTTTGCCCGTGTCATGGCGACATAGAGCAGGCGGCGTTCTTCCTCGAGCTCAGCGGAGGTGCCGGCGCCGAGATCTGACGGCATGCAGCCGTCGACCACGTTGAGGACGTAAACGGATTTCCATTCCTGCCCCTTGGCAGAGTGGATAGTCGACAGGATCAGGTAGTCCTCGTCCAATAATGGCACGCCAGCCTGATCGCTGGTCGCGTCCGGCGGATCCAGAGTGAGTTCGGTCAGGAAGCGCTCCCGCGATGGATAACCGCTAGCGATCTGTTCGAGCTGCACGAGGTCGGCGTGGCGAACCTCGGCATCCTCGTGGATCCGCTCCAGATGCGGTTCGTACCACAGACGCGCGCGTTCCAGGTCCGACGGCCATTCCGGATATCGGAGGTTTCCGACCGTTTGTACGAAGGCGTCCCAGTCATTGCCCGTGCGGGGCGGGCAGGGTTGACTGCAAAGCGCCATGAGTGGGTCGGCGGCCTCCGCCATGGTGTCGAGAATGCGTTGGGCGGACGCGGGACCGATACCCGGCAACAGGTGCAGCACACGGAAACCGGCAACGCGATCGCGCGGGTTTTCTACGAACCGCAATAGCGCCAGGAGGTCCTTGACGTGGGCAGCGTCGAGAAACTTCAGGCCGCCGAATTTGACGAAGGGGATGTTCCGGCGGGTGAGTTCGATCTCCAGCGGACCGCTGTGCGAGGAGGTGCGAAAGAGCACCGCCTGTTGCTTGAGGAGGGCGCCTCCCTCGCGGTTTTCCAGGATCCGCTCGACGATGTAGCGCGCCTGGTCCGTCTCATCGCGCACGGCGACCAGACGAGGTTTTGACGAGGATGTGCGCTCGGTCCATAAGTTTTTGGTAAAGCGCTCTTTGGCAAGATCAATGACGCCGTTGGCGGCGGCGAGAATTGCCTCGGTCGAACGGTAATTGCGGTCGAGTGTAACGATCTCCGCCTTCGGACTGAACTGCTCGGGGAAGTCGAGGATGTTGCGCACCGTAGCGGCGCGGAACGAATAGATCGATTGCGCGTCGTCGCCGACCACCGTGAGGCCGCGTCCTCCGGGCTTGAGGGCCAGCAGGACCGAGGATTGCAGACGGTTCGTGTCCTGGTATTCGTCGACGAGCACGTGATCGAAGCGGCCGCCGATATCATCGGCGATCGTCGCATCCGTCATCATCTGTGCCCAGTAGAGCAGCAGATCGTCGTAGTCGAGGACGTTGTGCTTCTGCTTGGCTTCGACGTAAGCGGCGAAAAGCTCCTTGAGCTCCGTGGCCCAGCCGGCGCACCACGGGTAGAATGCGCCGAGCACTTCGTCGAGCTCGGTCTCCGCGTTGACGCAACGCGAGTAGATGGAGAGACAGGTCGCTTTGGTGGGGAAACGGCTCTCGGTCTTCGACAGACCGCGCTCGTGCCTGACGAGATTCATCAGGTCGGCAGAGTCCTCGCGGTCATGGATGGTGAAAGCGGGATTGAGGCCGATCTGGTCGGCATATTCGCGAAGCAGCCGGGCTCCAATGCCGTGGAAGGTCCCGGCCCAGCTGAGCGCATCGTTCATGATGCCGGCCTTGTCGCCAAGGACCTTGCGCGCGATCCGCTCGACGCGCTTTGACATCTCGGATGACGCGCGCCGCGAGAACGTCATCAAGAGTATCCGTCGCGGATCGGCGCCGCTGACGATCAGATGGGCCACACGATGCGCAAGCGTGTTGGTCTTGCCGGACCCCGCGCCGGCGATAACCAGCAGGGGAGTTCCGATATGGCTACTGGCGCTGACGCCGTGCTCGACCGCTCGTCGTTGCTCCGGATTGAGCGTTTCGAGATATGAGGCTGTCGTCGCCGCGAGCACAGATGTCCCCCTGATCGAACGTCACGCTCGATGATTCTCTGAAGGTCCGCAATGAGATAACGAAAGTTCCTCGTGTGCTTTCGCAAGCCGTTGATACGCTATGCTGCCTCACGCTGCGATCTTGTCCTCCTTGTCAATGCCGCGCATGACGATCTTCAGCGCATCGTCGGGCAGGGGACGCTGTAGTGCCTTCGCCTCGTCCCACGGAGCGCGCATCCAGACATCGCGCTCTTCCTCCGTTGTCAGGATGACCGGCATTGCTTTGTCGTGAATGGGCGCGACGATTGCGTTCGGTGTAGTCGTGAGAAAGCCGTACACGAGGTGAGGGCCGGGGATCGGCTTTGACTTGGTGCCGCGCTCGCCCTTGAACTCGGTCCAGATGCCGGCGAAGGCAAAGGGCGGCCGGTCCTCGTTCAGCGCGAACCAGACAACGTCTTTCTTTTTTGTTTCGGGATTTGGTTCACGAGCGTATTCGGCAAAGCTGTTGGCGGGCACAAGGCAACGGTTTTCGCATCTGAGCCAGGCGCGCCAGTGCGGCGAAGACGTATTGCGGATGTTGGTGACTGGAAAGTTGGCACCGCGTGGAGGAGGGGGCATGCCCCAGCGCATCATGGTCAGTTCGCGGCCGGTGTCGCTGTTGCGCACAACAGGGGCCAGATAATCGGGAAACACGCCAGTCATGGGCGGAAGGTTGCCGACATAGTGGTTCATCACACGAAACAGCCCAATGATCGCGGCCTGATTGGTGGTGATTGAATAGAGGTTACACATTATCGGGTCCGTGTTTTAGGGATGCGCGGTTGCGTCGTCCGAACAATTGGTAGGATTTCCCTGGGCGCGAATGCAGGCGCGATAGAGCCAGGGTTCAACGTAACTGCCTTTCCAGATGCCGCGGCCGGCGCGCTCTGCGTCGCGTTGAGCGGATTCATATCGCCTCTTTGAAAATCGCGGCCAGTCCAGCGCCAGGCCATTGTGCACCAGCCATTCGCCGAGATCGGCACCATCGGTCGAACAGGTCGCGACCGTTCGTCCGTACGGATCGAGGTTCATTGGAATGCAGTTGACCGGACGCCGTGCGATGTAGGCGTCGAGATCATTCGCGGCCTTTGCGCCGCACTGGTATTGCATGCTGTCTTCGCCGCGGCAAACTTGCGTGCTCTCGGGCGCATCAATTCCCCAGAGGCGGATCCGCGTTCCATGGATTTCGATCGTGTCGCCATCGATGACGCTGGCCTGTCCGATCAGGTCATCGGCGAGGGCGGGCTAAAGAGTGCGAGGAGCGTCAAAAAGGCAGCGGCTCGTCGGCTGATCATCATCTGGAATGCCTCAACCAATCCGTGCGGCCTGTTGAGGAAGAATTCTCTGTTGCCGAGCGCGGCCTCGCCATGCTGATCGATCGAGACGATGATCGCCTGCACATGCTGGTAGCAGTAGCCTTCCAGTGTCGCCTGGCGCCTGAGCCAGCGCCTTGATCCACGGCGGATGGTCGGTCTTGTCGTCGTACCGGTTCAGGGCTGTGTTGACCAAAACATCAGTTTCCCAGCGAGCGTTGACGGTTTCGAGTTGTCAGATCCTCGAGCTCCGCGCGCCGTCGTGAGATCAACAGGCGCGGGGCGGCATCGTCGAGGCCGGAGCGCTGCAATTGGAAGATGGTGCTCGATAGCTCGCGGATCTGCGCGCGCAATTCGAGAATCCTGAGCGGCAGCGGATCATCACACATGCACAGCCGGCGCGATCAACCGCTCCCGCTTCTCGATGTAGAGCACAAGGTCGGCCTGGGCGCGCATCAGGCGTTGGGCCGCGGGCGTGCAATCGAGATCAGCCGCGATCAGCTGCTCAATTTCGCAAGACTGAAGGCGGACGTCGCGCCGGAGCCGGGCGATGTTGCGATTGAGCAGAACCAGATTGCGGTCCATCGATCGCTCCGGGGAGAGGTCATGATCAGCGATGCGTGAAGGTGACCGGCTTTTGGGCCGGACGGTTGTTCGCCTTGAGCCGCTCCTCGATGGTCGGTAGCGGATCGCTGCCACCAGCGGCCTTCCATTCGGCCACGAGGCGAGCGAGCTGCGTCCGCATGGCCATCAGCTGAAGCGCGGATTCCGTGCAGTCCAGATCGTTGCGGATCTGGTCGTGCATGGTCTCCTGAGCGCGCACCATCTCGGCTCGCAAGAAGCTGATCTTGCGGCGGATTTCATTTATTCGGTTGTCCATGGCTTGTTAGAACAAAAAGAGAACATAAAGTCAAGAGGCACATATATAAAGAGAGGCGGAAAATGAAAGCCATGGTTACGAAATCCAGTGGGGTCGCGGATCGGCTTGGCCGCTCGATGACGCGCGCCCAGGCCTTGCGGCTGAAGAGCTTGGCCGAAGAGGCCTGTCAGCCCGAACAGTTCGCGGCTGATTTGAGTTTTGACGAAGCCGCGCGCCGTATCGATGTGCTCAAAGCCGAGATTGCGCTCGCGGATTCCTTCTAGCGGCCGAAAGCCGGGCAAACCTGGCTACTTCTTTTTTCTTCCTGGCTCAGGATATGCTTTGGATGAAGCAATGTCGCGCGACCGTTCGCTCTCACTTTGAACACTCCACCTTCGCCTGTGCAACCGACCTGCCATTGAAGATAGCGAAGCTGGTGGCGGCCATGATCCAGACGCCAATGCTGCCATAGATCATCACCCAGCCAAAACCGTTCGCCAGCGCCTCGTGCACGATGACGTGAGACAATCGTGGGACGGAGCCAACGCTCCCTGCAGCGATCTGCTCGGCCACGAAGTGCAATTGGGCAGGGCCCAGACCTGGCGCAGCGGCCTTGAGATGAACCAGCACGCCGCTCGTGAGAATCAATCCCATCATCGCGATGTTGATTGCGAGCGAGACCATTCGTGCGCTCATGTCGATTCCGGAGGCCATGCCCGCGCGGTCGCTTGAAACCGAGCCTGTGGTCGTATTGGTCACTGGCGTGTTGGTCATGCCGAGGCCGATTCCGGCCACCAGGCACCCCGGCAGCATCGTCAGCCAGTCCGGCCGCGCAACCGCGCTGCCAAACTTCATGAACATGAATCCGACGCCGATCGTGAACAGGCCAGCCGGGATGATGATGCCGGGCTGATAGCGCAGCGACAGGCGTTCTGCCACAGGCGGCACCACAAGCGTCGGCAGCGTATAGGCCAGCAGCGCCAGACCCGCCGAAACGCTGTCATAGCCGAGTCCGGCCTGGAACCAGATCGGCAGATAGATCATGAAGGGCCAGTAGCTAATGTTCATGGCCGACGAGCCAATGATCGCGCCTGAAAACGGGTGGATGCGGAATACCGAAAAGTCGAACATCGGCCGAACGCTCGTTGTCTCGGCGATCAGGAAGGCGATGAAACTGGCAATCGATACGCCGAGAATAGCGAGGCCCATCAGGCTGCCGAAGCCGAGGTCGCTGCCTTGTGTGATGTAAAAAACGAGACAAAAGACGGACAGCGATAACGTCAGGATGCCGGCAATATCGAGATGGTCCGCCTTCGGATCTCTCGATTCGTGCACGCCAGTCAGCGTCAGTACGAGCGCAATGAAGGCAAACAGCACGTGGACCAGAAACACCCACTCCCAACCCAAAAACGCAGCAATTCCCCCGCCGATGATTGGACCAAAGCCCAGGCCGATACCAAAGATGACGCCCCACCAGCCGAAAGCGACCGCGCGCTCATGCCCGCCGTTGAACTCGTAGGAGAGCACGGCAATCTGACCGATCAGCATGGCGCCTCCGCTCGCGCCTTGCAGAAACCGCGCCACGATGAGCGTCGTGACATTCGCGGCCACCCCGCATATCAGCGAGGCGAGGCCGAAGGCGGCAATGGCGATGAAAAAAACGCGTTTTCGCCCGAAGCGGTCCGCCAACGTTCCCGTCGCCATCAGCACCGTTGTGACCGCAATCGTATAGGCGTTCATCACCCACTGCAGTTGCTTGAAGTCGGCGTGCAGGACCCGTTCCAATGTTGGCAGAATCGAGGGAATGCTCGAAATCTCGAGTCCGAACATCAGGCATGACAGCCCGACGGCGGACAGAACGACAACACCTCGACGGGACAGCGCAGCGGACATGGCTCAACCTCTCGACCTAGGGATCATGAATGCACGACGGCGAGAGGATCACGGCGTCTCCAGCCGATCGCGGGCGAAGGCTGAAATAGTCCGCGGTTGATCATTTTAGAATTGGATGGTTTGGTATTTCAGAGACAACAAATCAGGATAATCTAGATGATAGCTATCTTGGATGTCGATGCCGTCAAGGTATTCGTGGCCATCGCCGACCTGCAAAGCTTCACGCGTGCGGCGGATGCGCTCGGCACCACGCAGGGGGCGATCAGCGTCAAGCTGAAGCGACTAGAAGACCGGATCGGTCAGAAATTGATCGAGCGCACACCCCGACACGTGCGCGTGTCGGCGCAGGGTGCGGTGTTTCTGGAATCTGCGCGCGAGTTTCTTGCCGCCCACGACCGCGCGATCGCTGGACTGTCTTCGGTCAGACGCCGTTTCCGATTAGGCATCGCCGCCCATGTTGGCGGGCCGGAAGTTCCGACCCTGCTTGCCCGGCTCAACTCACACGATCCCGCCCTCACAATCGAAGCGCGGCTCGATGACTCCCGCGAGCTCCTCGATGCCTTCGATCGCGGCGAGATCGATGCCGCGATCATCCGCCGCGAAGACGATCGCCGCGATGGCGAAGTCCTGGCGCCTGAGCATTTTGGCTGGTTTGCCACGCCGGACTTCGTCCATCACGCTGGCGAACCCCTGCGGCTCGCGACCTCCTCGCCATCCTGCTGCATTCGCAACCTCGCAACGCGTGCGCTCGATGCGGCAGGAATCGCATGGCAGGAGGTTTTTCTGGGTTGCGGCGCCTTTGCCGTTGCGGAAGCCGTCTCGGTCGGCCTTGCGACCTCGGTGTTTTCGTGCCGACTTGCGCCGCCCGGCACCATTGAGGTCGGCCGGCGGTTCAACCTTCCTGCCATTCCCTCATCCGAGATCTTGCTGCTCTCGACACTGTCCGATGCAAAGTCGCGTGCGGCGCTTCGAACGCTGGCGACGGCCTTCCGCGAGCACAGGCCACAGGTCATCCTGACCAAGCCCATGAAGTCCGAACGAGCAGCTGTCCGGCGACCTGCGTCCCCAGGTCAAGAGCAGCGGCGAGCACGCAGCGGCCCGCGACGTCGGCGGAAGACGGGTTAACGCGAAGCCGAATGAGACCATCTAGGAGCTCGCGTTCCAACGCAAATGCGCTGACGAGGATGAAAAGCGTGGCCAAGGAGGCTTCTCAGCCTCAACAGGACCTGATTTGAGCTTTGATGGAGCCGCGCCGCATCGATGCGCTGACAGCAGAAATCGCGCTGGCGGTTCCTATAAGTGCGGCGGCCTGACGGGGCAAGGCTCCATTACTTCTTTTTGCGGCCGAGGGCCCGATCAACGCGCTTGCGGCTGTTCCCGACCTTCTTGACGGCTTTCTTCACCGCCGCCTTGGAGCGGTGCTTCTTTTTCCCTTCGTAACGGACCTCATACTCCTGTCCGCCGGCGACGCGTTTGCGATCCTGGCTGCGCCCGCGTGTGGTCTTCTTCGCTTTGGCCATTGGCTCCTCCTCTTGTCATTCCGCAATGCACGACAGACAGTGATTGTTCCGGACCTCGGAACGTTTCGGTCACTTGCGCTTGAATCAGGTGAGGGCGTGGAGTTTTGGCGTGGCGGTGCGGTCAAAGAAGAACCTGGACACCAAAGTTTCCTTTCCTGGCTTCATCGAGCCGGCCTTGGCATCGTCCATCGAGAGGGTCCCGGACGGGGCGCGCTGGATTCACGAAATCAAGTTCGATGGCTACCGTGTCCAGGTTCACATCCATAAGGGCCAGGTGAAGGTCTTTACCCGCCGGGGAAACGACTGGACGAAACGCTTTCGAAAGATTGCGACTGACGCCTCCGAGATCGACGCTGGCTCTGCCATCGTCGATGGCGAGGTTGTTGTGCCCTCGTCGCGTGGTCTTTCCGACTTCTCGGTGCTGCAGAACGAATTGAAGGGCAGATCGAGCAAGATCGTGCTGGTCGCTTTTGATCTGCTCTACCTCAACGGACATGACCTGCGAAAGCTGCCGCTGTTGACGCGCAAGGCGGATCTGAGAAGGATCATCGAGGATACGCCCGTCCAGTTCAGCGACAGCTTCGAAGTCGATGGCCGGCAGATGTACCAACACGCCTGCAAGGTCGGCCTTGAAGGCGTCGTCTCAAAGGTGCGCGACAGCGCGTACATTTCCGGCCGCGGCAACATCTGGGTCAAGAAGACCTGCCAGCAGCGCGAGACGCTGACCATTGCCGGTTTTTCGCTCGACGGAGAGAAATGGGACGGCATCTATCTCGGTCGGCGCAAGGGAAGGGATCTGATCTATGCCGGCAAAGTCGATCATGGGTTCGATAAGGAGATGGCGGCGCACTTACGCAAGCGTCTGACACCGCTGATCCGAAAGACCCAGCCCTTTACCAAACGGATCGCGCATCGCGGCATCTGGGTCGAGCCGAAGCTGCTGGCAGAGATCGAATATCGCGCCAAGTCTGCCGAGGGCAAAGTGCGGCATCCGTTCTTCCTCGGCCTGCGCGAGGATATCTGAAGAACGAGTGCGCGCTTTGGTTTTTGCTCCGGGGAGATCCGGATGGACAACCTGAGTCGTCCACAATGCGGCCGTTGAAAGACTGGTGGCGCTGGCGCCCCTTCTGCGACTCGCGCTAAGCAACCAATATCTGTCGGCCCGGATGTGAAGGAAATAAGATGGTTACGACTGCTCGTGAATTGCCCGATCAAGGTTATGCAATCGAGGTCGACGGCCGAATGAAAGCAGAATTTGCAACCAGGGACGGGGCTAAGGCAGGTGGGGAAGAGCTGAAGAGGCGATTTCCGAAGTTGCTGATCAGAATCTACGACGCTCAGACGAAGACCAGGGAAGAGATCTCATCTTCAGCAATTTGATGAGCTTTGGCGCGCGCGGCACGTGCCGCGCCGGGCCCTCGTAAACCGAGCCGCGCCGCGTCTCGGCCGTGCGGCTTTGATCCCTCGCGCAAGAAATAATGTGTCGCTCGCCGGAGGCACTCGCCCGCGGGCCCCGCCGGCATTGCATGCCGGCGTCGTTATCACTGTCCCGCTTTCGGGTGCCTTGTTAACCGGTCTCGCGACTGCAGTCGGTCCCGCGTCCCGCCAAGAGGCGGCGCTATGCTGACGCTCCTGCGGCTGCCTCTTTTATTTTGGCGGCCTCGCGCCCGAGAATGCGGCTGCTCAAGTTGATATCGAGGGCTTTGTTCCTGTGCATGCGAGGCCGCTTACGAGAGAGCCGCTCGCACGACTATCCTGCACGCGCGCCATTCGGCACTTCGCTATCTGGGATAGCCAAGCGCGGAACGATACCGTCCGAGAAACCGATGTCGAATAACATCCCCTCAGAGAGCTCTCCGGCCATTTTCCGTGCGGGCAGGTTGATGACGAAGAGAGCTTGTCTTCCCTCGATTTCCTCTCTTGGACTTGTACGTTCCTTCTTCATTCCGACCAGGATAGTGCGCCGATGATCGCCGAAATTGACGCGCAGTCGGACCAGCTTGTCCGAGCCGGTTACATCTTCGACAAGTTCAATCAAACCGATGCGAATGTCGAGTTTGTCGAGGTCCTGAATAGAGACCGGCGGTTTGATGGGTGCGGGAATAAATCGATCTGGCACGGGGCTTTCCGAAGCTACTCGCACGCGACAGTTCGGTCGAGCGGGGTAGGGCACACGCGCCAGTATTTGCCGGCGATCGCCGTACCTTCAACAAGGCTTAATCAGGTATCGACCAACTTGGACGACAAGACCGTTCGAAACGGAAGCGCTTCTACGGAGAGATAGTCATGCACGACCTCACCGAGATTCAAGGTAAGATCTGCGATCAGGTGGACTGCGGAAACCACCTCGCGAACGGGAAGGTTGGCGATGGGTGCCAAGGCGTGCGGATACAATGATAACGATGCAGGGCCGGTCCATGCACCCTTCACGACCACATCACCCAGGAAATAGCGCACCAGCTCGCAGATGCGCGGCGTGCCGTCGACGTGCGGAATGATTTTCATAAGAAAGCCAGGCTCCGCTAGTGCCTGTTCCGCTCTTCCAGCCGGCAATGCGGTGTGCTTATAGCCCATCGTCCCAATGGCAATGCGTGTTGGCCCGAAGTCAAGCGTACCGACCAGTGTGTCGCGCTCGACCTTCAGGGTGGGCGCTGCCAACTTTTTGGGAAATCCCCAGAGCTCACGGCCTCCTGCAATCGGCGGATCATCGTCCAGGAACATCGCGTGGACGTAACCGCCTGTCTGGCCGTGAAGTTGTACCGGAACGACTTGGCCGGATTCGGTATAATCACCAAATCCCGTGCTATTTGGCATACGAATGAATTCGTATTTGACGATCGGGTCGTCAATTTCCAGAGGTGGCGGCACGACACGTTCGAGCGCCTCACGATCGGTGCGATACGTGATGATCATGTATTCGCGATCCACAAACCGGTAGGGGCCTATCGGATAGGACGGGCTGTGGTGCGGCATCGTAAATGCGGTCTTGCGCAGCTCTTCCGCCTTCATTGCTCGCGCTCCTGCTGGGTTAGATCGATCGAGATTGCCGTGGCCGACGAAGTCGTGAACCGATCAGGCGAGGTAGTCATGGACCACCTCACCGAGCTCGAGGGTGAAGTCGGTGACAAAATGCAGGCTACCGATGACCTCGCGCACCGGAAGGGTCGAAACTGGCGCCAGTGCGTGAGAGGAAAGTGACAATGCAGCCGGGCCGGTCCACGCTCCTTTGAGCACGGAGTCGCGTTGGTGGTATCTCACCAGCTCGCAGATCCGAGCTGAGCCGTCGACATGGGGGAGGATCTTGAGGAGGAAACCAGGTTCTTCCAGCGTCGGCATGACGACCGAGCAAGCCAACTCCTTGTGCTTGTATCCCATCGTGCCGGTAGCGACGCGGGCTGGGCCGAAATCCAGCGTGCCGACAAGCGTGTCACGCTCGACTTTCAAACTCGGTGCGGCGAGCTTTTGAGGAAAACCCCAAAGCTCGCGACCGCCGGCGATTGGCGGATGCGTGTCGAGAAACATCGCGTGGGTATAGTTGCCCGGCCGGCCTCGCAAACGAACCGGGATGACTTGTGACGCGCCGGAATAGCTTCCGAATCCGGTGCTGTGTGGCATTCGGATGAATTCGAACTTGACGATCGGCTCGACGACTTCGAGCGGTTCCGGCACCATGCGCTCAAGCGCGTCACGATCGGTGCGGTAGGTGATGATCAGGTATTCCCGGTCGACGAAACGGTACGGACCCGCTGGGTAAGACGGGCTAAAAAGCGGCATGGCGAATGCCATGTTCCTGATGTCTTCGTATCTCATGCGCTCGCTCTCTTTGCCGGCATCTCTTCGACGAGACTGGACGCCTTGGCGGCGCGGATTTCTCTAAGCACATCGAAGGTGCGCGCACCCACTTCGGGCGGCATTGGGGCGAGCCAGGGCGATGCGGAAAGTGTCGCCTGTGCGTCACACAGCCCCTGCGCCCAGCGCGCGCGCATGGTTGCGCGGCTGAATTCATAATCCTTGGCGTAACCCTGAACATCGGCCGGCCGATAGATCAGCTGTACGATGTCCATCGTGGTCACGCATCCGAAATTGTAGAGGAACTTTGCTTCCGGAGTATGTCGCAAATGGTCTGGTAGCTGATCCCAGAGATTGTTGATGTTGTGGCGAACATCGTGCATTAGGCGAAGCGTGTCGGTAGCGGCGCGGGTTCTGCTCGAATAGCGAATGTCTTTCTCGCGCTCGTTGACTTCCTCGAGGTTGGAGGGCCGCTTGCCACTGGCGTGAAACAAGTCGACCTGAAAAGTCAACCGGCTGCGGCGTGGAATGTACTCGACGACATATTGCAGCGGCGTGTTGGAGACGAGACCGCCGTCCCAGTAGCACTCGCCGTCAATTTCAATGGCCGGAAAGCCCGGTGGCAGCGCGCCGCTGGCCATGACATGCTCGGGCCTTATCTCAGTATGCGCGTTGTCGAAATATGCGAAATTGCCCGTGCGCACATTCACCGCACCGACGCTAAAGCGTGTCTCGCGAGCGTTGATGCGATCGAAATCGACCAGGCGTTCGAGCGTGCCCTTCAGAGCCTTGGTGTCATAGTAACTGGTCGACTTGGCGCCGAGCAGCCAGTGGAGGGGCGGACGGGGCGAGAAGAAGCCCGGTTGCCCGAACATGAGCGCATTGAGCGAACTCGTGCGGCGATGACAATCTGTTGTCGTTTTGGGCGTGATGGGCCAGAACGCGGACGGAGCGGTGATCCCTTCCCAGAAATCCCTTAGTCGCGCAACGCGCCTTTCCGGCGCGTTGCCGGCGATAATTGCAGCGTTGATGGCGCCGATCGAAATGCCTGCCACCCAATCAGGCAGGTATTCTGATGTCGCGAGCGCCTCGTATACGCCGGCCTGATAGCTGCCGAGAGCGCCGCCTCCCTGTAAAACGAGCGCGACTTTCTTGTCGTAGGAGGTAGGCCGGGCGGGCACCGTCAGATCAGCCATCACTTCTCCAGAACAGGAAAGTCAATTCTGACGTTGTCCCACTGCTCTCAAACGATAGGACCGCCGGGTATGCGGTTTTATTCCGTTGCGGGAGAGTTGGCTTCAGCGAGACGTCGTGCGCAGCCGCAGCAATGACGCACGGCTCCGTGCTGTTCTGCTCTATGGCCGGTTTCGCCATCGGGTGACGAATTCCTGCAGCTGCGCTGCGCTAGCGTCCGAGATGGCCGACAGCATCATGTCCTGCTGATTCCAACGTAGGATGTTGTAACCGTTGCGGACGTCGCGCGTGGGCTTGGAATCCGGCGTATCAGGATCGGGCCAGATAAATACTTCGATTGGATGCTGGCGAGACTGATAGACGAGAACCGCAGTAGAATGACCCGCAACATAGTCGAGCCGGCCTCCTTCAAGCGGAAAGCCCTGATCACTGAGATCCTTGACGGGCGGTGCGAAATCGATCTTTCCGTCAAACCAGGGTATGACGTTATGCTGATTGGTAGATGCGATATCGAGCAGATGGCCAGGCTGCAGGGCGCGGATATGAGCATCGACAATTGCATCATCGAGGTCGCGTTGGTCAGGCATTGCCAGCAGCAGCATAAGGGCGGCTCCGGCTCCGGCGCTCACGAGGGAGGCAAGCCCCAGCCACCACCATAACGCGCGCTGCAACGCCGGAAGGGGGCGCCCACCGGAATCGGAAACCCGTTCACCAGTCTGGGCCAACCGCGACAGCAGACTTTGTCGCGCCTGTGTTGGCATGACATGACGAGACACTTGCTCACGCAACCCCCGTCGGGTCGCTTGGATCAAGCGATATGCCGCCTGACATTCGGCGCAGTCGGACCTGTGAGCGGCGGCCGTGAGAGCCTCGGCAGCACTCAGCTCGCCATCGAGCTCGGCCTGGGTGAGCAGGATCATGCTGCGACAGGTTGTGGGCGACGGAGCTGTCATCGATCGCTCCTGGCCGCGAGATCGATGAGCATGCGCCGGGCTCGCCAGAGGCGAGACATCACCGTGCCGATCGGCGTATCGATGATCGTGGCAATCTCCTTGTACGACAGGCCATTGAGCTCGTGTAAGACGATGCATTCACGAAGCGCCACTGGCAATTCCGCAAGGAGCTTTTCGAGCAACTTGTGATCTTGCGCTTTCGCGACGAGTTCCTCCGGGCTGGCATCGGAATCGATCAGGGCGCTGGGAAGATGCGCATCTTCGCCGTCATCGATATCGAGCGATAGCGTTACGGGCGCGTCCCGTCGTTTGCGCAGCGCCGAGAAGGCGGTATTGCGCACGATTTGCAGCGTCCACGCTTTGGCATTTGTCCCATTGAAGCTTTCGAAATACTTGAAAGCACGTAGCGTTGCTTCCTGAAGCACGTCTTCCGCTTCCGATGCGTTGCCCATGAGCCAGCGTGCGAGCTCATAAGCCTCATCGAGATGAGGCATGACAACGGCTTCAAACCGTATTCGATTCCCGTCTGTCATTCGGTTCAGCAGACCGGTATGACGAAGGTAAGCGCCGCCCTCGGCCAGAAGAAATCAATCCGTAACACGCTACAACCTTGATCGCTTGGTTCGTCCAGCACCAAAAACCTCCTCCACGGCTACGACGGATGTGGTGACATCCAAGCGACGTTGGTGATCCCATTAGTAGTAGACCCGTTTGGCTGCCCTTTTATTCATCCGCCGGGGAGATTTGAGGAGGGCCGCTCGCGCAAGGCCGTGCCGGGATCACTGGTGGGGCTCAGGGAATAAAATCACGCTTCCCCAAGTATGGTCTTCTGGTGGCGCCATCTTAGAGCGGAAGGCTGTGAGTCGACTGATGTCCCAAAGTACGGAAACAATAGAACAAGCCGCGGCAAAGGCCATGGCTTATACTGATAGATTCGACCAGACGAGCATCGCGTTGCATTGGATCACGGTCATCCTCATCATCGGTCAGTTTTCGACCGCCTGGTGGCACGAAGCCATCGATCAACAATCCAGGCTCGCCGCGATGGTGCTGACAACCCATCGATCGATTGGGGTTTCCATCTGGTTTATCACACTGGCGCGCCTTGTCTGGCGGAACAGTTTCGCCTACCTGCCACCGTTTCCGCTGACAATGCCGAAAGCGCAGCAAACAATCGCAAAGGCCAATGAATACGGCCTTTATGCCTTGCTCCTGATTCAGCCGGTTACCGGTTTGGGCAGGGTTCTGCTTCGCGGTCAGCGCTTTGAAATCTTCATCTGGCAGGTGCCGGCACTTTTCGAAGAAAGCCCGGCCATCCGCGGAGTGTTCGCAGATGTCCACGAATTTGGCGCCAAGGCTCTAGTGGTGCTCGTCGCTCTTCACGCGGGCGCAGCACTGTACCATCGTCTGATTCTGCGCGATGGCGTGTTGCAACGCATGTTGCCATGGAGCTCATGAATGAGCGCGGGCATTGGCGCCGAAGGCGGCCAACTGTGGTGAATAAAAATATCGATCGGCGAGTCTTGGAGGGCAAGCGTACCCAAAGGAGAGATCATGTTTGCTGCCTTGAGATCAACTGCGTCGGCCGCCATTTTCGGCCTTCTTGCTATTCTTGTTGCTGTCCCTGCCTACGCGCAGGACAAAGCCGTCGCAGGCGTCTTGCGTGCGGCCGGGCTGGTCATCGTTGTTCGCCATGGAGCGACGTTTGCGGATCAGGCCGATACCGATCCGCTCAACTTCGAAAACGTCGCCGCACAACGCAATCTCAACGACAAGGGCAAAGCGCTTGCCAAGGCTTTCGGCGACGCACTTCGCCAGGCCGGCGTGCCCATCGGCAAGGTCTATACCAGCAAATACAACCGCGCTTACGAAACGGCGCTCATTGCCGGTTTCAAGGACGTTGAGAAAACAGCAGATTTGACGGAGGGCGGTCTCGTCGTCTCGCCGAATGAAAACAGCCGCCGCGCCGAGGCGTTTCGCAAGATGCTGGCGACGCCCCCCAAGGCGGGTACCAACACGATTCTCATCACGCACCAACCGAATATTGTCGCCGCACTCGGCGAGGACTGGTTTGACGTGAAGGAAGGTGAGGCGTCGATCTTTCGCCCGGACCAGAGCAGCTACAAACTTGTCGCGCGCGTCCAAATGGAAGATTGGCCGAAAATTGCAGCCGCGGCGAAATAGACGCGAATTGCAAAGCGTTGTCCAAAACGGAAGCGCAACGAACTGTGTTTCGCGCGCTTCCATCGAAACGACGTCTGAATTTCGCTCCGGCGACGCGAATCGAGAACATGCAGAGGCCAAGCTCATGACGACAAGGATGTCACGCCTCCTTGCCATCGCGACGTTGCTCACCGTTGCGATCGCAACTCCCGTATTCTCGCATGACGCCAAGCAGGGCCCGGAAGCGGTCGCGTCGGTTGAGCCTGGAGCTATTTCGGGTGCGCGAGATACGTCAACTCAGGGCGGAAGTGAATTTACCGTTGGCCAAATCAAGCCCACCAAAGCACCGGAGCCGGATAGCCCGTGGGTGCCAGGAAACGAAACCGCCACCCAACCATGGTCGGCGCCAGTGGGGCATCACCAGCCGCGGGCGAGCGATGCTCCGACGGCACCCGCGTCAGTACAGCAGATGCTTGATGAGGAGGATGCACGAATAGATCGAATCGTCCGGAGCATCTGCCGAGGCTGTTGAGCAACGGTTAAGCCCGCAAAGCGGCGCAGGGATCCAGCACCCGATTACTTCACGATGATTCTTCCCATCATCTGCGGATGCAGGCCACAGACATAGTCAAACGTCCCTGCGCTGGCGAACGTATAGGAAAATGATTGGTTGGTATCGATAGGTTTCGACCTGAAGGCTTTATTCTTGTCGACCACCGAATGTGGCACATCGTCGTGATTGAGCCACTTGACGGTTGTCCCCGGAGTAACGGTCAGCTCTTTGGGGGCAAAACTGAAGTCGTTTATCGTAATGACATTCGCCTCCTGCGCTGTAACAGCTAAAGCACCGGAGAGGAAGCCCAGAAGCACTGCCAAGATCAGGGTGCGACAGGGAACGAGTCTCAAGGCAAAACGGAGCTGCTTTGTGAAAACCTGCATGGGAGAGCCTCGATACGCTGGATTGGCTCTTCTAGCGGAAGCCACTTCGTCCGGCGCCCCAACGGTTTTGGACGACAACGCGCTTAGTCGGAGCTGGCTGCCAAAGAATGAGCCTGCGCGGGATTGCGCTAGAGAAGTAGATCGAGAATTTGGGGTCTTTATTCCCGCCAGGAATAGTGTGGCCATCGAGGATATTGTCGGCATAGGGAGAAACGCCACGACGCGCTGTTTTGACCTAGATGCCAAATAGGAGCGACGAAGATGATGCGCCGGTCGTAGCCAAGGCGTGATTCCGAAAAAAATCGCTCCGTGTGAGTTTGTTTTGGCTCTTGTCGACCGGGTAAGAATTTGTATTTCAGAGGCGACAGTGCATCAGTGGAACGTTCTTTTCAGGAATATATTGACGCCATCCAGACCGCCGACAATGAGAACGACTTTGCACGAATAGCGAGGCGAATTACGGAGCACCTTGGGTTTCGATGGTTTGCCTATCTGCGTCTCTCTGATGATGCACGGACGCTGATATCCTCGTATCCAAAAACCTGGACCAATCGATATTTCGAGCTTGGCTATCAACAAATTGACCCCGTCGTGCGGCGAGCTCGCGTGGAGAACGAACTTTTTGGTTGGGGCGGGGGCGCTCCGAAAGCCGTGGGGAGCCGGGAGCAGCGCAGGTTTTTCGACGAGGCCATGACGTTCGGTATAAAATCCGGATTTACCGTGCCAATCAAAGGCGGTTTCGGACGAATGGCCGCATTCACAATGGCCACCGATGAGCGGATTGCATCGGCGGATCGGTTGCTGAACGCCCGGAAGCAGGTCTATCGGCTGGTTGGACTATATTTCCACGCGCATGTCATGGCTAAGGCCACTTCGGCCGGGAAGCAGCCGGGAGGTGAGGGGGTTCTGAGTCAGCGTGAACGTCAATGCCTGGCTTGGGCTGCCCGCGGCAAAACCGTTGCCGACGCTGCTATCCTCGTCGGTATATCCCCGCGGACTGTGGTCTTTCACCTTGATAAAGCCCGCCAGAAACTCAACGCATCGTCGATTGCGCAATGCGTAGCGGAGGCGATGCGCCGCGGTTTGTTGCCCTGACCCCGCTCAATCGCACCGATCAGCGGCATAGACGCCGGAACCGGTACGCGAGCAACGCGCCAGATATCCAAACGCCGGCTTGATAGCCTTCGGGTATCGGCTTGACGCGGATGCTTTGTCCGTCAGGCTAAAGAAGACGCAACGTCCATCTTTGACTTGTGAGGGTGTCGAAAATCGACTGGTCCACAATCGACACCACCCGCCGCTCAGTTGCTACGCCATAGTAAGGGTGGACGCGCGGTGAATTGCCCGCGGCTCATTGCGATCAGGAAAGACCGGCGAGGGCGCCACCGGTCCGTGGTCCGACCGTTGGCGCTGTCTGGGACAGGGAAGAAGATCAATGTCGTATGTTAATGCGACTGGAGCGAAGCTTTACTGTGAAGAATGCGGAGATGGCTATCCGCTGATTTTTGTCCACGAATTCGGATACGACATCCGGCAGTGGGAGCCGCAGGTTCGGTATTTCTCACGCGCCTACCGCTGTGTCGCCTACAATGCGCGCGGCTATCCGCCCAGCGATGTTCCCGAGGACGCCGCTTCGTATGGCTGGGAGTTCTCGGCCGACGACATTGCGGCTGTGATGGCCGGTCTCAAGATCGAACGCGCCCATCTGGTGGGCCTGAGTATGGGCGGATATGCGGCTCTTCAATTCGGACTACGGCATCCCGGAAAAGTCAGCTCGATTGTTGCGGCCGCCGTCGGATCCGGGTCCCTTCCTTCACAGCGCGAAGCCTGGTTGAAGGAAACGTCCGTCCTCTCGCGGATCTTCGACGAGCACGGAATGGACTCCATAGCGGGCAAGATCGGGCGCGGTCCAGCGCGCATTCAGCTACGATACAAGGACCGAAAGACCTGGCAGGAATTCGTGGAGCACTTGCGCAAGCAATCAGCGCGAGGAATGTCGAATACGATGGCGCGATGCCAGGCTCTGCGGCCGTCATTGCACGAGATGGGGGACCTTTTGTCCCAAATGACGATCCCGGTATTGCTTGCCGTGGGCGATGAAGACTTAGCCTGCCTCGAAACAAACCTGATGCTGAAGCGCTCACTTCCCAACGCCGGCCTCTGGATTTGTCCCAACACAGGTCATGCGATTAATCTGGAAGAACCAGCAGCCTTCAACGCGCAGGTTGAAAGCTTTCTGAGCGCGGTCGAGCGTCGAATCTGGCGCCGAGGATATCCAGCAACCAGAAGCACGGCAGACCTGGTGATGCACGGACGGACGCACCGGAGCGGATCGGCTGAGCACGTCAGACGAACTGACATCAATGGCGGGATGCATCATTCCGATGGCGTGCGTCACTCCAATTACCCTTGATACGCACTTTCAGTCATCTCGAATCCCCTCTGCAAGCGTAGCCACAGCTTGCTGAAGCCCGCTCAATAACGGTGTCTAGCGAGGCGCTTTCCGCGCAGCGCCGCTGGATTTGCGAGCCAATAGAGACGGGTCCGCCCGGAGCTCAAGCACGGAAAGACAATGCACAACCGGTTCTGAACGGTCGGCAGGTCAGTCCAAGATCGACTTTATCTTCAGCGAGTACGGACAATGAAACCTAGAGTTGGCGCTTACCTCTCCAAGGGCACCGCGGCGCGTCTGACAACGGCCGCCAAGCATCGCGGGATGACGAAATCCGCGCTGGTCGAGACTGCGATCAATCACCTTCTTGACGCGGACGAGGCTAACAATGCCGTCTCACTCACGACCCGGTTTACCAACCTGAGCAATCAGATCGGTCAGCTGGATCGCGATCTTGAAATTGTCAGCGAAATCGTCGGCCTTCACGCGCGATTCCACCTGGCTGTCACACCGCAGGTCGATACCGCTGCCGTCCGGGAGGACGGCAGCGCCGGTACCTTTCCATCGCAGCCCAGGGATGCTTCAGGCGGGATCGCCTACCGGCCGTCAAAGGCTTACCGGTGAGCCGGCGACTGAACCGCAGCAGGCTGCGCCAGGCTGGCGAATGGCGCTGCGCGAAACCACCGAATTCCTGCTGAAACATCGCGCCTTGGTCTTGCGCGTGTTTCTGCCATTCGTAGCAGGCTACTACCTGTCTTATTTGTTTCGGACGATCAACTCGCTTATTGCGGCGCCGTTGACATCGGAGTTGTCGCTTGGAGCGGGCGATCTCGGCCTTCTTACATCTGTCTATTTTCTGACTTTCGCGGCCGCTCAAATACCGATCGGCGTGCTGTTGGACCGCTATGGTCCGCGCCGAATCCAGAGCGCCCTGTTGGTAGCGGCGGCTGCCGGAGCAGCACTGTTTGCCGGATCGGACAACTTCCTTCTGCTACTGGTTGGGCGCGCGTTGATGGGATTCGGCGTCGCCGCTGCCTTGACCGCCGGATTGAAAGCCCTCGTGCTGTGGTTTCCGAGCGGTCGCGTCCCGCTTCTCAACGGCTTGATGATCATGTTGGGAGCACTGGGTGCAGTGACGGCGACATCGCCAGCCGACATGGTGCTCGCTTCGATCGGATGGCGCGGGCTATTCCGTCTGTTCGCCGCCGTGACGGCCGCCTGCGCCGCGATCATCTATCTGGTCGTACCCGAGGCGATCTCGGTAGCAAGCGGTACCGCCAAGGTCAGTTTACGACAGGTGTACACCAATCCGCGCTTCTGGCGTCTGGCGCCGCTTTCAGCGACCTCGATCGGTACAGCCTGGTCGTTGCATGGACTATGGGCGTCGCAATGGCTTGCGGACGTCGAGGGCCTCGACCGGACCGCGGTGGTCCGACACCTGTTCGTCATGGCCGTCGTCGTCAGTGTCGGCGCGCTGTTATTCGGCGTCGCTGTGGGACGACTCCGCAACCGAGGCATCGGTCCTCAAGCGCTCCTTGGATTTGTCGCTGGCGTCTCGATTGCAGCGCAACTCGCGTTGATCCTGCGCTTGTCGCTGCCGTCATACGTCCTGTGGACTATCGTGGCGATGATGGGGGCGGCCACGGTTCTGAGCTATGCGAGTTTGGCTCAGCAATTTCCGAAAGAGCTTGCCGGGCGTGCCAATGGCTTTCTGAATTTTCTCCATATCGGCGCAGCCTTCGCCGTGCAGACCGCAACCGGCCAGGTATTGCAGCTCTGGACGCCGGAAGCCGGGCATTATCCGCAAGTAGCCTACCAAACGGCGTTCGCACTCAATCTGGCGCCCCAGATCCTGGCGGCGCTCTGGTTTGCGATCCCTTGGTTCTTCCGAATCCTCAAACGCAACACAAGCGTGTCCCCGCACACCCAGCGAACCTGCAAAATACGACAGGTGCCGCCGACGTCGATCTCTGGTTGTGTTCCACCTTTCTTGATCAGGAGATCATCATGAACGTAATCGCGCTGTCGCAACGCCAGTTTGGCCAAAATATCGATCTGCTCGCCGCGATGTTTCGCCTTCGCCGGCGCGTCTTTAAAGGGCGTCTGGACTGGACCGTGTCGGTCTCCGGTGACCTCGAGCTCGATGTCTATGACGCCTTAAATCCAACCTACCTTGTTATGGTCTCCGGCAATCGACAGGTTGTTGGTTGCGTCAGGCTGTTGCCGACGACGGGGCCGACGATGCTTGCTGACACGTTCCCTGAGCTATTGAACGGGCGAGCTTCGCCTCGAAATATCCGGATCCTGGAGAGCTCACGGTTCTGCGTCGACACTGCGCTGGCTGCGGAGGCAGCGGCTAACGGCCTAAGTCGTGCGACGCTCGTTCTGTTCGCCGCCATGATTGAAAGCCTGATCGCGCTGGATGCAGACAGCATCGTCACTGTCACCGATACAAGGATGGAACGCATCCTTCGGCGCGCGGGATGGCCACTGGAGCGGATAGCGCCGCCGCAACGCATTGGCGAGACCATGGCGCTCGCCGGCTACCTGCATGGATCTCGCGAGGTGCTCGCAAGCATGTATCGCCAGGCGGGCATCGACGGTCCGGTTCTGTCAGAGCCGCAATCCGTTGCGACCGCGGCATGATCGTGGACTTTCGAAAAAGGCAGGACGTAGGTCGGACGGATGCTGGCAAACCCTCGGCATAGCCGGCTCGTCCTGATCAATCTGGCGCGCGGCGAAGGAAGCCGCATGTCGGCTAAATTCGTCGCACGACGTGACGAGAGCCTGTCGTTGCTCGCGGCTGCCTTCGAAATCTTTGGCGTTAGCGTACATATCGTCGGCGAACACGATGCGGTGCAATTGCCGCAAGTGTTAGCGTCTTCAACGGCACGATTGGAGGGTGATGCTCTGTCGCTGTGGCGTAATGAGCGGTTTACGACATCACTCGCGGCGTCGAATGTCAACGTGATTTTCCTCGGCGGGTCCTTCCTTGAGGAGGACGTTTTCATTGCGGCCCTCGAGGGAGTCAAAGCTGGTTACGACGTGCGGCTCTTGGCCGATCTGTCAATCGCGCGGTGTGAAACCGATCGCTCGCTGGTTCTTGACCGCCTCGCGCTGCACGGTGTGCTCACTACGACCATCCGACAGGCTCTGCTGGAATGGGCTGTGTGTCTCGATGATGCCATTATAAGACAGAGGGTCCGCGAACTCTTGTCGTGACGGACGCCTCCGCAAAAGATGCGGCCGGGCTCTCGTGAACCAAGCCCGCAAGATGCGGTCTTGGCCTTTCGGCTTCGATCCCTGGCGCAGACAATGCTGCGTCATCACGGTTATCGCGCCGGTCGCGCAGGATTCTCTTTTTCCATCTCATTGCTCGAGGTTATCACTACCTCAGCCCATCCGGTGTTTCCAACCCAGTCCGCGACGGTGGATTCATATCCGGGAACCGCAAGCTCGGGCCGGTTCAGATAGATGAACAATTCTCCATCCCGCTTCGGCTTGAGTTGCTCGGACAGCGTTGTTGGGTCGATCGAGGTGTTGTAATCGACGTAATTGTCCTGAGGTTTGTCGGTTTGCTTAGGAGGCGTCCGGTCAAGAAAATCCTCATCCGAACCGGTCGAGCCAACGCGAAGAATAATATTGCCCCAGGGACGGTCGATGGTCCGCCGAAGCGGATAGAGAAGGGCCATCATCAGCGCCTTGCGCCGTGGCAGCAGCGCGATCGGCTGGCCACCCAGATGGGAGGGCTCACCAGCAAACGTCCAGGGCCCCGGCTCAGGTGCGTTGGGTGGGGGCTTCACTCCCGATCTAAACTCGGCCTCGGTGACCCGCCTGACGGAGACGGTATACTTGGAGACCGCGCCGGAGCGCACAAACACGCCGGTCGAAGCGCATATACCCGCCGATGTGTCGTAGTAATAATGTGCTGTCCACACGCCGCCTTGGCGAGAAAACCCATGATGGGTTTCGTCCAAGTCCTGTGACGCTTTGCAAAAGGCGCCGAAGCTGTCGCCAAGATCGAACAGGTAGTGGCTCGCGACGGTGAGTACCAGGTACAAGATGCCTAGGGCCGACGCGGCCGGAAGAATATGGATCCGAAGCAGCTGCAACAGTGTTTGGTACAACCATGACTGTCGCACGAGCCTCACAACCCGCCATTGCAGCAGGTAGAGAAAAAGAAAGATGAGAAGGATGTAGCGTACTGGCGCGGACGTATAGAGCTTCAACTCCTCATGATAGAAAGTCGGTAATTGCAGCCAATGCAGCCAGCTATGCTCGATCCAGCGATAGCAGAAAATGTACAGAATCGGCGCCGCCCATAACGCGCCCTTGATGTATGGCGTCGCTGCCCATGATGCTGCCTTTGCCAAAGGCGGCGTGTTGCTCATTGGTAAATGTGCGGTCCAGATCGCGCGCATGCGATCGTTGATCGACCCATTGAGGCTGCCGCCCATGGCGATGAGAAATGCGACGAGGGCTATGCAGATCAGGAACCAGATCGGATCGCGCGCGTAGGCGTCCAGCCATCGGTCAAAAAAGCTCGGTACGAAGGTTTGAATTAGCCGGATGAGGTCGGAGACCTGTCGCAGCGGTGTGTAATGTTCCTGAAAATCGTATGTGTCGCGATACAAGGGATAGGTGAGCAGATAGCCGGTAGCAAATACCGTCAAGAAATAGATGCCGCGCTTTCGCCAAACCGTATCCCACACATCTTCCTGGCTGGCGCATCGCAAGGCGGCCTTCACTGATCCCTCGGCGGGGGGCGACGCATTCGCGTTAACGCTAGAAACCACGGGCTGATAGAGCGGCGGGGGATTTGAACTGGGGACGACGTCAGTCGTGGAGACGATTTCGTAAGCCGGGGGCAGCCCGATCGGCGCATAAAAGTGCGCCCCGTTCCTGATCCGGCCAAACACGCTTTCGTGGATTTTAGGAACCGGACCAAAGGTCGTCTGACCCTGCTTGTTCTTTCGCTGCATCGTCGCGTAGAAGTCCGCGATCTTGCGCGGACCGTATCGGTAATAGCCGCCGATTCCGCTGCGCGAATCGTAGAGCCGTCCGTCCTTGTCCTTCGCAGAATCCGTACTCAAAAGTGCATCCGGCTCTGCTCCGGGAAAGTCCTTGAATTCGAGACCGGTCGCCTTTGCTTCGGCCAGCATCCAGGCCAGCGAGACGTTGGCCATGGCGTCGTCGGGATAGCCGCCGCCGACGTTGGAATGTACGCCCGAAAACCAGACCTGAAGCAACTGCTCGTCGCTGGTCGGCCGGCTATTTCCGCTTGGCTTCGTATTGCTTGGCGTCTCATTCCAAAGCTCGGGAAAGAAGGTCTGACGCTCCTCGTCAATGGCCAACGCGTGCCGCGCCTTCTTGATGTCCGGGTTAAATTCGTGATCGGGTAGCGCCAGCGGCCACAGCCATTTGTCGACACCGCGCGTCATCTCAATAATCGGCAGACCGTAGGCTGCGACTGTGTCCCAGAGACCGAGAAATTCGATTTCGGTTATGGGACGCTGCTTTGGGCGATATTTGCGCACCCAGCGGTCATATAGAACCATGACCAGGCGGAACGGGTACTGCAGATTCCACGCCGAATATCTCTCGTGCCGGTAGGCCCGGTAAGCCATCGTGGCGTTGCGGTGGAGTTCAGCCTCGTCTGCGAAATTGACCAGCCCCTGATTTAGCACTAGCCCGATCAGCAGGCGGATGGTGAAGGCTCCACGGCTGAAGCCGAACCCATAGATTTGATCTCCGGTCTGATAATTCCGGCAAAGAAACTTGTAGAGCTCGATCACGTTTCGCTGGAGGCCGACGCCAAAAGCGCCACCGAGGATTGCCAGTGGCAGGAAGGACGACGTACCAACGCCGTCGTCGTAGGCAGCGATTTGCCTGTCGGCTTTGAGTTCAATCGCCTGAAACATGCGCCAGACATTCGTTCGCCACACGTGAGCAGCCGAGTTGCCGGTGCCATCGGACAGAAGAATGATCTTCTTTGTCATGTGAGCTCCCACGAAATTGAAAGACGAGCAGGCGGTGAATCTATGCTCCGTCCGGCAGACTCACGCATGCCCCGCCGGAAAGATGCGCAGCAGAACACACAGAATTCCAAGAAAGCCCACCTGACTGAATGCGGCGGTCAAGCTGGCAATCTTTGTCCTGGTCAGAATGCGCAGAACCCGAAACCAGGCGTCTGAGAGCGGTACCAAAGATTTGAAAATTCCTGCCATCAGCGTGTCTTCGGCTAGATCGGACACCAGGTAGAGTAGCGGCAAGATCCACCAGATGATGCCGGGGATCGCGGCGAGCATCGCAAGTTCACTGGCAAGCGCCGTCGATGCAACGCCCAGGAGGGCGCCGAGTAAAATTAGGAACAGGAGATCGAGGGGGAACAACACAGGGAAGACGTAGCCCGCTGCCGCGTTCGCGTTCCGCGGATCAGCGAGCCACTTCGCTAGGCTGTCGCGCGTCAAAAGGCTCTTTGTTTCGGAGGGGATGTAAGTGAGCCGTTCGACAAAGCGGTCGGCAACATCGATCCCGTAGGTCTTGATCGATGCGACTTTCCCGATGAAAAAATAAATCAGAGCCGTCGCTACAAACAGCGCAAGCGTCAATTTCATTTTTCCCCCCCGCGGCAATTCAGTGGCGGGCGCGCTTGCCTCGTTCTTGTCTCTGCGCGGAAAATCGAGCGTCTAAAATCATTACAAAGCGATGGCGGAACGACGAGTATATACCTCAACTACGATGTAGCTTCTAGTTGTATGGCTTAATTATCCGCAAGTTTGGACCTGCTGCAGTGCGCAACGCCGAATGCTGCGACAGCCGATATTGCGGCACGTCCATATCGTTGCGGCTTTCGGTCGCCGCACTGGCATTTTGGTATGTGAGGCCAACCGATTCATACGTGCGCGGTAAGCAAGTCTGCCCTCAAGGGACGGCAGCCGTTTGACCTCTTTGGCAGAGACAAGATCACTTGGCCTGGCGGACGCCCTTTTTCCGCCCGACGTGAATCTCCGCGCAACGACGTCAAAGGGAATTCGTTCGAGCATTGTTGTCAGCGGAACAACACTGATGCCAATCAAACAGATCGTTCTCGTCGGGAGCGCTTCAATGGCAATCGCCGACGTATGACCCGCTCGATCCAGGTAAAACGTTAGCAGGATTAAAGCGAAGGTGCGCCATGGGCGTCGCCGTCGCGAATTCGAACGTCACTTTGTGCGGGTGCGACGCAGCCGCAACATAGCGTTTGAAAACGCAAATCATATCAATCGTTCGTTGAGGATTTTGATGGCCCCCGGCGGCGCGGTGGGCGGCACTCCCGTATAGCCCCGAACCGGCAAGCCGCAACCGCGCGACGCTAACGCCGAAAAATAGCGACACATCGCCTCGCGGTCCTCCGCTCACGCTTTGGCCGTTCCGGTGCGGCCCGCCTCTCACGTTCGGGGCTTCCCGGTCGCTCTTCGCCGCCCACCCCGCCTTTCGGGGGCGGGACGCGGAAGAAGAGAGGAGCGGAGATCGTCATGTCCAAGCAGGGCAACCGCACGACCAAGCGGAAAGCAAGCCTCTACGAAGAAATCACGACCAAAATCATTGCCGATCTTGAAGCGGGCGTTTTTCCGTGGGCGAGGCCGTGGGGATCAGGAGGGGACGGCCAGGCTTTCGCGCTGCCGAAGAACGCGGCCACCGGCAAGACCTATTCCGGGATTAATATCCTGATCCTTTGGGGGCGACTGTTCGAGGGCGGCTTCGCCTCGCAAAGGTGGCTCACATTCCGTCAGGCCTCACACCTTGGCGGTACGGTGCGCAAAGGCGAGCGCGGGATCACGGTCTGTTACGTCGACCGTTTCATTCCCAAGCGCGATTGGGATTGGGAAAGCGTCCCGGATCAGGACCAGTTGGAGATGGAGCGGGCGGCCGTTCCGTTTCTGCGCCGCTATACGGTTTTCAACGTCGATCAATGCGAGCGTCTGCCTGGTCACTGTCTCGCTTTTGCGCCGAGCTTGCCTGCGCGCGAGATCGTGCCGCACGCCGAAGCACTCGCGGCGGCAACGTTTGCCGATATCCGCATCGGTAGCGCGCACGCCTTCTATCTGCCGGCAAATGACACCATCCACATTCCGCCACAGCCAGCGTTCTTCGATCAGATCAACTATTACCGGACGCTATTTCATGAGCTCGGACACTGGACCGGCCATCCCAGCCGGTTGAACCGGGACTTCTCCGGGCCGTACGGTTCGAACCTCTACGCTCATGAAGAACTGGTCGCGGAACTGACAGCTGCTTTTGTCTGTGCCGCGCTGTCGATCAAGCCGACCGTCCGCCATGCGGACTATCTGGGGTCGTGGCTGAAAGTGCTGCGAGAGGATAGCCGCGCCATTTTCCGTGCGGCCGGCAAGGCCTCAAAAGCTGCCGACTTTCTGCTCGCGTTCGGCCCGAAGGCCTCCGTTCCCGCCGCCGAAGTCGAGGTAACGCGCCGAGCGAAGAGAAGGCCGCGCCTCTGAGCGAAACAACCGATATTGGCGAGCAACTCCTGATACCGGGCGTTCCGGCCGTGTCGCTGCGTGACCGGCTTGCGCTTCTGATCGCGCAACCGCTCGTACCCAGCAAACCCCAAAAGCCTCTCGACATCGGGCTCTTCGATGAGGCCGCACGTAACCAATTGAGCCTGTTCTAAGCGTAAGGAAAGCAACAAAATGGAACTCCGCAATATCGCCCTCAGCGATCTCACCATCGCAAACGTCAATGTCCGTCATGGCAGGAAGGCTCCGGATGTCTCCGACATCCTGCCGTCGATCCGCGCACGCGGTGTCCTTCAGCCCTTGCTGGTTCGGCCCCGGGGGAAGGCCTTCGAGGTCGTCGCCGGACGGCGGCGCTTTTTCGCGGCAAGCCGTGTGGCGGAAGAGCAGGGGGTTGCAATCGAGCAGGTGCTGCTCCCTTGCGCAATCGCGTTAGATGATAGCGACGCTGACGCCGTGGAAGCTTCCCTGATCGAGAACGTGGCGCGCGCGCCGATGGACGAACTCGAAGAATACGAGGCGTTCGCAAAGCTCTTGAAGCAGGGACGAAATGTCCCTGATATCGCAAAGACTTTTGGCCTGACGGAACGTTACGTCAAACAGCGCCTTGCGCTCGCTTCCCTCCATAGCGCTATCAAGGACGCGTATCGAAGCGGCGACATCGAGGGCGAAGAGCTGCAATTGCTTGCTAGCGCCACAAAGCGCCAACAGAAGGACTGGGTCGTAGCCTTTCAAGGTGAGAGCGATCCGGCAAACGACGGTGAAGGTGCGCCACGCGGGCGTGACCTCAAGCAGTGGCTGTTTGGGACCAACCAGATCGTAACCGGTGCGGCCTTGTTCCCGCTCGAACACTACAAAGGCGACATCATCACGGATCTGTTTGGGGACGTCAGCTATTTCGCCGATGCCGACGCGTTCTGGTCCCTGCAGAACGCTGCCATCGCGAGCCTCAAAGGCGAACTAGAAGGAAAGGGCTGGAAGGCGACCGTGCTGGAGAAGGGAGCGCGATTCCAGTCATGGCAGTACGACGAAGCCACACTCGAAGATGGCGGCGAAGCCTTCATTGAGGTTCGCAACAGCGGCGAAGTGGAGGTCCAGCAGGGCTACCGGGCGCGACAGGAGAAACGCCCAGCCCAGGCTGAAGCGGACGACACCAAGGATGCGCCTCCGGCCGCAAGGGGCGAACTCACCAAGGCCGCCGAAAACTATCTTAGCCTTCATCGTCACGCCATCGTCGGAGCCGAGCTCATCGCCCATCCCGCCATCGCGCTCCGTCTTGCGGCGGCCCACATGATTGTGGGATCGCCACTTTGGAGCGTGAGGCCCGATCCGCAGCGGAGCGAGAAGGAAGCTATCGCAGAAAGCGTTGCCAAGAGCCCGGCGCAGGTGGTGCTCGGTAAGGAGCGGGAGGCGGTGCTGGAGGTGCTGCAACTCGAAAAGAGCTTTTACGGTACGCTCACACGCGGCAATGGCGACGGCCATACCGCAGCAAGCTTGTTTGCGCGGTTGCTCGCACTATCCGATGAGACGGTGCTGCGGATCATTGCGCTTGTGATGGCTGAAACGCTTGCCGCTGGCTCGGCGCTTGCCGAGGCAGCGGGCATGGCGATCAAGCCCGACGTCGCCCGGTGGTGGAGAATGGACGACACCTTCCTCGACCTCCTGAAAGACCGCACCGCGATCAACGCGCTTCTGTCCGAAGTCGCGGGCAAAGCGGTTGCAGATGCCAATGTCTCCGAACCGGGCAAGCTCCAGAAGAAGATCATCCATGACTGTCTGACTGGCGAGGGAAGGATGCAGGTCGAGGGCTTTGTGCCGCGCTACATGGCGTTTCCAATTGGGCACTACGATCCCGGCAAGACGCCCGAAATTGCGCTTCGCTCGGACGCCATTAAGGATTTGTTTACCTGAGCTTGGCGCTGGCGATTCGGGCGCGGAGGCTTGCTCCGCGCCCGATTTCGCGAGCCTACCGAGTCGCAAAGAGTCAATCGCGTCAGGTCAAATTTGAACTGACCGGGAGTGTCGCGACTCGCTCTATAGGAAGAGCGACATTCCGCCCGTACCGTCTTTGACGGAGATTGCCGATGAGAAGCTATTTCCAGGTGTTCGCCGGTCCCGATGCGACGCTGAAGCGCAATTGCATCAGCCAGGTGATGGTAAGCCTTTCAACGCTCGGCTCAATGACGGCTCTCCTGATGCAAGTGGTGCCGACAATGTTAGGCGGGCTGCAATAGGGAAGGTTGTAGATCGTCATTCCGTACGGCAGCTGACTTTGGGCCTGCGCTCGTTGGGGGCACTGGTCGTGAGCTTGCATAGGGCCACGCAAGGAGACGTTCGTTCAAGAAAAAAAGCCGGACCGTTCTGCGCCGCCGCGCATCTGTGGTCCGGCTTCGATCTTTTGGTTCGCTGAACCACATCAAGCAGCGGCTGTTACCTGCTTCGCGATGGCAAAGCGCACGCGCCTTGATGTGTCTCAGCCTTATGCCTCGGCAGTGCTGCCGTGGACCTACTTCTTCTTGGCCTTCTTCTTTTTCGTTGCTTTCGCCTTCTTCGCTTTCTTGGCCATGTTGCCCTCCGTTGTCCCATAGTTGGTTCGATGCAAGTCGAACACCGACCTGCATGACGAAGCGTACACCACATTTGAAAAATTGATATCGCCGGCTACGAACAAGGTAAACGCGCGAGCGCGCTGTCGCGCTTTTCGAACTCGTGAGAGCAGCCAGCGACGCCTGGAGGTGCGCTCGAGTCTCATCGGAACGTACTCCGTCACCGGCGACACCGAGCATCATCGTCAGTCTCAAGGTCCGCTTTCCATTCGACGCCTACGCGACGCCAGCGGACCAGAAGACGGCTTCCGCGTTGTGCGCGAACGACACTGCCAATTGACGATTTAGCTTCCGGACTACGCAACGCGCTGCCGTTATCTTGGCCGGGAGCGCGGTCGCGATTGCGTAGTGGATGGCGGTGCGAATTGGATGGGCAAGCACCAGGCCGAACCATTTTTCGTCCAAGCTATAAGCCGCACCGGATTCCGGTCGGTGATCTCGTTCGTCTGCGGTCACGACCTGGTCAGGGCCGGATCTCGACAGGCTTGTCACCGTTTGGAGTTTCTGACGCCGCGGGATCAACCGGACTTGAGACGGCGCCTGCCGCTAATGTCGTCGTTGCTGACCTGCCGGTTGCAGCAGTGGTTAGTCCTCCCCGTCTCGACGGCTTCGATCTCCTCTCTTTGGCGTTTAGACCTATGGGAATCGCCTCGCCGACGAAACCCTCGCTCCCACCTTTTTTCCCCGCCGGACCTTCAAGTGGTCCGGCTCCTCGCGGCCGCTTCGCTTTCAAAAAAGGTGTCCGCTCGGGTGCTCCGCTTCGCTGCGCCCCAATCGGGTTCATCGTCGCTGCGCTCCCCATGACGGTCACGCCATCGAGAGGGGATCGGCCCCTCGCGACAAACCGAAGAGGACAAACATGACCGCCATTGGATATGTCACCAGGAACGATAACGGCAGCTACAAGGGGCAACTCAAAACGGTTTCGATCCGCGCGGAGATCGACATCATTCCCAACCGCGATAAGAGCGCCGAGACGCAGCCGGACTTTCGGGTTGTGACCCAGGGCGTCGAGATCGGAGCCGGCTGGATCCGCCGCGGCGAGAATTCACGCAAGGACTATGTGAGCCTGTCGCTCGCAGCACCAGAATTCGGGCCGCGCAAACTCTACGCCAATCTCGGTCGCGCCGCCGGTCAGGACGATGACAACATGTTCGCCATCATCTGGAATCCAGCTGATTGATGCCAAATACGGCCTTCGCGAAAGCTCCTCGCGGAGGCCGCCCTCTCGCCCGAATTGGTCCGGACGTTCCACACGCGAACAGTCCAGGCCGGGGCCTCCTTGATCCAACCAGTAAATCCAGTGCGTCGACGCGATGATGCCGAGTCTCGCGCCGACTATGATGCTGGCGACTGGGCGTGGGAATTCCTGCGTCGGAGCGAAGACTATATCGCCGATTGGAGATGCTCGGTGCCGCGCCGCTTGCCATATGTCACGCTCAGTGATGGCACGAAGCTGCTGCGTCTGAGGCGGCGATTTCCTCGCGCGGAGAAATGGGGGTTACACGCATGCGCCGATCCTTCGCTTCCCGGCCGTGAAGCTCCAGTGTTTTGGCACGCTGAGGCTTTGAAGCGCGTGGTCCGGCTGAATGCGGGAAAAATGACCGGGCGCGATAACGTCACGCCGCGCGCGCTCGCCGATTTTAACGTCGATCGCAGAGCGGTCGTCGGCGTCGATGGCTTGCCACTGGTGCTACTGAAGGCAAGAGGGGCCTATGTCCCCGTCGTAATCGAGGGACTTCCAGTCCTGACCTCGGCATTTGCGCCAGTCTTTGAGCTACGTGATCTTGGCGATCTCACGGCTCATACCGAGCTCTTGAAGCGTCTCCAGCGCTTCACTGAGCTACACCCTAAGGCCAATCAAAAGCCGCCGTTCACCAGCGACGAGCGGCTGCATCATGCCCTGATCGCGCTCGACGGAAGCTTGGCCGGCAAGACCTATCGGCAGATCGCGATCACCATCTTTGGTGAGAAGCGCGTGGCTGAGGAATGGCATGGAGCCAGCCAATTCCTGAAGGATCGCACCCGGCGATTGGTCGCCAAGGGCACCGAACTCATGAAGGGCGGCTACCGCGAGTTGCTCCTCTAGCTGTTCGTTTCCTTTGATAGGTTTGACCAAGCGTGGTCTGATTGGGGTGGCGAAAGTGCGCATCCTGATCTTCGCCACTGCCATCCACACCGCAATCTGACGACGCTTCCTCATCCGCTCGCATGTTGGCGAGACGCGGATTAGGGGAGGTTGAACATGGCCGACGAGGCAAAGAAGCCGCCCGATCCACCGTTCCTGAACACGGTGGAAGCCGCAGCCTGGCTCCGGCTCACCAAGAACACCCTTGAAAAGATGCGGGTGCAGGGCAGAGGCCCCCTCTACCGCAAGCATGGTCGTTACGTCCGCTATCACATCGATGATCTCGTGGATTACTCACAGGGTAACAAGCGGAGCTCGACGTCCGATGCTGACTGATCGCGGGCGCTTGCGTCTGAAAATTGTCGTGCTGACGGCGATTTCCGCGGCATACGTCGCGATGCTTATCGGCTTCGAGGTTCGCGTGCCGCTTGTCGTTTACAATGCCTCGGGCAGCGCGCCGCTTGGTTTCTATTATCTGGAGAACCGGTTGCCAGGGCGCGGCGAGCTTGCGGTTTTCAAGCCGACGCCGGCGATCGAGCTCCTGATCATCGCCCACGAGATCCTGCCCATGCCAGTGCCGCTCATAAAGCAGGTGGTGGCGGTCGAAGGCGACGAAGTTTGTCGTTCGAACGACCCGACCGATGCGATCATGATCGGCGGCAGGTTACTCGCCGAGGTTCAGGCGACCGACCATGCGGGTCGGCCGATGCCGTCCTGGGAGGGATGCCTGCGGCTTATCAGTGGGGAATATTTCCTGTTGCAGCCGCATCCCCTTTCGTTCGACTCGCGTTACTTCGGACCGGTCTTACGATGCGATATCTTGGGCGTGGCACGTCCGCTCTGGACATGGAATCCGGACGGCTAGTCGTTGCCGGCCTATGTCGCGGCGGTGACACCATTGCTGGACAACGAGCAAGGTGAACATGCCGCAGTTGACGGCAGGCGTGCACTTCCTTGGTGGGGGGCCCCCTGTTTGTTGAGCGGGCGCACCGTGACGGACATTCGGTTGGCATTCGAAAGGCTGCAACACGATCATGACGCCAAGACCTTCGGGTTTGCCACTGAAGGACCCTCGCTCACGTGGCAAGAGTTCGCTGAGGAGTGCGTTATTGTCGTGGTAATGGCATGCGGGCGATGCCTTCGGCCCGCGCTCTACTCGTCGCTTCGCTCCTCACCGAGCCACCCTACGGGTGTCTCGGCCCTTCGGGTAACGATCGCTATCGCAAGCACTCGCTTCGCTCGCAAACAGTGGGGGCTTCGTCCACTGCCAAGTGGCGGCGGCTCTTTCGCAGTGAATCGGCCACCAGCCGACATGTTCGGGCAGGCGCTATTGGAGAATCGACCGCAATGGGCCGAACTGCACGTTGTCGCAAATCGCCGCGAGGTACCGTGCGTCTCTTGGCTTGGAAGTCGGGCCCTGGGGAAGCAGCGGGAGGCTGGGGCAGGAGAGCAAGATAAAAGCAATGGCGCCTGACGCCGGCCAAGTCGTTGTCTGCACATCCAAGATTTGGCGCTCTCAAAGCGCGCAATGTCGCCAGATCAGGTGTAGGGCCATGATGGTCTTGCTTGATTGCGTCTGCGTCTTGGCAAGCGTCTGTCGACTTCACATATCGGCCGCGTTCCTTGAAAAGCGGCCTGGCGCATGCAAGAGATCGATGACGAATTCGAAGTGAAGCTCGGCCGGATCGGCCATCGCAAAGCCAAGAAAGCAACCAGCTATCTAAGGCGCGTCCGCCAGGAGGCGCAAAAGGCTGGCGTAAGCTCTCGCCGAACCTCGTCGTTTAGGGGTGGCCGTATAGGTCGCGGGCACGCCTTTGGCACGACGCTTGCTGGACGCCCCCGTACGGCAGGCCAGCGGCGCGTCGTGGTCAAGGCGCGCATCGTGCGCATCAAGGCAGGCGATACCGGTGCCGTCCGGGCGCACTTGAGATACGTTCAGCGTGACGGCGTCACCCGTCATGGCGAGCCGGGCGAACTGTATGACGCGAGCGACGATCGTGCGGACGGAAAGGCATTTACCGAACGAGGCGCCGGCGACCGCCATCAGTTCCGGTTCATCGTTGCGCCGGAAGATAGCGCGGAGCTATCAGACTTGAAGCCCTTCGTCCGCGATCTCATGCGGCAGATGGAACAGGATCTCGGCACCAAGCTCGACTGGGTCGCTGCTGATCATTTTAACACAGGGCATCCCCACACGCATCTTGTGGTTCGTGGCAAGGACGATCGGGGAGGCGATCTCATCATCGCCCGGGATTACATCTCCTACGGCTTGCGGGCGCGGGCGGCGGACCTCATCACCCGTGAGCTCGGTCTTGAGACAGAGATCGAAGCCGCACGTAAGCTCCAGCTGGAGGTTACGGCGGAACGGTTCACACGCCTTGACCGAGCGATCCTGCGCGATGCGGCGGATGGAAGTCTTGAGCTCGCTGTTAAACAGGCAAAGGATGCAGCCTGGCAAGCCACCCGAATGGGACGGTTGCGAACGCTTGAGCGGATGGGGCTCGCGGAGGAGAGCAGCGCCGGCCATTGGCATATTGATCTAGAGCTTGAAGCGAAGCTGAGGCGCTTGGGTGAGCGCGGCGATATCATCAAGACCATGCATCGCGAGCTCGCGGCGGCTGGCCTTTCTCGGGCAGCAGGCAGCTATGCGATCTTTGATCCGGAACGCAGCGATCACCGCTTGATCGGGCGCGTCGTCGGTGAGGGGTTCTCGGACGAACTCAGTGAGCGAAGGTATGTGGTCCTTGACGGTATCGATGGGCGAACGCACTACGCCGAGACTGGTGCGCTTTCCGGCAATGAAGAGCCGCCTGTTCGGGGCAGTATCGTTGAGCTCAGGTCTCGCACAACCGAGCCGCGAGAGATCGATCTAACCATCGCAAAGATCGCGGAAAGCCAACGTGGCATCTACAGCGACCGGCTGCACCAGCAGTTCGACCCGCAGGCCTCAGGAGCATTTGTCGCATCCCATGTGCGCCGCCTGGAAGCGTTGCAGCGCGAAGGGATGGTGGAGCGGCTTCCTGACGGCCGTTGGAATGTTGGTGAGGACTATCTTGGACGGGCGCTTCGATATGAGACGATGCACCGTTCGCGAAACCCGGTTCGAGTTACTGTACTGTCATGGCAGAGGCTGGAGGACCTGCCGCAGGCGCTTGGGGCGACCTGGCTTGATCGCCAGCTTCTCGCCAAAAGGCCCGAGGCTCTTGGGCCAAGTGGGATGGGTGCTGAGGTCGAGACAGCGTTGCGGGCCAGACGCCAATGGCTGATCGAACAGGGGCTTGCGCGCGAGCAGGATGGGCAATTGCAGTATGCGCGAGATCTGCTGCGAACGCTGGAGGCGCGTGAACTGTCTCAGGTAGCCACGGATATTTCGGCGCGAACGGGGCGCCAGCGTATCGAAGTGAAGGCGGGCGGCAGTTTGACCGGCGTCTACCGGCGCCAGCTCACGCTCAATAGCGGTCGGTACGCGCTCATCGAGCGATCCCACGATTTCGCCCTTGCGCCTTGGCGGCCGGTTCTGGAGCGGGCACGCGGCCAAACGGTTACCGGCAGCGTCGGCGGAGAGGGGATCTCCTGGTCGATCGGCGTTAGGCGGGGCCTCGGGCTGTAAGGAAATTGACGCGCGCGATCAGCTCGGAGCCAGTCCCACCTTGTATCGCTGTGCGATGCGCCAGAACCAATCCTGGTCCAGATCGGTCTCTCGATCAATTTCTCGGATTGAGCCGCGCGCGCGATCAAAGATCGCATAGCAAAGACCTTCGTCATCATGGCGCGCATAATAAGCAATGCCCTCGGGACGAAGCGGGTGTTCGAACAGCGCCCTAGACCAAGCCTGCGGCGCGTCGTAGGGCAATCCGCTGTGAACCACCTCCGCTGTGGCGCCTAATATTGCAAGGGAGGGACCTGCCAACCTGATTAGATTTAGATCAGTGGCAATCTCGACGCGAGCGTAAGCTTTGCGTCGAAGCAAGCCTGCGTCGATCAAAGTGCGTCCGGGCTGGCGCAGAAACGTTTCTGCAAACGCGCCATACGCCTCGCGGGCGGTGTAGAGAACGCCGTAGCTTCCATCGGGGGAATTAAATCGGCCCAGCTGCGACGAGTCGAAGAAAATCGGCTCGTATTCGGCGGGATAAAACCGATGAAGGACAGCGCCCTTTCTCAGCCGGACCAGGCGGGGGCGACGACTGGCTAAGTCCTCTGGCGGGAGCGGCGCGCTCACGCGCCCTGCTGAGCCATTCGCCGCGCAGCTTCGACCACCAGTTCGACCTTGCCTTCCTTAAGCATGTCGATCGGTTTGCGACCGTTCAGCCTATCGTCGGGTTGAGCCAGGAAATTTAAGACGGTCCAGGGATTGTTCGTCGGCAGCGCCTCGCGAACAGGCTTGAGACCTTCGACGACAGTACCGTCCACATTGAACTGAAGCGTTGGAAAGCTTCGGTGGTTGCTAGGACCAGGAACAGCAAGCAGGCTACCTTCCTGCACGCGCTTGTCGATGGCCTGACGAGAGATGCCCCGCAATAGCGTTCTCACCTGGTCCAGGTCATAGGCGCCCCCCGATCGCCGTAGATCTTCTTGCGCGATGCGAACCCCCTCAAGGACAGCCAGCGCGCGGGCGTCAGGCGCAAAAGCCTCCTTGTTGACGACAGCGGCTTTTTTCACGGCGCCGGAGATGTACCTGAACGTTGGACCTGCCAGCTGCCTATTGCGCGCGCGGACTTTCCTTAAGACCGTTGCGTTCCGGGAAACAATTGCGATTTGAGCATCCGCCGGAAGAGCGAGGCTCTTTAGTCCGGTTGGCTTTTGCTCAAGCACCATCATAACGCCGTCCTCGTGAACGGACGGACCGCTGGACGTGGAAGGGCGCTTCGACTGTGTCTTGGGCATGGGCTAAACTCCATCCCGAATATCGAGCTTAGAAGCAACTTTGTCAACTTTGACAACAAATGGTACCGGTATTATAGAACCGTATTTGTCGTCTCCTTTCCCTGCACTTACTCCTTCAAAAAATGCGGTGCGACCAACCCGATTTCACGAAAGATGCTGCATAAGATATTGGGAATACAGGTAGTTATACTATTTTAGCGATTTTAGTATAACGTGCTTGCTTTGGGTTCCGGTGGTTATACTATTTGCGCGAAAATAGTATAGCGGAGGCTCGCATGGCGTCCAGCCAACGTCTCGATATCACCTATCAGACACTCTACTCCGAACTGGTCCAGCGCAGCCTCGATGAGAGCTTCACCTCTGAGTTCTCTTCGAGCGGCCGGTTCGTGGCTGTCGAAGTAAAAGGCAAAAAATATTGGTACTTCGACACGCCAAAGCCCAACGCCGCCGGCCAGGACCGTCGCTATGTCGGTCCTGTGGACGATCCTGAAATCACCAAAAGGGTCGAGGCGTTCAAGGACCTGAAGGCCGACCTCAAAGGACGTCGCCGTCTCGTTTCAACACTGACGCGCGAGGCCTATCTGCCGCGCCCCCTGCAGATGGCCGGTCAAGTAGTGGAGGAATTGGCGAAGGCCGGCTTCTTCCGCATGAGGGGAGTGCTCGTCGGTACCGTTGCCTATCAGTGTTACTCCGCCGTGCTTGGCACGCGCCTCGATGCGGTCGCCATGCAGACCGGCGATGCCGACTTTGCGCAATTCCACGAGATTTCGGTCGCCATCAAGGATTCCATGCCTCCCATCCTTGAGGTGCTTCGACAGGTCGATCCGACCTTTCGCGAGATTCCGAGCCAAGTCGACGGCAGGGTATCCACCCAATTCGTATCGAGGGACCACTTTAAGGTGGAATTCCTCACCCCCAACCAGTGGTCCGACGACCAGGCTGGGAAGCCAGTTCCGATGCCGGCATTGGGCGGGGCAGCGGCTCTTCCACTACGTTTCCTCGACTATCTGATCTACCAGCCCATCCGCGCGGTACTGCTGCACGGCGCGGGCGTGCCAGTCCTTGTCCCGTCACCGGAAAGATATGCCGTCCACAAGCTCATCATCGCGGCGCGTCGGAAACAGGATCGCGATGCGACCGAAAAAAGCGCGAAGGATCGGCTCCAGGCCAGATCAATCATCGCGGCGATGGTTGCGAACCGACAACACGCCGATCTTGCGTCCGCCTTCATGGAAGCTTGGGATCGCGGCGACCATTGGAGAGCTGCAATCCGTCAGGGTGTCGTGACTTACGACGACGACTTCCAAGCGTCCTTAAAAGCCGATCTCTCGAAGGGAGTGACGGAGCTCGGATCGGATCCTGCTAATTACGAGCTTTCTGAGAGGCCCGCAAAAGAGGAAACGTCCAAGCCTCGGAAGTGAGCTCAAGCCGCGGCTTCTAAATAACGCGAGGCCTTCTTTGATAGGACTTAGTCTGCAAAGAGCCATGCCTCTAGGTTAGCATGACGGGCGTTCCAATGATGGAATTGAAGAACGATACTTTGACTCTCAGACCTTTTGAGTTGAGAGATGCAGTTGCGCATCTTTCCGGAGAGGATGCAGAGCAAATAAGATGGGTGAGCGGCGGAAAGAGCACCGTTGAATCGGTAGAGGACTGGATCCGAAAGAAACCAGGAGTTCTGGAAGTCAGATGGTCCTGTATTTAATTTTGCGGTGTGGTCTGATGACCAGCTTGTCGGCATGGTTGAGGCGAATACAGATCCTGCGCAAGCCCAGGGCATCCAAAAGATGATGCGAACATCTCATATGCGATTCATCCGAAATTCCGTGGCAAGCGGTACGCCATCACGGCGTTACATCTTATGCTGGAATTTTTGAAGAAACGGAGACTTAAAAGAGCCGTACTGCGCATAAGCCAGAAAACATACACTCTCTCAAGATACCGCGTGTGGTTTTCAGGAGCGGGGAGAAATCGACACGAGAGAGGGTAGGATGCTTATGTTTGTAAAACCCCTATAACACTTCTCCACCGACGGGTGCCCAGCTTCGTCGGGCGTGACGCGCCAGCACACGATTTTGTGCGGTGTCGCCGCTGAGGGCGACATCGGCTCCGAACCTCCATCGCTTGACGCCTACAACATCCGGCCTTACTTTAAGTTCGCGTCGGCAGGGCGCACCGCGTCCGCGGAAAGGGACTCTCCCGCCTGCGCTGCACTTGTCGACTTCAACTGACGAACCTCTTTCGCCCCACACATCGCGGACCTGGGGCGTGTTCCTTGAAGGAGGATTCGTCGTGTTCCCATCCATGCTATCGAAGCGCTCGCCGGCGCGGGGCGTTGTGCTATGACGCGGTTCACTGTGGAGCCGCTCCCGCCTCGCCCCAATCTGGAGCATCAGCAAAAGCTCGCCAAACGCCTGTTGCGCGATTGCTGGGCGGGCGATGCAGACGCGATTGCACGATTGCGGGCATTCCTGCCCGGCTCGGCAAATCCCGACGCGCTGAAGCTTCACGACGCACAGGCCGTCATCGCGCGCGGCTACGGCTTCGCCTCCTGGGCAGCGATGAAGCGCAAGATCGACTCGCTCAGCCGGTCCCCGCTCGAACAGTTCGATATCGCTGTTCGCGAAGGCGATGCGGAACTGGCACGCGAGCTGCTTGAGAGACACGCCGACATTCGTGCGCGTATCAACGAGCCCCGCTTCGACTTCGACTCTCCCGCCATCCGCCAGGCGAGAAGGAATTTGGCGCTCGTCGACGTCCTCCTCGAGCACGGCGCGGATATCAATGCGCGCTCGACATGGTGGGCGGGCGGCTTCGGAATTCTGGAGTCGGATTTGACGCTTGACCAAGCTCAACCGCTCATCAGTCGCGGTGCGCGGATAACGCCCTGGGCGGCTGCGGAGCTCGGATTATACGACGAGCTGAAGTCGATCATCCGGGCCCGTCCTGAGTCGGTTCATGAGCGCGGAGGCGACGGCAAGACGGCGCTGCATTGTGCCGCCACGAGCGCCATCGCGGAGCTGCTTCTCGATAACGGAGCGGATGTGCAGGCTCGTGATATCGACCACGGCTCGACAGCGCTTCAGTACCTCATCGCTGACGAGGCGATCGCGCGCCTGTTGGCGGCGCGGGGTGCCGAGGTCGATATTTTTGCCGCCGCCCGCCTGGGCGACAGGAGTTTGGTTGAACGCTGCCTGCGCGACGACGCAGGCTGCGCCGAGGCACGCGTGAACCACGCGCCATTCGCGGCGCCCGGCGGGCACATCTACGGCTGGACGCTCGGCTTTGATCTCACGCCGGCCGATGTGGCGCGCAAGTTCGGGCATGAGCGCATCGCGGAGCTGATCGTGTCGGCGCTGTCGCCGAAAGCGCGGCTCATTGACGCTCTCTGGTGCGGCGACGGCGAGCGCGTCCGTCGCGAACTTGGCCGCGACCCAGTCGCGTTGAAGGGTCTCGAACCTCACGAACACAGTCTTCTGGCCTCAGCCGCCTGGTGGTATCGGCCAGACAGTGTGCGGTTGATGCTGGAGGCCGGCTTCGATCCCCACGCCGAGGGCGCGCATCATTCGACACCACTGGACCGCGCCAGCTTCCACGGCTACGCTGACATCGTTGCGATGTTGCTATCGCTGGACCCCGATCCGCCTCTCCTGCACGAAAATGAGTTTGGCGGCATCCCGCTCGGCGCGTGCATCCACGGGTCATTACATGGCTGGGAGACCGGCTATCCGCAAGATCATGTCCGCACATTGACGCTGTTGCTCGAGGCCGGCTCTCCGCTGGACCCGACCATGCTCCCGACCGGAAATGATGAACTCGACGCCGTCATGCGGGCCTGGCTGAAAAGCAATGACCGATCATTGGAGTAGGGCGGTCGGTATGGTCGCGCCACGTCCGGGATGAGAGGGAGGTCGCCCGCTATGCGATCATACATTTGGGCACCGCGTCATAGCACCACAGCGAACGAGTAGTGCCCATCTTCATCGGCCGTGGCGCGCCGCCGATGCCGACGGTTGCGATCTTCTGTTAGCAGGGGCCGTGTAAAAATGGTCATCGTAGCACAAGAGTTCTGCCGTCGCGGGAGCGAATCGGGCACCTCCTTTCCGGCTTTGCGCGTGCGTTCGCGCGTACTTGACACACGAGCCGGCAACGAAATCCGGTTTGCGCCAATTGCTCACCAGCTGTTGATCTATTGGCTGGCGCTGTCTCAACCATGATTGAAACCTCCTTCGCAATACGAGGTTTGATCAATCTCGCGCTCGCTGAAGGCGCGAATTTTTATTTCGATTGAACGCGATCAGCTTTCGTCCTTTTCATCGCGCCGCTGATGTTGCGCGTGATTGGGGCGGCGAATGTTTCCAGCAAAAATCTATGTCGGTCAGATCACGATCGTGTTCGGCATTGTTGTCGCGTCGACGTGGGGCGCGACGCAATGGACGGCCGCAGCTCTTGGATTTCAGGCGCGGCTTGGAGAGCCATGGTTCGTCGTCGCCGCCTATCCGGTCTATCTGCCGTGGCGATTGTTCGAGTGGTGGTTCGCGTACGAAGCATATGCGCCTGAAATCTTCGAGAAGGGCGGGGCGATCGCGGCGACGGGTGGCGTCGCCGGCGCGCTGTTTGCCATCATCAATTCGGTGTGGCGAGCGCGGCAAAATCAGCTCGTGACGACTTACGGCTCGGCGCGGTGGGCGAGCACGAAGGAGATCCGGGCGGCGGGTCTGTTCGCAGCAAGGGGCGTGTTTCTTGGTCGTCTCGAAAACACCTACCTGCGCCATGACGGACCCGAGCACGTCATGTGCTTTGCGCCAACTCGTTCTGGCAAGGGCGTTGGGCTTGTGCTGCCGACACTATTGTCCTGGACGTCGTCAGCGGTGGTGCACGACATCAAGGGTGAGAATGGGAACTAACCTCTGGTTGGCGCTCGACATTCTCGCATTGCCTATTGTTCAATCCGACCGACCCGCGAAGCGCCCGTTACAACCCGTTGCTTGAGGTTCGCAAAGGACCGGCCGAAGTGCGCGATGTGCAGAACATCGCCGACATTCTGGTCGATCCGGAAGGTGCGCTCGAACGCCGAACCCATTGGGAAAAGACCAGTCATTCGCTCTTGGTCGGCGTCATCCTTCATGTCCTTTACGCCGAAGCCCAGAAAACGCTGACCCGGGTCACTGAGATCCTGGCCGATCCTTCGCAGTCGTTTGAGAAGACGCTCCGGATCATGCTGGCCACCAACCATCTTGGGAGCGAGGCCGAGCCAAAAGTACACCCCGTCGTTGCCGCCACCGCGCGGGAGCTGCTCAACAAGTCTGAAAACGAGCGCTCTGGCGTCCTCTCCACCGCCGTCAGTTTCCTTGGGCTCTATCGGGATCCACTAGTCAGCCGAAACACAGAAAGCTGCGACTGGCGAATTGTTGATCTCGTCAGTGCGGCCAAGCCGGTCACTCTCTATCTCGTCGTTCCGCCCTCAGACATCAGCCGCACCAAGCCTCTGATCCGTCTGATCCTCAATCAAATCGGCCGGCGGCTAACCGAGAACTTGAATACGAAGAGGGGTGCCCACGATCAACGCCAGCTCTTGATGATGCTCGATGAGTTCCCAGCACTCGGCCGGCTCGATTTCTTCGAAAGCGCACTTGCCTTCATGGCCGGTTATGGCATCCGCGCCTACCTGATCGCGCAGTCGCTGAATCAGATCGCAAAGGCCTATGGCGAGAACAATGCGATTCTAGACAACTGCCACGTCCGCATCGCCTTTGCCGCCAATGACGAACGGACGGCAAAACGGATTTCGGATGCTTTAGGCACCGCAACCGAGCTCCGTGCCCAGCGCAATTATGCGGGACATCGGCTCGCGCCCTGGCTTGGCCACGTCATGGTCAGCCGCCAGGAAACCGCACGGCCGCTGCTCACCCCAGGTGAGGTGATGCAGTTGCCGCCGGATCAGGCGATTGTGCTGGTCTCAGGCCTTGCGCCAGTTCGCGCCCTCAAACTCCGTCATTATGAGGACGCAAACTTCGTGGCGCGCCTTCGCCCGCCGCCGCGTTTGAGCAGCAACGAATATTTGGATCGCCCCATGGAGCGTTCCGATGACTGGGGTGGCGAGCTCCGCTCCGTCGATCTTCGCCTCGCGACGTTGCCATATCGCGAGCTGGCGCAGACCGGCGGCGAGGAGGGCGGACTTAAGCAGCAACTGCCGCTGTTTGAGGAGGCGCCGCAGCCAGTGGACAGTATTTGCTCAGTCGAACAACGCCTCTTTGAGGAGGGGACCGACGCAGCCGCTGACCGTAACCAGATGCAGCGGGCAGCGAGCGCCCCCTCGACCGTTCGTCGTGCCCACGCGGTTACCCGCGACGATGACGATCTGCTTCCCGCATTCTGACGAGCTTTTGCCCATGAAACCGAAACTCTCAGCCTATGTCTCCGACAGCGTTTCGCAGCGCCTTGAGCTGGCAGCCAAGCGGCCGGGGACCAACAAATCTGCCATCGTCGAAGCGGCACTGGATCGCTTCCTCAATCCAGAGCGGGACACGAGCGGGGATGCCGCGTTGGTCCGCCGACTTGACCGCATGAGCCGGCAGCTCGACCGGTTCGATGGTGATCTGTCGGTGATGGCCGAGACCATTGCGCTCTTTGTTCGCTACTTCTTGACGATTACGCCGCCTCTGCCGTCAGGCGACCAGGATGCCGCACGTGCGCTTGGGCGGGAGAGGTTCGAAATGTTTGTCGCCCAGGTCGGCAAACGCATCGCGTCCGGCGGTCGGCTTGTTGCCGACGTCATGGAGCGCGTCAGCACCTTAAAGCCAGACCTGTTCATGCGGCACATCGAGGAAGGCGCCCCCCTCGGCGCCGACGTGGAAAGCCAATCCCGCTCGCATGGCGAGACGGGCAGGCAGCCGGGGCCGTCTCCGGCAGGGCGGGAGGAGGCCAGCAATGTCTGACCTTCTCTCGCCCGAAACCCGCGAACGTCGCCGCGGCATGCTCCGAACGGCGATGGGGCCGGCGATCGCGGTTGCCCTGGAAGAGGCCGACGTGGTCGAAGTCATGGTCAATCCGGACGGAAAGCTTTGGCTCGACCGGCACGGATCGGGCCGCGCGGCAACCGGCGTCATTCTGACAGCGCAGGAGGCGGAGCGGATCATTCGACTGGTCGCGAGTCACGTGCGGGCAGAAGCTAACGCGGCGTCTCCGATCATCTCAGCGGAACTTCCCGAAACCGGCGAACGGTTCGAGGGCGTCCTGCCACCGGTCTCGCTTGCGCCATGTTTTTCCATCCGCAAACCCGCCACAACCACGTTCCGTCTTTCAGACTACGTCAATGCCCAGATCGCCTCGCCCGTGATGGCAAAGGTGCTGACGGCAGCGGTATCTGAAGCACGCAGCATCCTGGTCGCCGGCGGCACCGGATCAGGCAAGACGACGCTCGCCAATGCGCTTCTGGCGGAGATCGCAGGTCTCAACGAGCGCATCGTCATCATCGAAGACACCCGGGAACTACGATGTGATGCGAAGGACACTGTGGCGCTGCGAACCAAGCCGGGCGTCGCGACGCTTGCTGACCTCGTGCGCTCAACGCTTCGCTTGCGTCCCGATCGCATCATTGTTGGCGAGGTGAGGGGAGCCGAAGCCCTCGACATGCTGAAGGCCTGGAATACGGGTCATCCCGGCGGAATCGCCACAGTACACGCCAACTCGGCCAGAGCTGCGCTCTATCGGATCGAGCAACTGATCCAGGAAGCCGTCGCGACCGTTCCGCGCCGGCTGATCGCGGAAGCGATCGACCTCATCGTCTTCATCAAGGGACGAGGTCCGGCCCGCCGGATCGAGACGGTAGCTGAACTTAAAGGGCTCGATCCGAACGGCGACTATTTGCTGGAGACCCCGCACGGTCTTCCATCTGCCAGCCATCGTCCCTGACCACGGAGAATAAGAATGTTTGTTGTTCGATCGCTTTCGGCCGCGAGTTTTTGTAACCACCGAGTCCATCGGCCGCGGCTCGTCTTGTTTGGTACCGCTGCTGCGTGCGTGGTGTTGACTGCCTCAGTAGCTCACGCGGCGGGCTCCGGCATGCCGTGGGAAGCTCCGCTTCAAAGGATCCTCGATTCGGTGCAGGGGCCGGTCGCCAAGATCGTCGCCGTCATCATCATTACGGTCACTGGCATATCGCTGGCCTTCGGCGACACCTCCGGCGGATTTCGCAAGATGGTGCAGGTCGTCTTTGGCCTCTCGATCGCCTTTGCGGCGAGCTCGTTCTTTCTTTCCTTTTTCTCGTTCGGTGGCGGAGCTCTGATCTGATGCGCCCAGATGGTTTCGAGCTTGTGCTCCACCGCTCGCTGACCGAGCCCATTCTGCTCGGCGGCGCGCCCCGCGCTGCCGCCATCCTGATCGGCACGCTCTCCGCCGTGTTGGCGCTCGGATTGAGGCTCTGGCTCGCGGGGCTCGCGCTCTGGATTGTCGGGCACGGACTAGCTGTTTGGCTGGCCAAGCGCGACCCGGCGTTCGTCGAGGTCGCCGTCCGCCACACCAAGCACAAGGGTTGGCTGGCATGCTGAACTTGAGAGAATTCCGCACTGACGCGTACCGGCTCGCGGATTGGCTGCCTTGGGCCTGCCTGGTCGCTCCCGGGATCATCCTCAACAAGGATGGCAGCTTTCAGCGCACGATCCGCTACCGAGGCCCCGACCTCGACAGCGCGACCGAAGCCGAACTGATGAGCGCTGCCTCCCGCGTGAACAATGTGCTCAAGCGCTTCGGATCGGGCTGGGCGTTGTTCTTCGACGCAACGCGCATTCCCGCGGCCGAGTACCCGCGATCGCAGTTTCCGGATCCGGTTTCATGGTTGGTCGACGAGGAGCGACGAGCCGCCTTTGAGGGTTCGGTCGAAGCATCCTGGGAGGATCCGTCACGGCCGCGCGGACAGCATTTTGAGAGTGTTCTTCATCTTACGCTGATGTACCTACCGCCGGCCGAAAGAGTATCGCAGCTTGAGGGTCTCTTTCTCGAGCATCCACAGGAAAGCGAAGTCACGCTTCGGCAATGGTTTTCGAAACTCAGCGAATCCGCTTGGTGGGCAAGAAGAGGCGAGGGGTCGGAAGGCGAAGGCACGACTGCCACATCGGAGACTGAACAGCCTCGACCCGAGCGTGAAAACGGCTATCGAGAGCATCTTGAGCGGTTCATCCAGGAAACGGACCGGGCGATCGATCTCTTGTCATCGGTCCTCCCCGAAATCTGGCCGCTCAACGACCAGGAAACCCTGACCTATCTCCACAGCTGCATTTCGACCAAACGGCACCCGGTCAGCGTTCCCAAGATCCCGGCCTATCTTGACTGCTTCTTGAGCGACGAGCCACTGACGGGAGGGCTGTCTCCCGCCATCGGGCGAAGCCATCTTCGCGCATTGACGATCCTCGGCTTTCCGCATGTGACGTTTCCTGGCCTGCTCGATGAACTGAACAGGCTTGGAGTCGCGTACCGCTGGGCGACACGCTTCCTGCCGCTCGATCGGACGCTGGCGAACGCAACTCTGTCCCGATACCGCCGGCAGTGGTTCGCCAAACGGAAGTCGCTCGGTGCGATCGTCAAAGAAGTTATGTTCAACGAGCAGGCAGCTCTCCTTGATACGGATGCCAGCAACAAGGCAGTCGATGCTGATGCGGCGCTGTCTGAACTTGGCGACGATCTGGTCGCCTTTGGGTACATCACCACGACAGTTACTGTTAGCGATGAGGATTCGCACGCCGCGGACGAGAAGATTCGCGCTGTCGAACGGGTGATCAATAGCCGGGGCTTCACGACCATCCGCGAGACGGTCAATGCGGTCGAAGCCTGGCTCGGTGGCTTGCCCGGACAGGCATATGCCAACGTCCGGCAGCCCATCGTTCATACACTCAACCTCGCTCACATATGTCCACTATCTTCGGTGTGGGCCGGGCCGGCGTGGTGCGAGCACCTGGTCGGACCGCCGCTCCTGATTGCCAAAACCAAGGGATCGACACCGTTTCGCCTGTCGCTTTATGCCGGGGACGTTGGACACACGATCGTCGTCGGTCCGACCGGCGCAGGCAAGTCGGTCCTTCTCTCGATGCTTGCTCTCCAGTTCCGCCGTTATCGAAGCGCGCAAGTGATCGCGTTCGACAAAGGCCGTTCGGCGCGCGCCACCACACTTGGTCTGTCAGGGGCCTGGTACGAGCTCGGGGTCAAGGGTGGGATTGCTTTTCAGCCGCTGAAGGATGTGGAGGAGGAGGGAGCTCGAACCTGGGCACTCGATTGGCTTTGCGGCGTGCTTGCCCATGAGAGTGTCACCGTGACGCCGGAGGTCAAGGAGGCCCTGTGGTCGGCGCTCAACAGCCTCGGCTCGGCGCCGGTTTCCCAGCGGACAATGACAGGGCTCGTGGCGCTGCTTGCCCGCGATGCGCTGCGGCAAGCATTGCAACCCTACACGTTGGAAGGACCTTACGGCCGGTTTCTGGATTCCGACGCCGACCGTCTTTCCGTCGCCGATGTACTGACCTTTGAAATGGAAGAACTAATGGCGCTGCCGGGTCTGGTCGCGCCGGTTCTGACCTATCTCTTCCATGCGCTCGAAAACCGTTTCGACGGCCGGCCTACCTTGCTGGTGCTCGATGAAGCCTGGGTATTCCTGGATGATCCACTATTCGCAAGTCGCATCCGAGAGTGGCTAAAGACGCTGCGCAAGAAGAACGTCGCCGTCGTCTTCGCCACTCAGTCGGTTGCCGACATTGCGGAGAGCCAGATCGCACCCGCGATTATTGAATCCTGCCCAACGCGGATCTTCCTGCCGAATCCGCGCGCGCTTGAGGCGACCCAAAGTGAAACTTATCGCCGGTTCGGCTTGAACGAGACGCAAATCGGATTGATCGCCGAAGCCTTCCCCAAGCGCGACTACTATCTTCAGTCCCGCGCCGGCAATCGCCTGTTTGAGCTCGGGCTTGGGCCGGTGGCGCTGGCATTTGCAGCGGCCTCGTCGCCCGAGGATCACCGCGCCATTGACGAGATCCTGAATCGGTCCGAGCCGCAAGAATTCGGCAGGCAGTTGCTCGCTGAACGAAATCTGCACTGGGCCGCGAACTTAATCAGCACCTTCGAACAAGTTCGCAAGGGTTGATCTTCAACGCCTGCACCTGGAGTCGTCCATGCTGAAAGTCAGCTTCGACACGTCTACCAAACTCAGAACGTTAAGGGCGAGTGCCGCCATAGCGCTCACTCTTGTCGTTGCCGCGAGCGCAGTCCGACCCGTTCGTGCGGAAGTCATTACGTTCGATCCGTCGAACTATAGCCAGAACCTGCTGACCGCGGCCCGCACCCTCCAGCAGCTCAACAACCAGGTCAGATCGCTCGAAAATCAAGCACAGTCGCTGCTCAACCAGGCGAAGAACCTCACGAGCCTTCCGACAAGCGTGGTCGGCCAACTGGCTTCGACGATCAATCAGATGAACAGTCTGATTGCTCAGGCGAAAGGCCTCTCGTTCAATGTCCAAAAGGCGCAACTGGATTTTGCGCGGCTTTACCCGCGTCAATATGGGACTTCTGTCTCGTCCGACAAAATTGTGCAAGACGCAACGGCTCGCTGGAACAACAGCTACGAGGGCTTGAAGCAAGCACTCACCGTTCAATCGACGATTGCCAGTACGTTAGATCAGGATGGCCAAACGCTTCGAAGCCTGATGGCGAGGTCGTCTGGCGCAATTGGCTCATTGCAGGCTCAGCAGTCTGGCAACGAGCTTCTTGCACTGCAGATTAAGCAATCGTTGCAGACGCAGGCGCTGCTTGCGACCCAGGCGCGTGCAGAAACCTTGCGTGCGGCCGAACAGCAGGCCTCAGCCGCCGCCGCGCAGCAGCGATTTACCCGCTTCATCGGCAATGGCCACGCATATTCCGCTGGTCAATAGGAGGGCGCCATGGCTGATCTCTCTGTCATTGACCGCTTTACCGATACCTTCTCGCGCTACATCGATTCAGGGTTCGGTCTTCTGTCCGGCGACGTTACGTTCTTGAGTTCGACGCTTGTTGTCATTGACCTGACGCTCGCTGGACTTGCCTGGAGCATCCGAACTGATGATCAGATCCTGGTCACATTAGCCAAGAAGGTGCTCTATGTGGGCGCTTTCGCGTTCATTATCGGCAACTTCAAGAGCCTGGCCGATATTGTCTTTGCGTCATTCTCCGACATTGGCCTGAAGGCGTCCGGTGGAGCATTGAGCGCGGCCAATTTGGCGCGGCCAGGGTTTGTTGCATCGGCCGGTTTTACGGCGGCCTATCCTCTTTTGCAGGAGACCAGCCAATTCTCGGGCTTTGACGTCCTGACCAACCTGCCGACGATCCTGATCTTGCTGTTTTGCTGGATTGTGATCGTGCTCGCGTTTTTCGTGCTGTCGGTGCAGCTCTTCGTTACGCTGATCGAGTTCAAGCTGACGACACTCGCAACCTTCATTCTGGTGCCGTTCGCGCTCTGGGGCAAAACCGCTTTCCTGGCCGAAAAAACGCTTGGCAATGTGGTCGCATCTGGCGTGAAGGTCATGGTGCTCGCGATCATCATCGGCATCGGATCGACCATTTTCGGTCAGCTCGCGGGCACGTTGACACATCCGGTCGACGTCGCCTCTGCCATGAGCCTCTTGCTTGCGGCACTTTCCTTGTTTGGGCTCGGCATCTTTGGTCCCGGCATCGCGGCCGGACTGGTTTCGGGGGCGCCTCAACTTGGCGCTGGTGCGGCTGCCGGAACGGTTGCAGGAGCCGCGGCTGTCGCGATCGGAGGGGGAGCGGCTGCCATCGGTGGCTTGCGGGCAGCAGGCGGTTCAATGGCCGCGGTTCGCTCTGCGGCGTCGCTTACGGGCGGGTCGTCGGCCGGTGGTGTTTCCGCGCGAGCGGCGGCAGCTGAGCAGCTCTCGAATCCAGGAGGCGGCGGCGGCTCAACCAGTGGTCCGACTGCCCCAACGGCTCGCGCACCCTCATCGACCGCGTCAGGGCACGCGAAGGAAGCAGCGCAAGTTGTCGCTCACACCCTGAAAGAAGGAGACAAAGGTGGAAACTCATCGGGTCCGAAGCTGGGGGAGGAATGACAGGTGGCAGCTCATCCCTTTCATCGGGTTTCCGTCCGCTACGGCGAGACGCCAGAACCAGTCACACCCTATCAGAAGGCCGCGCAAGTATGGGACGAACGGCTTGGTTCAGCACGGGTCCAGGCGAGTAATTGGCGGCTTGCGGCCTTGGCAGCCATCGGTCTGTCCGGCGTACTTGGACTAGGGATCCTCACCCAGATCGCCCGCTCCGGCGTCGTACCATACGTTGTGGAAGTCGACCGGCTTGGTGAGGTTCGCGCTGTGGGACCCGCCTTTGAGGCCTATCAGCCATCAGATGCGCAAATCGCGCATTTCCTGGCGCGGTTTATCGAGGACGTTCGTTCTCTGTCGATCGATCCCGTCATGGTGCGAACGAGTTGGCTGCGCGCCTACGACTTCGTTACCGACCGCGGCGCGCAGGCCCTCAACGATTATGCACGCGAAAACGATCCGTTCACAAAGATCGGATCGAGGACGGTGACAGTCGAGGTCACCTCTGTGGTGCGCGCGTCCGGCGACAGCTTCGAAATTCGCTGGAAAGAAAACACCTACGAGAATGGTTCGATCGCCAAGACTGAGCGCTACACCGGGCTCGCCACCACCGTACTCAAGCCGCCCACAGATGCCGAGACGCTACGGAAGAATCCTCTCGGCCTTTACGTCCATTCCATCAACTGGTCACGCGACCTCATCGGAGATACCAAATGAACTGTGCTGCTCGCACCAAGCTCACATCGACCAGTGTGCTCGCCCTGGGTGTCCTGCTTTCTGGATGTGCGACCAAGCTCAACCTTGAAGCGCCGCTTGATGAGATGACATTTGAGCAAGCTACACCGGAGACCGATCCGCCCAAACCAGTTGAAATCGTCGAAACACCCAAGCTCTTGCCACTGCCCGGTCAGCTGAAGCCTTTCCCTACAAAGGGCGCCAAGGAAGAGAAGATCCCGCCCGAACAAGCGATCGCGAAGGCTAACAAGGCGGCGCGGATGGAGCCGATGCGCGCCGGATACATCAATGCAATCCAGGTCTATCCCTGGTCAGAGGGTGCGCTCTATCGGCTTTATGCAAGCCCGGAGAGGGTCTCGACGATCGCGCTTCAGCCGAGCGAGGAGCTGATCGACATTTCCACGGGCGACACCGTTCGTTGGGTCGTCGGTGATACGTCAAGCGGGCAGGGAAACACCCGGCGCGTTCACATCTTGATCAAGCCCACGCTTCCAGACATTCAGACCAATCTTGTGGTTCTGACGGACCGCCGTACGTACCACCTTGAGCTCGTCTCCACTAAGCAGACTTACATGGCCTCGATTTCGTGGACGTATCCGGCCGACACGCTCGTTGCGCTCCACAAACAGAATGCCATGGCCCAGGAGAATGAGGAACGGACTGCCGACCGCGGCGTGCGGCTCGACAATTTGAATTTTCGCTACCGCATCGAGGGCGACGATCCGCCATGGCGGCCGGTGCGTGCCTTCGACGACGGCCGCAAGGTCTATATCCAGATGCCTTCCGGGTTGTCGCAAGGCGAAGCGCCGCCTCTGTTTGTCGCGGGCGCGGATGGGCGCCCAAACCTAGTGAATTATCGCGTGCGAGGCTCGTACTACATCGTGGATCGGATGTTTGGCGCCGCCGAACTTCGTCTTGGCGAGAATCCGCAACGTGTTGTTCGCATCATCCGCGTCGACGCCAAACCGGTGTCACAGGCTTTCCATTTCGGGAATCCGTCGTGACCAACCAGGATCCCCCAGAGCCGCTGGAATTGCGGGCGCGCCCTCAACCGATCCGGCGTCTCAACAAGCGAGCACTCATGATCGGCTGCGCAATCGCCGCGCTGTTGATTGCTGGTGCGACCATTATTGCGCTTCGTCCGGCGCAAGTACTCGAAGGAACGGACCACACGGAGCTCTACAATACCGACCGGAAGCAGACTGCCGATGGCTTGGATAAGTTGCCGAAGACCTATGCTGATCTGCCGGCTCCGCCGCGACTTGGGCCACCGTCACCCGGCGATATCGGCCGAGCTTTTGCTGAAGCCGAAAAGAAATCAGGTGTGTCCCCCGCGGCCGGCTTTACTACCGATCCCGAAGAGGATGCTGAAAGAGCCGAGCGTATCCGACAGATGCGTATCGCCCAACAGGCTAAGGAGTCGGGCTTATTCATTCGGCTGTCGGAGAAGCACGAGGCAATTAAGCAAGGGAGCGCAACGGATCTGCCGGCCGATCAAGCGTCCGCCTTCCGCCCACCGGCGACCGATCCTGGGTCGGCCGCAGCTGAGCTCGCAAAGGCTGCGCAAGGGTTAACCAATCGGTCCAGCGAGATCATTCCTTCCTCCCAAGCGCGGAAGATTGCTTTTGCGAGCGGGAAAGCCGATGTCGAGACGACCAATCCTCATGCGCTCGTGCCGGCGCCGTCAACCTATGCCGTAATGGCGGGATCAATCATTCCAGCGAGCCTTATCACCGGATTGAATTCGGATCTTCCTGGCGCAACGATCGCTCAGGTCACCGAAAATGTGTTTGATACGGTAACGGGCGAGCATCTGCTGGTGCCCCAGGGGACACGCCTCTACGGGAAATACGACAGCGTCGTCGCGTTTGGCCAGAAACGAGCGCTGGTGGTTTGGTCTCGGCTCATCTTGCCGAACGGCAATTCAATCGTGATCGAGAACCTGCCGGCCGCAGATATCGCAGGTTATGTGGGGCTCGAGGACGAGGTTGATTTCCACACTTGGCAACTGCTCAAAGGCGTGGCCCTGGCGAGCTTGATTGGGGTAGGAACGCAGCTGTCAATCGGCAATAATGAGAACGACCTCGTAAGCGCGCTGCGTCAGAGCGTCCAGCAATCAACTAATCAGGCCGGGCAACGCATCGTGGAGCGAGAGCTCGACGTGCAGCCGACGATCACGGTGCGCCCAGGATGGCCACTGCGGGTGATTGTTTCGAAGGATTTGGTGCTGAAGCCTTATCTGGAGGTTCAGAAAGTGATGAAGGGCAGGTGACAGCGTGAGGCTTGGCAAGCTGCTTGATTGGGCAACAGCCGACGACCGATGAGCGTCAGGCCGTCGCCGGCTTACGAGCCTCGATGGCGCGTCGGACCGCACAGACCGATCTTTCAAGCCGCGCAAGCAGCGCCCCCAAATCGTGCTCTGTGGCTTCATCCATCCATAGATTATCGCTGATCAGATACGTCTCAACGAGTTGGTCGATCGGGATGGTCTTCTTAGCTGAGGCATTCACTGAGGCTTTGGCATAGGCAGCGGACGCTATCGATCCGTCCGATGACACGACAACTTCTACAGAAAGGTCGGCTAGAACAGCACGTTCGATCACTTCCGACGGGATTTCAACAGAGGCGACCACGTGGCCCTTCGACGCGTCATGATAGCCAACGTTCAAGGTAGCTCCGCTGAAGGTCGCGAACGGACTAAGCTGCAGTTCGATCGGATTTAGTACCATGAGCGTCCCAATTTACACCGGGACTGCAAAGTACTCGTTTTATGACTCATAGTCTATGGGCGGATAGCGAGCTTTCCTTTGCTTTCCTCGCATGCGCCTTCAGGACCGAGTCGGCCTTAACATTCAAGAATTGCGCCGGGCAAAGAAACTCAGCCAAGAGGAACTCGCCGATCGCTCCAAGATTCATCAGACCTATCTCAGCGGGCTGGAAACGGGGAAAAGAAATCCCTCGCTTTTGGTACTTGAGCGATTGGCTGCAGCGCTTGGCGTCGATCCCGAGGAGTTCTTTCGCCGGAGGCGTCGGCGCGGTAGTGAAACCGGACTGACATAGGAGCCGCTCAGTTCCTGAACGCTCGCTGCGGATTTCCATACGGAGGTTCGAATCCGCTCACCCACCCCACCTAAGCATGAGCCGTTTGGCTTAGCTTTCCGGAACACGCAAGAAAAGGCCAAGACTGCGCTTTTGCATCCTAGCTCCGCTCTCCGACCCAAATTTTGCGCATTTGATCCAGAAGTTGCCGAAAGTCTTTTGTCATTCCCGCGGATATTCTTGTTTGCGGAGATCTTCAGGTGACTTCGTTCGATACAACCGTCGCCCGAGCCGTTCCGGCGAATGTAGGTGAAGCGGGTTGGGACGCGGTGAGGTGATGTAATCGATATTGTGTCACTCGAGAAAGTCGGTCGGTCAGGTGATCGCGGTAGTCAGCAAGTAATGGACCCATGCCGGGCCTGCCTTCTAAGGAAACGGTATCGAGCGCTAGTATCGCCTGGCTGAGAGTGAGACCGCCCGCAGCTTCTTCTAGAAGACGATCGACCAAGAAACGTTCGATTTCTATCCGTAATTCGGGTGGCAAGCTTGATCGCGATCCAAAATAGATCAACCGTGAGCCGAACGCGCGGAGGCGCGGGTCGTCGAAGCTCTGAACGATCGAAAGCGCTTCGGGCCAGCTCGCATCGTGGAAGGCGGCCATCCGCGCCTCGTCGCTCGGCCCGGGGAAAGATGAATAGAGCTGTTCCTCGACGAGGAGCGATTGTGGTCGTTCGATCCGTCCGGCGGCGTATGCCGCGACGAGCCGCTGTCGGAACAATTGGTCTTCCTTGACTCTTCGGGCCGCGGCTTCGATCGTCTCATGCGTCAGGCCTCCGAGCATCAAGTCTGGGGCGTCGTAGAGCGGGGTGAGCGTTGGCGCGGCGTTTACCCGTATTCGTCGAATTGGGCTTGGTTTGATGCAGAGTGCGGCGGGCAAATCCGCTTCCGACATCGTGGCCAGACGGTCGAGGTCAGAATCCAGCCGGAGACACAGACGGCCGTTTGGCGGATCTGGGCCGATGCAAGTCACGGGCGCGTGGTAGGCCTCGTTTGAATAGAATTCGGTGAGAAAGAAACTATCTTCGGACTCCACGAAATCCACGACAGTCGCCTTCTTCCCGAAGCGCACGAAACGTTGCCAGACTTCGGAAGACCGGTCGTAGACCATCCGGCACAGTTCGACCATCGCCTCCACATCCCCCATTGCGTCGTGGGCGTCGCCGTGCGCGATACCGTTCGCCGCCGCAAGACCTTCCAACCGATAGGTCGGGCGACCTTGCGCGTTGCGCGGGACCGCGAGACATGTCGGAGAAAGCGTCGTCGCCGCCATCATCAGACTGAGCGCGTCTGCGCGGCAGTTGCCGTGCTTGCTGGTGAGATAGGCGTCGTGGAGCGTCTGGAAGAGCGCGTGGCGCAGCATCTCCTCGTCGAAGCGGATCGAGTTGTACCCGACGAAGATGGACGGCGACCAAGAGAGAAGCGTGCGGCGGATGGAACGGACCATCTCGTAGTGGGCCGGCAGCGTGTCGTCCAACAAGCGTGCAATCGGTAGTCCGTTGGTGAACAGCGCCGATGGGTGCGGCACGACATGCGGAAGCAGGCGCGAGCGGACCTGGAAGCGGTCGATCTCCTTCAGATTCCAATCGGTCCGGATCGCGGCGAAGTGCACGATCTGGTCGAAGCCCGGCTTCAGGCCAGTCGTCTCGGTGTCGTAGAAGACGAAACTCACTCGGGACCTTCTCCGATTACAGCCGGTTGGTCAGACGAAAACGCATCGCCGCCGGACTGACGCGAAACTTGCGCGCGAGAGCTTCGATGCCGGTCTCGTCGTCGAGGTCGAGCCCGCCGGCGCCCAATGCGGCCTTCAAGAGTCCGCCCGGAATGAGCAGTTCCGACGCGAACGCGTTGGCTTCGATTTCGAGAGGATCGACGCCTTGCGACGACACGTCGTCTCGAAGCAGAACCCGGAACTCGCGATCGACATGCACGGCTTTGCGGATCTCCTTCGCGTGCAGCTCGTGATGCGCCAATTCGTGTGCCGCCGAAAATCGCTGGCGATTCGGGTGGTGCAGGGCGTTGACGCCGATGATTCCGACGCCGTCCTTTATGTAGGCCATGCCGGACAGATCATCTTCGAGCGGCGCGTACTGAAGCACGATTTTCTTCAACTTGATGATGCGCTCGATCGGGACCGGCGGATTCTTGATCGCGAAATCGCGGATGATGGCCTGCGCCGCAGCCCGCGCCTTGTCCGTATCGGCTCTCACGACCCGGCCTTCTTCCCGGCGCGCTGGGCGAGCGCGTTCTCGATGAGATTTTTGATCTGCGATTTGCCGATCGGCGTGACATTCTTGTCGGACAGAATGAACATGTCGAAGTCCCCCTGATTTGATGTGGTTACCGGCGCCGGAAGCAGGTCGGCGATGTTCGCGCATTCCAGCGCCGACGCGAGTGCGTACACATGATGCAACAATACGCTTTGTCTGCCGCCTTCGATGTTGGCTATCGACGCACGGGATATTCCCACGCGACGTGCCAGTTCGGATTGCGTCCATCCCAGGGTCCTACGCCGTGTGGCCACCGCCTTGCCAAACGCATTATAGATCGGCTCGTTCGCCATGGGCGGATGCTTGCTTCACTTGCGTCGTAATGTCAATTACAAGCACAATATGTGCTTAATACAAACACCATTTGGATATTTTTGTGCTTATTGACAGCAAACCGGTGATCTGGAATCAATCCATCAGTCGCAGGCGATTCCGGTCCCATTCGTTTCGGCGATGCGATTTGGACGAGCGAGGCCCGCAGCCCGAGGAAGGATACGGAAGTGCAGAAATTGACGGCGGTGAACGACGATTTCGAGTATCCGAAAGGCATCCAGCGCATTCGCCGGCTTCCCGATCCGGAGCTCGGCGACCTCTGGGATTCGATCGTGATCGAGGGTAATCTGAAGAAGCGGCTGCTCTCGCAAGCGGTGTTGAACTTCACGTTGCGCGGCAAGATCGACCGCACCGTCATTCCGCTTCACGGCGTGATCCTGCTCACCGGCCTGCCGGGCACCGGCAAGACCTCTCTTGCGAAGGGTTTGGCGCATCGGACCGCCGAATCGTTCAAGGGCGGAGGCTTCCGTCTGCTGGAGGTCGAACCTCACTCGCTGACGAGCTCGGCCATGGGGAAGACCCAGCGCGCGGTGTCGGAACTCTTTTCGCAGGCGATCGCCGAAGCCGCCGGCAGCGGGCCGACGGTCGTCCTGCTCGACGAGGTCGAGACGCTCGCGGCCGATCGTTCGAAGATGAGCCTCGAGGCCAATCCTGTCGACGTCCACCGCGCCACCGACGCGGTGCTGGTTCAATTGGACGTGCTGGCCGAGCGGCACCCGAACCTGCTGTTCGTCGCGACCAGCAATTTTCCCGAAGCGGTCGACGCCGCCTTCACCTCCCGCTGCGATCTGGTGCTGCAGGTGCCGCTGCCGGACAAGGCGGCGTGCGCGCTCATCCTCAAGGACTGCCTGAGCGGTCTCGGCCGTACCTATCCCCCGATCGGCCGGTTGCCGGTGGTCGCCGGCTTCGACCGGTGCGTCGCCGAGTTCGTGGGGTTGGACGGTCGTGCCATCCGCAAGACGATCGCGAATGCGTTGGCTGCCAGTCCCGAGACCGCGATGCATCCGGAGAAGGTGACGCTGGAGGACGTGGTCGCGGCCGCGCGCGCCGCGAAGGCCAATCGCCTGACGGGAGGCAAGAAATCGTGAGCACCGTTGCTAGTCGGACTTTCGTGAGCACGCCCGGGCGCGATGCGGCGCGGACGTGGACCGCCATCATGGATCTGCTGACCCGCGGTCAAGCCGGCACCGCGCGCGACGAACTGCTGTCGGTGTCAGGCATCGCAGCGAGCGTGATCGCCGATCAGGCGCCGAAGAAGGCCGCGATCGTCGTAACCTGCGATGGCCCGCGGACGCGCATCTACTGCCTCTACGACGACGACGCGGTCGAAGGTACTGAGGCCAACGAGGAGCCCCTCGGCTTCGACCCTCTGCGCGGCGATTGGCACGTCTCGTTGCCGTGTACGGCCGACGATCTGGCCTGGGTTCAGCGAGCTCTCAAGAAGCACGGTGACCGGGTGACTGCGCGCGATCTGGACTCCACGCGCGGTTCCGACGAGGCCTATGCCGAAAAGGCTCAGGCGCTCGTTCTCGACGCAGGGGGGTTCTTGAGAACATGAGCATCGTCTCCGTCAACACCTACATCCACTCGGTCGTCTACGTGGCCGACAACATTCTCAAAAGCCTGAAGGACATCATCCTCCTCAGCGGTCTCGATCCGTCGGCCTTCGCCGGCGACTGGGATCTCCACATGCGGGGCATCCAGACCTGGCTCAACACCGGCCACCTCGAAACTGTGAACCTGGAGATCTACGACCCGGCGACCGACGGTCTGATCTTCAGGTGGGACATCGAGATCTCCTACGGCTGGTCCGGCGGCGACGGCAACTTCTGGACGGACACCGACCAGCTTCGGTACGCGATCAGGAAAGCGGGCCTGGCGCCTAGCGAAGCGCGGTACCGGCTGCTCCTCACGAACAAGGAAGGCCGCCCCGACGTCCTGGGGTGGGGCAAGGCGACGGAGCGTTCGACTGACGGCATGGTGCGCCAGAGCCTCGGTACCACCGTCGAACACTGCGGCCTGGGCGCCAGCACGTCGTACCTGAGGAGGGCATGATGCTGACGATCGAAGAGGCGTTTCGCAAGTTCAAGAGCGGGCTCGAGCTCAACGACCGAGAGCAGGCCAATGCCTCGGCGCGGCAACGGGAAGTACGGGATTATCTCGACGGAAAATTCGCGATCGACCGTAGTTTCCTGACCGGGTCCTACGCACGCTGGACGAAGACCAAGCCGTTGAAGGACGTCGACATCTTCTTCGTTCTGAAGGCCTCGGAAGGACACTACAGATCGAAGGCGCCGTCGGTGGTGTTGACCAACTTTCATGACGCGCTGGTCGACAAGTACGGGGACAAGGCCAAGAAGCAGAACCGTTCGATCAATGTCGATTTCGGCGTCAAGGCCGACGCTGAGGACAACACCGACTATCGGGTGATCAGCGTCGACGTGGTGCCCGCGTTCGACAAGGGCGACGACTTCGAGATTCCGGATTCCGATCTGGAGCGATGGATCGCGACGAACCCGCAGATCCACGCGGATAAGGCCGTCGCGGCCCACCAGGCCTATTCCAGCGAATGGAAGGGTTTGGTGCGCATGGTCAAGTATTGGAACAACAACCCCAAGCACGGCGAGAAGCCGGTGAAGCCGTCCTTTCTGATCGAGGTGATGGCGTTGCAATGCCTGCACGGCGGCTGGGGCGGAGACTTTGCCCGCGAGATGCAGGCCTTCTTCGCCACGCTCGCTGACCGCATCTTCGACGTCTGGCCGGATCCCGCCGGGCTCGGCCCGCCGATCAGCGACGGGATGGACGTCGCGCGCAAGACAAGGGCCCGCGAACTCCTGCGGGCCGCGGGCCGCGAGGCGACGTTCGCCATCGACCATGTGCGCCGCGGCCGCAACGGCGAGGCGCTGCAGGCCTGGCGCGAACTGTTCGGTCCCAAGTTTCCGTTGTCCTGATCACCCCGGAGACTGCTTAATGTCCGAATGGTCGCTGACTACGCTGCTGTCGTCGCTGCACGAGGACATCCAGCAGCGCCTCGCTACGGTCCGGCGGTCGTTCGGTCATCCGGGGACGAAGGGCGACGCGAGCGAGAGCGTCTGGATCGGCCTTCTGGAGAAATATCTACCCAAGCGCTATCAGGCGGCGAAGGCTCACGTGGTCGATAGTCTGGGCGCCTTCAGCGACCAGATCGACGTCGTGGTCTTCGATCGCCAGTACTCGCCGTTCATCTTCTCGTACGAGAACGAGACGATCATCCCGGCCGAGAGCGTCTACGCGGTCTTCGAAGCGAAGCAGACCGCCAACGCGTCGATGGTGGCGTATGCGCAGAAGAAGGTCGAAAGCGTCAGGCGGCTGCACAGGACCAGTGTGCCGATCCCGTACGCGAAAGGGGTGTATCCCCCCAAGCCGCTCATCCCCATCCTGGGCGGTTTGCTCACTTTCGAAAGCGAATGGAACCCCGCGCTGGGATCGTCGCTCGAAAAGGCTCTCGCCGCCGACTTGGGCGAAGGTCGGCTCGACCTTGGGTGCATCGCATCGCACGGTCACTTCTATTTCGACCACGCGACAGCAACATACGTGACGGCGAACGAGATGCGTGCCGCTACCGCGTTCCTGTTCAAGCTGATCTCGTCGCTCCAGTTCAGCGGAACGGTTCCGATGATTGACATCGAGGCCTACGCGAAATGGTTGGTGAAATAAACGAGGCCAAGGTTAGACAACCATCGTCGGTGATGGGATAGAGTCATCACGCGCCGCAGAACATCTAGTTTCCAAGAATCACTGAATTATGCGTCTGCTTTGCATGTCCGCCTTCTGAGCGTGCTTTCTATCGGAAGGTAAGAAATCAACGCGCTTATCGAGCTCAGCTAAGAACTGTTCGAAAGTTAGGTTGATTTGCTCAATTTCGAAGCGCTTCGAATACATTTTCCTGACGCTTACGTCGTTCCTCGGAAATATCGCGTACCAAGGAATTCCATGATCTTTCCTTAGTCGGTAGAGTTCAGCGCCAATGTCCATATCGCCGAACGAGTAGCCGACTACGAGTACACATGTACCGCCGAAATCGGTCATGGATCGGCGAAGCATTTCTCTGTAATCAGATATCATCTCGAGATAATCAAACTGAGTAATTACTAGGCCACCTTTGCCGACTGGTTGATTAGCGTGAGAAAGACTGCCGTGCGGTTTGTACAAAATGCTCTGGCCGGTTACTGGGGTTCGATCGCGACAAATCACATCAAGCTGGTTCACGTGGTATTTGTAACCGAGCTCTACAAGCTCGTCATAGTTGGTCGTAAAGATAGATCTCGGATTCAGATGCGGCAGCGCAACATGTTGCCAGAGGGGCAGATCGCACCGGAAAAGATTGATTAATCGCGTCTCAACAGCCCGCATCTGGGGGATGGTCGGCCGTTACGCGCCGGCTGGAGCGCATCTGGAACGAGTTGCGATTGCGCGCTCGCGCAAAATCAGAAGTTGGAACGCACTCTCTCTCCCTACTTGTCGATGACGATCATTATACTTGCGTGACGCGGGCACGTGATGATGCAAGACATAGTATTGTTCTCGGTTGCGACTTGTTCGGCTTCTCACGGCGCGTTAGAGATTGTCTTCGCGCCCTCGGCATAGCGATGAGAATCGCCAAGCGCGGCTTTTCTCAAATCGACGTGGATTAGCCGATGATCGCGTATCGCTCAGAATCGTAGGGCGTATTATGCAGAATACTGGTCCATGACTCGCTTGAGCGGGTACTCTTCTCGTGGTTAGGCCACTGCACCGATTGAGAGCGCTTGTATGAATTCTTCCATCGTTGGCTGCGGCGCGTGCTGCAGCTTAAGGAGATCTTCAACCTTGAGATTGGTATAGCGCTGGAGTTGTCGCCAATCTTTGTGGCCGGTGACCAGTGCGACCTTTTCGATGGGTAGTCCCGCCTCGAACAGACGGCTCGTTCCTTCGTGGCGCAGATCGTGGAAGTGCAGGTCCTCGATCTTGAGTTCGGCGCATGCTCGGGTGAACGCCGCACTTACGGATTTGTGGTTGTGAGGAAAGACCCGTCCATAACCACGAGTCACAATCCGCTGCTGAAGCACGACCTCCCAGGCGTCATAGCCCGTTAGGTTGAGCAAAGGCACTTTCTGGTCATTTCCCTCCTTATTCCTCGGGTCCTTTCTATCTTGAATGACCAGCAGACGTTTCTTCATGTCAACAAGCGGCCACTCGGGTTTGCAGATTTCTTCTTGGCGCAACGTCGTTGCCACCGCATATCTGACAATGCGTCCCATCGGTATGAATTGCCGGGGATTCGTCTCAAAGTATTCGATGAGCTCGTCGAGTTCGTCCTGTGTGGGCCGTCGGTCGCGCTCTTTACCCTTTCCAACCAAATTGAGATGTTTCAATGCGACGCGCGCGAGGCGCGCTTCCTCGGCCGAAACCTCGATGCCGTGCACAGCGGCGGCGTGCGTTATGATGGTACGGATAAAAGACATGTCGATCGCCAGCGTTGCTGGACCAGCGCCTTGTTTGGCGCGTTTTCTTCCAAACTCGATCAGCCGCTCTCGATTGAGCGCTGTCAGCTTGACGCTCCCGAGCTCAGTCTTGAGCGACGCCATCACGGCAGCTTTGGACCGGCGAGGGGGCCTGCCAACTTCGCGCATGTCTTCATCGTGCAGGTCAATGATGTCACCAAATGTGCGAATGTTCCAAACCACGCGTGGCTTCGGCGATCCGTTGCGGTCGATATTGCGCTCCATTTCGAGCGCCCATTCTTCGCCGTCCTTGCGTCGTCGAAACGTCTCGGCCACATAACGGGTCTTGCGGCGGACCTGGACGCGCCAATTTCCGGATGCCAACTGAATGAAGGTCGCCACGCGTGTGCACTCCGGCTTTCGTGTGCACTATGTGTGCACTGAGAGGTCAAAACGGGTACAAACGTGTGCAATTTGGTCTAGTTTGGAGTGCACACGTTCTTCTTTCACCCTATTGAGAGTGTAAGGTAAATCATTGGAATCGCAAGACTATCGCTTTTCTGTGGCGCCCATGATGGACTGGACCGACCGGCACTGCCGGATGTTCCACCGCCTGATGACGCGGCATGGCCGGCTCTATACGGAGATGCTGACGACCGGCGCTATTCTTCATGGCGACCGTCGCCGCTTGCTCGCGTTCGACGCGTGCGAACAGCCCGTCGCGCTGCAGCTCGGCGGCTCCGATCCGCAACATCTCGCGGCGTCGGCGAGGATCGGCGAGGATTTTGGCTATGCCGAAATCAATCTCAATGTCGGTTGTCCGTCGGACCGCGTGAAAGAGGGGCGTTTCGGCGCCTGCCTGATGGCCGAGCCCGCGCTGGTCGCCTCATGCGTCGCGGCGATGAAAGCAGCGGTCGCAATACCCGTCACGGTCAAATGCCGGATCGGCATCGACGACCAGGACCCTGAAGCAGCGCTCGATATGCTCGCGCGCGCCGTGGTGGCGGCGGGTGCCGACGCATTGATCGTTCATGCGCGCAAGGCGTGGCTGAACGGACTGTCGCCAAAGGAAAATCGCGACATCCCGCCGCTGGATTACGACCGCGTCTACCGATTGAAGGCATCGATGCGAGAGGTGCCCGTCATCATCAATGGCGGCATCGGCAGTCTCGCGGAGGCCAAAGAGCATCTTCTCCATGTCGATGGCGTGATGCTGGGGCGCGCGGCCTATCAGGAGCCGTGGCGGCTACTGAACGTCGATCCCGAATTGTTTGGCGAGGCGGCGCCGTGCGCCACGATGAAGGACGTCTTCGAGGCGATGATGCCCTACATCGCACGCGAGCTTGCCACAGGCACACGCCTGCATGCGATCACGCGGCATTTCGTCGGTGCATTCCACGGCGTGCCTGGGGCACGCGCGTTTCGTCGTCATCTCGCCGAACACGGGGTGAAGGTCGGCGCTGGCATTGACGTGTTGCGCGATGCGATTGCGCTGGTGGACGAAGCGAAGCAGCCGGCGATCGCGGCTTAGTACCGCCGATCCGAAATCCCTGCACCACAAGCGGCGAATTCGATCAGGGACTTCAGATCGATAAAGCGGTACTAGAATCAATAAGTTTGTGAGTAGCCCATGACTTTCCGAAGTTCGTGAAGGTGGGTGCTGCGAATGGAGCACGGACTTCGGAAAGTGGGCACTAGACGACGCTTCTCGGGAGAGGCCACGCATGGACATACGTGATGCTGGGGAGGGAGACGCCGGCGGAATCCTGCGCATCTACAATGACGCAGTCGCCCATACGACGGCGATCTGGAACGAGCAGCTTTCGGACATCGATTCACGGCGCGCCTGGCTGGCTGAAAGGCAATCGTCCGGTTACCCGGTTCTCGTTGCCGCCGAAGGTTCCGACATCCTCGGTTACGCTTCGTTCGGTGCCTTCAGGCCTTGGGATGGCTACCGCAATACGGTCGAGCATTCAGTCTATGTCGACGGCGCCGCACGAAGGCGGGGCATTGGCCATGCCTTGATGAAAGAATTGATCACGCGTGCCCGCGTCATGAGGAAGCACGTCATGATTGCGGGCATCGAGGCAACGAACGAGCCGTCGCTGGTACTGCATTCGAAGCTCGGTTTCGCGAAGGTCGGTCATCTACACTCAGTCGGCCGCAAATTCGATCGATGGCTCGACCTGGTGTTCTTGCAATTGACCCTCGTCGAGTAACCTTAAGGGTAGCCGCGCAGCATCAAACTGTCGGCGCGCACTTCCCAACTCTCCAGCCGGTCCAGAAAGCTCATGCCGAGCAGGTTGGTCTTCATCTGCCCGTGCGGCACCACCAGCGCCGGCACCGAACGTTCGACCAGCTTGCCGATGGCGAGGCGGTCGAGCGTCAGCCGCGCCGCTTTGGTGTGACCGCTGGCGGTCTCGAGGTCGACGTCGTATTCGAGCAGTTCGAGCGGAAGCCCGGCCGCCTTCGCGGTCTCGTAGGTGAGCACAACGGACGTGGCACCGGTATCGATCACCATCGGCGCGGTTACGCCGTTGATTTTTGCTTGCAGCGCGAACTCGCCGCCCTGGCCGCGCGCGATCTGCACGGCGCGGCTTGCGGACCCACGCAGCCGCAACAGGTCCGAGACGGTGTTTGAGACCGTGCTTTTGGCGCGCGCGATCTGGCTCGGATCGCCATAGGCGACGACGGCGCCGGCGGTCGCGATCAAGACGGCAAAGATCAAAAAGAGGCGGCTCATCGTGCGCCCCACAGATCGTTCAGCCCGCTTTCGAACGCCTGGCCGGAGCGATCGCTTGCAAGCCCGCATCTTGCATGCGCGCCGGCAGCTCCGCCATCAGCAACAGACGCTCTGCGCTCTCCATGCGATGCCAGCGCGCGATTTCGCCAAGCGTACGCCCGCAACCGAAGCAAAGGCTGGTTTTCGGATCGATCATGCAGACTGCGATACACGGCGTCTCTGTGCTCATCTTTTGATTTTGAAACGAATTCTTCTTCTTGCCAAGCGCGCCTCACAATCCGGTTCCCGCGCTCAGGATCGGTTTGTTGCGGCCGGCGCGCGCCACCTCCGGCGTCCTGCCATTTCCATTTTCCGGCTGCAGCGGCGGCGCATCTTCCGCCTCCGACATCGGTCCGAGCGCCGACATCACGCGCTCGGGCGGGAAGGTGACGATCACTTCGGTGCCGATCCGGATCTTCGATCGCAGTGTGAAGGTGCCGCCATGCATGTCGATCAGGCTTTTCGCGATCGGCAGCCCAAGGCCCGCGCCCTGTTCGGCTGATTTGATCGAGTTGGAGCCTTGCCCGAACGAGGCCAGCACGATCGGGATTTCGTCTTCCGGAATGCCGGAACCGGTGTCCTTGACGGAGAGATATTGGCCGCCGGACGCAGTCCAGCCGACCTTCAGCCAGATCTCGCCGCCTTGCGGCGTGAACTTGATCGAGTTCGACAACAGGTTCAGCACGATCTGCCGCACGGCGCGCTCATCGCCCCAGATGCGCGGCATGCCGTGCTCGAACACTTCATGAATGGTGATGCCGCGGTTGGTAGCGCGGAGTTTCAAGAGATGGTGGCAATCGCCGACGACATGCACGAGCGAGACCGCCTCTTCATTGAGCTCGTAGCGGCCGGCCTCGATGCGCGACAGGTCGAGAATTTCGTTGATGAGATTGAGCAGGTGAACGCCGGAATTGTGAATGTCAGAAGAGTATTCCCGATAGACGGGAACGGCATGCGCGCCGAAAATCTCGCTCTTCATCACTTCGGAAAAACCCAGGATCGCATTCAGCGGCGTTCGCAGTTCGTGACTCATCTGAGCGAGGAAGCGCGACTTGGCGACGTTGGCGGCCTCGGCGCGATGGCGCGCTTCGTCGGAAATTGCCTTGGCTTGCTCGAGTTCGCCGATCAGCGCATCCTTTTCAGCGCGCGCTTCCAGTGTGGCGAGCGTCGCCGAATGCAGGCGGTGCGCAAGCAGCGCAAAGTATGCTTCGGCGGCGAGCGCCAGCAGCGCCAGCACGTAGTTGTCGAAGGTGCCGCTGAGCGCGAAATTGACGGCGATGGCCGCGGTCACGGGCGCGGTGGCCGCAAGCGCTGCGATCGGCAGACTGGCGGCGAGCATGCTCGACACCGCGACGACCAGCAGCATCAAAAACATGATCAGCGTGTTGGAGACGGCGTCGAAGCCGGACGGGTGGATCAACAGCGCGGTCCAGCCCAAGCCATAGAGCAGGTCGAGGACGATGAAGCGGGTGCGCCACTTGCGAATCTCGGGCGGCGAAGGTTGTGCCGAGATGAACTGACCGCAGCTGCGGATGATCGCGGTGTGAATGCAGAGCAGGCCGCAGGTCCAGGCGGCGGCCGACACCGGCGGCATCCAGAATCCGAACAACAGGCCGCTCGCCACGACCAGCAGCATGATGACGTATGAAGCGGAGAGGCGGGTCTGGGCGTATTGCCGGAGCAGTTCGCTGTCGAAAGCGGGGCGGGTTCCACTCGACGACGTTAACCGATCGCGCGCCTCACGCACCCGCTGCGCCGCGGCGCGCCGGGTGGCGGCGGGCGCTACGGCAGGCGGTTCAGCCGGAAGCTGTACGACTTCTGGCTTTTCAGCGGAATTACTCATCAAACAACACAAATCCTGCCCGCCGCGACCCAACTAGCGGGCGAGCTTTTGCATTATCTATCTGTGCCGCCAAATCCTTAAGAGGTGCCTTAAGAAGCTAAGAATTCTCGTTAACGAGAGGTTAAATTAACCTCTCGCGGCGGTCGCGCATGGTTGTTGCGGGGAGCGTCGGCGGCGACGTAGTCCAGCTTTTTCGTCGGCGTCGGGTGGTTCGCGACGCCTGTCATCGGCGCGTTCGCGCGGCCCGTGGCCGGCTATGACGGCAATCATATTTGGATCTTCCGGAATATCGGGTTCGGCGCGGTGTGGCATGCCAAATGGGGTAGCGCTGAACAGGAGCGGCCAATGAAAAAGCTCGCGGTCCGGCTTTTGATGCTTTCGATGTTTACGACACCGTTGCTGCTGGTTCCCGTTATCACGCCGGCCGGCGCGGCGACGACCAGCACCGCGCACGTCAAGAAGAAGAAGGTAAGGGTGGTGCACCACCAGAACCCAGGCTTTGCCGCTCCGGCAGCCAAGTCTTACAGCAATGACCCGTACGGGGACGATCCCGACCGCAGGGCCGGCGGGGGTGGCGGCGGTTATTGAGGCCACGTGAGCAGATTCCATAGGCGCCGTCGTCGTTGCGAGGGCGCTCTCGCGTGTCCCGGACGCGGTGCGGCGTGTAACGCTGCTCCGCGACAAGCCGGGACCGATGGATAAACCCCGGATCAGCAACGCATCACGCCGCTTTGCGGCGCACTGCATTGCATCCGGGGAACGCGATCTTGTATGCGGGATACTACTTCTCCAGCCGCGCGAGCAGGCTCGACGTATCCCAGCGCTTGCCGCCCAACTTCTCCACTTCGGAGTAGAACTGATCGACCAGCGCCGTCACCGGCAGGTGCGCGCCGTTGCGGCGGGCTTCCGCGATGCAGATCGACAGATCCTTGCGCATCCATTCCACCGCAAAACCGAAATCGTACTTGTTCTCGGCCATGGTCTTGTAGCGGTTCTCCATCTGCCACGACTGCGCCGCGCCCTTGGAGATGGTTTCGATAACGGAGGCAATGTCGAGGCCCGACTTCTTCGCAAAATGGATGCCCTCTGAGAGGCCCTGCACGAGGCCTGCGATGCAGATCTGGTTGACCATCTTGGTGAGCTGTCCGGCGCCGGCAGGTCCGAGCCGTTTGCACATGCGGGCATAGGCGGCGATGATCGGTTCAGCGACGGCGTAGGCGTCTTCCGCGCCGCCGCACATCACCGTCAGCACGCCGTTTTCCGCGCCCGCCTGTCCGCCCGACACCGGCGCGTCGACGAATTTGAAGCCGCCTTTGCTGGCTGCCGCGTCGAGCTCGCGCGCGACTTCGGCAGATGCCGTAGTGTGATCGACGAAGGTCGCGCCTTTCTTCATGCCGGCGAACGCCCCGTCAGCACCGATGGTGATGGCGCGCAGGTCGTTGTCGTTGCCGACGCAGGCCATCACGAAATCCTGACCTTCGGCGGCGGCCTTTGGCGTGGCCGCGGTCTTGCCCTTGAATTTCTCGGCCCAGGCTTTGGCCTTGGCCGGCGTCCGGTTGTAGACGGTCACCTCGTGGCCGCCCTTGACGACGAGATGTCCTGCCATGGGGAAGCCCATGACGCCGAGACCGAGAAAAGCGACTTTAGCCATTTGTGCAATCCTGGGTTCTGCCGGCGCATTGATGAGCCGGGCATGATCGTGAGGGGGACGGTAGACTGGCTTTTCGTGCTGGAAAAACCGGCTCCGCCTTCACCCGCGGCCTGAGAGCATTG
>Ga0070741_10001493_pt1 | contig 70866 bp, 51 predicted proteins | sample Coa_R1_4_FD_66440 | JGI IMG/M metagenome (GOLD analysis project Ga0070741, IMG submission 66440) | Surface soil microbial communities from Centralia Pennsylvania, which are recovering from an underground coalmine fire - Coalmine... | ecosystem: Environmental > Terrestrial > Soil > Unclassified ... | reverse complement strand
TGTCTTGGCGTCGGCGGATAGGTGATACACACATTCCGGAGATTCCTTGGGACCGCGCTTCCAATAATCGCGTTTATAATAGGGATCGGTAAAATAGAGACCGCCCTGTGGTTGCACCCAGACATCATTGGGTCCATTGAGGAGCTTACCCTGGTAATTCTGCACTACGATGTCCTTGGTTCCCGGGCCGATCCGCCACAACTCGTTCTTTTCGTCTGCACAGGCCCAAAGATTACCGTGACGGTCGAAGGAAAGTCCGTTGGCGCGGCCGCACGGATGCATGAAGGTGGAAAGTTTGCCCTCGGTGCTCCATTCCAGGATCCGATCGTTGGGCTGATCGGTGAAAAACACATTGCCTTCGGAATCGCAGGCCGGTCCTTCGGTAAAACTGAAGTCACTCGCCAATTTCTGCAGTGTCGCTCCAGGGGCAATAACCGGGCTTTCGGCGCCATGTAACTGGAACACGGCCAGCAATGAGCAGCAGGGGAGGAGGATCGATCTCATAAGTTTCATTCAGAATACTGCCTCGGGCAGAAAAGCAGATTGGGGGGCGCGCGGCAAGTGCCAATGGTTGACTGGCTAACTGCCGTTGAAACATGAAAACGCTGGAACGAGAGGGAAACGTGAGGCGCCTTTGGCGCTGTAAAACGTTAGGGCTGCAGTTTCCCTGGGCTGGAGTCCTGACGCGAGTATTTCAACATTCCGCCCTATCATTAACACCGCGGCTTCTGCCGGCTTCAACCCTGCTGAAAGATATTCAAGCAGCGCAGGGCTGAGGCACGAGTTGCCCCTCGGAGTACATCAGGTACTTCAGCAATGCACCGATTCCGATCAGGCGGGTGACGGCGGCGCGTTGGGTGGGAGCGCGCAGCGCTTTGTAATGCACCAGCCGTTTTCCGACTTCGACAATGTACAGATAGCCGTGCTCAATCTTCCAGAGTTGTCCCGGCTCCAGCGAATGTCCGCGTTCGACTGCTTCTGTTTGCATATGAGGACAGACACTGGATCGGGCGATTTGTTGCGGAAAACTGCGTTACAAATATGTAATGCGATTGTAGAGGTGCGGATTTGACAAGGAGTGCCGGCGCACAGAGGCTAAGCGCGTGGCCTCAGACGGCAAACGGCCAGACCTCAGCAGGTTTGGCCATTTCATCACGCGTGTCCCGCAATTGCTCGCGCGGCATCTGTGGGTCTGGCCTTTATTGGCGGCGGTGGTGCTCGGCGCTGTCGGGTTCTGGGTGCGCACTCGGGTGGAAGGAGCAACGCGTGCGGAGTTGGCCTCCCGCCTGCAGACTTTGTTGAACGCGGATGTTGCCGCGCTGCGGTTATGGTTTTCCGAGCGCGAAGCCGATGCCAGGTCGGTGGCGTCGGATCTGACGATCCAGGAGAATATCCTGCAACTAGTGGAAATCGCCCGCACTGACGTGAGCGAGGAAGGCCTGCTCAACTCAGAGCCGGCCCGCAAGCTGGCCCTCTCACTTAAGCCCCTTTTGGATGCGCATCAGTACTTGGATTACCTGGTTTTGAGTCCCGAGCGGCGGATCCTGGCCGCGCCGTATCGACGGCTCGTCGGCCGGCTTGCACCCCGCAGTTATGAAATGTTCATGTGGCGCGCCTTGAAGGGAGAACTCGCCGTGTCGCGTCCCTTCGCCCGGGAAGCCACCTTGAGCCAGCGGGCCGAGGGGCCCTTGATGTTTGTCTCGGCGCCTGTGAAATCCAATTCCGGAAGTGTGATTGCCGTCCTGGCGTTGCGGATGAAACCCGAGGAGAATTTCACCCGCATTTTTTCCGTGGCCCGCATGGGCGAGACCGGGGAAGCCTATGCCTTCGACCACCGTGCGGTGATGCTCACGGCATCGCGCTTCGATGATGAGCTTAAGAAGCGGCACCTCATTCCGGACGCGCCGGAATCAACGGCGATTCTCAACATGCGGCTGGTGGAGCCGGCTGATCCCGCGGGCAAGGAAGGCCACGGTAGCGCGCATCACGATGCTCGCCTGACCCGCGCGGCGGCTTCAGCTTTAATGGGTGAGGAAGGCTACGACGTTGAAGGGTATCGCAACTATCGCGGCGAACAAGTGGTCGGCGCGTGGACGTGGCTGCCGGAGTTTGGGATGGGGGTCGCGACCGAGGTGAGCACGCGGGAAGCTTTCCGCACGTTGCACCTGGTGCGGCAGGCGTTCATCGTGCTGTTTTTGCTGCTGGCCTTGAGCGGGCTTGGGATTTTTGCCTTCACCTTGTGGGTCGAGAACCTGCAAACATCCTTGCGCAATGACGCCCTGGCAATGCGGCGGCTGGGTCAATATGTCCTGCTGCAGGAAATCGGGCGTGGTGCCAATGGGATGGTTTACCGGGCGCGCCATGCGTTGCTGCGCCGGCCGGTCGCGATCAAACTGCTCAGCCCGGATTTAACCAACGAAGCTACCGTCGCCCAGTTCGAGCATGAGGTGCAGATGACCAGCCAGCTGACACATCCGAACACCGTCGCAGTGTATGATTATGGTCGGACGCCGGAAGGACTATTCTACTATGCGATGGAGTTCCTGAGCGGGATAGACCTGGACCAGCTGGCCCGCAAATTCGGACCACAGCCCGAGGGCCGGGTGATTCACATTCTGCGCCAAGTCTGCGGGTCGCTGGCGGAGGCGCACCGCATCGGACTCATCCACCGCGACATCAAACCCGCCAATATTCTGCTGACCCGCCGCGGCGGGGTTTGTGACGTGGTTAAAGTTTTGGATTTCGGCCTGGTCAAAGCCCGTCACTTGCGCAGCCCGGACAAGCTGAGCGCCAGCGCGGTGGTTGGTACGCCGCACTTCATGGCACCGGAAGCCGTCCAACATCCAGGCTCAGTGGATGGCCGCGGCGATCTTTATTCGCTGGGCGCAGTCGGCTACTGGTTGCTTACCGCCCGCACGCTTTTTGATTCGTCGAACGTGGACGAGCTGCTCGATGGTCATGTGAACGCCACGCCCAAACCACCGTCGGTCCGCCTAAATCACCCACTCAGTCCGGACCTCGAGGACATCATTATGCGCTGCCTGGACAAGGCGCCCGAGCAACGTCCGCACAGCGCCGAAGACCTGGATCATGCCCTGGCTCGGTGCGCCCTGGCCGGCAGTTGGACGCCGGAACAAGCCGAAGCGTGGTGGGCCAGCCATGTGCCCGCGGTCGAAACGCCGCCGATCACGACGGTGGCTGAGAAGACGCTGGTGATCAGCCAGCGCAGCTGAACCCGTCACTGCACTTCTGGCCAATTGCCAATAGTGTAATGGTGTCCGGCGACCGTCACCTCGACCCACAAGTCGAATCCGCCGGGGTTGTGTTCCGCGGGATTGGTGGCGTAGCGCCAAGGTGAGAATTGGTAATCTCCCCAAAAATCTTCACTGGTGAAATCGGTGTAGCTGAGTCCCAGGCCATATAAATCTGCCTCACTGCTCATCATCGAGACGGCCAGTGCCCGATTCGCCAGAAAATTCGTGGGCACTTTCGGATATACCAGGCAGTTAGTAAATGAAGGTGAGTTGAAGTATTTTTGCGCCTCATCGACCGACAAGGCGTCCTTGGTAATTGGGATATAGTACTCGGCGCGCTTGGGTTCAAACCGAACGCCAAGCAGTTCGTAACAAAGCGGATTGATTTTGCCGCGGTCGGGTCCAGGCCTGGCAGACATTGGCGGGTAATGGCCAAATTGCCGCTTGTAAGTCTCGATGATGGCAATTACTTCCCCCCGTTGCTTGCGGATCCCGGCGAGTGCCCGTGGGATCGAGCGTTTGAGCAGATGCCGATGCCAAAGCGCAGCCGCTCCTGCATATACACCGTAGAGCCCGCCGCCAATGAGAAGCACGATTGCCACGGTCCCAGCCATTTGCGCGGCTGACAAAGGCTGTCTCAATTTCTTCCACATGGAATTGGAGCAAGTATTCTTGCAAGATTGGGTAAAAGCAAGCTGCACTGATTTGTCTCGGCAAGCTTTATGCTGTTCTCATCCCTAATGAAGCCAGCTGTCTTTATCGAACGGGACGGGATTCTCAACGCCGTAACAGCGGTGGGTCGCCAGCAGGTCAGTCCGCTGACTCTGGAGCAGTTTCACGTCAAAACCGAAGTGGTCCCGCTGCTGCACGAGATAAAGGCCGCCGGCCTGCTCATTATCGTGACGACCAATCAGCCGGGGATCTCGCGCGGGCATCTTGCGCGGCGTGACCTGGATCGGATGCATCAGAATTTGCGCGCTACCTTCGCGGTCGATGATTTGCTGCTTTGCCCTCACGAAGACGCGGACCGTTGCCACTGTCGCAAGCCGCGTCCCGGGTTGCTGCTCGAGGCGGCTCATAAGTGGGGAATCGATTTAAACCGTTCCTTCGTGATGAGCGATAAATGGCAAGACGCGGAGGCAGCGCGCCGGGCCGGGGCTACCTCGCTGTTGGTGGAATCCCCGTGGCTCGGAGACGGGCACCATGACTTTGTGCTGCCGGATCTGCCCACGCTCGTCGAGAAGCTGCTTCAATTGGCTTCTCCGCACAGTCTTGCCACGGCTTAAGGGATTCCCGGCGCGCGGACTTCCCAGTCCGCAGAGATCTGCGAACTGATCTCACGCAGGGCAGATTTCGCCGTCAGGTGGTGAAGGTCGTTGTTGCGGGCAGAAAGCCCGCGCGCCTGCGTGTTGGCCTAAACTCTTGGTCCGATTACGGCACGTGCTCGACTTCAATTCGTTTGAGGTCGTTAACGCCAAGTTCGAGCAGGGTGGCATTTCCGTACAGGTCGAGATTCGATTTAACTTCCGGCGCTTTGGCCAGCGCCCGTTGCCGGTCCAGTTCCTGCAAGGAGAGCACGTCCAGGGCGACCGGGTCTTTGCTCAAGCGCAGTTCATTCAGGGTGGCCGAGTAATGAAAGCGTCCTCGTTCCTCGCCTTCGTACTGGCAAATGAGCGCGTCTACGATGTTCAGGACGACACGGTCACTCAAAGAAGGCAAAGCGTAGATTTCCGGCACCGCGGTGGCGAGCCGGCTGGAATCAAGTTCGAAGCGAGCGAAGTTGTCGACACTGCCGGAAACAAGGCTGAAGAGGTTTCCTGAAACCCCGGCGAGGTTATGGTTTAGCAGGGGTGTGATGTTGATGATTTTGGTGATCTCTCGAGACACCAATTTGGAAATATAAGACCGGCGTCCGACGCCTTGCGCTTTCTGACCAAACTCAACATCACCCCAAACCAGGTTTCCGATGATGGGGCTGTCGTAGAAGTTGGTTAAGTCGTAACCGGCCTGCGCGCTGGCTTCCACGCGCACGCCGAGGCGTTCGCCCAAATCATAGTAATTTGCCTGCCGCAATTCGGTGGGTTGCTTATCCCAAATCACAATGTGTTTGGGTGGAACTCCCGCCTGCAACAGGCCTTCGATTACCCCGGCCACCACGGCGGTCCGCGTGCCGACGTTTGGCCCGGGCATCGAGTATACCTTGATCCCAATGACATCCTGGGTCGAGACCAGGCTCAGCCAGGCGGCGGCCACGCTGGGTTGATGGGTGAAATTGGTAATGGCGCGATCCACCATGGCCCGGACAACCTCCGGCCGGGCCTTAAATGCGTCAGTCGCGTTTGGATCGGATACGGTCACCACCCGCGCCGACGGGGCCGGTGTGAGCTGCAGCGGGACTTCGCCCGCCGAGCTGGACATGAGCTCAAAACAAACGGCAGCCCAGAACAATACTGCCAAAGTTCTTGAGATCAGAAAGGGCGAGTTACGGGGCATTATGGGGAGCGCGCGCGAACCGCCACGAGGACCGATTAATCTGAGACCGGCCAACCAGAGATCAAATAACAACGAGGGAACGCCCGGGCCAATCCTGACGAGCCCCAGCGCGCATTTGTTCTCAAGTAGTGCGTTTCTTGACACTTCAAGACGCCAATGATACCACGACACTCGATGCAGACCACCAAAAAGCATGCCGAGCTCCCGCAGTGACTTGCCTGAAGCGGGGTGGGGACGTCTCGTGCCCGGATCTTCTCCTCAACCCGGAGCGGCAGTACCCGGAGACGCAACGTCCCCGCCCCGGCCACGATGCGCGCGTGGCCCTCGGTTGCCCCTCGCACTGGTGCTTTTAGCGGCCGGGTTGACAGCCTGCACGCCGCCGGGATCGCGCGCGCTGTTGGACGGCAAGCGATACCTGGAACGAGGCGATTATGCCCAAGCAATTCCGGAACTCAGATCGGCAACGGTTCTCCTGCCGACCAATGCTTTGGCGTTCAATTACCTGGGCCTGGCGCTGCATCAGGCCGGCCAAGCGAGCGAAGCTGAGCGCGCTTATTTGCGGGCCCTGGCGCTGGATCATGACCTGACGGAAATCCATTACAATCTAGGATGTCTTTGGCTGGCGCAGAGCAACCGCCTGGACCAGGCCAAGTATGAGCTGACCGCTTATACGCTGCGGCGGCCGAATGTAGCGGAGGGCTGGCTCAGACTTGGGCAGGCACAGCTGCGCTTGCGTGAATTGCAGGGTGCCGAACACAGCCTCGACGAGGCAGTGCGGCTCGACCCTCGTAACCCGGAAGCGCTCACCGAGTTGGGGGTGGTCCGTTATCAACGGCGCCGAGTGAACGAGGCGGCGCCGTTATTTGCCAAGGCGCTGCTCGAGCGGCCCGATTACGCGCCGGCGTTGCTTAATTCCGCAATTATCGCGCAGGAACAAAATGATCCGAGGCTGGCCCTGCAACGATACCGAGAGTATGCCGCTTTGAAGCCGGCCCCGGAGAATTTGCCGGCCGTTGCGCCAGTGATCCAGCAGTTGCAGCAACAGCTCAACCCGCCCCCGCGCGAGCCCGCCACAAACCATCCCCCGCCGCAGTTCGCGACCTCCACCAACCCCCCCAAGCCGGCCGTTCCCGAACCGCCGCGCCAGGTGGCCGTGGCCAAAGCGCCGCCGACCAACTCAACCCACACCGGAGCGTCTGCCCGTGCCGAACCTGCTACAAACGTCGCGAAAGGCAGCCCGCCTGCGCCGGCCGCCCGCGCAGTGGTCACCAACGCTCAGCCGCCGGAAACCGAGGTGCAGGTGGTTCACTTGCCGGCTGAACCGGCCATCAAGCCCGCGCAGGATACAATCGGTTCAACCGCCCCGGCGCGCCCACTCGAGCCGGTGGCCCCGGAACAGAGTCCTTCAAATTCGAGCGCCGGGGCGGATGCCGGGAAACCACCGAAACGGGGCTTCTTTCAGCGGATTAACCCCATCAACCTCTTCGTGCATGACGGAAAATCTTCAAGCGGGTCGACGCTTCCGTCCTCGGCTGGCTCGAATCCGGCGGCCATCACCACGGCTCCCAATGCGGAGGCCCACAGCCCCGAGGTTCGGAATTTCCCACGTTATGTGTACCAGTCGCCGACCAGGCCGAGCGCGGGAGACAGAGCCGGGGCCCAGCAGGCCTTTGCACAGGGAGTCAAATTGCAGGAGGAGCGGCGCTACACAGACGCGGTGCAAGCGTACCGCCGCGCAGTGCAAGCCGACCCGGCGTTTTTTGATGCGCAATATAACCTCGGCCTGGCGGCCGCGGAAAGCGGCAGCACTGCTCTCGCGCTATCCGCATACGAAACAGCCTTGACGCTCGAGCCGGAATCGCTGGATGCTCGATATAATTTCGGGCTGGTCCTGAAGCAAGCGGGTTACATCCCGGATGCGGTGGCGCAATTTGAGAAAATCCTGGCGCAGTATCCCAACGACGCGCGCACTCATCTGGCCCTGGGCAACCTGTACGCACAGCAGTTGCGCGACAACGCTAAAGCCCGGCAACATTACCAGGCTGTGCTGGCCGTCGCCCCGCAGAGCCCGCAGGCCGGAGCGATTGCCTACTGGCTCTCGGACCATCCGCGCTGACACAAATCCCGAAACCCGAAGGTCGCGGGCCGTAAGAAGGCCGATTTAGCGTGCTAGTGCGCCTAAAACCCCGCCGTGACGCCGGAGACACTTTCCACCGATCCATACCAATCCGCGTCCGCACTCTCTAGGAGGTGACCCCCAACAGGCCGCGCGTGAACTGGAAATCAACCAATCCAGAGGCATTGGCCGACGGGTGATGCCTTGATTCAGCAACCGAGACCAGGAGTTGTTCCAGCGCTCGGGAATCGTGAGCAGCGTCGTCTGTCAGAAACAAATCGAGTTCCTCTGAAGCAAGGATTGCTCGCTGTGAAGACTCGGCAATTTGAATCACCGGCAGCAGCGGATGGCCTTGACGGCTGTGCTCCACAACAACTGCCAACACAAGATGCGCCCCACAGGCGCCGATCCCCGTCAAGTTCTCAACCCAATGATCGGTTTCGCTGTTGATGATGTGCAGTCCGGGTCCCCTCATGCTTTGGCCGTAGTCCAGGGTAGGGCGTGGGGCTGCAGCGCCAAGAACACGCGAAGAAAAGGACGGGTTGGCCAGCAAACCGTCGCCCTCTGGAACCAGGACGGATCCACCGCTCTCGATGACTGCTTCGCATACGTTTGCCAATGTGGCGCCGGTTGTTTCGCCCACCGGACCGGCGCTCATTATTCCCAGGGCCAGCGCACCCAGATCAGCCGCGATGCGTTCGGCCGGCTGAAGCGCTGCAACCGTGCCAGCAAACCAGGCTTCAATTTTATCGAGCACCCGGGCGATGCCGCCATCCAGTTGGACGCTGGCCCAGCCGAAACGCTCAGGGTCGAGACCCGCGGATCGCAACTGCTCGCGTACCGCGTCATTGGTGGTCTTTTCGCAGCCATGTTCGAGCAAGAGCGCAGCAGCGACATTCGGATGCGTGAGATAGCCGCGAAACGAGCGGCCGAGCAACCGGAACAGCGACTCTCCTGAAGAGCCGCAGCCCTCAGAATGGGCGAGCGCTTCAAACCGGGAAATGCCATGAGCGTGGCGGGCTTGGTTCTCATTCAAACGTTGCGCCGCCAACCGCGCAATCTGCGCCGAGCACAAACTGGTTGGCAGCACCAGGCCGAGCCTTTCCGTGGCAAACCCCTTTTCGGTTTTAAAGAGTCGCAGCGGCACTCGTTTTGGCGGCCCTGGTGAACTCGTGGCAAGTCGCAAAGGCACACCGTCCGGCGCGGCCCGCTGGCGCAGCTCGGCAAGGCGCGAAGCATCGGTCTGTGGCCAATTCCGCCAAAGCGACACCTGTGAATGGCCGGCGTGTTCGCCCTTGGTCTTTTCGCCCGAGGCAGTCTCGAGCATTAACGCAAAGGATTCCGACGCGAGCGCCTCCATGGGCTCGCCATCGAGGTAGCGCCCGGCGTTGATATCCATTTCACGAATCAGCAACTGATGCCGGCGAGTCGTCGTCGTGACTTTCAGGGTGGGCACGAAAGGGAAATTAGTAACTGAGCCGTTGCCGGTGACGAAGAGAATCAAGTTGCAACCCATGGCCACCTGGCCGGCAATGCCTTCCAGGTCGTTGCCCGGGCCGTTCATGAAAATAAACCCTGGCTTGCCGATATCTCGCGCGGGTTGCGCGTACTCAATAACCGCTTCAAGACGTGTTCGCGGATCCTTCTTATGCACGGCGCCCAGGGACTTGAGGGCGATATTATAAAGACCGCGCGCCTTGTTTCCGCCGCTGGGATTGCTTTCAGCCGTGACGCCGTGCCAGGAGAGATAACTTTTGAAGCGGTCAATGGCGCTGAGAAAGGCGCGGACCGTCGTGAGGTCCCGCACGCAGCGAAGCATGTACGCCTCGGCGCCCACGGCTTCGTCGGTCTCCGTCATTACCGCCGAGCCGCCCTGGCGGATGAGCTCATGCACCATTGCCCCAGCCAGCGGGTTGCCCGAGACGCCGGAAAACGCGTCCGAGCCCCCGCATTGCAGGGCGACACGCAACTCACTCAAAGGCTGGCTCGTGCGCTGCTGTGCGGCGACCTGTGGCAGCCATCCGCGCACGATGCACTCGCCTTCAGCCAGGCTCGCGCCGAGTCCACCGCGCAGCGTGAGAAATTCGTGCGGCACGTCAATGAGCGGGTAGGCATTTTCCTGCATGAACGCGCGCACCCTCGCGTTTGTGATCGGTTCGACGCCGTAATCAACCGCGAGCACCGCGCCGACATTGGGGTGTACGATGAACCCGGCCAGCGCGCGCAGTACTTCCGCGGCGTTATGGGGCTCGCTGTTGCCGCCGCCTTCCGTGTGCGCGACGGGAACGATGCCATCAATTGAGGGATGGACGCCGGCCAGCGGTCGGAGCCGCTCGGCCAATTGCCGGGCAAAACTGGCCGTCCGTGACGTCGTACCGAGAATGAGGACATAATTGCGCGTGCCGACGCCGCGCTTTCCGGGACGCCGAAAACCGAGAAAAGTGCCAGGTTGCTGTGCGCGCTCCACCGGCGGGCCCGGGCGAAACGAGTGTTCGTCGAGGGTAAAAGGGGCGAGCAGATCCGAGAAGTTCGGGTCCTTGGGGAGTTTAGCGCCGTCGAGCTGCCGCACCGAAAGCGCGTCGAGCATCGATTGATTGCACACGTACTCACCGGGAGCGAGATCGCCAAGCGCGATTCCGAAAGGAAACCCCCAGGAAAGCAACGGCTGGCCCGCTGCAATTGGGCGCACGGCAAAGCGATGACCTTCAAGCACGGTATGCACAAGCACGACTGTTCCGACCGGAAACTTGATCTCAGTGCCGGCCTCCAAACGGCCGGTGGCAATCGCCACGTTATCGCCCGGCGCAGGGAGTCGCGCGATTGCTTCAAAAAGATGGGCACTCATCGAGCCACTGGCTTCGCTTGTAATATGCAGGCGTAAAGCGAGGCGCCAATCAACACTACACCTGCTGAGACCGCAAAGGCCCAAAGAAAATGTCCGGTTTTCTGCACCACGAGCCCCGTGATGGCCGGCGCGGCCACTCCCGCCATATTGGCAAGGCAGTTCTGCAGTCCCGACCATCTTCCGACGCTCGCCGGCCCTGCGATCGTCTGGGTAAGTGCCCAGTGGCTGGAGGCAAAAATGCCGTAACAGAAACAGGAAATCATCAGCAGCGAGATCGCCGCCGTCGAGCTACGGACCAGGCCGACGCCCACTACCAGCGTGGCGAGCGCCAATCCAATGGTTGTGCAGGCACTGCGCACCCGGATTGGACTGGCGCCCGACGAAATCAAACGATCGGCCAGCCACCCGGCACTGCTCGTGGCTAAGGCCGTCACGCAGTAAGCCACGGCCGTGATCACGGCCATTTGGTCCATGGAAAACCCCCGTTCGCTAACCAGGTAGTATGGCAGCCAGGTGAGCAGAAAGTACCAGAAATAATTGCCACAAAAGTGGCCGGCGAAAGTGGCCCACGCCAGGCGGTGAGACAAAATCTCAGCAAAGCCGAGTCCTGCGCTGGAGGCGGGCCTGCTGGCAGCGTGGTCCTCGGGCATCCATTTGAACCAGGCCGGAACCCAGAGCAAGCTGCCCAGGCCTAAGACAATAAAAACCGGTCGCCAGCCATAGCGCGCCATGAGCATGCCGCCGGCCAGCATTCCCAACGCGGGTCCAACTTTTGTGCCAGCGTCGATTAACCCGTTGGCCAGTCCTCGTTGCTGTTCGGAAAAATGGGCGGCCAGAATTTTGGAATAGCATGGGTAGGCGACGGACTCACCGACACCCAAAAGGAGTCGCAGCGCGAACAAGGCGCCGAACGATTGGGCCAGTCCAGTGGCCGCTGTTGCGGCCGACCACAGGCAAAAGCCGAACGCCATCACCCATTTTACCTCGTAGCGGTCCACCAGCCAGCCGGAACCAATTTGGAGGAGCGCGTAAGTCCAGAAAAACGCGGATAACAATAAACCAAGCTGCGATGGAGCAATCGCGAGGTCGTTCTTCAGCAGCGGCGCCGCGGTTGAAAGACTGCCGCGGTCGATATAGTTAATGGCCACCGACACCACCATCAGCGCTAGAATGGCGTGCAGGATTCCTGGAGAGCGGGGTTGAATCGCGTTCGGTGGGGCAGGGCGCTCCGGTGTAATGACGCGATTCATGCCTCCTTATAGAGCCTCGTACCTGAGCCACAAGCAATGCCCTTTTTGCTCGCCCCTGTCGGTCCTTGGCCAGAGTCCCGACAGCTGATAATCACGACGGAACCAGGGTTCAGTTGGAGCAGGCATTTTTTCTGGCCATCATGGACCGCCTGGCTTAACACTGCGAGAACCTGGCAAACCAAAGCAACTACCATGAAACCAAATCTCCACGTTTGTCTGACCCTTTCGGCAGCGGTCGCGCTCAGTTCGGTGTTATTGGGAAGCGGTTGTGCTTCCAATAGCACCAAGCCGGCGGCTGCTGATTCGACAACTCCAACTCCAACTTCAAATCGCTTTGTGGCGACCGACGGCAGGATTATTGACATTGGAAAGTCGGGATCTGCCGACGGCGGTATGCGCTACAACAATCCACACTTGGAAAAGGGCAAATGTTGGGTCGCCGACGGATTTAACTTCAACGGCTATGATACGCTCTACATCGCGCCGACGCTTTCCACGGCCAAATTCCCGGACAAACCTGAAGACACGAAGGTACATGAACTGGCAAAGAACAACCTGGCGCTCGAGCTCAGCCGGATGATCGGCACGAGAGGGATTTTTGCCAAGGTGGTGACGCAGGAGTCAGAACTCAAGCCGGGCGCGAAAGTCTTAAAAATGGAAAACACCATCACCGAGTTCAGCAAAGGGGGTGGGGCAGGCCGCTATTTTGGCGGGCTGTACGGCGGCGGTCAACCGGTCCTGCGGGTTCAAGGCAGGATGAGTGACGGCGAAAAAACGATGTTCAGCTATGAAGCCCGGCGCAGCGGCACCTCGGCCGGGGCACGCATGGGAGGCGCGTTCATGAAAGACGAAGATATACAGATTGAGGATGTGCGCAGCATGGCGCTGGATTTGAGCGATTTTATGGCGGCCATCGCTGGCAAGTACCCGCCGAAAAACTAAGATAACGTGTGAAGGCTGATTCGGGCACGAATCCGGCGAAGCATTTCCATCCGTGATGCTCCGCCGGAATCGCGCCCGGCACCTTGAATGTCGGCCCCCAGTGAGTATCTTGCTGGATGGCCTCCCTGGACACCCGAACCGCGAGGCGCGTGCTTCGGCACCGCCGCTCCCGCACCTACTTCAAGGACGGAGCCTGGACGGCAGACATAGACGAAGCGACGGAGTTTCCGAACGTGCGTGAGATCGCCGAGACTTGTGTGCGGCACCAACTGCGTGAAGTGGATCTGGTGCTAAGTTCTGGCGCAGGCCTCATGGAGTTGACGATCCAGTTCAGCTAGCCTCACGCGGCATCTTTTGTCGTAGCGCAGACTTTCCAGTCGACTTTCAGTCTGCGAAGCGCCCAAACCACTCGGTGCTCCCTCAGTTCTGCACGAAGCCGACTGAAAGTCGGCGATACAGCAGGCGAGAACGCCTGCGCTACGAGCGGCGGGGCGGGGCGGCGCGCCGGTCCTATCCTTTAGACGGTTCTTAAATTCTCCTCGCCGGATTTGATCCGGTTGGGCTATTGATTGGGTATGATCGCACACCGCCCGCCCCCGTGCACAATCAAATGAGCCGCTCAGAATTTTGAATGAAAAAATCAGGCTCGACCGGAACCCGCATTTTGATCGCCGACGACCAGGCGGACGTTCGCGAAGCGCTCATCTTGCTCTTCAAGACGGAAGGGTACTCTTGCGAGGCGGTGGACTCCCCGGGGCAAGTTCTCGACTTGCTGCGCAAGGAAGAGTTTTCGCTGGTGCTGATGGATCTGAATTATTCCCGGGATACGACGTCGGGCCAGGAAGGCATTGAGTTGCTCCCGCGGGTCCAGGAGCTGGACCCAAACGTGCCCGTAGTGGTCATGACGGCTTGGGCGAATGTGGACCTGGCGGTTGAGGCGATGCGCCGCGGGGCGCGCGATTTTGTGCAAAAGCCCTGGGACAATGTCCGGCTTCTGACCATCGTGCGGAGTCAGATCGACTACTGCCACGCGTTGAGGAAAGGCAAGCGCCTGGAAGCCGAAAACGAAATGCTTCGCGGGCGGCCACGGCTAAATCTTATCGCCGGGTCACCCGCGATGCGGCCTGTCCTTGAATTGATTGAGCGCGTAGGACCTTCGGACGCCAACGTATTGATTACCGGTGAGAGCGGCACCGGAAAAGGGCTCGTGGCCGGTGTTTTGCACGCGGTTTCCGGCAGGACCAGGAAACCACTGGTAACGGTGAATACCGGCGGTCTGTCCGAAGGAATTTTTGAAAGCGAGGTGTTCGGACACGTGAAAGGCGCTTTCACGGATGCCAAGACCGATCGCGTGGGACGATTCGAGTTGGCGGATGGCGGAACGCTTTTTTTGGACGAAATCGCCAATGTGCCAATGAAACATCAAGCCAAGCTGCTGAGCGCCATTGAAACGGGGAAGTTCGAGCGAGTGGGTTCCTCGCGCACCATCCAAGTGGACGTTCGAGTCATTTCCGCCACCAATGCGGACTTGCGAGCCGAGATCGGCGCGGGCCGATTTCGAGCCGATCTGCTGTTTCGTCTGAACACCGTCGAGATCGATTTGCCCCCTCTGCGGGATCGGCGGGAAGATATCTCGACGCTGGCCAAATTCTTTCTCGACCAGCACGTGCAGCGTTATCGCAAGCGCCTGGCGGGTTTTGATGAGAACTCAATGTGTGCCCTCGCGGCCCATTCCTGGCCGGGCAACATCCGTGAGCTCAACCATGTCGTGGAACGGGCGGTTTTGATGGCCCAAGGTGATACGGTGCGAGTGGGTGATCTAGGCTTGCAGGAGGGTAGCAACCCTTCGCGCGTCCTGGAAGAAATGAGCATGGAAGAAGTGGAAAAACTTTTGATCAAAAAAACCCTCCTGCGCTTCGAGGGCAATGCCCGCAAAGCCGCCGAATCTTTGGGCCTCAGCCGGAGCGCGTTTTATCGGCGGCTCGAGAAGTTCAATCTTTGATCAAACCTCTCAAACACGAACATCGGATCCTGGTGATGGCGCTACTGGCCGGACTTCCGGCCACGGCCGTGGCGCTGGCTTTCCTCTGGCTGGGATCCTACAGCCAGCAGACCCGGTGGACCGTGATGATCGTCCTTATGGTTGCCTGGCTCGGGTGCTCTCTTTCCGTGGTGGGCAAAGTCAGGTTCCCGCTTCAGACCATCTCGAATTTATTGGCCGCCATCCGCGAAGGGGATTATTCCATCCGCGCCCGCGGCGGGAGGCGGGAAGATGCCCTGGGGGAAGTCATCATCGAAGTGAATGCCCTGGGTGAAAACCTTCGGCAACAGCGATTGTCGGCGTTGGAAGCGACCGCTTTGCTCAGCAAAGTCATGACCGAGATCGAAGTAGCAGTCTTCACCTTCGATGGCGGACAAAAACTGCGGCTGGTTAACCGCGCCGGGGAGCGGTTGCTCGGCAAACCTGGGGAACGCCTGCTCGATCGCAGCGCCCAGGAACTGGGCCTCGCCGACTGCTTACAGGGAGCGGCTTCCCAGACGATGGAAATTATGTTGCCGGGCGGCACCGGGCGTTGGGCTCTTCGCCGGACGACTTTCCGGGAGCACGGCATGCCGCATACGTTGATCGTATTAACGGATCTAAGCCGGGTACTGCGGGAGGAGGAGCGCGAAGCCTGGCAGCGCCTGCTGCGCGTTCTGGCCCATGAACTCAACAACTCTCTGGCGCCGATTAAATCCATTGCCGGCACAATGACCGAGCTTCTCAAACGCCGGCCGCGAAGCGAAGATTGGGAACAAGACATGCAGCGCGGGCTGGAGGTTATCTCGAGCCGCACCGAAGCCCTGAATCGTTTTGTGGCCTCTTACACGCAACTCGCGCGGCTGCCTCAGCCCCGTCTCGGACCAGTTGACGTTGGCAACTGGGTCCACCGGGTGGCTCGACTCGAAACACGGCTCCAGGTGGCGGTCCAGGCCGGACCTCCACTAAGCATCAAAGCCGATGGCGACCTGCTCGATCAATTGCTGATCAACCTGGTGCGCAACGCTGCCGATGCTTCGCTGGAAACCAAGGGAACGGTTACCGTCCGCTGGGTGTCCGCTCGACCCACTCTGGAGGTTATCGTCGAGGACGAAGGCGCGGGATTGTCGAATTCGGCCAATTTGTTTGTGCCCTTTTTCACAACCAAAAAGTCCGGCTCCGGCATCGGCTTGGTCCTCAGCCGCCAGATCGCCGAAGCCCACGGCGGCTCGGTCACGTTGGAAAATCGGAAAGACCGTGAGGGTTGCCGTGCCAGGCTGCGCTTGCCGATCGAGTAGCCCTGTTGTCTTTTCCCATTAGTGGGATCGCCGTTTCCCATCTTTGATTCCGGGACAATTGGCCCGAATTAAACGAACATGCGCTAATGTTATATATCCCAATAACTTACACCAGACGGAGCGAGTTGGCACCATCTTTGCCTATGTCACTGGAGTTCGAAGACAACCCAAAGTCGCCTGTTGTCACAGTCACAATCTGCCGCTCATGAACGACCTGAAATTCGCCTTTCGCCAGTTGCTGAAAAGCCCGGGTTTCACGGCAGTCGCGGTGCTCACGCTCGCTTTGGGCATTGGGGCGAACACCGCACTCTTCAGCGTGGTCGACGGCGTGTTGCTTCGGCCCCTCCCCTTTCATGAACAGGAACGGCTGGTAACATTATGGGAGAGCAGTCCCGCCCAGGGCGTCGAGCAGGAGGCGGTCTCTCCTCCGAATTTCGCCGAGTGGCAGACGCGGACCGACATTTTCGAGGGACTTGCGTCATGGACTGGTCCGGCCGATTTCAACCTCGTGACCCAGGAGGGCACGGTTGTCGTCCGGGCGAGCTACGCCTCAGCGAATCTGTTCGGTTTGTTGCAAGTGGAGCCGCAAATGGGTCGGCGCTTCACCACCGAAGACGACCAGCCGAAAGGAGCCCAGACGGCAATCATTTCGCACAAGCTCTGGCAGGAGCGGTTCGCCGGCGATAACCAGGTGCTCGGTCGCTCACTTACAGTCGATACTTTCGGTCGCCGCACCTACACCATCATCGGGGTGATGCCTCCCGGATTCCAATTTCCTGAGGATACCGAAGTTTGGCTTGCGTCGGGTTGGAATGGTTTGCCGCCAGACCGCCGCGAGGGTCACTGGCTGAGCACTCTTGCCAGGTTGAGGCCAGGCGTAACCCTGGCGAAAGCCCAAGCGCAGATGAACGCCATCCAGGCGCGCATTGCGCGCGAGCATCCAGGGGTGCGCGTCGGCTCGGCAGTTTCGATCGTTCCGTTGCTGCGCCAGACCGTCGGGCGAAACACACGCACCGCCCTGTTGGTGTTGTGGAGTGTCGTGGCCGGCGTGCTGCTGATCGCTTGCGTAAACGTTGCCAACTTGATGCTGGCCCGCGCCGCGTCGCGCCAAAAGGAGATTGGCTTGCGGGTCGCGCTCGGGGCGGCGCGGTGGCGAATCATGCGCCAATTATTGGTTGAAAGCGTGCTGCTCGCGCTCGTTGGCGGCGCAGTTGGAACAGTCGTCAGCTTTTGGATTGTGAAGGCTTTCGTTGCGGCAAGCCCGGCGAACATTCCCCGGCTTGCCGAGGTTACCGTGGACGACACGGCTCTTTGCTTCACCTTGGTGGCGACCGTCTTAACCGGGTTGATATTTGGGCTGGCGCCGGCTTGGCAATACTCACGGCCGGACTTGAACGAAGCGCTCAAGGAAAGCGCCCGTGGGGCGGCAGGAGGTGTCTCGATCGGCCGCACGCGAGGCGCCTTGGTTGTCACCGAAGTTGCCCTGGCGACGGTGCTGCTCGCTGGGGCGGGCTTGATGCTCCAAAGTCTCGCCAGGTTACTGGTCGCTGACCACGGTTTTCGCCCGGATCACGTGCTCATCGCCGATCTGGATTTTTCCGTCTCCGGTTTCTCAACCTGGGTGCAGCCAACCGACACTCGACCGCAAGTCCGCATTCAGGAGTTGCTCGAACGCATCCGGCAGCTGCCCGGCGTACAATCGGCCGGCGCCGCTTACAATTTCTTGCGCCAGGACAATCGCCCTCCCGTAAACTCCCCTTTTGCCATCTTTGGACGCCCGAGCCCGGACGGACAGGGGCCGACCGCCGAGCGCGACGCGATTTCACCGGGCTATCTGCATGCCCTGGGCATTCGCATCTTGAAGGGACGCGACTTTACCGATGCCGACACGCTGAACGCACCCGGAGTGGCGCTAGTGAATGAGAGTTTCGTGCGCCGCTTCTTTCCGAAGCAGGAACCGCTCGGGCAGCATGTCAGCGTGGATGCCCACCCTGGGCAACTGGATGCAAGAGACATCTACGGCGTTCCGATCTGGGCCGAAATCGTTGGTGTGGTTAGTGATGTCAAATCGCTGAGCACCCAACCGGAACCTGTGCCGGAGATTTACCGTTCGTATTGGCAATGGCCGATGCAAAGACCAAAGCTGTTCATCCGCGCCACCGGCGATCCCACCACCCTCGCGGCCGCGATCCGGCGCGAAACCAAGGCCGTTATTCCAAACCTTCCTACGCCAAAGATTCGACGGCTGAGCGATTACCTCGGTGAGAGCGTAGCCCAACCGCGTTTCCAAACCGGGCTCCTGACACTATTCAGTGCGGTGGCATTACTTCTGGCCGCCTGCGGTATTTATGGTGTGTTGTCCTACTCGGTCACACAGCGCCAGCGCGAGATTGGGGTCCGCATGGCCCTGGGCGCCAAACGACGAGACGTCCTTTCGCTCATCATTGGCCAAGGTCTTAAACTGGTATTGTTGGGCGGAGCCCTGGGTATTGCCGCCGCGTTGGCACTGACGCGAGTTATCCGCAGCCTGCTTTACGGAGTGCGGCCAACGGATCCAATCACTCTCGGTTGCGTCGCCTTGGTCCTGATCGCGGTGGCCCTCATCGCGTGCTGGGTCCCGGCTCGCCGGGCCATGACTCTCGATCCCATGGAGGCGCTCCGCCATGAATGACGGGATTTGCGATTTGGGATCTGGGACCATACTCGTAGCGCAGACTTTCGAGTCTGCTGTATCGCCGACTTTCCAGTCGGCAAGTGTGGACTGGTGTTGGCTTGAAAAGTCCGTTGAGCCAAGTCTAACTCCGCTTACGCAGAATGGAAATTCTGCGATACGGCAGGCAGGAATGCCTGCACTACTTCACCGCGACGACCGATTCTATGAATGACTTCAAATTCGCTTTTCGACAGTTACTTAAGAATCCCGGTTTCACTGCCGTCGCCATGCTCACGCTGGCGCTCGGCATCGGTGCCAGCACCGCGCTTTTCAGCGTGGTTTACGGCGTGGTGATCAGTCCTTATCCGTATGCGCGTCCACAAGAGATCTGGATGCCCGGATTGCGCACGGCCAAAGATGATCAGCGCATGCGTCCGTACCGGCCGGACGATTTCAAGGAAATGGCCCGCCTTTCGAGTTTTGCCGACGTGATGGCGACCCGCCCCGGAAGCATGCTCTTGGGCGGAGAATATGCCCCGGAGACGGTGCGCGCCGTTGAGGTCACGGCCAACGCCTTCAACTTCCTCGCCGTGCCTCCTTTACTCGGGCGAACCATCCAACCTTCGGATGTTCAGCCGAGTGGCGAGCCGGAGCAAGTTGCCGTCCTGAGCTTTGGCCGTTGGCAGAAGCTCTTCGCCAACGACACCAATGCTCTGGGCAAAACCCTGCGCCTTGATGACCGGCTCTACACCATCGTTGGCGTCATGCCTGCCCGGTTCGGCTGGTGGACGGATGACGGAGTTTGGATTCCCATGGATATGCGGTCCGAGGCGCAGCGAGGCGTTTTTCCCCTGGCCCGGCTTAAGCCCGATGTTTCGGCCCCCGCCGCTCGGCAGCAACTCCATGACTTGCAGCTCTCGCTGGCCAGGCAAAACCCAAGTCGTTTTCCGACCGACGACTTCGCCACTACTCTGAGCAACTACCTCGATATGACGGTGGCCAGCGGCGCCATGACGCATAGTTTATATCTGCTCTTGGGGGCGGTGGGGTTCTTATTATTGATAGCCTGCGCCAATGTCGCGAACCTCCAGTTGGCGCGGGCTACCACCCGAGAACGCGAGATGGCCATCCGGTTATCCATCGGCGCGTCTCGCCGTCAATTGATCCGGCAATTGCTCGTTGAGAATATTTTAGTGTCACTCATCGGTGGAGCGCTGGGACTGTTATTTGCCTTTTGGACGACATCGGCAATCATCGCGTTGTTGCCGGGAAATCTCGTGCCCAATGAAGCACGAATTCAGGTCAACCAGCAGGTCTTGTTTTTCTGCCTCGCAGTCTCCGTTCTGACCGGGGTTCTTTTTGGGTTGGCGCCCGCCCTGCAGTTCTCTCGACCTCGAATCCTTCAATCGCTCAAGAGCGAAATGCGAGTCTCAGGCGTCTCCAGCGGGGGCAGAACACGCGCGGCTCTGGTCGTGGCGGAGGTCGCCTTGGCCATGGTTCTGCTGGCCAGTGCCGGGCTGACGGTCCGCAGTTTTCTCGCCTTGAAGAAAGTTGATTTAGGCTTTCAGCCCGACAACGTCGTCAACGTTGAGCTGAACCTTCCCCCTAAAAACTATGCCACCTGGCAGCAACGTAACCGCTTCGCCCTGGATCTCCTGGACCGCGTGAAGGCCATTCCGGGAGTTGAAAAAGCTACTATCGGTTTTGGCGGCTTGCCTTTCGGAGCGCCCGACCTCGCTTTTAGACTCGAAGGTCAGACCGATCCTGAGGTCCGTCGGATCAATGTCCAGGCCGTGGGCGCCGATTACCTGTCGACGCTGCGGATTCGCCTGCGCCGGGGAAGAATGTTGGACGAGCGAGATATTGAATCATCCGCCCAGGTGGCGGTTATCAACGAGACCGCTGCTCGCCTCTGGCCTGAAGGGCAGGATCCTATCGGGCGCCGGCTCCATCTCAAGGATCTCGAAAAACCCCCGCCGCAGATTTTGACCCCGCCCAGCTTTTCTCCTGACTTCACAATTGTCGGGATCATGGCCGATACCTGTAATGATGATTTGCAGAGCCGGACTCAGCCGGCGATCTTGTTGCCTTTCACCCTGCTGGCGCCGCCGCAACGCACGCTCACGATCCGCTCCCAGGCCAGTCCAGCAGCCCTGATGGGCGCATTGCGCGCCCAGGTCCGCCAACTCGACACCGAATTGCCGCTGGGTAACCCAAGGACTTTTACTGAGCTGTTGACCTTTCAGACCGCTTACCCGCGATTTATCACCCTCCTGTTTGGATTCTTCGGGGCGATTGGCCTCGCCCTTGCCATGGCGGGCATCTACAGCATTCTCTCGTACACGGTTTCGAAAAGGACGCGCGAACTGGGGGTGCGCATCGCTTTGGGTGCGCAGCGCGTGGATGTTCTGCGCCTCGTGCTCAAGTCCGGTGCGAGCCTCGTTGGGCTGGGGATTATTCTGGGACTCGCCGGAAGTTTGGCCGCCACCCACTTGCTGGCCAGTCAAATCAATTTGTTCCAAGTCAAGAGTACCGACCCCACCTCGTTCCTGATTGTAATTGTTATTCTGGTCGGCGTCGCTACAGCCGCCTGCCTGGGGCCCGCGCGCCGGGCCGCCAAGGTCGATCCCATGGAGGCCTTAAGATATGAATGAAGAAATTTTAGATTTGCGATTTGCGATTTGCGATTTAGGAACGTTTCGACGCCGATATGCGCGAGGCGGCCATTATGGCAGTCAGTTCATTTGCTTCCTGATACAAGGCGGCGACAAGACTTGCTTTCAAGAGTCCAGCACCAATAATCAATTCCATCCAGTACGCAGATTCGTCCGCTTCTTCCTCCACGGTTCCAAGCTTCGCGATGAACTCGGCTTTCGACCGTCCCCGACACGCGGCCCGGTAATTTGCTCCAACAGAGGTTCCACTACGAACCAACTGGCCACCTACAGCTCATCCCTCTGTCGTTCGCGGCAGCGCCCCAACAAGCTTTATTACCCGCAAAGCAAATCTCCTCGTTCGTTCTTTCAGTTCTGTTTCCTTCATGCAGAGCAGAGTTGCAGCCGAAAGCAACAATCGCAAAGCGCAAATCATATCTCGGGAATGCAAACGATTAAAGCTCCAGCGCGGTCGAGCGTCGGTCAATCGCAAATCGCAAATTTAAAATCGCAAATCAATGCAATTTGATCCCAAGAATGCCGTGACGGCGGAAAGCAGCGCGCCCCTCCTTCAGCTCCGCAACGTCGAGAAATGTTTCAAGACCAAGGCCGGATTTAGCTACGTTCTCCGGCAAATAAATCTGGACATCGCGGAAGGCGAATTCATCACGATCATGGGGCCGTCCGGTGCGGGAAAATCCACGTTGTTGGGCATACTAGGGATGTACGACCACATGTGGGAAGGAGAGTTCCTCTTTGCCGGCGAGCCCATTCACCGCCTCAAACCCAAAGAGCGCGCACTCCTCAACAAACGGTTCGTTGGGTTCGTTTTCCAGCAATTTCATCTTCTGGACGATCTAACCGTCGCCGAGAATCTGGACATTCCGCTGTCGTACCGTGACATCAAGCGTTCGGAACGCCAGCCACTCGTGGCTGACGTGCTGGACCGGTTCAACATTGTCGGAAAGAAAGACTTGTTTCCCAGCCAGCTTTCGGGCGGTCAACAACAGCTCGTGGCGGTCGCGCGGGCGGTTATCGCGAAGCCCAAACTGCTCCTGGCGGACGAGCCCACTGGCAATCTGCACTCCGAACAAGGCTGCGAGATCATGGAATTGTTCAAAAAACTCAATCAATCCGGCACGACCATCGTGCAAGTGACGCACTCCGAAACCAACGCCGCTTATGGACATCGCGTCGTGCGCTTGAAAGACGGGTGGCTGGATAAAGAAGTGGTGAGGGGCGAGGGGCGAGGGGCGAGATAGCGTCACGGACACAACTATGGAATCAACAATCAAGATCAAGAGCTACAAAGACCTCCTCGTTTGGCAGAAAGGCATTAACCTGGTTAGGCTGACTTATGAAATGACGAAAGAATTCCCCGCCGACGAACGGTTTGGCCTGGTTTCGCAACTGCGACGAGCAGCGGTTTCGGTTCCCTCAAACATTGCCGAAGGCCAGTCTCGACACACGACCGGCGAATTCATTCAGTTTATCTCTCACGCCGAAGGCTCGTTGGCTGAGCTGGAAACGCAAATTATAATATCGGTCGATCTTAGTTTAACATCATCCGCTAAGGCGGAGCCCATTCTTGCACTAATCGAGGAACTGCAAAGAATGCTAAACTCCCTGCGTCAGAAGCTCGCCACTCGCCACTCGCCACTCGCCACTTCCCATGGACCTTCCCCGACCTGACCAAGCTCGTAAAAAGCGCCGCCGCAGAATTGTTGCCATTGGCGGAGGGTTGCTGCTGGTGGCCTTGATCACCATTGGCCTGGCACAGCTCAAACCCGCCGCCCCTCCAGTCGAACGCGGTTCGCTCCTGTTCGACAATGTCAAACGCGGTGAGCTAATCCGCCAGGTCCACGGAAACGGCACCCTGGTGCCCCAGGAGATTCGCTGGATCCCATCCGTCAACCAGGGTCGGGTGGAACGGATTCTTGTTTTGCCCGGCGCGCGTGTGAAAGCGGATACCGTCCTGGTTGAGTTGAGCAACCCAGACGTCACTCAGGCGGCGTTCGATGCTGAATCTCTGCTCAAAACCGCTGAAGCGGACATGGCCAATCTTAAAGTACAACTCGATTCTCAAAAATTGACGCAACGCTCCACGGTGGCGACCGCTCAAGCCAACTACAGCAGCGCCAAACTCGATCTCGAAGTGAACGAAGAACTCGCCAAGGCCGGCCTCGTTCCAGCCATTACTCTCAAGCAAGCCAGGGCCAAGGCTGAAGAGCTCGCCAGTTTGCTCGAAATCGAGCAGGAACGCCTCAAGATCAGCGCCGATTCCACTTCCGCCCAAATCACTGCGCAGGAAACCAAACTGGCCCAACTGCGCGGACAGCTCGAACTCAAACGGCTGCAAGTCCAAGCGCTCAAAATTCGCGCGGGTGTGGATGGCGTCTTGCAGCGGCTCGGAGACCTCACCAACCCGCTGCAAGAAGGGGAGCAGCTCCCAGCCGGGGCGCTGGTGGCGCGCGTCGCCGAACCCGCCCGCTTGAAAGCCGCGATCAAGATTGCCGAAACCCAGGCTAAAGACATCCAGCTGGACCAAGTCGCTGAAATCGATACCCGCAACGGAGTGATTCCCGGCCATGTCATCCGCGTCGATCCCGCAGTCGACAATGGCACCGTTACGGTCGATGTCGCCTTGGACGCCCCGTTGCCAAAAGGCGCCCGGCCGGACCTCAGCGTGGACGGCACGATCGAGCTGGAGAGATTGGCCGATGTCCTGTACGTCGGACGCCCGGTGCAAAGCCAGCCGGAGACCCTCGTCCAATTATTCAAAGTCACCGAAAACGGCCGAGCCGCCGTGCGGGTCAAAGTCAAACTGGGCCGCGGCTCAGTCAGCAACATCGAAGTCGTCCAAGGCCTGCAGCTTGGCGATCAAATCATCCTCTCGGATATGTCCCAATGGGATTCTTTCGAACGAGTCCGCTTAAATTGAGCAGAATATGACCACGAATCACAATGCCCTCATTCATCTTGATAATATCAAGAAGGTGTTTTTGACCGATGAAATCGAAACCCACGCGCTGGCCGAAATCAGCCTCGAAATCGCCCGCGGCGAGTTTGTCTGCATCGCCGGACCCTCCGGATGCGGAAAATCCACTTTGCTCTCGATTCTCGGGTTGCTGGATTCACCCAGCGAGGGCACTTACACGTTGAACGGCCAGGCGGTCGCTAACCTCGATTTTGCTCAGCGCGCCCGTATTCGGAATCGCGAAGTCGGCTTCATTTTTCAAAGTTTCAATCTGATCGGCGACTTGACCGTGTTCGAAAACGTCGAGTTGCCTTTGACTTACCGAGGAATGAGCAGTACCGAACGCAAGCAACGCGTTCAGGAGGCGCTCGAAAAAGTGGGCATGGGCCATCGCAGCCGGCATTACCCCGCGCAACTCTCCGGTGGTCAACAACAGCGCGTCGCCGTCGCCCGCGCGCTCGGCGGCAAGCCCTCGATTCTGCTGGCGGATGAGCCTACCGGCAACCTCGATTCCAGAAACGGTGAAGCGGTCATGAAACTCCTTGCGGAGCTTCATCGCGAGGGCGCCACCATTTGCATGGTCACTCACGACCCGCGCTTCGAGAAACACGCCCAGCGAATCGTCCACCTTTTCGACGGCAGAATCGTCGAGGAATCCATGGCCGATCCCGCACCATCACGCGCGGATTAAAGCTCGCCGATCCTTGCTCTTTTGGGGTCAGCCTCGCGAATCCGCCCGGCCGACCCCGTGGTAGATGACATCGCGCTGCGATGTCCCCGGCCGCGTTCAGCGGCCGGAACGAAGTGGTGACAATTCGCCATCATGGCCTTGCGCCGATAACGCGCCGCAGCCGGCCCAGCGCGCCGTCCAGATTATCAAGATGCGCCCCTCCAGCTCAGGTGCGCACGCGTTTGTGCGCAACCTTGGGTCAAAAATGCCATAAACAGTCGACTTCGAAGAGGCTGCCCATGCCCACATCCACGATCACATCCCGGGTTCCTCTCTGATTCCTTGAAATAACCTCCTCCTCGAATTCTCACTCGCGGCGAGGCACTATGCCTCGCAAATTCGGTTAAATGTCGATCGTTCTACCGGTCACATTCTTGGCTTCGCTCTCGCCGCCCTTATGGTCTAAGAGCTTGAGCAATCGCCCAGCAAGTCGCTTGTGGCGCGTACTCACGGACATTGCCGCAATGCACTTTTCTATGCGTTCTCGCGCTTGCCTGTCCTGTGCGCTTTCCTTTGCATCGGCCATGCCCCAAAGTAATCACAAGTTGCGGCGCGTTTCTTTACCAAAGAACTCCGACAACTCGCGAGGAAGTACGGACAGAGGCTGTTCTTTTTTCCAGCCGCTTTTCATTCTCTGGCGAGGGCAAGGGAAGCTGAAAACTAATGGATTCCCTGATGGTTTCGAATGGGTCACCTAACATGTTGATTGTTCAAGATTTCTCGGGTTTACGTGGTCCAACGGGTTAACCGGTAAAATCGCCCCTGTATGTATAAAAGTCTTCCTCTTCCCCTTCCTCGTCCCCCGCACTCAACTTCCCGTCATTTACCCTCGCGCAAAATCGCAAATTGAAAATCGAAAATCGAAAATCGCAAATTGTGGAACGGCCTTTAGTTGCCTGGATTCCGACCTCCAGGATAAGCTGGCCGGGATGCGAGCCGCCTACATCCTTTCAATCTGCCTGCTCAGTTTCTTTATAGCCGGCGCACAGACCGAGCCCACGCTAAAAGTCGGCGCGAAAACCTATACCATTTCTGAGCTCATAAAGCGGCCGGACGTCGAGACCATCACGGTGCGGCATGACCAGGTCTACGGTCGGCAGATGCGCTACCAGGCTATCCGAGCCGCCGCGCTTCTGGCCGAAATGAATCTTCGTGAAGACGAAGTCGTGCAATTCCGATGCCTGGACGGATTCGTCGCCTCAATCTCGAAGGAGCGAATCATGGCCACCGGTCCAGGCCATTCCATCGCTTATCTTGCGATTGAAAATCCGCAATCAAAATGGCCCGACCTGCCGCAGAAACCCACCTCCGGCTCCGCGGGACCTTTTTACCTGGTGTGGTTGAACCCTGAATTGTCCGGCATTCTCCAGGAGGAGTGGCCGTACCAAGTGGTGGCCTTTGAAGTCAAAGGGCGGCTGAAGGATCTCTACCCCGGGATTTTTCCGGTGCACCCGGAAGATGTCCGGGTCGCCCGCGGTCTGAAACTGTTTCAACAGACCTGTTTTGCCTGCCACACGATCAACCACCAAGGCCCGTCTCAGGTCGGCCCTGATTTAAACCTGCCCCTTAATCCGACCGAGTATTTAAAAGAAGATATCCTGCCCCGATACATTCGCGACCCCAAGTCGATCCGAGCGTGGGAGGGCAGCAAAATGCCGGGCTTTGGACCCGAGGTTTTGTCCAACAACGATATCGCCGATGTGGTGGCCTACTTAAAAGAAATGGCCACCGAGAAATCTCATGCCCCGTGATCCGACGCGCATCGCTTCACCGCCAGCAATCATTTGGAGATTCTCAAGCTCGGCTGGCGCATAAATGCGGCGTTCCATTTGCGGGACGCCGCATTCATGCGGCAGCGGCTCCAAAATGAGAATTGCCGCTTCCAACTGCAATCGTTGGTTGACTTGGCGGTGGGCATCTTTACATGCTCAATGCCGATAAGACTTCGCCGATTCGAGAAACTCATGAAAACGCTTACGCCCATTTTCCTCGGGGGGTTGATCGCGATCCGCTGCGTCGCGGCCAACCCGACCTTCACCGTGGACGCGACCCGGCCTGCCGCCAATGTTAGTCCGATGCTTTATGGATTGATGACGGAGGAGATCAACCATTCCTACGATGGTGGCCTTTACGCTGAGTTGATCCGCAACCGGGCCTTTCTGGACGACAAAGCGACCGCGGCACACTGGTCGGCGGTGAGCGGGAGCGGCGCCCAGGTTAGCCTCACGCTCGAGCCGACCAACGGCTTCAACGATCAACTCACCGCGAGCCTCCGACTCGAGGTGACCGGCGCGTCAAAGAACCAGCCGGCCGGAGTCGCCAACGACGGTTACTGGGGCATCCCGGTGCTTCCGCACAACCGTTACCATGCTTCGTTATTGGCCCGGGCCGAGTCCGGCTTCGCCGGGCCCCTGGTCGTCTCCATTGTGAGTGAAGACGGACGCACGGTCTATGCCTCTGGAAAGACTTCAGCCCTGGGGCCGCAGTGGGGAAGATTCGACCTCACGCTCAAGACTGGAGAAGTCGCTCCGACCACCAACGCGCGTTTACAGATTACGCTCGACCGGCCAGGAACGGTCCGGCTGGGTTTTGTGTCGTTGTTTCCGCCCACCTGGAATGGCCGTCCGAACGGGCTGCGCAAAGATCTCATGCAGATGCTGGTCGATTTGAATCCGAAGTTCCTGCGGTTCCCCGGCGGCAATTACGTCGAAGGCGATACGATTGACACCCGGTTTGACTGGAAGAAGACCATCGGCCCGATCGAAGAGCGCCACGGTCATCCCTGCCCGTGGGGATATCGCTCGACGGACGGCCTCGGCCTTCTGGAGTTCCTCGAGTGGTGCGAAGATATGAAAGCCGAACCGGTCCTGGCGGTGTATGCCGGCTATTCGCTCCGGGGTGTGCATGTCAATCCCGGCCCCGACCTCGAACCCTTCGTGCAGGAAGCCCTCGAGGAGATTGAATACCTCATTGGAGACCGACACACCATTTGGGGTTCCCGCCGCATCAAAGACGGGCATCCGGCACCCTTCAAGTTGCGGTACGTCGAGATCGGCAACGAAGACTGGTTCGATCGTTCCAAAAGCTATGATGCCCGCTTTGCCCAGTTCCATGACGCCATCAAGGCGCGGTATCCCCAATTAAAGCTCATTTCCACCGTTGGCAACGATCAGCCGGAAAGCGGGCGCGTCCACACCCGCAAGCCCGACGTGACCGATGAGCATTACTACCGTTCCACCGATGAGTTTCTCCAGACGTCGCCCGAGTACGCTCGAAAATACGACCGCTCTGGACCGGAGATCTTCGTCGGAGAATGGGCCGCGCATGAGGACGCGAAGATCAAACCGTGGGACGCCGCGGCCCGGCAGCAACCACCGACGCCTTCTCTGAAAGCCGCCTTGGGCGACGCCGCTTTCATGACTGCCATGGAGCGCAACTCCGACCTTATCAAAATGCAATGTTATGCGCCTCTCCTGGTCAACGTGAACCCCGGCGCCCGACAATGGCGTCCCGACCTGATCGGGTACGACGCGCTCTCCGCCTTCGGCTCCCCCAGCTATTATGCCATCCAGATGTTCAGCCGGAATCTGGGAGACCAAATCCTCTCGGTGCAGGGAGCGGAAACGGCGGTTCAGGGCAGCGCCACCCGGGATAGCCGCACGGGTGAGATTTTCATCAAGCTGGTGAATCCGGGCCCGGCTGCCGAACCCTTGCGCGTCGACCTCAAGGGCTTTGTATCGCTCGCTTCCAGAGGAACCGCCTTCACACTCGCCGGAAACCCGGAAGACACAAACTCGATTCTGGAACCCAGAAAAGTGATCCCGCTGCTCACGAAAGTGGCACAGGTGAAACCCGATTTCCTTTACACTGTTCCGCCTCACAGCATCGTCGTCCTGAAGCTGAAGGCGCGGCCCTGACTGGGGTCTCCTCAGGACGAGGGAGCCAGGAGACCGGAAGCCTTTTCGACCGCCGCTTCAGGCCGCGAATACCGAATCCCTTTTCTCTGTAAGGTTCTGGCGGGTTGCTCGACATTCCTTCTGGAGCTTCAGGAATTCTGGAGCACATTAGCGTAACGAAAAATATCGAATCCCTATGTCTTCAATCAGGCTTGCAGCTATTATCGCGGTTGCATTGCTCGCCGCTACGGTTGGCACTCTGGTGCGCCGTGGACGAGCCCAGACGCCACAAATCTCGACCTTTGAGCCCAAGGCAATGACCGAGTTCAAAAAACCACCGCCGGCGGAACTGAAGAAAAAGCTCTCCTCCGAACAGTTCGCGGTTACCCAAAAATGCGGTACGGAACCGGCCTTTCACAATGCGTATTGGGACAACCACAAGCCAGGGCTTTATGTGGATGTGGTCTCGGGCGAACCGTTGTTTAGCTCATTGGACAAATTTGATTCCGGAACTGGCTGGCCGAGTTTTACCCGGCCGATTACAGGCACTGAGATTATCGAGAAGAAAGATTCGGCCTTCGGCATGGTCCGTACAGAAGCGCGGTCGAAAATAGCGGATTCCCACTTGGGCCATGTGTTTGACGATGGTCCCGCTGATAAAGGCGGTTTGCGCTATTGCATCAACTCGGCTGCGCTAAGGTTCATCCCGGTCGAAGAAATGGACCAGGCAGGCTACGGTCAGTATCTCCAACCATTCATAGCCGCAGGTTTGATCAAGGCTCCGGCGCACGAGACGGCGATTCTCGCCGGCGGCTGCTTTTGGGGCATGGAGGAGATTATCCGCAAGATACCCGGGGTCATCAAAACGACGGTCGGTTATTCCGGCGGCACCACCCCGGACCCGAGTTATGAGGAGGTCTGTACCGGCACCACGGGCCATGCCGAGTCAATTCAAGTTGAATTCGATTCCAGCCGTCTAACCTACGAGGAGTTGTTGAATTACTTCTTCCGAATGCACGATCCCACGACGCTCAACCGCCAACACAACGATGTGGGCACCCAATACCGTTCGGCTATTTTCTTCACCAGCGAAGCCCAGAAAACTACCGCGGAAGCCGTTAAGGCGAAATGGGACAAATCGGGCAAATTCAGTCGCCCGATTACCACGGAGATAACCCGCGCCGGAAAGTTCTATCCCGCCGAAGAGTATCACCAAAAATATCTGGTTAAGAATCCGGGCGGATATACCTGCCACATCTTGCGAGATCCTTAGAGCTTGTTTTAAAAACCGGCCGGGTCGCGGGCGCCTGGTTTGGAGTCCCGCCTTTAGGCGGTTTCGGCGCTGGACCGCCTAAAGGCGGGACTGCAAACCGAAATTCCAAAACACGCTCTTAGACTGGATCCTCGCCAAGCTATGGTCTCAGCAGGCAGGCGGCCTTGCGCACCTGCCCTGGATTCTATTCGGCTCGTGAACGCCGCCTTTACACGCAGCATTTATGCGTCATCAACTGTCATCAACTCTGACCGCACCGAATCCACTTGTCATTTTCGTCATTTCCCAAGTAAGCTTTGACCACTGCGGGCAGGAACACGTCAGCATTGCGCATGAAGCTGCCCGACGGAATTTGGTTACCGTTTGAGAGGGTGACCCTTTAGCCCCTTGGCCTACAATTTTGTCCACCACGTTTATCGCCATCAGCCAGCCATGGCGCCAAGGCTGGTTTTTGCCGAGGCGGGCACATACCCCCTTGTTGACGAACCCCTCGTCGGCGAGTTTAGTGGCGTGGTGGGCGCGCCAGGCTTCTGGGGCCTGGGATTAACGGCGATCGGAGTTCCCCAGCTTTGAGGCTCTGACGACCAGCGCATGTATGAAAAAACACGGGATTTCAGGGTGTTTTCTTCGGGCCCCGTGCCTATGTTTCTCATTGTTTTTCGCGGCGTTTGCGCTATTTAGAACCGATTTCAGTGCATTGCCTGGGATCATTTTGTGAGATAAAGGGAACATGAAGTTTGCGATCATTGCGGATATCCACGCCAATCTGGAAGCTTTTCAGGTGGTCTTGGAGGATATCAAGCAGCAGAGGTGCACCCATTACGCCTGCCTGGGCGACGTGGTCGGCTACAACGCCAATCCCAAGGAATGCCTCGATATCGTGCGCAAGATGAACATCCCTTGCGTGAAGGGCAATCACGATGAGTACTGTTCGAGCGAGGAACCCCTTGAGGGCTTCAATCCTGCCGCCGCCGAGGCGGTCAATTGGACCCGGAAACAGCTTTCCCCGGAGGACAAACAATGGCTTCGGGATTTGAAGTACGTGAGGATGGTGACCAATTTTACCATCGTTCATGCCACCCTCGACGGTCCGCAGCGTTGGGGTTACGTCTTTGACAAACTGGCCGCTGCCGCCAGCTTTACTTATCAAAACACCAGCATTTGTTTTTTCGGCCATACCCACGTGCCGGTGGCTTTCATCCGCGACAGCATGGTCCGTGGCGGCACCTACTCGAAGTTCAAGGTTGAACCCGGAAAGAAATACTTCATTAACGTGGGCGCCATTGGACAGCCGCGTGACAATAATCCCAAAGCCGCTTACGTCGTTTATGATACCGAGGAAGGATTCATCGAGTTGCGCCGCCTTGAGTACGACATCGCCTCCGCTCAGAAGAAAATTCTCGACGCCGGTCTGCCTCCCCGGCTGGCCGAGCGCCTCGCTTTCGGTAAATAACCCCGGGCGGGCTGCCTCAAGCCCAAATCAGCCTGCCTCGCACAAGCAGCCGCGTTCTCACCTGCGGTAAACAAAAGCCTGCCTTGTGATCGACCAACCGTTACGGCGGTGAAGATCCTGATCCTTAAGCCGAGCTCGCTGGGCGATGTGATCCAGGCCTTACCGGTGCTGCGTTTGCTCAAAAAGCATCTGCCGGAGAGTCGACTCTACTGGTGGATCGAGGCGGGGCTTGCCCCGTTGCTCGAAGGGGACCCGGATTTGGCGGGTCTGATCTATTTCCATCGGCGGCGTTGGGCCAAACCCCGGAACTGGGCTCGGCTGGCGCGCGACCTGCGGTGGGTCAGGGCGCAAAACTTCGATTGGGTCATCGATCTGCAATGCCTGGCGCGCAGCGCCATTTTCGCCTGGCTGGCCAATGGCCAGTTATCGATCGGCCTCGACGGAATGCGGGAAGGCGCGCGCGGTTTTTACGATATAGTCGTGCCGCGCCCCTCCTTTCACACTCACGCGGTGGATTGGTATCTGCGGGTGCTCCCGGTTCTAAATGTGCCCGTCGATTGGGAATTCGAATGGCTGCCGTCGCGGCCGCAAATTGCCAAAGAAATCCGCCGCAAATGGCCGGTCAATAGCGACGGCTGGGTAATTCTTCAGCCCGGCGCCCGCTGGCTAAACAAACGCTGGCCCGCCGAATCCTTTGCTGAAGTGGTAAGGCAATTCCCCGCTTCGAAACATGGCTTGCGTTTTGCGATTCTTGGGGGCGCGGAGGACCGGCCGTTGGGCGCCCTCATCAAGGCGGTTGCGCCGGAGAAGTGCCTCGATCTGACCGGCCAACTTTCGCTGCCGGAGATGCTCGAATGGATCCGCCTCAGCCGGCTGATGATCACCAACGACACCGGGCCGATGCATGCGGCCGCGGCTTTGAAGAAACCAGTGATTGGCCTCTTTGGACCGACCGAACCCAGGCGCACCGGTCCGTACCGGCAGCCGCAAAACGTTCTGCAATCAACCTTGCCATGTGTCCCGTGCCTCAGCCCACGCTGCCACTACGTAAAAGCCTTTGAGTGTTTGCGCGGGTTGCCGCCGCGGTTAGTTTTGGAGCGGATGGAAGCGCAGTTGGCAGTTTGATTCTGTCAACCGCCCCCAGTCGTTCTTCTATGGATCGTTTACGACATCGCGACCGGTTGCTTTCGTTGAAGTATTCGACCATCGAGGCTTGTTTCAGCGTGCCGATGCTGAACATCACTCTGCCGAGTTTCCCCTTCGTATTGGCTTTTGCGGTGCAGGGCCTGGGCTGGTCCACCGGGGCGATTGGTCTGATGGCCGCGCTGCCGCATGTGTGCAACTGCCTGCAGCCTTTGCTCCTGGCGCTGTTGTCCCGGCGCTTTTCCAGCTATGGCATGCTGCTGCTGACCTTTTCGCTCGGCGCGCTGCCCTGGATGCTCGCCCCGGCGTTTCCGGTTCTTGGAACTCTGCGTGATCGGGTCTTCTTTGGCATTCTGCTCGTGGCGACCTGTGCCAGCAGCATCGCCAGCGTGGCCTGGTCTTCCTCAATTTCCGAATTAGTGCCCGAACGCCTGGGGGGCCGGTACTTTGCCCGGCGCAACTTGATTTTCGGAGCATGGACTCTCCTGGCAGTGATGGGCGCGGGCCAAATCGCCGAGTGGCAGGGCAATTCCTTGCGCATCTTTGGCTGGATTTTCTTCGCGGCCGGGTGCTCGCGCTTGATCGGGTTGTTTTTCTTAACTCGCATGATCTTTCCGTCGGTGGTCAAAGAAAGGTGCTCGCGCGTCATCGCGCTGCTCGACCTGACCGCCGTGCTGCGCGATAAAAACTATTTGTGGCTGTCCTTGTTCATCGGGCTGTGGGGACTCCTGCTCAACGCCGCCATGCCTTTTTACACCGTGTTCCTGGTCGAACGGCTCGGTTTCGGGATTGGTTCCGTGGTGAAACTGACCACGCTGGCCAGCCTCGGCGGATTAGTGACTCTCAAGGGCTGGGGCCGGCTATGCGAGCGCTTCGGAAACCGGCCGGTCCTGCAGGTCTGTTCGTTTATTTGGGCGCTCACCGCGTTTACGATGTGGACCCTGGCGCGGCCTGGCTGGACCTGGCATTTGTACGTGGGCTACTTCGTCGTGGGCGCCATGACGGCTGGCTTTCAGTTGATGCAGTTTAACCTCATGGTCCGGCTGGCCCCGGCGAATCTCCGGCCTGCTTATGTCGCCGTATTTCTGGCCCTCAGCAGTTTTTTGACCGCGATCGGGCCGGTGCTTGGTGGTCAGGCGCTCAAGTTCCTTCCGGCCCAGGTTGGCGAGCTTTTTGGAATCCCGATCCTGAAATTTCACCTGCTCTTCGCTTTGTCGGCAGTTGGTTGCTTGCTGGTTACCAATCTTGTTCAGCAAGTGTGCGAACCGGCCGAGCTACCCGTTGTGAGTGTTTGGCGCGAAATGCGGTCCATGCGCACCTTTAATCCCATGCTCAGTGTCTTGGCCGTGGGCGAGTTGTTGCTTACCCCGCGCGGCTTGTTCGCTTTGGGAAAACGTTCGCTCCGCACCGTGCGTCAGCAAGTCCGGGGCTTGGAAAAAGTCGGCGAGGAATTGGTGACAGGAGGCCGCCAGGTGCTGACCGAATTGGGACCGCATCACAAGACCCGGTCGGACGAAAAGGAAACGGATACGTGAACCGAATCGCGAAGTGGGAACTCCGGCGTCTCCCCGGCCAGTTCCTTCAAGCCGCTAATCGCGACCTTCACGCCATGTTTGGAGTCCCGCCTTCAGGCGGTGGGCGGCAGAATCGGTATCACGCCTTGATTCAAACCGAAGCCCTGTGTCGAGATCACACCCGCTGAAGCCGGGACTCCGAACTCGATATGTTTCACTTGAGCGCGGCCCAAACGCGGTGCACATCGTCGTGGTCTTCGAGACTCTGCAGAAACTCGCCCACCTCGGCGCGTTGTTGCTCGTTGAGTTCCGGATAGCTTTTGGCGATGTAGCCAATTTCGCTGGTGATTACGGTCCAGCCGTTTTGCGACAACCATTTTGACACGGCGTGCACGGCCGCGCGGTCGGTCAGAAATCTTGCCCCGCTGGACCCTTCCGCAATGTCGTCATTTTGTTCGCGTGTCAGCGGTTCGACTTCATTGGCGCCGGCTTCAATGGCGGCGCCTTCCAAATCCGCTTTCAGATCCATCGTATAGGCCTCGACGATGCCGGTATGATCGAAGAGGAATTTGTTGCTGCCCGTGGTCCCGAGTTGGCCTTTGCGGAACAAATGGCGGACTTCCGGCGCCGTTCGATTCACGTTGTCAGTATAAACCTCAACGACCAGAGGCACTTTATGCGGGGTATACCCTTCAAATATCACATGGTCCATGACCAGTTTTTCCCCGCCTATACCGGCGCCTTTCTTGATGGCTCGCTCGATCACATCCCGCGAAACGCTTTCTTTGCGCGCCTTCTCGACCGCGGCTGCCAGGCGCGCGTTTGCGTCCGGATCGGCGCCGCCCATCTTGGCGGCCACCATCACTTCACGAACAATTTTGCCCGTCGCCTGGGCCTTTTTCATCGAAGCTACGGCGCGCTTGGCATGTAACCACTGACGTCCCATACGTTGAGAATATCAGGCAAGCATAGGTGCGTCCAATTCAAGTCGCAGCCTGGATGGCCTGCTGTGTAGCGCAGGCATTCCTGCCTGATGTGTAGCGCAGGCATTCCTGCCTGCTGTATCGCAGACTTTTAGTCTGCAACGGGCCCAGAGCGCGTGCTGGATCAGCCGCCTGGCCGACTGAAAGTCGGCGGTACAGCAGGCAGGAATGCCTGCACTACGGTGGACATGGCTACGTCCTTTTGACTCGCGGTTTGCCGGCGCGCAGCACGCGCAAGGTATGGCCACGATTGTTTTCGTACGGTTCAACTGTCGCGGTAATTTCCAGGACGCGATAGCGAATGGTATTCAAACCGTAGGATTGATACGTCTTGGCAAACAATTCGGTTTCGATGATGCCCGTCCAGTCGGCGATGGTCAGAAACTTCATGGGTTCGCCGGTCACCTGGTGAAACAGGCGCTGCTCGATGACCAGTCCGCACGTGACAATCTGTTCTCCAATATGTTCGCCGAGACGTTCGACCGGGCAATAGGTTTCCCAGGCGATATCCGGGAAAAGTTCGAGCGGATGGCCGCTGACGGGGTAGCCCAGGAATTCTTCCTCGGCTTGGAGTCGTTGCAGACGATTGGGCTCGATCAGGGGCACGCACGGCAGGCGGTCGAGGTCAGCCGGAGGCAAGAGATAAAGCTGGCGTGGATTGATGATTGACGATTTGCGATTTCCGATTTGCGATTTGCGATTGCCAATGGACGATTGACGATTGCCAATGGATTGTTCGCCCATTCTTGGTCCCTCATTCTTCATCCTCTCTACTAGTTCCGCACTCCGCGCTCCGCATTTCGCACTTTCATCCCTCCTTTTCTCCAACCCCGCATTCCGCACTCCACATCCCGCACTCGGACTGCCCCGCCAGGCCCAGTATTGAGCGGTGCGGCTCTGGCCGAAGCTGTCGAATGCGCCGACGCGGATGAGCGCTTCCATTTCTTCAGCCAAAGGTTGGACCCGCAGGCAAAAATCGGTCAGCGAAGAAAATGGACTGCGCGTGCGTTCGCGCACAATCGCGTCTTTAGTACGGTTGGTGAGGCCTTTGACCAGCAGGACTGGAACACGGATAGCGCCCCTATTCCGCACTCCGCATTCCGCACTCCGCATTTGGCTAATGACCGTAAACTGCGGGCCGGGGTCGTTGATGGAGGGCGGCAGGAGCCGGATGTCCAGGCGATGGCATTCGAGGATGTAGACCAGCGGACTATAAAAGCCTTTGCCGTTGGTAAGAACGGCCGCCATGAATTCAGCGGGGTAATGCAATTTGAGCCAGCCGGATTGATAGGCCTCGACTCCATACGCCGTGCTATGCGCTTTGCAAAAAGCGTATCCTCGAAATCCAGTCACCAGGTCCCAGACCTCGGTAATTTCGGCTTCGGTTCGGCCCAGTTTCCGGGCGCAATCGGCGAACTCGATTTGGATCTGATCGATCAATTCTGTTTTTTCCTTGGCTAAAGCGCGGCGCAGGATATCGGCCCGGCCGGGTGGCAGGCCGGCAAAAGCTTCACACATTTGCAGGATGTGCTCTTCATAAACAACCAGGCCGTAGGTGCTGCGCAGGCAGGGTTCCAGTGATGGATGCGGATAATGCACCGGGCTAAGCTTTTGGTATCGGCGCGCAAATTCCATTTTTTTGCTCTCATTGGCTGCGCCGGGCCGAATCACCGAGACAATGGCAATCAAAGTATCGATATCTCGCACGTTGCACATCTTGCAGAGCGAAATCATGGCGGGGCTTTCAATATGATGCACCGCGCGAGCGCCCCCGTTGGCAATCAGGTCCCAGACTTGCCCATCATCAAAAGGCCCGGCCGGGGAAGGAAGGGCGAGCGCATTTGCGATGGACGATTCACGATTGACGATTGCTGCCATGTCAGGGCCTTTTGGCGATTTGCTCTCGGCGATTCGTTCATTTCTGTTCTCAGGCTCCGCACTCCGCACTCCGCACTCCGCATTTGGAACACTCCGCATTCCGCCTTCCGCATTTCGCCTTCCGAACACGTCTGGCCGGCTAAAGCCGGGACTCCGAACAGGAGCAAGCAGTGGCTCGGAGCGATCTTCATTCCGCACTCCGCTTTCCGCACTCCGCATTTGGAACACGTCTGGCCGGCTAAAGCCGGGACTCTGAACAGGAGCAAGCACTGGCTCGGAGCCATCTTCATTCCGCACTCCGCCTTCCGCACTCCGCATTTGGAACACGTCGCGCATCACTGCCAGGCCACCCTGGGCCAGGATATCCATTTTGATCAGGCCGACGGCTTCTACTGAATCCATATCGAAATGGGTCGTCGGGTAACCTTTGGCGGAGATAAAACAGGGCGTGATTTCGTCCATGGGCTGGCGCGAGAGCACCAGGCCGCATGGATGCATCTTCGGATAACGCGGAAACCCGTCGAGAAACTGGCCCATGCGCAGCGCCGTCGAGTAAGGCTCCTGGTCCAGCGGCAAGTCCCGGCATTCCAGGTTATCGGCCACCACTTCGGTTAATTCACTAGCGCGAGAAAAGTGCGGCAGCCGTTCAGTCAGGCGCCGGACCTGAAATTCCGATACGCCCAGGACCTTGGCGACTTCGGCAAAGGCACTTCGCGATTGGAACGTGGAAAATCCGCCGACGACTGCAGCCCGATCCGGACCGTACTTTTCAAAAATCAAATCAATGACGTCGTCTTTGCGGTCGTGCGGAAAATCGACGTCGATATCCGGCAATTTGTTGAGCGCCATGCGGTCCTTATTGAGAAAGCGGCGAAAATACAAATCGAAGCGAATGGGGCAGACGCCGCTGATTTCAAGGCAATAACACGCCAGCGAATCAGCCGCGCTGCCGCGGGTGATCCAGTCGATGCCGCGCCGGCGGCATTCCTGCAGGATATCCCACATGATCAAAAAATATTCCTCGTACCCGACCTCGGTAATGATGGTCAACTCCTCTTCCAGCTGCGGTTTGCGTTGTGCATGGTTTTGTGGGTAACGGCGGCGCAACCCGTCCATCACGAGTTGGTGTAAAAATGAGGCCGGGGATAAACCATTTGGGGGCTGATACGCCGGGAATTGCGGTTTGCCGGGATGGATCGTGAAGGAGCAGCGCTCGGCAATCTCAATGCTGTGCGCCAGCAGTTCAGGATGGGTAGCGAAGAGTTTGCGCATTTCCGGGGCAGGCCGGAAATGGTACTGGCCGTCCAATCGTTTCTCGGGATGTTGCTGCCGGAGCAGAGTGAGTGTGCGGATGCTTTGGACAATGTCGTATTTCCAGCGATCCGATGGCTGTTCGTAATGAATGGGCAAGGCCGCCACGCAGGGCAGGGCAGGGGGGCGTTTCTCAAACACCTCCAGGGTGTTGGTCTCGAGGTAAAAACGATCGGGGAAAAATTGGGCCAGTTCGGCCAGGGGACCGACGGCCAGTAAACCTTCCGTGTCGAGAGTGGCAAAATCTATGTTATTCGCACATCCGGGAGCAACTCCGGACGGATTTGAAAGTTGAGCATTGAAAACGGAAGATTTTAGATTGCCCGAACTTGATCGAGCAGGATTGAAACCGGCGGAGATATTTAAAATGCGGCAGAGGTTGTGATAACCCTTTTGGTTTTGGGCATAAAGGCAGATTCGACGGCCGCGCCAATCGAGTTCGGCTCCGAGGATTGGCTTGATGCCGGCTGCGGCGGCGAGTTGTGCAAATTCCACCGCGCCGTGCAGGTTGTTTTTATCGGTCAAGGCAATGGCCGGCAGTTCGTACCCCTTTGCCAATTCAATCACCGCCCGGGGCGAAAGAGTTGAGTCCAGAAAAGAATAATAACTGTGAACGTTGAGTGGAACGTAAGTAGTTGCGGCGGGTCGCGCCGAACGGCGCAAAGGCTCAACCGCTGGTCGAGAAGGGGCCTGCGAAGATTCGATCCGGAACTTGAGTTCCGGACCGGGTGAAGCGATTACCCTGGCAAAGGAGTTTCCGATGCGCTGACGCTGGACGATCGACAGATTGTGCGGTGCGGGGGATGCGAGGCCTCTCCCCGCTCGTTCCTCGCGGGGCGTTACAAATCCGGAATGCGGAGTGCGGAGTGCGGAATCAATGCGGTTTGGAGGGGGGGTGATGGAGGATGAGCCCCTCTCCCCTGACCCTCTCCCCACTCGTTTCTCGCGGGGCGAGGGAGTCGAACCGTCTTCATTCCGCACTCCGCATTGCGCATTCCCCATTCCCCCACATTCCGCATTCCGCATTCCGCAGTCCGCATTTGAATCGCACTCCGCATTCCGCACTTGGCCAAGGTCTGGTTCCTGGCCGCAGCCGTGTTTGGCCTTGAGGATGAAATCGTGACCGCGTTGAAGGACCGTGCGGCCAAATTTTTGGCGCAGTTCATCGACTGTGCCAGCCAGGCGTTCCTGCGCGGCACGGTGCCGCGCCGCGATGTCCAGCGCAAGGCTGCCGCAGAAGAGACTCTCATAGACATTCGAAAGCTTGAGCGACACCAACCGCAGGCTCACGCGCCGGCGCCAGGCTTTGCGAAGCAGGGCGGAAACAGTGGAATAAATGTCCGTTTCGAGGTGAGTCGGTTCGGGCAGGCTCTCACTGGCTTGCTCTTCATCCATGTCATTATAACGAACCTTGACCGTGAGCGTGCGAACGCTTTTGCCGTCTTCGCGCACTTTGGCCATGAGCTTATCGGCCATGCGCCGCAGGGTGGCTTCCAGAAACTCTTCGTCAGTGGTATCGGCGCCAAAAGTTTCCTGCTCGCCGTAAGACTTGGCCGGGGCGCGCACAGGAACGACTGGACGCTCATCAATTCCCAAAGCAAAATGACGTAATTGTGGCGCCTGGCCGCCAACGATCAACCCCAGCAAATCCACTGGTGTGTGGGCAATCTGACCAATGTGCGCCAGTCCCGCGGCATTTAATTGATTGGCTGTTTTGGGACCTACCCCCGGCAACCATTTGTTGACCAGCGGCGATAAAAACTCGGCTTCATGCGGCGGAGGCACACATTCAAGACCGAACGGTTTCTTCAGCTTCGAAGCGATCTGACTGACCAGTTTGTTGGCGGCCACACCTTCACTGACCGTCAGCTTGAGCGATTGCCGAATCGCCCGGCGGATGGTTTCGGCGATGTCCACGGCCGATTTCCGGGTGCCGGTCAGATCAAAATATCCCTCATCAATCGACCCGATCTCGACATCCGGGGTGAAATCGTACGCGTAAGAAAACATGAGCCGGGAGAAGAGCTCGTATTTTTCAAAATCTCCGGGGACCAGGATAAGCTTGGGACAAAGCCGCCGCGCCATGAGACTGGGCATGGGGGTATAAATGCCGAATTTTCGCGCTTCATATGATGCCGAGGCGATAATGCCCCGCTTTTCGCCACCCACCGCCATCGGTTTGCCCCGCAACCGCGGATCCGCGGCTTGCTCGACCGAGGCGAAGAAAGCATCGGCATCCAAATGAACAATGGCACGCGGAAACAACATGGCTGCTGGCTGACCAAGCCGGGTCCGGCCGTTTCACTTCCTGCGTCGAACCAGTGCGACCATCACTCCCTGGATTTGCAATTCTTCCTGCGGAATGAGCTTTGGGTATCGCGGGTTTTCGGCGCGTAAATAAGGTTTGCCCTGCTGCAGGACAAATGTCTTGAGCGTTACCTGTCCATCGATTAAGGCAGCCACCACATCGCCGGAACGTGGTTGTACTCCGTGTTCGATAATTACGATGTCTCCCTCGATAATGCTTTTGCCAATCATCGAATCACCCTGGACCTTCAGGCCGAAAGTGCGGGCCGTGGCTTTAATGCCGAGGGTATCCACGTCAATCAGCACACAGCCTTCCTGTGCTTGGGTGGCATCGGCCGGCCGACCGGCCGGGATCGACCCGTAGATCGGGACAGAAACGATTCGCGAACCGGACGCCGTAGGGTCCTCTCCGGCATTTGGCCCACGTCCTGCGAAATGACCTGGCTGACGGGAAGCCGGCGCTTCCAAGTCAGACCAACCCAGTACTTGGAGCGAGCGGGCGCGGCCGGGCAGGTTTTTCACAACACCTTTTGCGCGCAGTGCCTGAACATGCGCCAGAGCCGCATTGGCGCTGCTGAAGTGAAAATGCGCGGCGATTTCGCGCAAAGTGGGACTCAACTTTTCTGACTCCTGTTTGTGCTGAATGAAATCGAGGATCTGCTTTTGCCGTACAGTCAGTTCTTTCATAGAACCCGTTTTTCCAAGGCCGCACAATTCTCTGCGCCGCCTTTACTGGACATTAGACCAGTACTGGATAAACGTCCAGTATTAGCTTTTCCAAATTTAAATCAATTCCCGGGGAATCCCCGGGGCGCTTTCCAGGCTTTCCCAGGATTGTATGTCGGGGCAACTTGCGTGAGGCTACTCTCAGACTAAAACGACATGAAAGCGGCTCTTTACTCACAGTTCAATCCGGTGAAAACGATGAGTCAATTGGTCGTTGATCGATACGCTCTGCGCCTGTGCATCGCGGCGATCTTGCTCTTGGCAGCCTGCCTTTAAAGGCTTGAGCCGGAAGCTGACCGGCTCCGAGCCTGTGGATGGGCCGCTCAGAACCGCTGCATCTGACTACGCCGCTTGCTTTTATGGTCCTGCCAGAGGATCGAAAGCACTAACAAGAAACCACCCCCGCCCGCGGCGATAAAGCACAGCATTGCCAGCCCTGGATAACCGAGGATTTGGAAATTGGTCTGCACCCGCATCAGCAGGGCGGCTCCGACGATTAGGGCAGCCAGGACTAAACCAGTCGTGATGCGGTTGGCGACTTTGCGGGCACTCTCGATTAAAAAATCCGTCTCGCTTGGCTTGACGTTAACATTCAACTCGGCGTTACCGACCGCATCGAGAATCTTGTTGAGACGCGAGGGCAGTGCGCCCATGAACTGTTTGGCTTCGAGAAGAGTCGAGAAGATCTTGCCCTCAGTCAGGGTGGACTTGAGGCGCTGATTGAGAATCTGACTGGCGTTGCGGCGAATCGATTCGTTCGGGTCAAATTCTGGATCGAGAATGCGCCCGACCTCGTCAAGCTGCAGCAAGGTCTTGCCAAGGAGCGACAATTCCGTCGGGACAAAAAGGCCAGTACCCGCGGCGGCCCGGCCGACTTCGAGAATGACCTTGCCGGTGTCCATTTGGCTGAGCGTGGCATTCTGCTGTTCGGCGACGAGTTGCCCAATTTGCCGGCGGAAATCGGCTTCTTGAAAATTCAGGCTGGGTGTGCTCATGCGCACGGCGATGTCCGCGGCCTGGTCGCTTTCGCCCTCACTGACGGCCAGGAGCAACTTCAGCAGATTCTCCTGCATGACTGGCGAGGTGTGGCCCACCATCCCAAGGTCCAACAGAATAATCCGGCGGTCGGCAGTCAGGAATATGTTTCCCGGGTGCGGATCGGCGTGAAAGATTCCATCGATCAGGATTTGCTGCAGATATGCCTGGAAAAGTTCCTCGGCCAGGGCGCTGCCGTGCAAATCCAGTCGCGCCAGGGGCGAGAGTTCAGTTATCTTTGTCCCTTCGACGTACTCCATTGTGAGCACCCGGTGAGTCGTGTAACCCTCAATCGGCAAGGGGACTTTGATGCGATCGAATTTGGCCAGCGCCTTGGCCAGGATTACCATGTTGGCCGCCTCACGACAGTAATCCAGTTCGTGCGCCAGGGTTTTTTCGAATTCCTCCAGTATGTTCAGCAATTGGTATTTCTGACCCAGCCTGGTGTGGCGTTGGAGGAACTTCGCCACCTCCTGGAGCGCGGCAAAGTCTTCCTCAATCTGGCGCGCCACGTTCGGCCGTTGCACCTTGACTGCGACGGGACGTCCGTCGTGAAGGGCGGCCCGGTGCACCTGGCCCAGGGAAGCCGCGGCCAGCGGTTCGGTTTCGAAATAGGAGAAGGCTTTGTTGATCTTGGTGCCTAATTCTTTCTCCACCGTGAACTCAACCTCCGCGAAGGGGAACGGTTTCACCTTATCCTGCAATCGTGCCAGAGCTTTTAGATATACTGGAGGCAACAGGTCGGGGCGGCTCGAGAGCAATTGCCCGAGCTTAACGAAGGTCGGACCAAGCCGCTCCAGTTCATTAGGCAATTCCTGGGCAGCCTGTTGACCAATTCCGTTATCTTGGACGGCCGGGTCTTGGTTCGTGAATCTGCTGGCCACGTCCAACTGCCCGTATCTCAGGAAAAGCAGAGTAATGTCCTTATAACGTTTGAGATAATGAGCGGACAATTTCATCGGCAAATCCTCCTGTTAACCAACTGCATGCTAGCAAACTAACTGCCGCGACGATTAACTCAAGGGAGAGAAAGGAGAGCTCCGGTTCGGTCTTTCCCTTACTATCAGCTCCAAGGCGGGTGTTTCCGCGCTCGTTTTGCGGGCTGTACCCCAGCCGATTCTCCGTACTGACAGTAAGCGGGATTGCTAAAAACTATCCTCACCCGGTCTGCCAAAGGGCCGAAGTTATCCCGCTCAGCCGGGGACTAACACGGCTGCGCCTTGGATCTTCCCCTTCCGCAGGCGCTCCAATGCTTCATTGGCTTCATCGAGGGGAAACTTCTCGACACGAGTCTTGACCGGAACCCGCGCTGCCAGCGGGAAGAATTGCTCCCCATCCTGACGCGTCAGGTTGGCCACCGAGCACAGAACGCGTTCTTCCCAAAGCAATTCATAACCAAAGGCCGGGATATCGCTCATGTGGATCCCGCCGCAGACCACGACTCCGCCTTTGCCGACAGCTTTGAGTGCGGCGGGCACCAGCGCACCGGCCGGCGCAAAAATAATTGCTGCATCGAGCGGGGTAGGGGGCGCCTGGTCGGCGCCGCCGGCCCAGACCGCGCCGAGCGACCGGGCAAAATCCTGCCCCGCCAAATCCCCCTCACGGGTGAACGCAAAAATCTCGCGCCCCTGAAATCGCGCAACTTGGGTGATGATATGTGCCGCCGCGCCAAAACCGTAAATCCCGATTCGCTTCGCCTCTCCGGTTTTGGATAAGGACCGAAATCCAATCAGTCCCGCGCAAAGGAGCGGCGCCGCCTCGACGTCCTTAAACTGTTCGGGTATTGCAAAACAGAAGCGCTGATCCGCTACCATGCGCTCGGCATAGCCGCCATCGACTGTGTAACCCGTGAATCGAGCACGGTCGCAGAGGTTTTCCCGCCCCAGGCGGCAGTAAGGGCATTCACCACATGTCCACGCCAGCCAGGGCACACCCACTCTGTGGCCGGGCTTGAAACGATCCACCCCAGGACCGATCTCCAGGATCTCTCCCACTACTTCGTGCCCAGGGACCAAGGGCAATTTGGGATGGGTTAGCTCGCCATCGACAATGTGCAAGTCGGTCCGGCAGACCGCACACGCGCGGACTTGAAGCAATACCTGGCCGTCGGCGGGACGCGGATCTGGAATCGTCGTTTTGTTTAACGGCCTGCGAGGGTGCGCCAGAATCATGGCCTGCATTCTTTAAGACCCTTCGTAGCCCATGCCGCAGGTGCCCGCGTTACATTCGAGGCCGCCTTGATGATGCGGAGCGGCCGCAGGATTAGTCATGGTAGAATTTCAGTTAATCGGCAGAATTTGTAAAGTTGCGCCCGGCGCCGGGCAGCATTATCGTTCGCCGCAGAAGCTAAGAGCGTTTTAAAACATCGGCTTGTGGGCACCTGGTTTGGAGTCCCGCCTTCAGGCATTTTTGGCGCCGGGCCGCCTAAAGCCGGGACTCCAAACCGAATTTTAAACCAGCTCTAAGCGAACAATTTAGTTTATGGCTGAGATTCCCGTTTGGCGCGAATGAAAATTGGCATTGGCTCAGATCATGCCGGGTTCGAGTACAAAGAGCAGCTCAGGAAGTTGCTCCAGGGTTTGGGCCATGAGGTGAAGGACTTCGGGACGAACTCCACGCAACCGGTTGATTACCCATTATTCATTCGACCAGTAGCCGAAGCGGTGGCGCGTGGAGAATGCGAGCGGGGGATTGTGCTGGGCGGCTCGGGCAACGGTGAAGCGATCGTCGCCAATCGTGTTCGAGGTATTCGTTGCGCGCTGTGTTGGAACACCGAATCGGCAAAACTGGGGCGTCAGCACAACGATGCAAACATGATTTCACTGGGCCAGCGGATGATCAGCTTGGAAACGGCGCAAGCCATAGTTCATGTCTGGCTGGAGACCCCGTTTGAAGGTGGCCGGCATCAGCGAAGAATCGACCTGATCGATGCCGTTGGCTCTTGAGCCTGCATCTGCCTGGGCGAAGCGCCAACGCTCAAGGCGGCTCCCACCGTTTTTCCTCACCCTCCTCACCCGTTCCCGCTTGTCTGAGGATTGGGGACTGGTAAGCTCAGTTGTCCACATGAGAGCGCCCGATTCTAATTGGCCGCGTTGGCGGCGATCAAAGCCTTCCAATCCCAACAACGCGTGAATGCATTAAAAGCTGAAACCATCAAAGCACGAATCGGACTAAGTGGCCCAGCCTTGAATCGAATTCCCGGGCCGGCGCCGGCCATTCCCGACCACCAGATGATCCGGTGCATTGGGCAGGGCAGTTATGGAGAGGTTTGGCTCGCGCGCAACGCCGTGGGCACCTGGCGCGCGGTGAAGGTAGTTTATAGACATAACTTCAGCGATCCCCGGCCGTACGAGCGGGAGTTTGCCGGCATCCAGAGTTACGAACCCATCTCACGCACTAATGAAGGATTAATCGATGTTTTGCAAATCGGCCGAAACGACGCCGAGGGTTATTTTTATTATGTGATGGAACTGGCTGATTCGGCGGCACAAGACCAAACTGCGGCCGAGACCCCGGAACCGTCCGGCGGCACAAAACTCGAACCCGCCCGCAACGCCGACCTGGACCCGAAAAGCTATGTTCCGAAAACCTTAAGCAAGGTGATCCGGCAACGCGGGCGCTTGAGCTATGAAGAATGCATTACGCTCGGTCTGACTCTGAACCTGGCGCTGGCGCACTTGCACCACCACGGATTGATTCACCGCGATGTCAAGCCTTCGAACATCGTTTTCGTTAATGGCGTACCCAAACTCACCGATATCGGGCTCGTCACCGATTTGGAAGGCGCGCAATCCTTCGTCGGCACCGAAGGTTTCATACCGCCGGAAGGTCCTAATTCACCGCAAGCTGACCTCTATGCGTTGGGCAAGGTGCTGTACGAGGCGAGCATGGGCAAAGATCGCAATGAGTTTCCCGAACCGGTGACCCAACTTGGCCTGGACGCCGATTCACGCGCTTTAATGGAACTCAACGCCGTGCTGGTGCGGGCTTGCGCGCCGAACATAAAAGAACGTTACCGTCGAGCCGAAGAAATGAACGCGGACCTCGCGTTGCTGCACAATGGAGAATCAGTGCGCAACAAGCACGCGGTTGCCCGGCGCTTGCGCTGGATGACCCGCATTGGCGCGGGAACGGTGGCGGTGCTGGTTCTGGCTGTCGTGCCGTATTCACTGGCGATCCGGGAAGCGCATCGGGCCACGGAGCAGCGGCAGGTCGCTGTCAAGGAGGCCAATAAGAGCAGGGCGGTGGCCCAAATTCTCAAGAACACTCTCTATTCCTCTGCGCCGGCCGTGGCCCTCGGCCGCGATACGAAGCTAATGCGCGACCTGCTCGATCAGACTGCCGCGGGTCTCGATACCAACGTAACCTCTTTTCCGGAGGTGGAATCGGAGCTGCGGGGTACTTTGGGAGATGTTTATCTTGCGCTCGGGGAATACAAAAAATCGGAAGACATGCTGCGGCGGGCGGTTGAGTTGTACCGCGACCAGTTCGGAGAAGGCAACTCGAACTGGGTCCATTGTTTGAGCCAGCTGTCGCTGGCCGTTTCGGCTCAAGGGCGGGGAGTCGAGGCGGAAAAGCTTCAAGGACGGGTGTTGTTGATCCGCACCGCTCTTTCAAATGAACTGGACGTGGCGGAATCTTACCTGGCACTCGGCCATATCCTGGCGGGTGAAAACAAGATCGCCGAGTCCGAACAAATGTTCCGCAAGTGCAGGGCCATTCGGGAAAGACTTTTAGGTCGCGATAATGTGGGCGTAGCCGATGCTCTCAACGGCATTGCCACCGCCTTAAGTTCCCAAGGCCAATGGGAAGCCGCTGAGACAATGTGGCGCGAAGCCATCCGCATCAATTGCCAGGCGCTCACGGAGCGCCATCCGAATCACATCTGGATGCTTAACGGGATCGTCCAAGCACAGCTTAACCAAAAAAAGTACGCCGAGGCCGAAGCTTCCGCCCGCGAATGCATCAATCTCGAGCTTGCGATTTTGGCCCCAGACCACCCCTTGAGGGCCAGCACACTCACGCGCTTGGCCATGGTGCTCCAGGAACAGGGCCGAACCTCGGAAGCCAAAACCAATCTCGAGCAGGCGCTGACCATCTGGACCAGGCGCTTAAGCAATCAAGATCCGAGCATCGGCGCAACCGTGACCGCCTTATTCGATCTTTTGTTCTCGGAACGTGATTTTTCCGAAGCAAAGCGGGTTTTTGACCAGGTCTCCGTCGCCGGCGATAGGCCCAATCCAACTTTGGTCATGGTCTGCGGCAATTACCTGGCCAGGACGGGCCAGTGGCGAGCGGCAGCGGATAAATATCAACAGGTGCTTCGGCTGGACCCCGAGAATCACCTCGCGTGCCAGGCCCTTGCCTCGTTGTATGTCCAGCTGGAGGATTGGCCGGCCTACCGCCAGTTCACCTCGTCTTTGCTCGAGAAGTTCGGCTCCGTCACCAATGATCCGCGCATTGCCGATCGCATTGCCAAGAGCTGTTTGATGTTGCCACCGCCCGACCAGCAGGCGTTGGCGACCGCCACTAATTTAGCCAATGTCGCCGTAACGTTCGATGCCAACGCCGCGCGTCATCCCTGGTTTCGGTTTTGCAAAGGCCTGGCTGAGTTTCGGGCTGGCAACTTTGAGTCAGCGAAGAAATGGATGGCTAAGGTTCTCGAATCCAAAAGCGAGGGTTCCTCTCGGGATATCGAGGCGTACATGGTCCTGGCAATGGCTGAAACCGAACTGCATAATCAGGCGGCAGCCACCGCAGCCTTCGAGGAGGGAAACCGGTTGGCCCGTTTGCGGCTCCGGGAGGTTTCTTCCGGTGACATCGAAAGCGGCTGGACCGATTGGATCCTGGCGCATCAGTTGATGCGAGAAGCCGCCACCGGCCAGTCGAGCTTGATCCGGCAGGCGGCAGTTTCTCCCTGAAACTTCGCTTCTGAATTCACCGTGGAACATAGCGAAAGCATCATTGTTCCTATAGATGGGCTAAACTTGGAAGGTGAACTGGCCTTCACTCCTCAGAGCCTTGGCACAGTGTTGTTTGCCCACGGCAGCGGCAGCAGCCGGCACAGCCCTCGAAACCAACTGGTCGCGCGCGTGCTGCGGCAGCACCGGATTGGAACGCTCCTGTTCGACTTACTGAGCCGGGACGAGGAGCGGGAAGATCAAATTAGAGGCCACCTGCGTTTTGACATCTCTCTGTTGGCGCGTCGATTGCTCCGGGCCACCCATTGGTATCGCGGCCAGCATCCGCAGGCCGTGATTGGCTATTTTGGCTCGAGCACCGGTGGCGCAGCGGCCTTGGTTGCGGCCGCTCAGCCCGACCTTGAGATTGGGGCCATCGTCTCGCGTGGTGGCCGTCCGGATCTCGCCGGCGCAGCGTTGCCGGAAGTCAAAGCGCCCACGCTGTTGCTGGTTGGGAGCCGGGACACCCAGGTGATCGAATTAAACCGTCAAGCGATTACCCGGATGAGATGCGTTAAGGAACTCCGGTTGATCCCGGGCGCAACCCACTTGTTTGAAGAACCGGGCGCCCTCGAAGAGGTCGCGAGCCTGGCTGCTGAATGGTTCGAAACACATTTTCAACAGCGTCGTTCCTGATGGGGTAGATGACATCGCGCTGCGATGTCCCCGCCCGCGTCCAGCGGGCGGAACGAATGCGAGAGGAGGTACGTTCACATTCCAGCCCTTGCGCCGCTGTACGCGACGCGGACGGCGCAGCGCGCCATCCCTACCGCGAGAATTAGATGCGTCTGCCGTGTTCCTTGGCTTGACCGGCCTTGCGCACCGCGCTTTATTCTCTTGAGTCCGACCGCTGGTCGGCCGGGAGAAGTTTCACTCAAACATGACCGCGAATTTAACGGGCCAGGACCCACCGTCGGCAGCCACGCAGAAAATCCCGACGGGTAGCGGCATGGAATTGGTCGTCGAGCAGCGGTGCAGTGCGGACCGAATCGAGTTGTTGCTGCGCGCGACCGGGCGGAAGAACTGCATTCTGCACTGGGGCATTCGCAACCGCGCGCAATCGGCCTGGCACATTCTGCCAAAGCAGCTCTGGCCCGAAGGCACCCAGGCAGCCGGAACTTCGTCGATGCAGACTCCGTTCAAGCCGCACAACGGCCACAGCCAAATCGCCATTGACCTTGCGCCGGATACCGCGCCGGAACTGCTGGAATTTGTCTTGTTCTTCCCGGAGGAGAATCGCTGGGACAACAATGGCCACCGCAATTACCAAATCAGCATTGGAGCCTCCGTGCCGCGTGCGTTGCCAGGGGATTTTCTCAAATCGCGCGCAACTTCGGATGAGGTCTGCTTTCAGCGCGTGTTTGACCTGGAGCCGAACCACCAAATCGCCGTGGCGGTTGAAAAGTCATCGGACAATTACCGGGTGCGGTTTGCCGCCAATCTGCCCGGCGCTCTGATGTTGCACTGGGGTGTCGCGCGCCGCTCGCCTCACGAGTGGCTCTTGCCTCCGGAATCGTGGCGCCCGGCGGGCACCGTGCTTTGGGGAGGGCATACTATGCAAACTCCTTTCGAGCCGCGCGACGGATTCAACCAGTTGGACCTGGTGATTCCGCAATCGGATGCGCCCGCAGGCATTCAATTTGTGCTCCAGTCTGGAACAGAAGGGCGTTGGATTAAGCATCAAAACGGAAACTTCTATATTCCGGTGCGCTCGGCGGCCCGCTCGCAGCCCGGCCTGAATGCGGGCGCCCTGACCCATCTAACCGACAGGATCGTCCAGGCGGAGATGAACTCCGGCTCCTGGACCTTGATGCATCGATTCAACCTGTGCTTCGATTTACTCGGCGAGGCGCAGGGCAATCCCGAGGCGCTGGCTTTGCTTTTTGTCTGGCTGCGCTATTCGGGGATTCGTCAGTTGACCTGGCAGCGCAATTACAATACCAAGCCGCGCGAATTGGCTCATGCCCAGGACCGATTAGGCGGTCGCTTGGCCGAGCTTTATCGCGCAGACTCCCAGGGGCGTCCGTTTTATCGGCTCATGCTTGCCACCATTGGCCGGGGTGGCGACGGTCAGCGCATTCGTGACGAGATCCTTCAAATCATGCATCGCCACCACCTCAAGGAAGTCAGCGGACATTTCCTCGAAGAATGGCACCAGAAACTGCACAACAACACGACTCCGGACGATGTCGTCATTTGCGAGGCCTACCTCGAATTCTTGCGAAGCGGCGGCAATCTCGATCGCTTCCACGAAACCCTTCAACAGGGCGGCGTTACCCGCGAACGCCTCGCAACTTTTGAGCGACCCATCCGCACCGAACCGGATTTCGTTGCGCATTTAAAGGACCCGCTGATTCATGATTTCGAAAACTTTCTCAAAATCCTGAAGGCAGTTCATTCGAGCACGGACTTGGAAACCGCCATCAACACGGCGCGCGAGCGACTGGACTCCGACACCCAGGCCTTGCTGTGGGATATTTGGAATCACCGTAACGACTCGGCTGAGGGCCTCGTGTCCCTGGTGGAGCGAATTACCGAAGCCCGACGGCGTGTTTCGCATTTGCTCAATCAAGCCGACCAACTGCGGCCGTTCCTCTACCTGGACTTGGCCCTGGAACAGTTGGTCCGGGTTGTAGTGGAGCGCAACTTGCACCAGCACCTCGCCTCGGAGCAGTTGATCGATCTCATTGGCCGGGTCCTGGAGAACGTTGCCCTCGCGCATGAAGATAATGAGCTGGGAGCCTGCCTGCGCCATTGGGAGCGCTTGTCCAAATTTTCCCCCGAACCGCGTCTGAGCCCGGGCTGGGCTCTGCACGCCAAATCGATTGTGGACCGGATTGGGCGAGCCTTGGCCGATTGGACTGATCGAGTGTACCGCCTGCTTCAGCCTAAAGCCGAATTGCTCGGCCAGGCTTTCCAAGCCGAGAACTGGACCATTACCCTGTTCAGCGAAGAGGTGGTGCGGGGCAGCAGCCTTGGGTTTGCCTTATCGATGTTGTTGCATCAAGTGGACCGGGTGTTGCGACCAGCGGCCAATTTAGGTGATTGGCAAATTGTCAGCCGCGGCAGGGGTACTGGCAAAGTCGAGGTCGTCGAAACTTTACGGGCGGTCCAAGGCAGGCAGTTTAACGGCGCCGCGGTGGTGATCGCGGACAAAGTCAACGGCGATGAAGAACTGCCGGAACAGGTCGTGGCGGTATTGGCTCCGGACGTCACTGATCTGGTATCGCACGTAGCTGTCAGAGCTCGCAATGCCCAGGTGCTTTTTGCCTCCTGCTCCGATTCAAGCGTGCTGGACCATCTTAAGGAACTGCGCGGTCGCTTTTTACATATAGAAGTCACGCCCGGGGGGGATGTCGCGTTTAAAGAAGTGGCCCAGTCTGAGTCGGCCGCTATGCCGGGTTCAACCCGCCCACGGCCTGCTCTCCGTCCCCGTCCTGAGTTCACGCGGTACGCCATTACGGTCGACGCATTCAACGAACGAGTGGTTGGGGCAAAGTCGGGTTGCCAAGCCCGGTTGCGAGGCAAGCTGCCCAATTGGGTTAAGCAGCCGGCTTCGGTTGCCTTGCCCTTTGGCTGTTTTGAGCAGGTGCTGAACCTGCCTGAAAACCAGGCGACAGCTCAACAACTCAGTGCGCTTGCCAGCGGGCTCAAAGACAAAATTGACGCGGACAAATTGACTGCTATCCGCCAGGCGGTCGAACGTCTAACCGCCCCGGAGGAATTGAAAAGCGCACTCCGTGAAGCCTGCGTTCGAATGGGCATCGCCTGGCCGGCGGATTGGGAAGACGTATGGCGTTGCATCAAACAGGTCTGGGCGTCCAAGTGGAACGAGCGCGCGGCGCTGAGCCGCAGGCGGATGGCTCTGAGTGACGACGATCTTTTCATGGCAGTGCTGATTCAGCCAGTCGTGCCGGCGGATTATGCCTTTGTGATTCACACCGTAAATCCTTCCAACGGCAACCCGGACGAGTTGTATGCGGAAGTCGTGCTGGGTTTGGGGGAAACGCTCGTGGGCAATTTTCCCGGTCGCGCATTGAGTTTCGTCTGGGCTAAGCGGACCCAACAGGCGCGCCTGCTCTCTTTTCCCGCCAAGAGTGTGGCGCTTTACGGCAGCGGACTCATCTTTCGTTCCGATTCCAACGGGGAAGACCTCGCGGGGTACGCGGGAGCCGGCCTGTACGACAGCGTGCTCCTGAATCCGCCGCGTGAAAAGCTGCTGGATTATTCCGACGAGCCGCTCATCTGGGACGGCGATTTCCGCAATGGCTTGCTGCGGGAAATCGGAAAAATGGGCGCGGCCATCGAGAAATCTTTGGGTTCACCGCAAGATATTGAAGGCGCAATGGCAACGGGCGATTACTACGTGGTCCAGTCTCGCCCGCAGGTGGGGCTCGAACCTGCATGAGCACGATCCATCACGCGCTGGTCTTAAACCTGCATCAGCCGTCCGGAAACCTGGATGCGTTGTTGCGCGATCATGAATGGGAGGCGCGCGAAATCCTTCTGGCTTTGGATCGCATCCCCCGCTCGCTTTGGGAATTCGAGGAGGTCGCCCGGGTCCATCTTTCGCTCTCGGGCACGCTGTTGGAAACTTTGTCCAACCCGGAATTCCAGCAACGGGTCTATGGCATCATCAAATGCGGCGACCTGCTTTGGCAGCTCCAGAATCAAAAGATTTTTCACATCCTGGGCACCGGCTATTATCATCCGGTCTTGCCGTTGATCCCCCCCGCGGACCGCGAAGAACACCTCGCTCGGTGGCTGGGCATTGCCCGGCATTTGTTCTGGCGCAACCAGTTCACCGGTTTCTGGCCGCCCGAAATGGCCTTCAGCATGGAGCTAATCCCGTTGCTCAAACGGCTGGGCTACCGATACGTGCTGGTCGATAGCAATCACGTCGAACCCGTGACCCCGATGCGTTGGGACGAAATTCGCTACCGCCCGCACCGGGCCCGCCATGGCGAGCACGAAATCATTGTCATCGTGCGCGACCGCGAACTGTCCAATGCCCAGGAAGCAGGCATGGACGCCGGGTGGTTTATGTCGGAAGTCCATGAGCGAACCAAGTATTGTGATTTTCCCCCGCTGGTCACCACCTGCACCGACGGCGATAATGGCGGCTGGTTTCGTAATCTTAATAACAAGGGCAACTTTTGGGGCGTCTTTTACCAGCCCCTGCTGGATCTCGTGAAGCGCAAGGAAACCGAGGTGCGGCCCACGTTCGTTGAGGAGTACCTCAGCCAACATGGCGTTCACGGCGAGGTGACTGTCCGGGAAGGCGCCTGGAACACGGGTTGGCACCATGGCACCGGTTTTCTGCAATGGACCGGTTCACAAGCGCAAAAAGATGCTATCCAACGTGTGTCGGAAACCAGCCGGGCAGTCCATGAAATGCGCCATCGCGCTGCGGCAGTTCCTGGCAATGGCCAACTCCAAAGCGAAATCGAGCAGGCGTACTGGCGCCTTTTGCGCGCCGAAACCAGCTGCAACTTCTTTTGGGGCGAAGCCTGGGTCCAACGTTGTCATCAGGACCTCGATGACGTGCTTGGAATCCTCCACAACGTTTCAACGCATTTGCCTGCCTAGCAAGCTGCTCCGTACCGGCACCTAACGCATTGCGAAGGTTGTGGATTGCACCGCTTGGGGCGAAGCAGGGTCCAATGGTAGAGATCTTTCCACGTTGCCCGTCGTTCCGTTCAAAAAGCGGCTCAGCTTGCAGCGCCGCAAGAAACTTTTGACTGCGGCTCCGGACCGGCTATAAAATCGCCGCACTAAGCTTTTAACGCGGGCCTTTTGGCCAAACCAACAAACCTGGACTATCCAAATGTTAAACCATCCAACCGGAGCGCCTCGGCAACCACGACATTCTGAGCGCGCCAAAACCGGGCGCCTGACCCATGCGTTTTGGTTTCTGCTGCTGCCCTTGACGCTCCTGCTGGCCGGGTGCCAGACACAACAGGATTCGCCGTCCAAAGCTGAAATGGCGGCGTTCTCGAATGTTAATGGGTCGGCACCCGCCACCAACAGCGACCTGCTGGTTCTGCACGAGGGCGACGTCGTCAGCATTACCTTCCCCGGGGCGCCCGACCTGAACACCATCGCCACCATTCGGCGCGACGGGCGGATCACGTTGAAATCGTTGGGCGAATTCAAAGCCGCCGGGCTTACGCCGCCGGAGATGGAAAAGGAATTGATTAAGCAGTTCGGTTCGCAGCTACAGACCAAGGAAGTTTCGGTAGCGGTTCAGACGTCCGCTTTTCCGGTATACGTTACCGGGGCTGTCCTGAAGCCCGGCAAGGTTCTTTCTGATCGTCCAATCACGGCCCTGGAGGCCATTATGGAAGCGGGCGGTTTCGATTACACCAAGGCCAATCTGAAAGCTGTGCGCGTGCTCCGCAACCAGAACGGGCAAACTCAGCACTTCACCTTGAATTTCAAACCGGTTCTGAAAGGCGAGGCCAGCGACCAGTTCTATCTGCGGCCGGGCGACATCATTTACGTGCCGGAAAAGTTCACGATGTTCTAAGGGCGTGTTTAGAATGCGGTGTGGAGTCCGTTTGGAGTCCCGCCTTTAGGCGGCCCGGCGCCGAAACCACCCGAAGCCGCCTGAGGACGCCTGAAGGCGCGACTCCAAACCCAGGCCCCCACCGCATATTCCAAGCGGAGCTCAACTAAGGAGGGCGCGTTCGCCGGCTTCTTGCCAGCCGCTACTGCGCCCCATTAGTCCGCATCCAAGCCGTAATCTCCAGCCTGACTTCCTTAAAATCGCGCCGAAATTCCCGGCTCCGTTTCAGTTCCTGCGCGATTCGCTGGCCCAACACTCGCCCGGCGTAAATGTCGGAAGGATAATGCCGTCCCAGGACGACGCGGTGCCAGCCGATTTCCCGGCCCTTGGCCAGGATTGGGTCTTTACGATCGGGAAACAACTCAGCCAGAAGGGATGCAAAGACGGTCGCGATCGTGGAGTGCCCGCTGGGATATCCGCCGGCGAACTTATCCGGCAAACCCTCAAGAAGATTTGTGTCGACCAAGTACGGCCGCGGTCGTTCCCAATAATCTTTGGCGGTATACACTGCCAGGTCCGTGTCCTGCCACACCCGTCGGAAGAACCACTCTGTCTTCGGAAAGCGATTGGTCACTAAGAAGCTGCCGATAACGGGAGCGAAAGTGAATATCGACACGTGCTGTTCCAGTTGCACCGAAAGAGGATCCAGCAATCTCCGCTCCTTTTGGGCCGATTGAACTACGCTCAGCTCTGCCCGTCCTTCCGCCGAAGTCGCCTCTGGCGGAGGCGGCAGGAGGAGCATCGCCAGGTCTATATTCGAGAGGTAGTGCGGTTCGGCGCAAAAGGCCGACGCCATGCCGCTGGCGAAGAGGAACAAGACTCCGAAGGCCGCTCGGAACCGAATTACTGCACAATACAACATTCGCACCCCTGAGCGTACGGGCGGGTTTGTTGACTTGTCAAACGACGTCGTGACGGTCTGTGGCCGGCGCAGCCTCAAGCGCGCTTGGCAAAGTAATACTTCGCGCCACCTCAATGGACTGGACCAGCTCATTGGTCGTCAAGCAAGTTCCACATTCCCGCACAGGTGCACTTCCAGACCGAGCGCGGCCAACGTTGTCGCTTTAATTCGGCAGGCGCGGTGCGCCTGTTTGCGGTTGGGAGCGTAGACGACTTGGAGGTGATTTGATTTGTGACGGGCCATCATCTGATCGCGGGTAATGCCATCGAGCACCGCGTGCATGATCGGCCATTGCGGCGTCGTCTCGCGCCAGCGTCGTTCGGTCTCCTTTTCCGGCAATGAGACGACTTCCGCCACACCCAGGTCGCAGTGCAGCCTGGCGTTCATGATAAACACACGGCTCCAGACGATGTGCCCAGGCTTGGAGACTCCTTTTATCGTGCCGCCGCCCAGCCGGAAGTACATGGGCGGCTGCCGCTCGCTCACGGCGCCTTTAAATCCGCCGGTCAGATGGGCAGGAGGCACCGCGCCGGAGATTAAAAATACCCACACGTAATCGTTAAGGCCATTGCCTCGGTACTGCTGGCCCCAACGCAGATCGTGCAAAGTGTTTTCAGGAGCGAATCGCAACTGACGCCAGAGACGGTTGGTGACCAGGCCATCCAGTCCGGCGCACTCGTCCACTTCATTAAAGTGTGGCAACGCTTCGCCCGCGAATAACACGCGGCTCGACCCGGCGGCCCGCACCGGCGGCCGGTCCACGTTGTTCAACAGCCCTTCAACCAAATCGCTGGCCGGCGCGAGATCCTTGAGCCCTTGCTGGTATTGAATACCGATGGTGTCGCACCCAAACTCCTCAGCCAGGCGCAACGCGGCAACGTACATCTTGCATTGCCCGAGCGTCTGGGCCTCGCTGAGCTCGGTTTCTTCGTTCGTCCCCCAGTTGAAACGCATGCCTTTTTTCAGTAACCAATCCAGGACCTCTCGCGCTTCGGCCTCGGTGACTTGTTGCATTGCGGCGTACAAAGTTGACTGGCTGAGACGCTCTTTGAAAACGCCGGTCGGGTTAAGCAGTTCATCGGGAATAATCGCGTTGAACATGCCCATGCACCCTTCATCGAAGACGCCCATGATGGCCTTTTGCTGCTTCAATTCGCGCGCCGTGTCGTGAGCCAATTGCTCGTCCGCGGCTGGCAGCTTCAAAAGGGCGAGGTCTCGGACGTGGCTTTGGTCGTGAGTGACCGTCCCGTTGGCCAGCCATTCTTTGAGGCCGCCGGTGAAAAAGGGATCCTTGAACTCTTCGCTCCAGAGAGAACTGTAACGAATGCCAGCTTTGGTCAAGGATCCGTTCAGATTAAGCATACCAACGAGTCCGGGCCAGGTGCCGCTCCAGTTGGCTACCGTCAGGATCGGGCCTTGATGTGTCGCCAGGCCGGCGAGCACGTGATGGCTGTACTGCCACACACATTCCGCAACGATCAGCGGCGCGGTTGAATCGAGCCCGCGGAAAACCTGCATGCCCATCTTTTGTGAATCGATAAAGCCATGTCTCTTTTTTGGGTTGTACGCGTGAGCCCGGACCGCCTTCCAGCCTTCCGCCCGCAGAGCCTGGGCTAAAGTGGCCTCCATTTTCTCCTGTTCGGGCCAGCATTTTTGGTTTGCTGAAAGTCTCAGATCGCCGTTGGAAAGGATATAGACGTGGTTAGGCTTTAAAGACGCGGTCGTTTTCATTTTCTGATTAAAACAAGTTTTGCCGGCTTTGTTTAACACGCGCCCCGGGAGTCGTCACCTACAGTTTTGCCCGGCGGTGCGGGACGTCCCGGCCCGCAGCGCTTGGTCAGCACGATTCGTCGCATCGTTTGACTTGCTGCGGTCTGGGACGTCCCGCGCACGCCTTAGGCGTGAAGATGTCGGACTGCCAAAATGCGCCTGTGCCGTTTCTCCACGCCGAAGGCGTGAGGCGTACCAGCCAGGGCAACGCCCTGGGTAACCGATGCGGAAATCCCGGGCCGCCCTGCAAGGGCGGTTCTCCTCGGACGGATCGGCGTCAGGTTCCGTTTGGCCGGGATGGGCTGCGCCGTTGCAGGGCGCAATTGTTTGATTTGGAATCGTCTTCCCGGGGCGTTGCCCCGGGCTGGTACGCGCCACGCCTGCGGCGTGAGGATTTGAGAGATCCGCAATTCTTCGCGGCGTGTCAGCGGCGTGAAAATGATGAGGCGTGACGCCAGTGGCGTGAAGCATGCTGAGGCGCGCCGGCAATTGACGCCAACTGTGCGTTCTGCAACTGTGTGCCCGCGACACAGAGGACCAACAAGTGGACATCAAAAAAGCGATCATAACCGCCGCCGGCAAGGCACAGCGCAATCTGCCGCTGCAAACGCTGGTGGACCGGGACGGCCAGACCAAAACGGCTCTGCGGATCCTGGTGGAAGAAATTCATACCGCAGGCATAGAAGAAATCTGCGTGGTAATCTGTCCCGGCGACCAGGCCGGCTATGCCGCGGCGGCTACCGGAAGCGGGGCGCGCTTGAGCTTTGTCGAGCAGACCGGCGGGCCGGGTTATGGGCAGGCCGTGTTGTGCGCCCGCGAGTTTACTGCCAGGAATCCCTTTCTGCTGCTGGTGGGTGACCATTTGTATGTCAGTGGCGCCCCGAAACGTTGCGCGCAGCAACTGGTCGAGATCGCCACCGCGGAAAGCGCTTCGGTTTCGGCGGTGCAGGCCACCCACGAAAGCAAACTGCCCTATTACGGCGCCGTGGGCGGACACCTGGTCACTGGCCGAAAGGGCCTTTATGAAATCTTGCGCGTCCTGGAGAAACCGACGCCGACCGAGGCCGAGCAATCTCTGATTGTTCCTGGCTTACGCACCGGACATTACCTGTGTTTCTTTGGGATGCATGTCCTGATGCCCACGGTGATGGAATTGCTCGAAGAGGAAGTCGCGCGCGCCGGTGGCCGGCCCGTTGCACTGACCGCCGCTTTAGCGCGGCTGGCCGGCCGAGGACGATATCTGGCCTCGGAGCTTTCCGGCAGGCGGTATGATATTGGAGTGAAGTACGGGTTGTTGATTGCGCAACTGGCGCTGGCCCTGGGTGGCCAGGACCGCGACGAAGTCATAACTGGGTTGCTTGAATTATTGGCGCGTCGGGAGCTTAAATAATTATCACGCGTGCCATGACCGACCTCATCCGGATCATCAAGGCCGCTGAGCCCTCGCTTCGCGACCAATCGCTCGAAAGTGTTTGCGCGGGACTCTCCGTCGACGAGTTGTGGCAGCAATGCACGGCTCTGGACGACTTTCGTTCCCGGAGCGAGAACCTTTACGAACGTGTCCGCGCCCTTTTTTTCCTCTATGCCATTCACCGCTTTCATATCCCCCAGAAGCTGGGCGCGGCTTCGCGCACGACGGGCTACGGTGCACGCTCGCTGATTCCCTTCGAGGGTTACGAACACTTGCTGCAGCGCAGGTTCGAGGAGGCGATTGAACATTTTCTCGCCATTCAAAAGGAGCAAGGCCCCAGTGATGCCGTCTCGAGCGCGCTGGCCAGCGCTTATTATCGGCTTGGCTTTCAAACTCTCGCGGACCAGGTGCGCCGCAGCGTGCGCTGCGTGCGCGGCAACCAGTGGATGTTTCGCATGGGACATCCGGCCGACCAGCCGCTGCGTCTCCGCCCGGAATTGCTGGTTCGCCACGCCAGCGACCGCACCTACCCGATCCTTCGAGAGTGCACCCCCGTGCGCATGGACCTGACGCATTGCGGCTGGAGCGACATTTTCTTTCTTGGCATGGATTTCCCCGAAGGCGCCAAGGTGCTGAACGTTTCGATCGATTTGGGCGTGCACGGGCGGGATGCAGCTCCGAAACCACCTATCGAAACGTACCTGCGGGTGATCGAAGAACCTGTGCTCCGGCTGGTCAGTGTCGACCTGGGCGCTTCCGCCGACATCAGTCACCTGGCGGAGGTGTTTGACTTTGCCAAAGACTATCTGGGGTTGCTTAAGGCCGCGGTCATCGCCTCGGGTTTGGTTCCACCCGGCATTGAGGGTTCCGGCCACAGTCTGGCGGACTTGCTCGCCCACTTGATTGGTCCCGGGCTGGGCTTGGAAATTGTCAGCAGCGTCAATGATATCCCGAAAGGATCGCGCCTGGCGGTTTCCACCAACCTGCTGGCCTCGTTGGTGAGCCTGTGCATGCGAGCCACCGGCCAAGCTGCTTCTCTAACGGGCCAATTGCAGGAGCACGAGCGTCGGCTCGTCCTGGCTCGTGCACTGCTGGGGGAGTGGCTGGGGGGCTCGGGGGGAGGCTGGCAGGATTCAGGTGGGGTGTGGCCCGGCATGAAACTCATCGAAGGCGTGCTTTCCCAGGAGGGTGATCCGGAGTTTGGAGTGAGCCGTGGGCGGTTGATGCCCAAACACAAGGTCCTCAACACGGAGGAGGTTTCCAACGAAACCCGGTGCAAGCTTCAGGATAGCCTGGTGCTTGTCCACGGCGGGATGGCTCAAAATGTGGGGCCGATTCTCGAGATGGTGACGGAAAAGTATCTGTTGCGGTCCCAGGCGGAATGGAAAGCCCGGAAGAGCATGCTGGGAATTCTAGAGGAAATCCTGAAGGCCTTGCGGGCGGGCGACATCCCCGCCATCGGCCAGGCAACGACACGGAATTTTTTTGACCCGATTCAGACGATTATCCCGTGGGCCTCCAACTATTTCACCGAGACTTTGATCGAGCGGGTGCGGCGCGAGTTTGGCGAGGCGTTTTGGGGGTTTTGGATGCTCGGGGGCATGTCGGGCGGCGGCATGGGGTTTATCTTTGCGCCAGACAAAAAGCCCCAGGCTCAACAGCGCTTGCAGCAGATCATGTCCGAAGCTAAGCGCGAGCTGGAGCACGCCTTGCCCTTTGCGATGGAGCCGGTGGTTTACGATTTCTCCATCAACGAACGCGGCACGCAGGCTGAGCTGTTGGAGGCAGCATCCGCACTGATGCCGCCAAACTATTACACCCTGGTGATTCCTCCGTTGCTGCGCCAGGACCGCCATACGCTTTCGCACTTGCGGCGCGCCGAGTTGGACAAGTTCGGCGCGGCCTGCCGCACCCGCCCGGAACTGAGGGGGATGGTGCAGACGCTCTTCGATGTCATGCTGCCACGCAGCAAAAGTGAATCGGCCAGTGGGCCGAGCCTGGCGGCGTTGCTCGAGGAAAACGGATTCGATCGCACCCAACACGATCAGATCCGCGAGGACCTTAAGCAAGGACGCATTGGCCTGGCCCAGAATCGGCTCTCAGCCAGTTCTACTATCGAGGACGTCGGCTCGAGCGACGTGGCCGATTTATCGCAATTGCGTTCGCAGAAGCATGACTTGGAATTGGCCGGATTAGAAGCGCTGCGCAAGGGCGAAGTCGCGGTGGTGACGCTGGCCGCCGGCGCGGGCAGCCGCTGGACCCAGGGTGCGGGAGTAGTCAAAGCGCTGCACCCCTTTTGCAAACTGGCCGGCCGGCACCGCACTTTTTTGGAAGTTCACCTGGCCAAGAGCCGCCGCCTCGGGCGGAGAGCCGGGACGAGTTTGCCGCATGTTTTCACAACCAGCTACCTCACTCATGACCCGACTCAACAGTTTCTGGACCGGTGCGAAAACTATCATTACGACGGGCCGCTGTTACTTTCGCGGGGCAAAGCGGTCGGGCTACGGCTAATCCCGACCGAGCGTGATCTGCGCTTTTTATGGGAAGAAATGCCCCAGCAGATCCTGGATGAACAGCAGCAGAAGGTGCGCGGCAGCTTGCGGCAGGCCCTCATCAACTGGGCGCGCTCCGCGGGGGAAGCCAGCGATTATACGGACAATGTTCCGCTGCAATGTTTGCATCCGGTCGGACATTGGTATGAGGTGCCGAACCTGATGCGCAACGGCACTCTGAGCCGGTTGCTGGCCGAGCGCCCGCAAGTAAAACATCTACTGTTGCATAATATTGACACGCTCGGGGCGGATGTGGATCCGAGCCTGCTGGGACTGCATATGCAGAGCGGGGCGACCCTGAGCTTCGAAGTGATCACGCGGCGTTTGGAAGATCGCGGCGGCGGCCTGGCGCGGGTCGATGGTCGTGTTCGCTTGGTTGAGGGGCTGGCCATGCCGCGAGAGCAGATCGAATTCTGCCTGAGTTATTACAACTCGAATACCTGCTGGATTGATCTGGATAAACTGTTGGCTGCATTCAAGCTGAGCCGGGCCGATCTGCACGACGAAACCAAAATAACGGCCGCCACACGCCAGTTGGCGGCCAAAATGCCGACCTACATCACTCTCAAAGAGGTTAAGAAGCGATGGGGTCACGGTCAGGAGGATGTGTTTCCCCTCGCCCAGTTCGAGAAACTATGGGTGGACATGACGGGTCTGCCGGAGATCGAATGCCAGTTCCTGGTAGTGCCCCGCTTGCGCGGCCAACAACTCAAAGACCAGGCCCAACTGGACGGCTGGCTGCGTGACGGCTCCGCCGCCTATGTCGAGAGTTTGTGCGAGTGGCACCATCTGCCTCAGTCCGCTTCAAAGTAATTGCTGAACCCAGGGGTTTCGCGGGTTTCCAGTTTTCCTTCCGGGGCCCGCATGACTCGGGCGGCCACCTGAGGTGTGTGTTCGATGAATTGCATTCCCTGCTCGGGCCCGAGCACGCTCACGACTTTAGTGAGGCTGTCGGCGGTAATCCCGTCGGGAGCGATGACATTGACCAGGCTATGATCGGTCAGGCCAATGCCGGTCCGGGGATCGACGATGTGCGAATAGCGTTTTCCTTCAATCTCCAGGCGTTGGTAAAGGTCGCCCGAGGTCGAGATGGCGCAGTTCCTCAATGAAAGGAACCGGGCCGGTGGTGCATTGGTAAGATCCAGGGACGACAATTCGAAACGCCATCCCTTTCTACCCGGAGGCGCGTCGCTGACGGCAACGTCACCCCCACCTTCGACTAGCGCCCGCTGTATGCCCTGCTGACGCAACGTTTTCAAGGCTTCACCGATGGCGTAGCCTTTCGCGATTCCCCCGAGGTCCAGTTTCATGTTCGGAACGACCAGTTCGACCGTGTGCCGCTCTTTATCAAGCTTCACGTACTGGTAGCCCACCGCGTGGCGAGCCTCCGCAAGCCGTTGCCGATCGGGCAACTGATGCTGGCGTCGTGCGCGACGCCAGAGATTTACGAAAGGCCCGACGGTAACATCAAAAGCCCCATGGCTGCGCCGGGCCAGGTCTTCGGCGCGATCCAGGACAATCCACAGGTCGGGACTGACCGGAACAGCTTTGCCGGAACCGGAAGTCGCGGAGAGTCTGCTCAGTTCGCTATCGGGATCGTAATCGCTCATGATATCATTGAGCTGTTTGATCCGTTCGAAGGCGGCATCGGCGGCAGAATCGGCCGAAGGTTGGTTGGTGGCAAACAGGACGATGCGAAAAGGCATTCCCATCTCCGCCCTTTGAAATTCGAAGCGCACCAAATCGTTGGTGCCGGCGGTGGCGCGTAGCCAACCGCAAACGGCCAGAATGAATACAAAGACCGGTTTCATCTAATCGAACTTGCGATTTCTCCTCCTTACTTCGCCCCGAGCTCTTCCCATAAGAAAGTGTAGGCCAACGCGGACATGAAGGCCGCTTGCTTGTTATTGGCGGCGCCGCCGTGGCCGCCCTCGGTGTTTTCGTAATAGAGCACGTCGTGGCCTTGCTCTTTCATCCGGGCGACCATCTTGCGGGCATGGCCGGGATGGACGCGGTCGTCGCGCGTCGAAGTAGTGAACAGAACGCGCGGATACTTCTTATCTTTAAACACATTCTGGTAGGGCGAGTACTTGCTGATATAGGCCCAGTCCTCCGGTTTGTCGGGATTGCCGAACTCGTCCATCCAACTGGCGCCGGCCAGGAGTTTGTTAAACCGGCGCATATCCAGCAGAGGCACCTGACAAACCACCGCTTTGAACAGGTCGGGCCGCTCGGTCAGCATGACCCCCATCAGAAGCCCGCCATTGGAACCGCCTTCAATCCCCAGGTGTGGCGGCGAGGTCACCTTGCGTTTAATGAGGTCTTCGGCGACGGCAATGAAATCGTCGTAAGCGCGTTGACGGTTTTGTTTGCGTGCGGCTTCGTGCCATTTTGGACCGAATTCACCCCCGCCGCGAATATTGGCCAGGATATAAGTGCCGCCCCCTTCGAGCCACGCGGCGCCCACACCGGCGTTGTACGCTGGCAACATCGGGATTTCAAACCCGCCGTAACCATACAATAAAGTCGGATTCTTTCCGTCCAGCGACATGCCGCGCCGGCTGACCTGGAAATAGGGAACTTTGGTCCCGTCGCGCGAGACAGTTTCGTGCTGAGTTATTTCAAGGCCCTTGGCGTTGAAGAAAGCAGGCAGGCTCTTCAGAGCTTCCCGATTGTTAAGACCAACCGTGCCGTAGTAAAGGCTGGAAGGCGTCAAAAAGTCGGTGAGCGTCAGGAAGTAATCATCAGACTCATCGGCATCGATTCCGTTGATTGACGCAGAGCCGAGTTCCGGAACTTCGAGGTCCAGGCGGCTCCATTTGCCATCGGAGTGGCCCAGCGCGTAGAGCTTGCTGCGAACATTATCCAGAACCTTCAACAGAAGATAATTCTTGGTCTCGCTCATTGCTTCCAGGCTCGTGCGGTCTGTGGGTGTGAAGAGGCTCTCGAAGTTGTGTTCGCCCTTCAGAGCGCTGTCGAACTCGGCCGCCAACAACGACCCCGCGGGATAGGTCTTCGCCCCGACCTTCCAATCGGAGCGCAGGCGCAGCAACATTTGATCTTCAAACGTACTGACCATGGCATCTGCTTGCTTCTCGATTTTCACCCATTCATCTCCCTGGCGAACATAATCTTCACTGGTGAAAAAGGTCGTGCCGCGCGTAATGAACTCGTAGGTATGACCGTGATCGTGCACCACCGAAACGTCGACACTGACATCTTCTGTTTTGCCTTCCATCCAGGTCTTCGCCTGACCCAGTGGCGTGTGCCGTGCCCACTCTTTAATGATCCGAGGGTAGCCAGAGTCGGTGAGGGTGCCTGGCCCGAAATCCGTGCCGACGTACAAAGAGTCCCGGTTCCGCCAGGCGACTTGCGTCTTGGCTTCCGGCAGGTAGAAGCCGTCGGTGACAAAGCTTTTCGTGGTTAGGTCAAATTCGCGCACGACTACGGCATCTGCCCCGCCGCGCGAGAGAAACATCAGGCACCGATCGTAGGTGGGATAGAGCACGTCGTATCCTTTCCAGACCCAGTTTTCTTTTTCTGCCGTGGAGAGTTGGTCCAGGTCGAGCACGGTTTCCCACGCCGGCTGTGGTTTCTTGTATTCGTCCAGAGTGGTTCTTCGCCAAACACCGCGCGGATTGGTTTGGTCCCGCCAGAAGTTGTAGTACCAACGGCCATGCTTGGCCACATACGGGATGCGTTCCTTGGAATCCATTATCGAAAGCAGGCGGCGTCGGGTGGGCTCGAAGATCGGCAGGGACTCCAGTTCATTGGTGGCAATCGCGTTCTGCTGGCGAACCCAATTCAGCGCATTGGACCCCGTGACGTCCTCCAGCCACAAGTAAGGGTCGGCCGAGGTGCTCGCGGCCTGGTGCGCTTGAGAAGACGTCCCTTCCGCCGAACCTGCTGGTTCCGCGCGAACCCGAACGGGCAAGCAGATGCCCATGGCTAGTAGACAAATCATTATTCCCGAGTGCATGACCGGCGGTCTCATAGCGGCCAATATTGCAGAACCGCGGCCGGCTGGCGACAAGCATCGGAAAGCAATTTCGGCGTTCAACCCTGAAGATTAGCCGCGAAAGAACGCAGGGAACGCAAAGAAAGTAGAAAGTACTATTTGCTCCGGCCGGGCGGACATCTCTGCGTTCTTTGCGTTCCTTCGCGGCTAAACGACCGGTCCGGAGGCATTAGAGCAGTTGTTTTTGCGTGCATTGTTAGCGCAAGGGGCTACTTCTGTGGCCATTTAAGAGAAAGGCAAAACGATCAGCCGCGAAAGAACGCAAAGATAAACCGGAACGTGCGGGCCCCGCGCTTAGAGCGTGTTTTAGAATTCGGTTTGGAGTCCCGCCTTTAGGCGGTTTTGGCGCCGAGCCGCCTGAAGGCGGGACTCCGCACCCCATACGCCCACGCCCAAGCCGGTACTTTTAAAAAACGCTTTTAAAGGCGGCCGTCCACTGACCCTATGCGAACAATAAATGAACTATGCGATATTGTGAGGGAAACGGCATACGCGATTCATATTTACCATGGGCACGGTCATTTGGAGAAGGTTTACGAAAATGCTCTCGCCCATCGATTGCGGAACCTCGGAATCGAGGTAAACCAACAGCACCAATTACGGGTGCTTGACGAGGACGGAACTCTGCTCGGCGAGTACCAGGCTGACCTGTTCGTGGATGGCCGTTTGCTCGTGGAACTCAAAGCAGCTCGTGATTTGGCGGACGAACATGTCGCCCAATTGCTGGGCTACCTCAAGTCCTCGCGAATCGAGCACGGACTATTAATCAATTTTGGCTCTTACAGATTTCGGATTAAAAAGTACGTGTTCAGTACCCAGCTGGAAAACCGGGAGGTCACGGAGGGGTTTTCCTGATAAGGCCCGAAGGAAGCGAAGCCGTTAGCCGCAAAAGAACGCAAGGAACGCCAAAGAAAGAATTATTGGCTGCCCGCCAAGAATAACATCTTTGCGTTCCTTGCGTTTTTTCGCGGCTGCTTCTCCTGGTCCGTCTCATTTTTAATGGTCTTTCTTTGCCGCAATTCTTATTGTGGCCTCAATGACCTCGGCCAACTATCGGGTGCGGCGCGCTACGCTTGATGATATCGCGCAGCTCACCAGTCTGTGGCAGACGATGCATTTTCCAATCGACGAGCTGGCCAAACGAATCACCGATTTTCAAGTGGCCGAGAACGCGGAGGGCCGCATCTTGGGCGCCGTCGGGTTGCAACTGCTGGAGCGCCAGGGCCGCTTGCATAGCGAAGGATTTACCGATTTTGCCTTGGCCGACGCTTTGCGGCCCCAACTCTGGGAACGGCTGCGGTCCGTCGCGACCAATAATGGCCTGGTCCGCCTCTGGACTCAGGAACAGGCTCCTTTTTGGAGCCATTGCGGGCTGGCCAAAGCCGACCCGGAATCCCTCGAGAAAATCCCGGTGGCCTGGCACCCACTCAAGGGCCAGTGGTTAACGCTCAAGCTCAAAGAAGATATCGAAGAGGTTCTGTCCGCGGACAAGGAGTTCGCGCTATTCATGCAATCGGAGCGGGAACGGACCGAACGGGCATTTCAACAAGCCAGGATCCTCAAGCTCATTGCCACGCTTCTCGCGTTGGCGGTATTGTGCCTGGTCATGGCCGGCGCGTTCCTGTTGATCCGCCACAACCCGGGCCTGCTGCACCGCTGAGCAGGATTGGACCGGATAAAACGTTGAATCGTTAAAACGGGAGACCGGGCGCAAATTCGTCCGCGTGATAGGAACTGCGCACCATCGGACCGCTAGCTACGTGGACAAATCCCATTTCCCGGGCTCTCCTCCCGTACTCGTCGAATTGTTCGGGGGCGACAAATTCCACGACCGGCAAGTGGCGCAATGTCGGTTGCAGGTACTGGCCCAGTGTGAGAATGTCGCATCCACTTCGACGCAAGTCGACTAAGGCGGACATCAACTCATCTTCGTCTTCGCCCAACCCGAGCATCAGGCCTGATTTGGTGTAAATGCCCGAGCCGCGGCTGGCTTTAACTTTGCGCAGGACGCTCAGGGATCGATCGTAAGTAGCGCGAGATCGGACCTGTGGGGTGAGGCGGCGTACCGTTTCCAGGTTGTGGTTGAAGATATGCGGTCCAGCCGCCACCACCGTCTCGATGGAGCTATCGCGATCGTTGAAGTCCGGTGTTAGCACCTCGATGATTGTCTGCGGGTTCAGCGATTTAATGGCTGAAATCGTTTGTGCAAAATGGGCGGCCCCGCCGTCCTTGAGATCATCGCGGGCGACTGCGGTCACCACCACATGTTTCAGTCCCATGCGCCGCGTTGCTTCGGCGACTCGCCCAGGCTCATCAGCTTCGAGGGCGAACGGCCTGGCGGTGCTTACGGCGCAGAATCCGCATGCCCGCGTGCAGCGGTCGCCCGCAATCATGAACGTGGCGGTGCCCTTGCTCCAGCACTCCCAGTGATTCGGGCACTTGGCGCTTTGACATACCGTGTGGAGTTTTAATTCGTCCAGGAGAGCCCGAGTATGAGTAAAACCGTCCGCCGTCGGCAGGCGGATGCGCAACCAGTCGGGCAAGCGAGGGCGGGTGGAACCTTCAGCGGGCTTCAGTGCGGGCATTCTTTCGTTCCAATCTAGACCAGAAATCTGCCAATTGATCCGGCCCGAAATCAGCCAGGATCTCGCCCTCAACGTCAATCACCGGGGCGAGGTCCTGTCCGGAAAGACGGATCATTTCGTCGAACGCGGCTTCATCGGTGATGACATCGATGCGCTCGTAGTCGACCTCATGTTCATCCAACCAGCGCATGGCTTTGTGGCACCACCCGCAATAGGGTTTGATAAAAAGCCGAATCTTCTTAGGTTTCACAATTATACTGTTCCAGAGTTCGCTGCTTTTTCAACCGCCTATCTGCGCCTGGTACTGGTCGGCAGTCATCAACGCATTCGCCTCGGCCGGATTCGAAAGGTTGAGTTTGTAGAACCAGCCCCCAGTGTACGGCTCGCTATTGACCAGCGCCGGATTATCCACCACTGCTTTGTTAACCGCAGTCACCTCCCCGCTCAAGGGCGCGTAAACATCACTGGCCGTCTTTACCGATTCCACTACGGCGCACGCGTCGCCGGACTTGACCTTCTTGCCCACCTCCGGCAGTTCAACAAACACCACATCTGTCAGCTCATGCTGTGCGTGGTCGGTAATGCCGATGGTCGCTTCGGTGCCCTGGATGCGAGCCCATTCGTGTGATTTTGCGTATTTAAGGTCCGCAGGTACGTTTGCCATAAATCAATTGAGTCAGGCGGTGGATTGAAGTCAAACAGCTTTTCGATAAAAGGGTTTGGGCACGATTACCGCCCCGGCGCATTTGCCGCGAATCTCTATCTCCAACGGGGTTTGCGGCCTGGCCAGTTCGGGTGGAACGTAACCCAGGCCAATCCCCAATCCAAGGCTTGGACTTTGGGTGCCGCTGACCACCTCGCCGACTGCGCTGCCCTTGGCCCGGATGGGATAGTGTGGACGAGGCGGCGCCGATTTGTCAGTCATCTTAAAGGCAACCAGCTTCTTTGAAACGCCTTTGGTCTTTTGATCGAGCAAGGTTGGCCGGCCCATGAACTCGCCTTTATCGAGGGCTACAAAAAAGCCGACGCCGGCCTCGATCGGGGTGGTCTGCTCGTCCAGTTCGTGCCCATACAATGGGTAGCAAACTTCAGTCCGCAAAGTATCGCGCGCTCCCAGCCCAGCCGGCTTGAGACCGCAGGGCTGGCCCTTTTCCTGGATCGTTTTCCAAACCGCCGAAATCAGTTCCGCGGGTGATACGACTTCAAACCCGTCCTCGCCAGTGTAGCCGGTTCGAGATACCCAGACCCGCGCGCCGTGGAAGTTAAACGCTGCGATTTGGTTCTTCTGCAAGGTCGAAGGCTTCTCGACTGCGGCGCCGCCGCTGGCGGGGCCCTGGAAGCAGGCATCGATAAATTCGATGACGCGCGGTCCTTGAACAGCCACCGCGCCGGTCGCGTCCGAGGCGTTGTGGAGGTTCACCTGACCGCGCTGCGCCGAGGATTTGAGCAGCCGTTGTAGCCACTCAAAATCGGTGTCGATTCGCGAAGCGTTAACAATGAGCAGATATTCACCGTGGGTAAGGCGATAAACGTACAAGTCGTCAATGACCCCGCCGCGCTCGTTGCAACAAAGCGTGTACTGGCCCAATCCAGGAGTGAGCTTGCGCACGTCATTTGTCAGTGCGTGGTTCAGAAAGGATTCCGCCCCGGAGCCGCTGACGAAGAATTCGCCCATGTGCGAGATATCGAACAAACCAGCGGCTTTCCGGACGGTAAGATGCTCGTCGACGATGCTGGTGTATTGCACAGGCATTTCCCATCCGCCGAATTCAATGAGTTTTGCGCCTAATTGCTGGTGAATCTCGAACAGAGGCGTGCGTTTCATCGCGGTTACTGTGCTATTTGGGACCCAGGCTGTAAAGAGGCTTTGCCTGATTAGCGGACCTATGCGACCTAGAGTTCCTATATTCCCCTTAACTTTTTTTGGCGAAGATTAACCATCCCCTGGACATTACTTGCGTTTCAGTAGCAAAAAAGGTAAAAAACAATTGTGAATTCTAGGGTCTTTACTTACGGGCTCTCACCTTTTGGCACCGGGGCGCTGACGCTCCTGGCGATGTTCCTGGTGGGTTGCGACCGCAACGACGTCCAGGTGTATCGCGTTTCCAAAGATGAGCCTAAATCAGCCGCTCAAGCGCAGGGTGGAATGCTGCCCGCCGGCCATCCTGAGACCGGCGAGGGTGCGACGCCCGGGATAAAGTATACGCTCCCGGCGAGCTGGCAGGAGGCGCCTCCCGGCCAAATGCGAGTGGCCTCCTTTCGTGTCACGGGGAAAGACGGAAAGCAAGCGGAAGTGGGGGTGGTGCCATTGCCGGGCTTGATGGGACGCGATTTGGAAAATGTCAATCGT
>Ga0070741_10001492_pt1 | contig 70872 bp, 62 predicted proteins | sample Coa_R1_4_FD_66440 | JGI IMG/M metagenome (GOLD analysis project Ga0070741, IMG submission 66440) | Surface soil microbial communities from Centralia Pennsylvania, which are recovering from an underground coalmine fire - Coalmine... | ecosystem: Environmental > Terrestrial > Soil > Unclassified ... | reverse complement strand
GATCGCGGCCCGCCACGCGCGCGGCCTGTTCGGCAAGATGACGCTCGGCCAGTGCCTCGCCAACTACAAGAAGGCGCTCGACGAGGGTTTGCTCAAGACCATGTCGAAGATGGGCATCTCGGTGCTGTCGTCCTACCGCGGCGGCTGCAACTTCGAGGCGGTCGGCCTGTCGCGTTCGCTGGTGCAGGAATTCTTCCCCGGCATGCCGTCGCGCATCTCGGGCATCGGCCTGCGCGGCGTGCAGGAGAAGATCGCCCAGCAGCACAGCCGCGCCTTCGACGAGGACGTGATCGCGCTGCCGATCGGCGGCTTCTACAAGGCACGCCGCGGCGGCGACCGGCACAATTTCGAGGGCGAGCTGATCCACATGCTGCAGGACGCGGTCAACACCGAGTCCTACGCCAAGTTCAAGCGCTACAGCGAGGCGGTGCGCAAGCTGCCGCCGATCAATTTGCGCGACCTGCTGGACTTCAAGACGGACCGCAAGCCGATCCCGATCGACGAGGTCGAGTCGATCACCGAACTCAGGAAGCGCCTGGTGGCGCCCGGCATCTCGCTGGGGGCGCTCGGCCCCGAGGCGCACGAGACGCTGTCGATCGCCATGAACCGGATCGGCGCCAAGTCCGACTCGGGCGAGGGCGGCGAGGATCCGGCACGCTACAATCCGCGCGCCAACGGCGACAATGCCTCGTCGGCCATCAAGCAGGTGGCGTCGGGACGCTTTGGCGTGACGGCCGAATACCTGAACAACTGCCGCGAGATCGAAATCAAGGTGGCGCAGGGCGCCAAGCCCGGCGAAGGCGGCCAGCTTCCGGGGCTCAAGGTCAGCGAGATGATCGCACGGCTGCGCCATTCGACGCCGGGTGTCACGCTCATCTCGCCGCCGCCGCATCACGACATCTACTCGATCGAGGACCTGGCGCAGCTGATCTACGACCTGAAGCAGATCAACCCGGAAGCGAGAGTCACCGTGAAGCTGGTGGCGCGCTCGGGCATCGGCACGATCGCGGCCGGTGTCGCCAAGGCCAAGGCCGACGTGATCCTCGTGTCGGGCCACTCCGGCGGCACCGGTGCGAGCCCGCAGACCTCGATCAAGTACGCCGGCATCCCGTGGGAGATGGGCATTTCCGAGACGCACCAGGTGCTGACCCTCAATCGCCTGCGCGAGAAGGTGCTGCTGCGCACCGACGGCGGTATCAAGACCGGCCGCGACGTGGTGATCGCGGCCTTGCTCGGTGCCGAGGAGTACGGCATCGGCACCGCCTCGCTGATCGCCATGGGCTGCATCATGGTGCGGCAGTGCCATTCCAACACCTGCCCGGTCGGCGTGTGCACGCAGGACCCGAAGCTGCGGGCCAAGTTCTCGGGTTCACCGGAGAAGGTCGTTAACCTGTTCAGCTTCGTCGCCGAAGAGGTGCGGGAGATCCTGGCGCAATTGGGCTACCGCTCGCTCGACGAGATCGTCGGCCGCTCCGACCTCTTGCGGCAGGTCAATCGCGGCGCGCGCTATCTCGACGACCTCGACTTGAGCCCGCTGCTGGTGCGCGCCGACGGCGGCTCGGGTGCCGTGCACTGCACCCTGAAGAACGGCCGCAACGAGGTGCCCGACACGCTCGACGCGCAGATGATCCGCGACGCCCAGCCGCTGTTCACGCACCGCGAGAAGATGCAGCTGCAGTACAGCGTGCGGAACACGCATCGCGCTGTCGGCACGAGACTCGCCGCCATGATCACCCGCAAGTACGGCATGGCGGGGCTGCAGCCCGACACCGTGACCGTACGGCTGCGCGGCACCGCCGGCCAGTCGCTCGGCGCCTTCGCCGTACGCGGCATGAAGCTTGAAGTGTTCGGCGACGCCAACGACTATGTCGGCAAGGGCCTGTCGGGCGGCACCATCGTGGTGAAGCCCACCGTATCGAGCCCGCTTGTGCCCGAGCACAACGCCATCATCGGCAACACGGTTCTCTACGGCGCCACCGCGGGCAAGCTGTTCGCCTCGGGGCGCGCCGGAGAACGCTTCGCCGTGCGCAACTCGGGCGCCGACACGGTGGTCGAGGGCGTGGGCTCCAATGGCTGCGAATACATGACCGGGGGCACGGCGGCGGTGCTGGGCGAAATCGGCGTCAACTTCGCCGCCGGCATGACCGGGGGCATGGCCTTCGTCTACGACCCGAACGACGTCTTCAAGCTCAAGGTCAATCCCGAGACGGTGGTGTGGCAGCGCATCGACCATCCGCACTGGGACAGCGTGCTGCGCGCGCTGGTCGCCGAGCACGTTGCCGAGACCAAGTCGCCCCTGGGCGCGCGGCTCCTGAACGACTGGGATCGCGAGGTCGAGATGTTCTGGCAGGTGGTGCCGAAGGAGATGCTGCAGCGCCTGCCGCAGCCCCTCAGCATCATGAAGGCGAAGACCGCCTAGGTGGCCCCGCGCACCGTCCCACGCCTGGCCTGGCTGCAGCTTGCCGCCACGGTCGTGCTGTTCGGCCTGACCTGGCCGGTGATGAAGATCGGGCTGGAGGCCGGCTCGCCGGTCTGGCTGGCGGCCGGCCGCGCCACCTGCTCGGCGGCGGCGGCGTTCGCGCTGATGGCCGCGCTCGGCCGGCTCTCCCTGCCCGACCGCGAGGACTGGCCCGTGATCTTCTCGGTCGGGGCGCTCCAGCTCACCTCGTTCTTCGCCCTCGCCAATCTCGGCGTGCAGAGCCTGCCGGCCGGCCGCTCGGGCGTGCTCGCCTACACCACCATGCTGTGGATGGTGCCGCTGTCGCTGCTCGCCGGCGAGCGCGTCGGCCAGCGCGCTGTCATCGGCGCGATCGTCGGTGCCATGGGCATCGTGGTGCTGGCCGACCCGGCGCGCTTCGACTGGCACGATCGGCGCATCGTGCTCGGCCATGCCTACCTGCTGCTTGCGGGCTTCGCCTGGGCGGTCGCCATGATGCACACGCGCCATCACGAATGGCGCGGCACGCCGCTCGACGCGCTGCCGTGGCAGATGAGCGTCGCCACGGTGCTGCTCTGGATCCTGGCGTACTTCCTCGAACCCGCCGGCCATCTCGATTTCGACAAGTGGCAGCTCTGGTCGGCGCTGATCTATATCGGCGTGCTGGCCGGTCCGACCGGCACCTGGGCCGCCGTGTCGGTGACGCGCGCGCTGCCGCCGCTCACCACCTCGCTGGGCATGCTGGGCGTGCCGCTGGTCGGCATCGCCTCGTCGGTCGTGCTGCTCGGCGAAGCGATCACCTGGCCGCTTGCGCTCGGCACCGCGCTCGTGCTGGGTGGAATGGCAATCGTGATCTTGGACGGGCGGACGAAATGAACAATTGGGGAGCGATGAGCCGTGCAGAGCGTGACGCGGCCTATAACAACACCGAGGCGGTGAAGAACAGCGCCGAGCTGAACGAGGCGCGCATCGCCTTGTCGGCCAAGTTCCGCGCCGCCCATCCTGAGCATCTCGGCCTGAAGTATGGGCCGCGCGAGCGCAACGTCTGGGACCTGTTTCCGGCCAAGGATCCCAATGCGCCTTGCCTGGTGTTCATCCATGGCGGCTACTGGCAGAGGAACAGCGTCGACCAGTTCGCCAGCCTGGTGGGCGGCGTGTACGCGCATGGTTGGGCGGCGGCTCTGCCGGGCTACACCCTGGCGCCCGACGCCACTCTCACCGAGATCGCCGCCGAGATAAACAACTCGCTGGATTGGCTGGCGGCCAATGGCGGCAAGCACGGCATCAACGGCAAGGTCGTGCTGTCGGGCTGGTCGGCGGGCGGCCATCTCACCGCGCTCTGCCTCGGCCATCCAAGGGTCAGCGCCGGTCTCGCCGTGTCGGGCATCTTCGAGTTGGGGCCGATCCGCGACACTTATTTGAACGAGAAGTTGCGGCTCACCGACCAGGAGATCGCCGCCCTGTCGCCGTTGCGCCTGCCGATGGTGAACAAGCCGCTTGCCATCACCTACGGCACCGCCGAGTTGCCGCCGCTGGTCGAGGACAGCCGCCGCCTGCATGAGGTGCGTTCGGCACAACATCTGCCGGGACCGCTGCTGCCGATCGCCGGCGCCGACCATTTCACGATCACGCATGAGCTTCGCGACGCCGACGGCGTGCTAACGCGACAACTGCTCGTATTGCTGGACTGAGCAGCCTTGCGTTGATATTGCGGCAGGCGAAGTCTTGCAGGATCGGAAGCAATGGCGAACAAGGTTTACAAGGATGCCAAGTCAGCGCTCGAGGGCGTGCTGGCCGACGGCCAGATGCTGATGTGCGGCGGCTTCGGGCTGGTCGGCATTCCCGACAAGCTGATCCGCGCGGTGCGCGACGCCGGCGTCAAGAACCTCACCTGCGTCTCCAACAACGCCGGCATCGACGGCGCGGGGCTGGGCCTGCTGCTCGAAAACGGCCAAGTGAAGCGGATGATCTCGTCCTACGTCGGCGAGAACAAGACTTTCGCCAAGCTCTATCTCGAGGGCAAGCTGGAGATCGAGTTCAATCCGCAGGGCACGCTCGCCGAGCGCGTGCGCGCCGGCGGCGCCGGCATTCCCGCCTTCTACACCAAGACCGGTGTCGGCACCGAAGTCGCCAAGGGCAAGGAGACCAAGGTGTTCGACGGCGTCGAATACGTGATGGAGCGCGGCCTGTTCGGCGACGTGGCGCTGGTCAAGGCGTGGAAGGGCGACACCTCGGGCAACCTCGTGTTCCGCAAGGCCGCGCGCAACTTCAATCCGGTGATGGCGACGGCGGCCAGGATCTGCATCGCCGAGGTCGAGGAGCTGGTCGAGGTGGGGCAGCTCGATCCCGACCACATCCACACGCCGGCGGTCTATGTGCAGCGCATCTTCTGCGGCGCGCCGTACGACAAGCAGATCGAGCAGCGCACCATTCGCAAAGCGTAGGAGGCACGCATGGCCTGGACCCGCGAACAGATGGCGGCGCGCGCCGCCAAGGAACTGAAGGACGGCTTCTACGTGAACCTGGGCATCGGCATCCCGACCCTGGTTTCCAACTTCGTGCCCGAAAACGTCGACATCACCCTGCAGAGCGAGAACGGCATGCTGGGCGTCGGTCCCTTCCCGTTCGACAACGAGGTCGATGCCGACATCGTCAACGCGGGCAAGCAGACCGTGACCGAGGTCAAGGGGACGTCCTATTTCAGCTCGGCCGATTCCTTCGCCATGATCCGCGGCGGCCATATCGATCTGTCGATCTTGGGCGCCATGGAGGTGTCGGAAGCGGGCGACCTCGCCAACTGGATGATCCCCGGCAAGATGATCAAAGGCATGGGCGGCGCCATGGACCTGGTGGCCGGCGTAAAGCGGGTGATCGTCACCATGGAGCACGTCTCCAAGGACGGGCAGTCGAAGCTGCTCAAGGAATGCACCTTGCCGCTCACCGGCAAGCGCGTGGTCGACATGGTGATCACCGAGTTCGGCGTGTTCGGGATCGACAAGCACGGCACGGCGGGCGTGAAAGTGCTCGAGCTCGCCGACGGCGTCACGCTCGACGAGGTGCGCGCCAAGACCAAGGCCAAGCTCACTACATAGGGCTCTCCTTCTGCACTGCCGGAATTACCGGAGTTACCGGAGTTACCGGAGTTTCAGCGACACCCCTGCCCTTCGAGGCAGCGGGGTGGCGCTATTTGCTGAATTTCATCGCCGATGGCGCGCCACCGGTGTCTGCATACACCCGTTGTCAGAAGGAAGCCGATTCTGTCGTATAGAACTGGATCCTGCAGCCGCAGCGGTCTGCGCGGCTGCCGAAATCGTGAATTGTGGCGCCTCGGCCCGCGACCTAACGTTCGCCGCCCTTTTTGCGAGGAGATTCGACCATGATCGATCGGCGTGCCCTGTTCGGAACGATCGTGCTCGGTGCCGCGGCGTCGCTCGTCTCGACACGCGCAATTGCACAAGGTGCGAAGCCCAAGATCGCGACCATCGGCGCCGGCCGCGAAGGCGGCGCGCTCGGCACGCAATTCGCCAAGGACGGCTTCCAGGTGATGTTTTCCTCGCGCAATCCCGAACAGCTCAAGGACCTCGTCGCGGCGGCGGGCCCCAACGCCAAGGCGGGCGCGGTGGCCGACGCCGTGGCCTTCGGCGACGTGGTTCTGATCGTCGTGCCCTACACGGCGATGGACCAGATCGCCAAGGACTACGGCAAGGCGCTGGCGGGCAAGCAGCTGGTGATCGACGTCTCCAACCCGATCGCCCGGCGCGACGGCGAGGAGCTCGTGAAAAAGGTGAACGAGGAGGGCGGCGCGGGCCTCTACACCGCGAAGCTACTGCCCGGCGCGCCGCTCGTGCGCGCCTTCAACGCCATCGGCTCCGCCAGCATCGCCAAGGAAGCGCACCGCTCGGGCACGCCGGTCGGCGTGCCGATCGCCGGCGACGACCCGAAGGCGATCGCGCTCGCGAGTTCGCTGATCAAGCAGATCGGCTTCGAGCCGGTGCTGATCGGCGGCCTGGCCAAGGGCAAATACCTCGTGCCGGGCACGGCGCTGGGCGGCATCCACACGCCCGACGAGTTGCGCAAGGCCAGCGCCAACCTGACCTGATCCCTTGAGCTCGGAGCAAGCGTCGCCCGCCGCGAACGGGCCCGTGCTGCGGCTGGTGCAGCGCGTGGTCGCGGTGCAATCCGACGAGCTGCCGGCGGTTGGCTGGTGCTGGCTCTACGCCTTCGCGCTGCTCGCCGCCAATTACATCCTGACCCCGATCCGCGACCAGATGGCGATTGCGGGCGGCACGCGCAACTTGCCCTGGCTGTTCGCCGCGACGCTGGTCGGCACGCTGCTGCTCAACATCCCGTTCGGCTGGCTGGTGAAGAAGCTGCCACGCCGCCGTTTCATGACGCTCGCCTATCGCTTCCTTGCCGCCGTGCTTCTGCTGTTCGCCGTGGCGATGCATCTGGCGAGCGGCGCACAGTCGGTGTGGCTCGGCCGCTTCTTCTTCATCTGGATCTCGATCACCAACCTCTTCGCAATCTCGGTGTTCTGGCAGCTCAACGTCGACCTCTTTAGTCCGACGCAGGGCAAGCGGCTGTTCGGCTTCATCGCCGCCGGCGCCACCATCGGTGCGATCGTCGGCTCGGCCTATGTCGGTACGCTCGCCAAGGCCGTGCCGCCGACGATGCTGCTGGTCTCGGCGGCGGTGCTGTTCGAGATCGCGGTGCTCTGCGTCCACCGCCTGGGCCGGCTCTCGCCTGTGCTGCACCACCGGCCGGGCCAGGCATCGACCGACGAACGTCCCGTCGGCGGCGGCGTGCTGGCGGGGTTCTTCCACGCCGCCCGCTCGCCCTACCTGCTCACTGTCAGCATCTTCCTGCTGCTTTATTCCATTACGTCGACCTTCGCCTACGGCCAGCAGGCGGCGATCGTGGCCCATGGGCTGGCCGACCGAGCCGCCCAGACGGCGTTCCTGGCCAAGATCAATTTCGGCGTGAACACGCTCGCGCTGATACTGCAGCTCTTCCTGACAGGCCGCATCGTGCTGACCTTGGGCCTGGCACTGGCGCTCGCCATCCTGCCGCTCCTGACCATGGGCGGCTTCGCCGCGCTCGCGCTATCGCCGACGCTGGGCGTCATCGCTGTCTTCCAGGTGATCCGCCGTGGCGTGGAGTATGCTGTGACGCGTCCCGCGCGCGAAGTCATCTACACCGTCGTTTCGCGCGAGGACCGTTTCAAGACCAAGGGCTTCATCGACACCTTCGTCTATCGCCTGGGCGATCAGGTCGGCATCTGGTCGTCGCAGCTATTCCGCGAGGCCGGCGCCGGTGCGGCACCTCTGGTCGCCATCGGCATCGCCTTCGTCTGGCTGCTCACCGCGCTCTATCTCGGCCACCGGCAGCGCGTCCTCGAGAGCGAAAGAACCGACGCCTAATCCTGTCCGCGGGGCCTCACCACTTGGCCAGGAACTGCCGCAGCGGTTCAGCGCCTGGGTTTGTGTAGCGGCGGTCGATCACGATCGCGCGCGTCGTGGCGCCCTGGCCGTAATAGAGCGCGTTCCAGTCGTTGTCGGCGTCGAGGTAGGAGCCCTCGATCGAAGCGCCGGCGAAGATGCCGCTGGAATTCGAATAGGCGACGATGTCGGCGCCACCCGCCGCGGTCGAGGCGCCCTCCATGCCGACGCCGACCGCGACCATGGTGACGCCGGCTTCGGCGCCGAACTTGAACTTGCTGTCGAGGATGGCGCGGAAGCCCTTGTCGGTCAGGATGATGAAGACGATCTCTGACACCTTGCCGCCGACCTGCAGGCCGAGGCTGCCCGAGCCCATGCCGTAAAAGGCGGGGTAGCTCCAGTCGCCGGGCGCCGAGCGCGCCAGCAGCGTGCCGCGGCCGCCGGCGGCGCCGATGATGAAGCCGCCCTGCACCAGCTCGGGGATGATCAGCACCGCCTTGGCGTTGCCCATGTTGCGCAACGCGTCGGGATAATCCTTGCCGCTCAGCACCTTGGTCGCCGAGCGCAGGCACTGGTCGACCAGCGACTGGCGCTTGGCGTCGGCCCACGACGGCGTGGCGGCAGTGAAGGGGGCAGCAAGAGCGGCGGCAGACCCGGCCAGGACGGTCCGGCGATTCATGTTGTTGCTCCTTTGGTTCATGGCCGACGCGGGGGATGCGCCTTCGGAGGCCAAGACAGGCGAATCATACCACGCTTCGGGGCGAAAATGCGGCGCTATCGGCGCGGCGCCGGACGATCTTTCAATGTCAGGGGCAGGCCCGCCGTCATCAGGATGACCCGGTCGGCCCGCTCGGCCATGCGCATGTTGAGGCGGCCCTGCGCGTCACGGAAATCGCGGCCGAGCTTCGTCTCGGGCACCACGCCGAGACCCACCTCGTTGCTAACGAACACCACCGGTGCGGGGTAGTCCTCGAGCGCGGCCACCAGTTCGTCGGTCGCCTGGTCGACGTCCTCGCCCGCCAGCATCAGGTTGGAGAGCCAGAGCGTCAGGCAATCGACCAGCACCGGCAGGCGATGATTGCTCGCCGCCGTCAGCGCCTCGGCGAGCTTCAGCGGCTCCTCGACAGTGGCGGTCCAGTTGGCGCCGCGGCGCGCGCGATGGGCGGCGATGCGGGTCGCCATCTCGACGTCGCCCGCCTGCGCGGTGGCGATGTAGACCGCTTGCCGCGGCGGCGCGCCGAACAGGCTGCCGGTCACCAGCTTCTCCGCGTGCGTGCTCTTGCCGGAACGCGCGCCACCCAGCACCAGGGTGACCGGCGGCAGGGACGAGACCGGATTGTGCTCCATCAAGAGGCGCGGGCGCGGACCAGCCAGCATGCGCCGGCGAGCTTCACGCCGTCGGCGGCCGCATACGGTTTCAGCGCCTCGCCGATCGCGGCCTTGGCCTTGGCGACCTGCTCCGGAGCGGCATCCTTGAACGCGCGGGCCAGCGGCCCAAACTGGCCAATGCGGTCCAGCACATCGGGAATGTCCTTGCCCTGGTTCAGCATCTGGTCGACCGGTTCGATGGACAGCCCGGCGAAGCCCGCCTGGTTGAGGATGCGCTCCACCCGTCCGCGATCGCCGAAGGAATACTGGCCGGGATCTTCCGGTCTCGGCCGCTCCATCGGCGGCAGGAAGGGCAGCGCCGCCCGCATCGGCACCGCTCCCCAGGGATTCTCCTGCGGCGTGCGCCAGCAGATGAACGTCAGGCGGCCGCCGGGCTTCAGCGCACGGCGGAGGTTCTCGAAGGCCGCGACGGGATCGGCGAAGAACATCACGCCGAAGCGTGAGAAGACGAGGTCGAACGATTGCCCGGTGAACGGGAAGCGCGCCGCATCGCCGACCTCGAAGGTCGCGTTGGCGAGTTTCTGCGCCCGCGCCGCGCCGACCAGCGTCTCGGATATGTCGACGCCGAGGACGTGGCCGCCGGCGCCCACGGCTTGGGCGAGTTCGGCGGTGGTGGCGCCGGTCCCGCAGCCGACATCGAGCACACGCTCGCCAGCCTTGGCCTGGGCGGCCTCGAGCACGATCCGGCTGAAGCCCGTGATGCCCTGCTGGATGCGATCGTAGGCCGCCAGCCACATCTTGCCGCCGGGACCGTTCCAGTAGGCCGCCTGCTCGGCGGCCAGCTCGTCCTTGCTCTTCATGCTTTGCTCCCGGCATGCGCGACGACGATCTCGCGCGGCATGTAGTTGGTGAAGGCGACGCGCCAGGCATGCGCCGGATCGGCCTGCTCGAAATGCTCGATCAGGGTGATCGAAACGTTCTCGATCTCGAAGCGCACGGCCGCCTCGGGATGCATGTTGAAGGCGTGCGCCAGGGCGGCCCGGATCGTGCCGCCATGCGCCGTCGCCACGATGTTCTCGCCGCGATGCTTGACGGTGAGGCGCTCGATCGAACGCACGGTGCGCTCGCGCAAGTCGACGAAGCTCTCGCCGCCGGGCGGCCGCTTCTCCGGCGGCCCCAGCCAGAACAGGTGGTTCTCGCCATGGTGTTCGGCGATCTCCTCGTAGGTCAGGCCCTGCCAGGAGCCGAAATGCTGTTCGGCCAGGTCGGGATCGATCAGGATCTCGCCGAACTCGGCGCCCGCCTTGCCGAGATGCTCGGCGGTCTTGCGCGCACGCAGGAGGTTGGACGAATACCAGATCGCGCCCTTGGGCAGGAGCCGGGCCTGATGGCGGAACAACGCCTCGTTGCTGACGTCGCAATCCTTGTCGGTCTGACCATAGCACCGGCCTTCGGGATTGGGCACCGGCGCATGACGCACCCACCACCAGCGCGTGATCGCGCCGGTAATTCTTGCCCGCGATCCGCCGCTCATCCTTGCTCGTTCCGTCATTTACCTACTGTCCGATCATGAGAGCCGTGACGATGAGAAACACCGTCTCAGCCTTCTGCTGCACGGCCCCCAACGTGTCGCCGGTATAGCCGCCGATGCGCTCGGCGATCCAGCGCGAGGCGAACCAGGCGGCTGCTATCGCCGCGACCGGCGCCAGGATCGCCACGAAAAAGCCCTTGCCCAGCAGCAGCAGGAAGGCCAGCACCGCCCCGATGCCGATCGCGAGCCAGACGTCATGGTCGGTGGGCTTGCCGGCTTGCGCGCCGAGCCCGTCCTCATGGACAGGCGCGAAGGCGAGCAGCGGATAGGCGATAGTCGCGCGCGACAGCGCGTGGGCCGCAATCAGCACCGCCAGGCCCGTGCCGCCGCTGAACTGGGCGAGGCACGCCACCTTGATCAGCACGGTGAGCGCGAGCGCCAGCACCCCGAACGTGCCGTTGCGGCTGTCGCGCATGATCTCGAGCCGGCGCGGCGCCTCGAGCGCGTGCGGACCGAGGCCGTCGGCGGTGTCGGCCAGGCCGTCCTCGTGCAGCGCCCGCGTGATCAGCACGGCGGCGGCGACCGCCAGCGCGCCGGCCAGCCAGCCCGGCCCTGCCACGCCGCGCACCAGCGCGAACACGATGCCCGCGATCAGCCCGACCATCGCGCCGATCGCCGGCAGCACGGGCAGCACGTCGGCGAGCTGCCAGCGCGGCATGCCGATGCTCAAGCGCAGGCCGGTGAAGAAGCTGGCCTGTTCCTTGAAGGCCTGCACCCATTCGTCGAACGAGGAAGGCCGCGGCGCCGGATCGGAGGGGCTGGTCATGGTGGGCCAAATATAGGATGGTCCGCGCCCGCCGGAAGAACCCTTTCAAGCCCCGTTGAGCTGATGAATTCACCGCCTGCGAATTTCGAGGAAATGCGCCAGATCCTGCGCCGATTGCCGGGTCCCGACCAGGCGGCGCAGACCAAGGTGGTGGAACGCCAGAGGGAGCTCACCAAGCCGCCCGGATCGCTCGGCCGGCTGGAGGAGATCGCCGAGTGGCTGGCCTGCTGGCAGGGCCGTGCCCATCCCCGAATCGAACACCCGCGTGTAGCCGTGTTCGCCGGCGCGCACGGCGTCGCCCGGCGCGGCGTATCGGCCTATCCACCCGAGGTCACGCAGCAGATGGTGAAGAACTTCCTCGATGGCGGGGCGGCGATCAACCAGCTCGCCGCCACCATCGACGCCGACCTCAAGATCTACGAGCTCGATCTGGCCCACCCGACCGATGACTTCACGCAAGGCGCGGCGATGAGCGAGGCGCGCTGCGCCAACGCCATGGCCTACGGCATGATGGCGGCCGAACCCGGCGTCGATGTGCTGTGCCTGGGCGAGATGGGCATCGCCAATACCACCACCGCCTCGACCTTGTGCGCCGCGTTGTTCGGCGGCAATGGCGCGGAATGGGCGGGCCCTGGGACCGGCGTGCAGGGCGCCGCCTTTGCCAACAAGATCGCGGTGATCGACGAGGCACTCGGCCACCACAAGGCCGCCATCGCCGCCCGCGATCCCTTGGCGCTGCTGGCGGCCGTGGGTGGCGAGGAGCTTGCCGCCATTGCCGGCGCGGTTCTGGCTGCCCGCATGGGCCGCATTCCCGTGTTGCTCGACGGCTTCGTCTGCACCGCAGCGGCGGCGGTGCTCTACGTTGCTGACCGTCACGCCCTCGATCATTGCCTGGTGGCACACCGCTCGGCCGAGCCCGGCCATGCGCGGCTGCTCGATGCGATCGGCCAGAAGCCGCTGTTCGACCTCGGCATGCGGTTGGGCGAAGCCTCAGCCGCAGCGCTCGCCGTGCCGATCCTCAAGGCGGCCTGCGCCTGCCACAACGACATGGCGACGTTCGCCTCAGCCGGCGTCAGCAACAAGGGCTGAGCCTGCGGTGAGCGGATCTTTGCCTGCGCGCATGCTGGTCGGCCTGATCGGCAAGAATATCGGCCAGTCGCTGTCGCCCGCGCTGCATGAGGACGCCTTTGCGGCGCATGGCGTGCTTGGTCTTTATCACCTGATGGATGCCGAAATGCCGCGCGGCCGTTCATTGCCCGATCTGCTGAACGCCGCCCGGATGGCGGGCTTCGCCGGCGTCAACGTCACATTCCCCTTCAAGGAGGCGGTGATCCCGCTGCTCGACGAGGTGTCGGCCGAGGCGCGCGAGATCGGCGCGGTCAACACGGTGGTGATCGACTCGCAAGGTCGCACCAGCGGCTACAACACCGATCGCTCTGGCTTTCGCGCCGCCTTCCGCGAGACCTTCGGCGAGACGTCGGTCGCCGGCCAGGCGGTGCTGCAGCTGGGTGCCGGCGGCGCGGGCCGCGCCGTGGCCTTCGCCCTGATGGATCTCGGCGTCGCGCAACTGAGGCTGTTCGACCGCGACCACGGCCGGGCGCGGCAGCTCGCGGCCGATCTCTCGGCCCGCTTCGGCGCCGGTAGGGCGCTGGCGCTCGAAGCGCCGGAACCCGCTGTCGCCTCCGTCGCGGCGATCGTCAATGCGACGCCGATCGGCATGACCGGCCATGAAGGCCTGCCGATGCCGACCGCCGCCATCGAGCGGCGGCATCTGGTGGCCGACGTGATCTACACCCCGCTGGAGACCGAGTTCGTGAGGGCCGCCAAGGCCAAGGGCTGCCGCGCCATGGGCGGCGCCGGCATGTGCGTGCATCAGGCGGCCGAGGCGTTCCGTCTGTTCACCGGCCGGGCGGCGAATGTCGAGCGCATGCGCCGCACGTTCATCGCCGCCGCCGAGCGGCGCGGCAACTGACGGCTTATTTCTTTTGGGCCTGTTTTTTCTGGGCTTGGGGCAGGAAGTCGTCGAGCGGCACGCCGAAGCTGTTGAGCGCCCACGACACCATATTGTACTGGCCGACGGTGAATACCGCGTCCATCAGCTGCTCGGTCGAGTATTTCCTGGCGAGCACCGCCCAGGTTGCATCGGATACCACCGAATTCTCATAGAGATCGTCGGCCATCTGCATCAGCGCCGCATCGTCGGCACTCACGCCGGCGGCCTTCGGCCCGGCCTTGATGTGCTCGATGTCGGCCTCGGACAGGCCACCGCGCTTGGCGATCAGTTCGTGCTGGGCGAATTCATACTCGGCCTGGTTCAGCCAGCCGATGCGGAGGATCAAGATTTCGCGATCACGGAACGGCAATGTCTGCTTGGACAGGATGTGCCCGGCAAAGGGTGTCCAGCGCTTCACCAGCTTGGGATGATGCGCCAGCACCTTGAAAATATTGAAGACGCGACCGTTCATCGCATTTTTCTCAACCGTCTCCCGGTCTTCTGTTGCCAAGGTTGACAGGTCGCGCATGGGGATGCGCTGCTTGCGCTTGATCATCGGATCTCCTCCTCGCCGCGAGCGTACCACGCCCTCTTCATGTCCTTCTCCCTTCCCCGACGCGGACTTCTGCTAGGCGGTGCTGCCCTCGGCGCATTGCCATCGCGCGCCTTCGCCCAAGGGATCGAGCAGTTCGAAGTCGGCGGCGCCGAGACCGCCACGATCGACGGCCGCCAGTGGGACAAGCCCATGCCCGGCGGCATGACGGTCGATGCCGTGCACCGCTCAGTCCTGCTGCGTTTCCCCAAAGCCGCCGACGAGATCGCCCGCCTGCTGCGCAAGGGACGCGTGCTGATGAAAGCGGAGATCGCGCTGCGCTATGGGGGCTACGAGATCGTGCCGCAGGGATATCTGTGCCGCGATGGTCTCGGCCGGCCGCGCTGGACCAGTGACCCGCCGACCTGGCACGTCACGGCAGTCGCGCTGCGCCATCCGTGGAAATCCGACGAGGCCACCGGTCCGACCTACAATGCGAGCGTCAACGGCCGCCGCTACTGGTCGCATTTCGGCGCCGAAGATCTGGCGCGCGACCGCTTCGACGGGCTGATCGATCCGCAGGAGCTGTCGGTCATGGCGCGCGAGGCGCGGCTCGACATAACCCGGCTGCTGGCGACGCCGGTCACTGACCACGATGCTGGCGAGCGCCTGCGCCGGCTCGAGCAGTGCGGCTTCCTGCTGCGCAAGCTCGAGACCTACGACACCCGCTATCGCTCGCCCGGCGACGCCTACGAATGGGCGATGCCGACGGGCGGCCATGGCCTCAGCTTCACCAGCCCGCGGCTGTTGCTCAGCTGCCGCCGGCTCAGCAACGGCGGCATCGTCTCCATCGTCCTGCCGCCTGGCATGGAGAGCGACTGGGAGATTGCGACCAAGGACGGTTCGCGTCCGACCGCGGTGATGCCGACGCCGCAGCAGGTCGTCGAATTGGCCAGGCGCGTTACGCGGGTCGCCGGGCCGCCGCGCCCGCCGTGGGAACTCGCGCACATCGACGAATTGCACAAGGTGGGTGGCGACGGCGTCAGCGGCTGGGCCGACGTCGCCGGCGACAAGGGCTACAAGAACTACCAGGACCTGGTCCGCAACGCGCTCGCCATGCCGCCGCGCTATTGGGTGGGCTGGGAGATAGAGGACATCCTGCTGACGATGACGGTGTTCCGGCCGCTGCTGCCGGCACCGGTGCTGGAGCACTACGAGAACTACTGGCGTGCCTGGCTGCAGCCCGATTTGCCGACCAGCGCCTTCGTGGCACCGCACAGCCAGGACGCGGTCGACTACTGGCAGCGCTATCACGATTGGCGCGGCCGCGCGTCGTTCTTCCGTGGCGGCTACAACTACATTGTCAGCACGCAGAACTTCAATCACACCGCGGCGATGGGCGCGCTGCTGGGCGGCGCACAGATCGGCGCCCAGAACGCGATCGTCGACGGCCGGCACGGGCTCGAGCACCTGCTGTTGCGCTTCTGGGGATTCCTCGACGGCAGCACACAGGAGCTGCTTGATCCCTACTACCTCTCGATCACGCTAAGCGCGCAGAAGATGTTCGCCGATTACGGCCCCACTCCCGTCGACCGGCTGATGGGCCGCATCCTGACCGACCGTACCATGGAGCTGCTGACGAGCTGCTACCACCCGCAACTGCGGCGCCTGGTGTCGTCGGCCAATCGCGCGCGCCTGTCGGGCCTGCTGGTCGAGCAGGACGGCATCTATGGCGCGTTGCACACGGTCTCGAAGGAAGGCGCTGTGAAGTATCTCGACCAGCCCTTCCCCGGAAAGGTCCATGGCATGCCGGCCTGGGGCTACGATTTCCCGCCCGGCCGCGTCGCCACCCAGAGCCTTGCGGCGCCATGGGCGCCGTCGTGGCTGAGCGGCCTGATCGACAACAAGCCGGTGCCGTTCGATGAGACGGCGACCGACACGACGCGCAACAACTTCAGGCCGCCGCTGTGGCGGCGCACCTATCTCGGCCGCTGGCACGGGCTTGCGTCAGCCGACATCAAGGGCGGCACGGTCGACGTGATGGCGCAGTGGGTGCGCCAGCCCAGGAAGTCGACAACGCTCGAGGATCTCGGCACGCTGACGGTGCGCTACGCCGCCAACACGCCCAACCTCGTGACGACGAGCGGCGGCGTCACGCCGCAAGCGGGACTCACGCTTACTTTCCAGAGCCGCAACCGCGCCATCGTCTTCGCCAAGCCGCACGGCAACAGGCAACGCTTCCTCGATGCAGCAGGCAAGGAGGTATCGCGGCTCGCCACGGTGATCGGCCTGTGGGATTTCAGTGCCAGCCCAAGCTGGGAGATCTTCGTCGACGACCGGAAGGTCACGTCCTTTCCGCTGCGCGCCAAGGTGGCACAACGCATCCTGATCCGCGATGGCGTGACGTACCTTGCCATCCTGCCTTTGCCGGCCGCCGATCTGGGTCGCGATATCGCGCTGGAGATCGGCCCGGGCGGCGGCGGCAAGGCCGATCCGACCGGAGCGGAGATTTCGCCGGCGCTCATCCTGTCGCTGTTCAACATGCGGCGCGACAAGCCGGTACCCGCGGGCGATCTCGACTTCGCGGCGATCGGCAGCCGCACCTACGGCGGCTTCGTGCTCGAGCTGGGCGACGCCGAGCAGCACGGCAGCTTCGACAAGTTCGTGCAGCACATCAAACAGAACGAGCTCAAGGCCGAGTGGAACGAGAGCCAGCGCCATCTCGCCGTCGCCTACAGGAGCGGCGGCGACCTGATGGAGGCAGGGTTCGGCACCGAATTCGGCCAGCCCGATGGACCGCACTACGTGCTCGATCCGGGCCAGCAGGAACGCGCCATCGCCTATCGCAAGCTGAACGGCCAATGGCCGTACCTGGCGGCGGGCGTGGAGCGCGACACCAGCTGGTCGCAACAGGGAACCACGGGGCGGCTGGAAAAGAACGGCGCCGTCCTGATCAGCGAAGAGGGCCGCAAGGCCTATCTGCTGGCCGATCCGGTGACCGGCGCGGTCGTGGGTTACAATCCGCTGCCCGATCCGCAGACCTGGAAGCTGACGACCAAGGACGGCACCGCGTTCAGCGCCGACGGCAAGCTCGCACTATTGCGCGTCGAATGGCGGCCATGGGCGCGCGAGCTCGACATTGCGCACACGCCCAAGACCGACCAGAAGGACCCCGACCTGGCGAAGAACTTCATCATCGAGGGCATGAACGATCCGCCGAAGGTCACCCTGAACGGCAAGCCAGTCGAGCCGCGGCGTGGCGAGCACGACTTCCAGGTCGCCTTATCGTGAGCACATGGTCGTGACAGGTTTGCGACGCACCCAATTCCTCGCCCTGGCGGGCGCCAGCCTGTTCGCCAGCGCGGCGCGCGCGCAGACGGGAGGACCCATGCAACAGCGCAAGATTCCTTCGACCGGCGAGATGCTGCCGGTGGTCGGCCTTGGCACCTGGCAGACCTTCGATGTCGGCACGTCGCCGGCTGATCGCGCGCCGCGCGCGGCGGTGCTGAAGGCCCTGTTCGACGCCGGCGGGTCGGTGATCGACAGCTCACCGATGTACGGCCGCTCGGAAGGGGTGGTCGGCGACCTGCTGGCCGAGGCCGGCACGCGCAAACAGGCCTTTCTCGCGACCAAGGTCTGGACCACGGGCCGCGAGGCCGGCATCGCCCAGATGGAGCGCTCCCTGAAGCTCCTGCGCACCGACAAGATCGACCTCATGCAGATCCACAATCTGCTCGACTGGCAGACGCATCTGCCGACCCTGAAGGACTGGAAGAAGCAAGGCCGCGTCCGCTATATCGGCGTCACCCACTACACCGAGAGCGCACACAGCGCGCTCGAGGCCGTGCTCCAGCTGGGCGGCTTCGACTTCGTGCAAGTCGACTATTCGATCGAGGATCCCGGCGCCGACCGCCGGCTGCTGCCGTTCGCGCGCGACAACGGCGTTGCCGTGCTGATCAACCTGCCGTTCGGCGGCGGCGGGCTGCTGCGCCGGCTCGCCAAGCGCCCGCTGCCGGGTTGGGCGGCCGAGATCGACTGCACCAGCTGGTCCCAGGTCCTGCTGAAGTATGTGCTCGGTCATCCGGCCGTCACCTGCGTCATTCCGGGTACCAGCAAGCCCGAGCACATGCGCGACAATGCGCTGGCCGGCAGCGGCGCCTTCCCCGACGAGGCAATGCGCCAGCGCATCGTGACGGACGTCGGGGCTTGAAAAAGAAAAGCCCCGGCGGAGTGCCGCCGGGGCATTCCTACAGGGCTCTGCGGAAGCTACTGGAAGAGCTTCAGCGCGTTGATCAGGGTCTGGATCACGCCCCAAGCGAGCGGGATGCCGACGAAACCCCATGCCAGCACCAGCTGAAGCGTCGTGGTGCCGTTCTGATTGTCGTTGCTCATGCTTTCCTCCCTCTAGGTGCGGACTGCGGCGGCCGCACCGTGTGCGCGAGCGTCGTCCTTCTTCATGTGATGGCGTTCGTGGACTGCCTTCACCAGCAAGTTGCAGATGAAGCCGACCACCAGCAGCACCGCCATCACGTACATGGTGGTGTTGTAGGCTTGCGCCTTGGCCACGCCATGGTTGACGTTGTACTCGCGGATGTAATTCACCAGCACCGGCCCGAAGATGCCGGCCATCGACCAAGCGGTGAGCAACAGGCCGTGGATGGCGCCAACATAGCGGGTGCCGAACATGTCCTTCAGATACGCCGGCACGGTGGCGAAGCCACCACCGTACATGCTGATGATGACCAGGAAGCACAGCACGAACAGCGTCACGCTGCCGATCGCTCCGGTGTGCGGCACGAGCGCGTAAAGGACCGTACCGATCACGAAGAAGCAGAAGTAGGTGTTCTTGCGGCCGATGAAGTCTGACGTGGAGGCCCAGAAGAAGCGGCCGCCCATGTTGAACAGGCTCATCATGCCGACGAAGCCGGCAGCGGCGACCGGCGTCACCTTGCCGGGGAACATCTCCTGGCTCATGGCAGAAGCCTGGCCCAGCACGCCGATACCGGCGGTCACGTTCAGGCACAGCACCCACCAGATCAGCCAAAATTGCGGCGTCTTCAGTGCGTCATAGACGAAGACGTCGCTCTTGGTGATCAGCTTCCTCGCCTGCGCCGGCTCGACCCAGCCGGCGGGCTTCCACCCCTCGGCCGGGACGCGCACGATGATCGAACCGACCATCATGAAGAAGAAGTAGACGATGCCGAGGACAATGAAGGTCTCGGCGACACCGATATGGGTCGAGGTCGAGAACTTCTGCATCAGCCAGACCGACAGCGGCGAGGCGATGAAGGCGCCGCCGCCGAAGCCCATGATGGCCATGCCCGTCGCCATGCCCGGCCGGTCCGGGAACCATTTGATCAGGGTCGAGACCGGCGAGATGTAGCCGATGCCGAGCGCGATGCCGCCCAGCACGCCGTAGCCGAGATAGATCAGCCAGAGCTGGTGAACGTATACGCCGACGGCCGAGATGAGGAAGCCGCCGGCCCAGCACAGGGCGGCGGTGAACATGGCGCGGCGCGGACCGCCCTCTTCGACCCAGCGTCCGAAGACCGCGGAAGACACGCCGAGGAAAAAGATGGCGATGGAGAAGATCCATCCCAGTTCGGTCAGCTTCCAGTCGTCCGGCGCCGACTTGGTGATGCCGATCAGTTTGGTCATCGGCAGGTTGAACACGCTGAACGCGTAAGCCTGGCCGATGCACAAATGCACGCAAAGGGCGGCCGGCGGCACCATCCACCGGCTGAAGCCGGGTCTGGCGATCGTTCGTTCACGACTTAGAAAGCTCATAGGCGTCATCTCCCATCTTGTCTCTTTATTAACGCTTTGGCTGGTTGCCCATCTCTTCTGAGTTACACGTCTCCTTCAGCACACGACTTTTAAACACTCAAATCAACTCGTTGTAGGGAATGAAGTCGACTTCCGCGCCGGGCTCGAGGCGGGTGGTTTCTTCAGACAACTCGACCAGCCCGTCGGTTTCCGTAAGCGAAGTCAGCATTCCTGCCCCTTCCTTGGGATAGCGCCGGGCCTTGGCGAGGCCGCCGCCGGCGGAGCGCGAAAGGGATGCCCGCACGTATTCACGCCGGCCCTGCCTCTTCTTGTAGGGAAAGTCGGCGATCACCCGGAAGCGCTGAGCGAGGTACGGCGTCGTGGCCGACAGCGCCTCCATAATCGGCCGTGCCACCAAGGCGAAGGTGAGCAACGCCGCCACCGGATTGCCAGGCAGGCCGGCAAGCGGCGTCGCCCCGATCTGGCCCATCGCCACCGGCCGGCCAGGCTTGATGGCCAGCCGCCAGAAATAAAGCGAGCCGTGGTTGGCGATGGCGCCGCGGACATGGTCCTCCTCGCCGGTCGACACGCCACCCGAGGTGATGATGAGGTCGTTGCCGCTGGCCGCCTCGCGCAGCGCCGCTCCGAGGCGGGACTGGTCGTCACCGACCACGCCGCGATCGTCGACTTCGACCCCCAGCCGTTCCAGCAGTCCGGCCAGCACGTAACGGTTGGCGTCGTGGATCTGGCCATGCCGCAAGGTCTCGCCCGGTTCGCGCACCTCGTCGCCCGTCGACAACAGCGCCACCGAAAGCTTGCGCCGCACCGGCACCTCGACGAAGCCCAGCGCGGCCAACAGCCCGAGATCGGCAGGGCCAAGACGACGGCCCGCAGTCAGCGCCCGGGCGCCTTGCGCCACATCCTCGCCGGCGCGGCGGGTGTTGGCGCCGCGCTTGATGCCCGGCCGGATCGTCACCTTGTCGCCCGTGCGCTCGCAATCCTCCTGCATGATCACGACGTCGGCGCCCGCCGGCAGGATGGCGCCGGTGAAGATGCGCGCCGCCATGCCGGCCTGCAGCGTGGCCGACGGGTCATGGCCGGCGGCGATGCGGTCGACGCAGAGCAAGGTCGTGGCATGGTCGGGATGGAGATCGTCGAAGCGCGCGGCGTAGCCGTCGACGGCGGAGTTGTCGTAGCCGGGCAGGGCGATGGGCGCCGCGACATCCTGGGCCAGGGTGCGGCCAAGCGCCTTGCGCAGCGGCACCTGCTCGATGCCGGCCACGGGCTGCACGCGCTCGAAGATCATGTCGCGCGCCGAATCGATACTGAGCAGCGTGCCGCCGAAAGCAAAGCAATCGTCGGAAAGCTGTGCCATCGCCTACTCGGCCGCTTCGGCCATGCTCTTCAGCGGCTCGACCTGCGCGGCGCAGAACTTGAACTCGGGGATTTTGCCGAACGGATCGAGTGCGGGATTGGTCAGCAGGTTGGCCGCCGCCTCGGCATAGCAGAACGGGATGAACACCATGCCGTCCGGCACGTCCGAGTCGACGCGCACCTTGATGTCGATGGCGCCGCGCCGGGTCGAGACGCGGATCATGTCGCCGCGGCGGACGCCGAGCTTCTGGATGTCGCTCGGCGAGAGGAACGCCATCGCCTCGGGCTCGAGGTCGTCGAGCACGCTCGAGCGGCGCGTCATGGCGCCGGTGTGCCAGTGCTCCAGCACGCGGCCGGTCGACAGCACGTAGGGATACTTGTCGTCGGGAATCTCGTCCGGCGGCCGCACGGCGGCCGGCACGATCTTGCCGCGCCCGCTCTTGGTCGGATAACCGGTCGCGAACAGGATCTCGTTGCCGGGCTTGTTGGGCGCGTCGGCGGGATAGGTCACCGCCCCTTCGCGCACCAGCCGTTCCCACGAGATGTTGTTGAGCGACGGCATGGTGCCGGCCATCTCGGTGTAGACCTCGCCCACGTCCTTGTAGTTCCAGCCGCAACCCACGCGGTTGGCGAGATCGATGATGATGTCGAGATCGAGCCGCGCCTTGCCGGGCAACGGCAGCGCCGTGCGGCCGAGCTGCACCCGCCGGTCGGTGTTGGTGAAGGTGCCCGTCTTCTCGGGGAACACCGATGCGGGCAACACGACGTCGGCATGCCACGCCGTCTCGGTGAGGAAGATGTCCTGCACCACGAGATGCTTCAGCTTGGCGAGCGCCTGCCGGGCGTGATGCACGTCAGGGTCGGACATCGCCGGGTTCTCGCCCATGATGTACATGCCCTCGATCGTGCCGGCATGGATCGCGTTCATGATCTCGACCACGGTGAGGCCGCGCTTGGGGTCGAGCTCGGTGCCCCAGATCTTCTCGAACTGGTCATGCGCCGGCGATTCGACGGGCCGGTAGTCGGTATAGAACATCGGGATGAGGCCGGCGTCCGACGCACCCTGGACGTTGTTCTGGCCGCGCAGCGGGTGCAGGCCGGTGCCCGGACGCGCCACCTGGCCGGTGACGAGCGCCAGCGCGATCAGGCAACGCGCATTGTCGGTGCCGTGCACGTGCTGGGAGATGCCCATGCCCCAGAAGATGATCGAGGCCCTGGACCGGGCATACAGGCGCGCCACGTCCTTGAGCGTCTCGGCCGGGATGCCGCACACCGGCTCCATCGCCTCGGGTGAGAAGGCGTCGATCTTGGCGGCAAGATCGGGGAAGCCCTCGGTGAAACCCGCGATGTACTGCTTGTCGGTCAGGTCTTCCTTGATGATGGTGTGCAGCATGGCGTTCAGCATCGCCACGTCGCTGCCGGGCTTGAATTTCAGATGGATCTTGGCGTGCCGCGTCAGGCCCTGGCCGCGCGGGTCGGCGACGATCAGGTTGGCGCCGCGCTTGGCAGCGTTCTTGATGAAGGTCGCCGCCACCGGATGATTGGCCGTCGGATTGGCGCCGATCACGAGGATCGTCTCGGCGTCGAGGGCCGCCGAGAAGGGCGCCGTCACCGCGCCCGAGCCGATACCCTCGAACAGCGCCGCCACCGACGAGGCGTGGCAGAGCCGCGTGCAATGGTCGACGTTGTTGGTGCCGAAGCCGGTGCGCACCAGCTTCTGGAAGAGATAGGCCTCCTCGTTGGAGCCCTTGGCCGAGCCGAAGCCCGCCAGGCCCTTGCCGCCCTTGCGCTCGCGGATTTCGAGCAGGCCGCGGGCGGCGCGCTCCATCGCCTCTTCCCACGTGGCTTCGCGGAAATGTGTCCACGGGTTCGCGGGATCGATCTCCATGTCGGCGTCTTTCGGCACGCCGTCCTTGCGCACCAGCGGGACGGTGAGCCGGTCGGGATGGTGCGCGTAGTCGAAGCCGAAGCGGCCCTTGACGCAGAGTCGTGCATGGTTGGCCGGGCCGTCCTTGCCGGTCACGTGCAGGATCTTGTCGTCCTTGATGTGATAGGTGAGCTGGCAGCCGACACCGCAGAACGGGCACAGGCTGTCGACCGTGCGGTCGGCACGCTTGGCCAGGGTCTGATTGGCATCGAGCAGCACCGACGGCATCAGCGCGCCGGTCGGGCAGGCCTGCACGCACTCGCCGCAGGCGACGCACGAGCTGTCGCCCATCGGATCGTCGAAGTCGAAGACGATCTTCTCGCTATGGCCGCGGCCAGCCATGCCGATCACGTCGTTGACCTGGATCTCGCGGCAGGCGCGGACGCAGAGATTGCAGTTGATGCAGGAATCGAGATTCACCGCCATCGCCGGATGGCTGATGTCCGTCGCCGGCCGCTCGTCCTTCGGGAAGCGACTGTCGTTGACGCCGACGGCATCCGCCCAGTTCCAGAATTTCGAATCCGGGTCGTGCGACGTGGCGCGTGCCGGCTGGTCGGCGACCAGCAGCTCGAACACCATCTTGCGCGCGGCTTCCGCGCGCTTGGTGGCGACGCCGACCTTCATGCCGGGCGAGGGCTTGCGTATGCAGGAGGCGGCGAGCACCCGCTCGCCCTCGATCTCGACCATGCAGGCGCGGCAATTGCCGTCGGCGCGGTAGTCAGGCGCCGTCGAGTAGCAGAGATGCGGGATGTCGACGTCGTAGCGCTTGGCGATCTGCCAGATGGTCTCGCCCTCGCGGCCTTCGACCTCGACGCCGTCTATCGTGAACTTGATCGTGCTCATTTGCTGATCCCCACTTCCGCGGGAAAGTGCTTCATGACCGACGTCACCGAGTTTGGCGCGGCTTGACCAAGGCCGCAGATGGAAGCGTCGCGCATGGCCACCGACAGTTCTTCGAGCAGTTGGCGGTTCCAGCCCTTGGCCGCCATCAATTTCACGGCCTTCTCCGTGCCGACGCGGCAGGGCGTGCACTGCCCGCAGCTCTCATCCATGAAGAAGCGCATCAGGTTGAGCGCCGCTTCCTTGATGTCGTCCTTGTCGGACAGGATCACGACCGCGGCCGAACCGATGAAGCTGCCGTGCGGCTCGAGCGTGCCGAAATCGAGCGGGATGTCGCCCATCGAGGCCGGCAGGATCCCGCTCGACGGACCGCCCGGCACATAGGCCTTGAAGCGATGGCCCGGCAGCATGCCGCCGCAGAATTCGTCGATCAGCTCGCGCACAGTGACGCCCGCCGGCGCGATCTTGACCCCTGGCTTGGCGACGCGTCCCGACACCGAATAGACATGCAGGCCCTTGCGGCCGTTGCGCCCCTGGTTCGTCCACCATTCGGGACCGCGTTCGACCAGATCGCGGATCCAGTACAGGGTCTCGACATTGTTGATCAGCGTCGGCCGGCCGAAGATGCCGACCTGGAAGGGCAGCGGCGGCTTGTGGCGCGGCAGGCCGCGCTTGCCTTCGATGCTCTCTATCATCGCCGATTCTTCGCCGCAGATGTAGGCGCCGGCGCCGCGCCGCAGATGCACCTTCACGCCCGCCATCAGGCCTGCCTTGTCGAGCGCCGCGATCTCGCGCTTCAGCACCGCGTGCAGCTCGGGATATTCATCGCGCAGATAGAAGTAGATGTCGGCCGCCTCGACCAGATGGGCGCCCAGCAACATGCCTTCCAGCACGCGGTGCGGATCGGTGGCGAGGAAATAGCGATCCTTGAAGGTGCCCGGCTCGCCCTCGTCCGCGTTGACCGCCATCAGGCGCGGCCCCTTCTCGCCCAGCACTGATTTCCATTTGCGCGCCGTCGGGAAGCCGGCGCCGCCGCAGCCGCGCAGCCCGGCCTTGTCGACGATGTCGACCAGCGCCTCGCGCGAGAGCTCGCCCTTGCGCAGGCGCTCCAAGGTCTTGTAGCCGCCGTCGGCCCGATAGGCTTCGAGCGCCTTGTAGGGTGGCATGTCGGTATGATGCTTGTGCTCGGCAATCGCCCGCGTGACCCTGGCCTTGTCGGCGTGATCGACGAAGTGATGCGCCACCTCGGCGGCCGGCGCGGTGTCGCAATGGCCGACGCAGGGCACGCGCACCACGCGTACCTCGGCGCCGGTGCTCGCCTGCAACTCGGCGATCAGCTTCTCGGCGCCGGCCAGCGCGCACGAAAGGCTGTCGCACACCCGGACAGTGAGCGGCGGCGGCGGCGTGTCGCCCTCTTTCACGACATCGAAATGCGCATAGAAGGTCGCCACCTCGTAGACCTCGGCCTGCGCCATGCGCATTTCGGTGGCCAGCGCCATCAAATGGGCGGCCGACAGATGGCCGTACTTGTCCTGGATCAGGTGCAGGAACTCGATCAGCAGATCGCGCCGACGCTCGGCGGCGCCCAACAGCGCCTGGACCTCCTGCAGGGCCTTCGGCTCGGCTTGCCGGCCCTTGGGCACCGTCCGGCCGCGACGCCGGCTCGAGCCCGGATGGCGCGGCGGCTGCTGCGCGGGCGAATGTCCTTCAGGCACCAAAAACTCCCATCCCGACAGGCCCTTGGAGGCCCACCGTTTCGCTGCATGATCGTGCAGAGTTCATAATTGCCGCAACAAAGCGATACTGTTGCACAATAGAGAATATCTATCGATCGGTACCAATTACAAGCCAAGGGTCAATTGCGGGGGCCGGCCCGGCTCCACGGCCTGGCCGAGATTGTGAAGCGACACACCCAGCAGCCGCACCTTCTTCTCCAAAGGAAAGATTGAGCGCACCAGTTCGATGCTGGTGCGGGCGAGTTCCTCCTTGGAGCCAACGGGCTCGGCGAGCGTCCGGCTGCGGGTCACGATCTGGAAGTCGGCGTATTTGATCTTCACCGTGACGGTTCGACCCAGGATGCCCGTGCGCTCGCAGTAGCCCCACACGTCATCGAGCACCGAGGCGATGCCGTCCTCGATGTCCTTCAGCCGGCCGAGATCCTCCATGAAAGTCGTCTCCGAGCCGACCGACTTGCGCGGCCGGTTGGGCACTACCCGTCGCTCGTCGTGGCCGCGCGCGATGGCGTAGTAATAGTCGCCCGAGCTGCCGAAATACTGCTGCAGGAACTCCAGCGTCTGGGCCTTGAGGTCGGCGCCGGTATGGATGCCCAGCCGGTACATCTTCTCCGCCGTCTTCGGCCCGACCCCGTGAAACTTCGCGACCGCCAGGGTCTCGACGAAGGCCGGGCCTTTTTCCGGCGGAATCACCGTCTGGCCGTTGGGCTTGCGGTAGTCCGAGGCGAGCTTGGCGAGGAATTTGTTGTAGGAGACCCCGGCCGATGCCGTGAGTCCTGTCGCCTCCAGGATGCGTGCCCTGATCTCACGCGCGATCTCAGAAGCGAGCGGGATATTCTTCAGATTGCTCGTCACGTCGAGATAGGCCTCGTCGAGAGACAGCGGTTCGACGAGCGGCGTGTATTCCAGGAAAATCTCGCGGATCTGGCGCGACACTTCCTTGTAGACGTCGAAGCGCGGCTTCACGAACACCAGGTCGGGGCAAAGCCGCTTGGCAGTGGCCGAGGCCATCGCCGAGCGCACGCCGAACTTGCGCGCCTCGTAACTCGCTGCCATCACCACGCCGCGCTGCCGGCCGCCCACGGCGACCGGCAGGCCGCGCAAGGCGGGATCGTCGCGCTGCTCCACGGATGCATAGAAGGCATCCATGTCGACATGGATGATCTTGCGGATTTCGGGTTCCGCCATGGCTGCACTATAAAGCCCCGATGAGCACGGCCACCAGCAACGACGAAATCCGCATCCTCACGCCCTCAGGCATGCTGGGCTACGGTTTCCCGGTCGATCATTTCAAGATGGGTCTGGCGCTCAAGCCGCACGCCATAACCATCGATTCGGGCTCGACCGATTCAGGCCCGCAGAAGCTCGGCCTGGGCGAAATGACCTGCAGCCGGGAATCGTACGTGAAGGATCTCGAGGTGCTGCTCGAAGGCCAGCGGGCAGCCAAGGTGCCGCTGCTGATCTCCTCGGCGGGAGGCGACGGCACGAACCTCCATGTCGACGTCTTTCGCGACATCATTGCCGAGATTGCCCAGCGCCGCGGCTGGCGCTTCAAGCTCGCCAAGATCTATTCCGATGTCGACAAGGCGCACATCTCCAGGGAACTGAAGGCCGGCCGGATCGAGCCGCTCGGTCCCGTGCCGCCGCTCGACCAGCGCGAGATCGATGCGGCCACCGTGGTGGTGGCGCAGATCGGCGCCGAGCCGTTCGTGAAGGCGCTCGATGAAAGCGAGGGCGTCGACGTCGTGGTGAGCGGCCGCTCCTACGATCCCTCGCCGACCGCGGCGATGGCGATCCGCGCCGGCTTCGATCCGGCGCTGGCCTGGCACATGGGCAAGATCATGGAGTGCGGCGCGCTCTGCGCCGAGCCCGTGGGCCGTAACGTCATGGGCTGGCTGCGGCGCGATCATTTCGAGATCGAGCCGCTCAATCCGGCCGAGCGTTGCACGACCGCCTCTGTCGCCGCACACACGCTCTACGAAAAGACCCATCCGTTCCTGCTCGCCGGCCCCGGCGGCACGCTCGACCTTTCCAACTGCACGTACGAGCAGGTGAGCGAGCGGCGCGTGCGGGTATCGGGCAGCCGCTTCGAGCCCTCCAGGCACTACACGGTGAAGCTCGAAGGCGCCAAGACCTCCGGATACCGCAGCATCTTCATCGCCGGCGCGCGCGACCCGATCTTCATCGGCCAGATCGACCGCATCCTCGACCGGGTGATCGCCGGTGCACGGGCGTATTTCAGCGAGGTGCCGGCAGAGAGCTACCGCATCATCCCGCACATCTACGGCAAGAATGGCGTCATGGGCGAACTGGAGCCGGTCAAGATTCCGGCACACGAGCTCTGCATCATTGTCGAGGTCGCGGCCACGACTCAGAAGATCGCCAACGCGATCTGCGGCAAGATCCGCACCAGCCTGATGCATGCGCCCTATCCCGGCCGCATCGCGACCGCGGGCAACATTGCCTCGCCGTTCACGCCGCTCGAGATACCGCTCGGGCAGGCCTGCGAGTTCAACGTCTATCACCTGATGAAGATCGACAGCCCGACCGCGCTGTTCCCGATCGCGTACGAGGAAATCTGATGGTGGCTCTCGTCCCCACGCCGTTGCGCGACATCGCCAAGGTGGTGCGCAGCAAGAACGCCGGGCCGTTCGAGATCACGCTCGATATCATCTTCAAGAACCGCGAGGACTTCGAGGCCGTGAGGCAGAGCGGCGTGATCACCAGGGAGCTAATCTCGAAGCTCTACAACGTGCCGACCCAAGCAATCATCACCTTCGGCTTCTTCGATCTGGTGAACGCGGTGAAGATCACCCTGCCCCGGCCGCGCGCGCAGGGCGGCATCGGCGAGACCGACATGCATGCCGCCCAGCAACACGTGCCGCTTCAGGAAATCCCCGTCCCCTGGCCGCGCTGAGCGCCGGCCCTAGAAGGGCCACCACCAGCGCTTCTTCGCCGGCGCCTGGAGGGCCGCGGCGGGCGTGGCAACCGGGGTTGCCGGCGGCGGCGTCTGCTGCTTGACCCCGGCGATCGGCGTGAGCGGCGGCAGCTGCACGTCGCTCCAGCCACCACCCAGCGCCGTCACCAAGGTGGCGCTCGAATTGAGCCGGCTGAGCCGCACGTTGATCAGGGTCTGCTCGGCATTGAGCGCCGTGGTCTGCGCCGTCACCACCGTCGTGTAGGCCACGGTGCCGGCCTGGTACTGGTTGAGCGAGATGCGCTCGGCCTCGCGCGCGGCGGCAAGGGCTGCTTGCTGGACCTGCTCCTGCTGCTCCAGCACGCGCTGCTGCACCAGCCCGTCCTCAACCTGCTGGAATGCGGTGAGCACGGTCTGGCGATAGGTCGCCACCGCCTTGTCGTAGTTGGCGCGTGCGCTCTCGACTTGGGCCGCCCGCGAGCCGCCATCGATCGCCGTGCCGGCCACCTGCGGTCCCAGCGACCACACCGAGCTCGCGATCTGGAACAGCGACAGGAACACCGTGCTGGCGAAGTTGATGCTGGCGTTGAAGGTGAAGTCCGGATAGTAGGCGGCCTGCGCCACGCCGACCTGCGCGTTGGCCGACGCCATGGTGCGTTCGGCGGCGGCGATGTCGGGCCGTCGTTCGAGCAGCGCCGAGGGGATGCCGGCGTCGATCGTCGGCACGGTTGCCGGCTCCGGCGCCGGCGCGATGCTCACTTCCGCCGGCGTCCTGCCAGTCAGCGCGGCGATCGCATGCTCGAACTGCGCCCGCGTCACCGTCTCGGCGACGAGCTGCGCGCGTGTCTGTTCGTACTGCGCCTGGGCCTGGGAGAAATCGAGCCGCGAAGCGGTGCCGGCGTTCATCTGGTTGCGCACGATGTTCATCGAGCGCGCGAACGCCGCCGTCGACTCCTCGAGCAGCCGCCGGCGGCGGTCGGAGATGCGCAGGCCGAAGTAGCTGGTGGCAAGCGTCGACTGGGCCGACAGTCGGGCCGCCGCGAGGTCGGCGGCGCTCGCCTGCGCCGCCGCCTGGTCGCTCTCGATGGTGCGGCGGATGCGGCCCCACAGGTCGATTTCCCAGCTCAGCGACGCGCCGGCGGAGAACTGCCCGACCGAGTTCGAGACCGTGCCGCTCGCGCTGCGTATGCCGCTGCCCGAACTGGTCTGCTGCGTGGAGCCGGTGTAGCCGATCGTGGGATAGAGCGAGCTCTGGCTCTGACGGATCAGCGCAATCGCCTGCCGGTAGGCCGCCTCGCTCTCCTTGAGGGTCTGGTTCGAGACGTCGACCTGCGCCATCAGCTGGTCGAGCGTGGGATCGCCGTAGATCTTCCACCATGGCCCGCGATCGATCGTGTCGCGCGGCAGGGCCGGCCGGAAATTGACGTCCGAGGTCTCCTTGTAGGCCGGCGTGGGCGGGGTAGCCGTCGGCGCGCGGACGTAGTCCGGCCCGACCAGGCAGCCCGACAGCGACAGGCAGGCGAGGACGACGAGCGGACCCCTCATGCCGGCGCCCCGCTCGCCGGCGGTTCGTGCCCGCCCATCCGGCGTGCCAGCCGGCTCAGCGTGTCGCGGTCGCGGCGCCGGAAGCGGTCGAGATAGAGGTAGATCACCGGCGTTGTATAGAGGGTCAGGGCCTGGCTGACGATCAGGCCGCCGATGATCGAGATGCCGAGCGGACGACGCAGCTCGGCGCCGTCGCCGAAGCCCAACGCCAGCGGCATGGCGCCCAGCATGGCCGCCATGGTGGTCATGAGGATCGGGCGGAAGCGCAGCAGGCAGGCCTGGTAGATCGCCGTCGTCGGGTCGAGTCCCTCGCGCCGCTCGCGGTCGAGCGCTACGTCGATCATCATGATGGCGTTCTTCTTGACGATGCCGATCAGCAGCAGCACGCCGATCATGGCGATGATGCTGAACTCCATGCCGGCCGCCAGCAGGGCGAGCAACGCGCCGATGCCGGCCGACGGCAGGGTCGACAGGATCGTGATCGGATGGATGTAGCTCTCGTAAAGCATGCCGAGCACGATGTAGATCGCCGCGAGCGCCGCCAGCACGACCAGCAGCTGGTTGTCGAGCGACTGCTGGAAGGCGCGCGCCGTGCCCTGGAAGGTGCCGTGGATGGTCGCCGGCACGCCGATCTCGGCCATCGTGGCGTTCACATAGGCGACGGCGTCGCTCAAGGTCTTGCCGAGCGCCAGGTTGAACGAGATGGTGGTGGCGACGAACAGGCCCTGGTGATTGACGCCGAGCGGCGTCGTGCCGAAATCGTAGCGCGTCACCTCCGACAGCGGCACCATGGTCTCGCGCGTCGTGCTGACGGCGGCGCCGGTCGATGCCACGCCCTTGCCGCTGACGGCGATGGCGTTGGTGCGCTGGTTGCGCACCGCCTGGCTCGGATCCTGGCTGGTCGAGCCCGCGCCGGTCAGGGACGTGTTCCTGCCCGTCCCCGTTGCCGTCTGCGTGGTCGGCGAGCTGGTGATTGTCTCCGTCGCCTGGGTACCGCTGATCGAGCCGCCCGAGGTGCTGACGTAGATCTGCTTCAGCGTCTCGGGGTTCTCCCAGTATTCCGGCGAGACCTCCATCACGACATGGTACTGGTTGAGCGCATTGTAGATCGTCGACACCTGGCGCTGGCCGAAGGCGTCGTACAGCGTGGCCGAAATTGAGCGCGTGTCGACGCCGAGCCGGGCCGCAGCGTCGCGGTCGATCGTCAGGTTGACCTGCAGGCCCTTCTGCTGCTGGTCCGAATCGACGTCGGTGATCACCGAAGTGTCCTTCTGCAGCGCCGCCACCAGTTTCGGTCCCCAGGCGTAGAGCTGCGCCAGGTCATCGCCCTGCAGGGTGAACTGGTACTGCGCGTTGGCCTGCCGGCCGCCGACACGGATGTCCTGCACCGCCTGCAGGAAGACGTTGGCGCCGGCCACGGCGGCAAGCTTGGGCCGCAGCCGCGCGATCACCTGGTCGGCCGAGGCGCTGCGCGTGGCGAGCGGCTTCAGCTGGGCGAACAGGAAGCCGGAATTGGTCTGGAAGCCGCCGGTGAAGCCCACGACATTCTCGATCGCCGGATCGCTGCGGATGATGCCGACGAACTGGCGGAACTTCCGGCGCATGGCCTGGAACGAGATGCTCTGGTCGGCGCGGATGCCGCCGATGATGCGGCCGGTATCCTGCTGCGGGAAGAAGCCCTTCGGGATCTCGACGTAGAGGAAGATGTTCAGGACCACCGTGCCCAGGAACACCAGCATGGTGAGGCGCGGATGGCGCAGCACCCAGCCGAGCGTGCGGCCGTAGAAGTTCTGCACAGCATCGAAGACGCGCTCGGCAGCGGCGGACAGCCGATTGGGCGGCCGCGCCTCGGCCTCGGCCTCGCGGCGGGGCGGCCGCAGGACGTAGGCGCACATCATCGGCGTCGCGGTGAGCGACACGATCATCGAGATGATGATGGCGATCGACAGGGTGACGGCGAATTCCCGGAACAGGCGGCCGACGATGCCGCCCATCAGCAGGATGGGGATGAAGACGGCGATCAGCGACAGGCTCATCGACACGATGGTGAAGCCGACCTCGCGGGCGCCGAGCAGCGCCGCCTCGATGCGCGACATGCCGTTCTCGATGTGGCGCTGGATGTTCTCCAGCATGATGATGGCGTCGTCGACGACGAAGCCCGCCGCGATCGTCATCGCCATCAGCGAGATGTTGTTGAGGCTGTAGCCTGCGAGATACATGACCCCGAACGTGCCGACCAGCGACACCGGCACCGCGACCGATGGCACGGCGCCCGCCCGCACCGAGCGCAGGAAGGCGAAGGTCACCAGCACGACCAGGATGACGCTGGCGGTGAGCGCGCGCTCGACTTCCTTGAGCGAGGCCCGGATGGTGGTGGTTCGGTCGGTCGCGAGCGTGACATCGACGTCGTTGGGCAGCGCGTCCTGCAGGCTGGGCAGCAGCGCCTTCACCTGGTCGACGGTCTCGATGATGTTGGCGTTGGGCTGCAGGTAGACGATCACCAGCACTGAGCGCTTGCCGTTGGACTGGCCCTCGTTGCGGATGTCCTCGACCGAATCGATCACTTCGGCGACGTCGGACAGCCGCACCGGCGCGCCGTTGCGCCAGGCGATGATCAGGTCGCGGTATTCGGCCGCCGTGCGCGCCTGGTCGTTGGTGTAGATCTGGTAGCGCAGGTCGCCGATCTCGATCGCTCCCTTGGGCGAGTTGGCGTTGGCCGCGGCGAGGCCGGCGCGCACGCTTTCGAGGCCGATGCCGTATTTCGACAGCGCCGTCGGATTGACCTCGACGCGCACCGCCGGCAGCGAGCTGCCGCCCAAGGTCACCTGGCCGACGCCGGTCACCTGGCTCAGCCGCTGCTGCAGGACGTTGGAGGCGGCGTCGTAGAGGCGGCCCTGGCCGATCGTCTCGGAGGTGAGGGCAAGCACCAGCGCCGGCGCGTCGGCCGGATTGATCTTGCGGTAGATCGGGTTGCTGCGCAGGTCAGAGGGCAGGTCGGCGCGGGCGGCGTTGATCGCCGCCTGCACGTCGCGCGCCGCGCCGTCGATGTTGCGCGACAGGTCGAACTGAAGGGTGATGCGGGCGTTGCCGACCGTGCTCACCGAAGTGATCTCGCTGACGCCGGCGATGGCGCCCAGCCGGCGCTCGAGCGGCGTCGTGACGCTGGTCGCCACCGTGTCGGGCGAGGCGCCGGGCAGGCTCGCTTGCACCGAGATGGTCGGGAAGTCGACCTTGGGCAGCGGCGACACCGGCAGCTTGATGAAGCCCATGCCGCCGGCAATGAAGATGCCGATGGTGAGCAGCGTCGTCGCCACCGGCCGGGCGATGAAGGGCGCCGAGATGTTCACGCGGCCGGCCCCGGTTCGGGCGCGCCGCCCTCGGTTGGCCGCGGATAGGCCGGCGTGTCGAGCGGCACGCCGCGAATCCGCCGGCCGATGCGATCGAAGGCGAGATAGATCACCGGCGTGGTGAACAGCGTCAGCACCTGGCTGACGATCAGGCCGCCCACGATGGTGAGGCCGAGCGGATGGCGCAGCTCCGATCCGGTGCCGGTGCCGACCATCAGCGGCAGCGCGCCGACCAGCGCGGCGATGGTCGTCATCAGGATCGGCCGGAAGCGCAGAAGGCAGGCCTGGTGGATCGCCTCCTGCGGCGTCTTGCCCTCGTGCCGTTCGGCGTCGAGCGCGAAGTCGATCATCATGATCGCGTTCTTCTTGACGATGCCGATCAGCAGCACGATGCCGATGATGGCGACGACGCTGAGATCGTCGCCAGCGATCATCAGCGCCAGCAGCGCGCCGATGCCGGCCGACGGCAGGGTCGACAGGATCGTCACCGGGTGGATGTAGCTCTCGTAGAGCACGCCGAGCACGATGTAGACGGTGACGATGGCGGCCAGGATCAGCATGAGCTGGCTGTCGAGCGCCTTCTGGAACGCGAGCGCCGCGCCCTGGAAGTTGGTCTGGATCGAGCGCGGCATGCCGATCTCTCTTTGCGCCTGGGTGATGGCGGTGACCGCCTCGCCGAGCGATGCGCCGGGCGCCAGGTTGAAGGACACCGTGGTGGCGGGGAACTGGCTCAGCCGATCGAGCCGCAGCGGCGCGGTGCGCTGCTCGAAGGTGGCGATGGCCGACAGCGGCACCTGCTTGCCGGCGCTCGAGCTCGGCAGATAGAGATTGTACAGCGAGTCGAGCGAGCGGCCGAGCGAGGGTTCGATCTCGTAGATCACGCGGTACTGGTTGGTCTGGGTATAGACCGTCGAGACGATGCGCTGGCCAAACGAATCGTAGAGCAGGTTGTCGATGGTCGCGGCCGTGATGCCGAAGCGCGCGGCGGCGTCACGATCGATCTTGATGTACATCGTCAGCCCCTTGTTCTGCAGCTCGGAGGTGACGTCGGCGAGCTGGGGGATCTGCGACATGCGCGCGATCAGGCGCGGCACCCAGACGTCGAAATCGTCGGGGTTGGGGCTTTCGAGGACGAACTGGTACTGCGTGCGGCTGACCGTCGAATCGATGGTGAGATCCTGCGACGGCTGCATGTAGAGCGTGATGCCCTCGACGTTGCGCGTCTCGCGCTGCAGGCGGCGGATGACCTCGCTCGCCGTCACGTCGCGCGAGTCGCGCGGCTTGAGGTTGATCAGCATGCGGCCGGAGTTGAGCGTCGGGTTGGTGCCGTCGACGCCGACGAACGAGGTCAGGCTGTCGACGTCGGGGTCGTTCAGGATGGCGTCGGCGAGCGCGCGCTGCTTCTCCGTCATGGCCTCGAACGAGATCGACTGCGAGGCCTCGGTGACCGCCTGGATCAGCCCGTTGTCCTGGATCGGAAAGAAGCCCTTGGGCACAACGATGTAGAGAAACACGGTGAGCGCCACCGTGCCGACGGCGACCAGCAGGGTGAACGGCTGGTGGCGGAACACCACGACCAGGCCCCTGTCGTACCAGTCGATCAGCCTGGCGAACCAGCGCGCGCCGAGCGCCTGCGCCTCGGGATGACCGCCGGCCCGCGCCTGCCCTGGTCCGTCATCTGGCCGCCGCCGCAACAGCTGGGCGCACATCATGGGCACCAGGGTGAGCGATACGAACGCCGAGATCAGGATGGTGACGGCCAGCGTAACGGCGAACTCGCTGAACAGCCGGCCGACCACGTCGCCCATGAAGAGCAGCGGGATCAGCACCGCGATCAGCGACACGGTGAGCGACACCACGGTGAAAGCGATCTGCGAAGAGCCCTTGAGCGCCGCCTCGAACGGATCGTCGCCCTCCTCGATGTAGCGCGCGATGTTCTCGATCATGACGATGGCGTCGTCGACCACGAAGCCGGTGGCGATCGTGAGCGCCATGATCGAGAGGTTGTTGAGCGAGAAGCCGGCGAGGTACATCACCGCGAGCGTGCCGACCAGCGACAGCGGCACCGACAGGCTGGGGATGATGGTCGCCCGCCAGTCGCCCAGGAACATGAAGATCACCAGCACGACCAGCAGCACGGCGAAGGAGAGCTCGATCTGCACGTCGCGCACCGAGGCGCGGATGGTGAGCGTGCGGTCGGTCAGCACGTTGACGTCGAACGATTGCGGCAGCGTGCTCTGCAGCTGCGGCAGCAGCGCCTTGATGCTGTCGACGACGGCGATGACGTTGGCGCCGGGCTGGCGCTGCACGTCGACGATCACCGCGCGGGTCGAGTTCCACCACGCCGCCAGCCGGTTGTTCTCCTGCGCGTTCTCGACCGTGGCGACGTCGCTGAGCCGCACCGGCGCGCCGTTGCGGTAGGCGACGACCACGTTGTTGAACAGCGACGGGTCGGTGATCTGGTCGTTGGCGTTGATGGTGTAGGCGCGGCTCGGTCCGTCGAAATTGCCCTTGGGCGTGTTGACGTTGGCGTTGGTGATCGTGGTGCGCAGGTCGTCGACGTTCAGGCCGTAGGCCGCGAGCGCGGTCGGATTGGCGCGGATGCGCACGCCGGGCTTCTGGCCGCCCTCGAGCGACACCAGGCCGACGCCGGGCAGCTGGGCGATCTTCTGCGCCAGCCGCGTGTCCACCATGTCGTAGACCTTGGTGAGCGGATCGGTCTTCGACGTCACCGACAGGGTGAGGATCGGCGCGTCGGCCGGATTGACCTTGGCGTAGATCGGCGGCGCCGGCAGGTCGGCCGGCAGCAGGTTGCCGGCGGCGTTGATCGCCGCCTGGACCTGCTGCTCGGCGATGTCGATGCCGAGCTTGAGGTCGAATTGCAGGGTGATCGCCGAGGCGCCGGCCGAGCTGGTCGACGTCATCTGGTTCAGCCCCGGCATCTGGCCGAACTGGCGCTCGAGCGGCGCGGTGATCGACGAGGTCATGACCTCCGGCCCGGCGCCGGGATAGAGCGTCAGCACGCGAATGGTCGGATAGTCGACCTCGGGCAGTGCCGCCAGCGGCAGGAAGCGGTAGGCGATGAAGCCGACCAGCATGATCGCCACCATGAGCAGCGAGGTGCCGACCGGGCGCTCGATGAACAGCCGCGACGGGTTCATGTCGCGCGCCGGGATTTACTGGTTCGACTGCGCGGGCCGGCCGGCGCCGTCGCGGCCGCCGTTGTTGCCCGTCGCGCCGCTGCGTCCCCCTGTGCGGCCCCTGTTGCCCCCGTTGGTCGCTCCGTTCGGCTTCGCGGTCCCGTCCGGCGCCGCCGCGACCGGCCGGTTCGCGTTGCCGCTGGGCCGGCGGATCTTGGAGCCGTCGCGCAGGCGATCGGTGCCGTCGACCACGACTTCGTCGCCGACCTGCAATCCCTTCAGGATGGCGACCTTCTCGCCGTCGGTGTCGCCCAGGTCGACGACGCGGATCTCGACCGTGTCGTCGGGCTTGACGTGATAGACGAAGGTGCCGGGCTGGCCGCGCTGGATGGCGGCGACCGGCACGACGACGGCGTCCTTCACCGTGTCGACCAGCAGGCGGATGTTGACGAACTGGTTGGGGAACAGCGCCTCGTCCGAATTGTCGAACATGGCGCGCAGCTTCACCGTGCCGGTGGTGGTGTCGATCTGGTTGTCGGTGGTGGCGAGCTTGCCCTGGGCGAGCGTGTTCTTCTGCGCGCGGTCGAGAGCGGTCGCCTCGAGCGTGGCGTTGACGCGCAGCCGCTTGCGCACCTGGGGCAGTGCGTCCTCCGGGATCGTGAACAGCACCGACATCGGCTGCATCAGGGTGATGACGCAGATGCCGGTGGCGTCGCCCATGGTGACGTAGTTGCCGGGATCGACCAGGCGCAGGCCGATGCGGCCGTCGGTCGGCGCGATGATGCGCGTGTAGACGAGATTGAGCTTGGCGCTGTCGACCGCCGCCTGGTCGGTGATGATGGTCGCCTCGTCCTGCCGCACGAGGGCGGCCTGGGTGTCATAGGTCTGGCGCGCCACCGAATCCTGGGCGACCAGCTTGCGATAGCGTTCGAGGTCGATCTGGGCGTTCTTGAGCAGCGCCTGGTCCCTGGCCAGCGTGCCCTGGGCCTGCTGCAACGCCACCTCGTAGGGCCGCGGGTCGACGACGGCCAGCAGGTCGCCCTTCTTCACCGCCTGGCCCTCGGTGAAAGCCACCTGCACCAACTGGCCCGTGATCTGGGTCTTCACAGTCACTGTCGCGAGCGGCGTGACCGTCCCCAGGGCCTTGATAACAATGGGAATATCGCCCTTGGCCGCGGTCGCGAGGCCGACCGGGATCGGGGCGTTGGCGCCGAACCGCCCCTGCCGCGCGGGCGAACTCGGACCATGCTGGGTGAAATACCAGCCCGTTCCAGCGACCACGACCAAGCCAAGGCCGATCCCCAGAAGGGTTCGCAGCCGCTTCATTCTCCAGTTTGCCCCCAAAAGCCGAACGTTCTCATCGGTATACGCAGCGGAGGGCCAGATTCTCCCCCAGCCCTGTCGGGGGCGCAAGGCAAGGCGCCCGGCCGGCTTGTAACGCCGACCGGGCAAAAAAGGTCCTCATTTATTTCCTCCCCATTTGCATGGGGAGGCAGCGCCGTCAGTCGGCGGCCTTGTCCGGCACGTAGATCTGGTTGCCGCCGGCTTTGAACTTGTCGCTCATCTCCTTCATGCCCTTCTGGGCATAGTCGCGGATGTCCTGCGTGATGCGCATCGAGCAGAACTTCGGCCCGCACATGGAGCAGAAGTGCGCCGACTTGTGCGCATCCTTGGGCAGCGTCTCGTCGTGGAATTTCTCCGCCGTCTCGGGATCGAGCGACAGGTTGAACTGGTCCATCCAACGGAACTCGAAGCGCGCCTTAGAGAGCGCATCGTCGCGCAGCCGCGCCGCGGGGTGACCCTTGGCGAGATCGGCCGCGTGCGCGGCGATCTTGTAGGTGATGACGCCCACCTTCACGTCGTTGCGGTCGGGCAGTCCCAGATGCTCCTTGGGCGTGACGTAGCAGAGCATCGCCGTGCCGAACCAGCCGATCATGGCGGCGCCGATGCCCGAGGTGATGTGGTCGTAGCCCGGCGCGATGTCGGTCACGAGCGGTCCCAAGGTGTAGAACGGCGCCTCGCCGCACTCCTTGAGCTGCTTGTCCATGTTCACCTTGATCTTGTGCATCGGAACATGGCCAGGGCCTTCGATCATGACCTGGCAGCCCTTGTCCCAGGCGACCTTGGTCAATTCACCCAGCGTCTCGAGCTCGGCGAATTGCGCGGCGTCGTTGGCGTCGGCGTTGGAGCCGGGACGCAATCCGTCACCCAGCGAGAACGACACGTCGTACTTGCGCATGATGTCGCAAATGTCGCCGAAATGCTCATAGAGGAAGCTCTCGCGATGCTCGGTGAGGCACCATTGCGCCATCATCGAGCCGCCGCGGCTCACGATGCCCGTGACACGGCTGGCGGTGAGCGGCACATGCGCCAGGCGGACGCCGGCATGGATGGTGAAGTAGTCGACGCCCTGCTCGGCCTGCTCGATCAGCGTATCGCGGAAAACCTCCCACGAAAGCTTGGTCGGATCGCCGCCCACTTTCTCGAGAGCCTGGTAGATCGGCACGGTGCCGATCGGCACCGGCGCGTTGCGCACGATCCACTCGCGCGTGTCGTGGATGTTGCGCCCGGTCGAGAGATCCATGACCGTGTCGGCGCCCCAGCGGATCGCCCACACCATCTTCTCGACCTCCTCCTCCATGGAGGACGTGACAGCGGAGTTGCCGATGTTGGCGTTGATCTTCACCAGGAAGTTGCGGCCGATGATCATCGGCTCCAACTCCGTGTGATTGATGTTGGCCGGAATGATGGCGCGGCCGAGCGCGATCTCGTTGCGCACGAACTCCGGCGTGATGAACTCCGGGAGCGCCGCGCCGAAACTGTTGCCGTCGGCGAGCCGCTCCTGGGCAAGCTCATGGGCTTTCTTGCGGCCAAGATTCTCGCGCGCCGCGACGTAGATCATCTCCTTGGTGATCACGCCCGCCTTGGCCCACTCGTACTGCGTGATCTTGTGGCCATCGAGGCCGCGCAGCGGCTTGGGCGTGTTGGGGAACGGCTGCAGCGCCGCGGCCTTCACGTTGCCGTTGTCGATCGGCTGGATCGGCCGGCCGGCATATTCCTCGACGCCGCCGCGCGCCAGCACCCAGGCGCGGCGCAGCCGCGCCAGGCCCTTGCTGACGTCGATCGGGATCGTCGGATCGGTGTAGGGACCGGTCGTGTCGTAGACGCGGACCTTGGGCTCGCTCGGTTCGGAAAGCGTGATCTCGCGCAGGGGCACGCTGAGGTCGGCGGCCTCTTCCGGCGTGACGTAGATCTTCTGCGAGGCCGGAAGCGGGCCCGTCGTCACCTTCGGTGAGTTGATGATGCTATCCATGACAGGGATCTCCTGTGACTAGAGACGCGAAGGAGACCCGGTGTGTCGTGCAAAGGAGATATCCGTTCCCTTCGCCGGCATGACCCGGATCAGGTTCAAAGGGTCACCGCGCTGTCCTGGCGGACGGTCGGTATCTCAGCCCCCTGGCGGGGCCCCCCTTGGACAAGCCCATCCTAGCCCTGCCCAGGGCGCGGAACCAGCCCCGGCAGCCGGCGTTTTGACGGGCGCAACTTCTACGGGGAAGACCATGGCTCACAGCAACAGCGGCAACGGACTCCTCTATTTCATCGTCGGCGTGCTGTGCGCCGGCATCGTGGCCAGCGCCTTCGTGCTGTCGGGCGGCCTGCCCAGCTCGGGCGTCGAGCAGGCCCAGGCGCCTGCAGCCGCCGCCCGCCAATAGCTGCGCTATAAGCCGGCGATGCCGGCGCGCAGGAACTCGATGCTGGCGCCAGTGATCCGGTAGCTCAGTTCGCCGGCCGGGTCGTGCGGCCGCACCGTCAGCAGGAAATGCCGGCGGCCCTTCGCCGCCTCGATCTCGAACTGCTTGACCGGACCGTGCTCGGGCGTGCTGCGGCTGAGCGCGTCGTCGCCGATCTTGAGCGGTTCGATCTTCTTGCCGCGATGATTGTCGGGCAGGCGCGCCACCAGGATGGCTTGCCACGCCTCGACCGGCGCGGCGAACAGCTTGCTGTCGAGCGTGACCACGATCTCGGGCTTGTCGATCGGCTTGAAGGTCCAGCTGCAGCTCACCGCGCCCGCGGCACTGGCCGCCTGGGCGGTGGCCTTCGTCATTGCCATCTCGAAGATCGCCTGGTTGCGGCCGGCCTTGCGGCAGAAGGCTTCGGCATCGACCGCGTCCTCCGCCCGGGCCGTCCAGGGCAGCGACAGCAGCATCGCCATAGCCAAAACAATTTGCAGTTTTGGCGTCTCACGTGTCTCAGGCGTCTCAGGGTGTCTCACCAGGGGGGTGGGGGTGTTCCGTGAGACTCGGCGGGAAAAGCCATATGCCATCGGCATCGGAGGTGTCTCAGGCGGGTGAGATTCCGGGCTCCGGCGTCTCACACGACCTTCGCCGCTCGCATCTCGGCGATCTCGGCGGGCGTGTAGCCGGCCTCCGCCAGCACCTCGTCGGTATGCTGGCCGATCTTGGCGGGCGGCCGCTCGATCGAGCCGCCGTCATGCTCCATGCGGAAGCCCGAGCCCACCACCTTGATCGGACCGTGCTCGGTCTCGACGGTCTGCATGATCGTGCGGTGATCGTAGTGGCCGAGCTTCGAGGTCTCGGGGATCGAGAGCACGCGGCCGGCCGGGATGTCGTTCTTGGCGAAGATGTCGTTCCACTCCGCCGAGCTCTTCTGTTTCATCGCCGCCTCGACGATCTCGTGCAGCGCCTTGTTGTTCTCGATGCGCTTGGGCCAATCGGCGAAGCGCGGATCGGCGAGTGTGTCCTCGCGGCCGAGCTGCTTCATCAGGCGCTGGAACTGCGGCTCCGTCATAACCGCCAGCACCATCCAGCCGTCCTTGGTCCTGAACAGATTGCCGGTGGGCTTGCGCGTTACCGAGAGGTTCTGCGCCTGCTCGTGCACGCGGCCCGTCATCATGTGCTCGGTGAATTGCTGGGCGAGGAAGCCCGTCACCGCGTCGATCATGGCGACGTCGACCAGCTGGCCCCGGCCGGTATGGGTGCGCTGGTAGAGCGCCGAGGCGACACCGAACGCCGCCGTGAAGCCCGACATCACGTCGGCGCCGGCGAAGCCCACGCGCGTCGGGCCGTTGGCCGGGAAGCCGGTGATCGACATCAGGCCCGACATGGCCTGGATCATGCCGTCGAACGCCGCCGTCGCCCGCTCGGGCCCGACCTGGCCGAAGCCCGACACCGCGCAATAGATGAGCTTGGGATTGATCTGCCGCAGCGTCTCCCAGCCGATGCCGAGCTTGTCCATCACGCCGGGACGGAAGTTCTCCATCACCACGTCGACCTTGGGCACCAGCCGCTTGACCGCCTCGATCGCCTTGGCGCTCTTGAGGTCCATGGTGATCGAGCGCTTGTTGCCGTTGACCGCGACCCATGGGGCGGCGAGCCCGCGCTTCTCCCACTCGTTCGAGCGCGTGCCGAAGCGCATCTCATCGCCCTCGCGCGCCTCGACCTTGATGACGTCGGCGCCGAGCAGCGCCAGCTGATAGGAGGCATAAGGGCCCGCCAGCACGCGTGTGAAGTCGAGGATCCTTACGCCGGCGAACGGCTTGCTCATGGATTGGCCCTTACGCGACGCCTGCCTTCTTGCGCTGTTCGAGCGCGGTCTGCTTCACCTTGTCGAACTCGGCGCGCCGCCGGGCGACCTCCTCGGCCGGCATTCGGTCGAGGTTGTTGTAGTCGTTCTTCCAGTCGCCGTCGTCATTCCAGCGCAGCGGGCTTTGAACCGTCGTGCGCGGGCCGACCGCGCTCTCCAGCACCTTGAGCGCCAGGTCGAGCGTGAAGGCCTGGGTGTCGGGCTCGTGCGGCTTGCCGCAGGAATTGCCGAGCGGGAAGTCGCTGAACAGGAAGCGCGGCACGCCCGCCCATTCGACGATGTCCTTGGCGGCGCCCATCACGAGGGTCGGGATGCCGTTCCGTTCGAGGTGGCGTGCGACCAGACTCACGGTCTGGTGACAGACGGGTCAAGTAGGCACCAGCAGCGCCGCGTCGACCTGGTCCTGCCGGCAGCGCGCCAGGATCTCCGGCGCATCGGTTTCGAGCGTGACGCGCTGGCTGCGGTTGGTCGGTGCGCCGTGGAAGCGCTTGGCCAACTTGAAGCGGCCCTCGCTGGCGAACTTCCGCATCAGCGGCAGCGGGAACCAGGTGTTGGAGTCCGTGGCCGTCGTGTGCTTGCGGTCATAGCCGATGTGACTGATGCGCGTGTCGTGATCGACGGCAGTGTCGCCGGAATAGACCGTGTAGAACTTGGCGGCGGCGTTGTACTTGGCGCCCGGGCCCTGGTCGCCCTTGTCGGGCTGGTAGGGTGCCGCGGTGGTGATCAGCGCCAGCGTGCAGTCCCTGAGCGGCTTGGCGAGCGGCGTGAACGGCGCATCGACATAGTGCGCCCAGCGGTAGGGATTGTCGTAGCCCAGCTTCAGGTAGTACTCGCGTGTGCGCCGCATATACTCGACCGGCGCGTCGTATTCCGGGGCGAAATGGGTGGAATCGGCCATGCGCCGAACCTGACTCAGAGGCCGAGCGCGCGCAAGTCGGGCCGGTTCCCCCTGGCGGGCGGGCACCAGTAGTAGCCGCCGGTGACCGGCCGCGAGAACTGGAACAGGGCGTCGGCAATGCCGTCGTCGAGCCCCGCCATGTGCCGCATCTGGCGCGCGAACGTGTCGAGGTGCGAGACATAGCAGATGAATTCCAGGCCCTTGCCGCGCTCGCCGGCGAACGACATCGAGCGGCGCACCATGAAGCCGTGCGGTTCGAAGTTCTCCTGGGCGGTGCGCTTCACGTGCGCGCTCTTGGGCGCGTTCTCGAGCTCCTCGTTGTCGGAGAGTCGCCGGCCGATCGAGTTGTCGCGCCGGCTCTGCGAGAGCGAATTGAAATAGTCGAGGTCGTGCACCCAGCGCTGCACCGCGACGAAGCTCGAATTCGCCATGCCGGCGCCGCCCTCGACCAGCGCTGCACGCTCGGCCTTGCGGCCCTTCGGATTCTCGGTGCCGTCCTCGTAGCCGGTGAGGTCGTGACTGGCGTTGTGAAACGTCGGCATCGAATCGGCGATGACGAGATCGCGGCCGAGCAGCGCCTTGATCTTCTGCAGGCTGGCGAAGATGTCGCCCTGGGTCAGTCCCGCCAGCATCATCCACATCGCCTGCTGGGTCGACGGAACGCCCACGCCCGGCGCCGACATGGCGGGGAAAGTCGACAGGCCGGGAATCTGCTTGCCGAGCGCCCGGACCAGCGGCTCGCCGATGCCGAGCGTGCCCCAGTCGGGATCGAAGCCCGCCGCCACGCGTCTCAGGGCCTTGTCGGCGTCGGCGCCCGGCGCCAGGGACAGCGAGAGCGAGAGGCCGCACTCGAGCGGCTTGCTGAGGATGAAGCGCTGCGTCATCGGGTTTTCGTAGCCGCGTTCCCGCCGGGTGACAAGCTTCCCGGCTGCGGCTAGCGGCCTGCTCGAAGCCGTCGCCAAACTTGCGCGCCTGGAATGGCGCAAGTCATAGTGCCGTCATGCTGCGCTTCGTTCTGTCCGCGCTTCTTCTCCTTGCCGCCAATGTCGCGAGCGCCGCCGAGCCGCCGCTCAAGATCGTGCTCGGCTTTCCACCCGGCGCCAGCAGCGACTCCGTCACGCGCCTGATCGCCGCGAAGATGAACGCCTCGCTGCAGCGGACCGTGGTGGTCGAGAACAAGCCGGGCGCGGCCGGCATCATCGCCGCAATGGCGGTGAAGAGCGCGGCGCCCGACGGCAACACGCTGCTGCTGACGCCGCTCGCCAACATGGTGGCGTTCCCGCATTCCTACACCAAGCTCGAGTACGATCCGTTCAGGGACTTCGTACCCGTGGCGCATGTCGCGGCGTTCCAGCTCGCCTTCGGCGTGGGCGCGCAGGTGCCGGCCAAGACGCTCAAGGAGTATGCGAGCCTCGCCAGGAAGGGCGGTGCCTATGCCAACTTCGCCTCGGCCGCCGTCGGCAGCCTGCCGCACTTCTTCGGCCTGATGTTCGCCAAGACCGCCGGGCTCGACCTGGTGCACGTTCCCTACAAGGGAACGGCCAACGTCCTGCAGGCTTTGGTGTCGGGCGAGATTCCCGCCGCCGTCGTGCCGATCGCCGACATTGGCGGACTGGCGCAATCGGGCAAGGCGCGCATGCTGGCCGTCTCCGGCGCAAAGCGTTCGCCGCAATATCCCGACGTGCCGACCTTCAAGGAGAGCGGCTACGACATCGAGGGCTCGGCCTGGTACGCGCTGTTCGCGCCCGCCGGCACGTCCAGGGAAATCGTCGACAAGCTCGCCAAGGCCGCGATCGACGCCGTCCAGCAGCCCGATCTCCGGCAGAAGATCGAGCCGCTCGGTCTCGAGGCGACAGGACTCGGTCCGGACGAGCTCGCGAAAATCCTCAAGGCCGACGATGAGAAGTGGGGCCCGGTGATCAAGGCCTCCGGCTTCAAGGCGGATTGAGGCCGACGACGACATTCCGAGGCCGCGCCATAGTGCCGCCCAACTCCGCCGCGTTATATATCGCGTAACCTATGAAGTCGGGCGGGCTCGAACCGGGAGCGCAGCAATGGCGATTGGACGGCGCGGCATCATCGCGGGAACCACGGCGCTGTGGCTCGGCGGCCCCTCGCTCCTGCAGGCCCAACCGAAGACCTACAAAGGCATGGGCTTCGCCATGCACGGCGCGCCCAAATACGCGACGCCGCCCGAGCATCTCGATTACGCCAACCCGGCCGCCCCCAAGGGCGGCAGCGTCAAGTTCGCGACGCTCGGCACCTTCGATTCGCTGCATCCCTTCACCCTGAAGGGCGTGCCGGCGACCGGCATCGGCGTGCTGTGGGAGACGCTGTGCTTTCATGCCGACGACGAGCCGTTCACCGTCTACGGCCTGATCGCCGACTCGATCGAAGTGCCGCAGGACCGTTCCTGGGTCGCCTTCACGCTGCGACCGCAGGCCAAATGGAACGACGGCACGCCGATCACGGTCGAGGACGTGGTGTGGAGCTTCGATACGCTCAAGGCCAAGGGACCGCCGCTCTACGCCTCCTATTATGGCGACGTGCTCAAGGCCGAGAAGACCGCCGAGAACACGGTGCGCTTCAGCTTCCGCGGCGCCAACAATCGCGAGCTGCCGCTGATCATCAGCGAACTTCCCGTGCTGCCGTCGAAATGGTGGGCGAGCCGCGACTTCGACAAGGCCTCGCTCGAGGTCGCCCTGTCGAGCGGCCCCTACAAGGTCGACAACTACGATGCCGGCCGCTGGATCAGCTATCGCCGCAATCCGGACTACTGGGGCAGGGACCTCTGGATGAACCGCGGCCGCAACAACTTCGACACGATCCGCTACGACTACTATCGCGACAACGACGTGCTGTTCGAGGCCTTCAAGGCGGGCGACGCCGACATCAGGCGCGAGAATTCGGGCCGCAACTGGATGACCAAGTACGACTTCCCGGCGGTCAAGGATGGCCGCGTGAAGCGCGAGGAGATTCCCGACGAGCTGCCGCAGCCCATGCAGGGCTTCGTCTTCAATCTCCGCAAGCCGATGTTCCAGGACCGCAAGGTGCGCGAGGCGATCGGCCTGATGTACGACTTCGAGTGGCAGAACAAGAACCTGAGCTATGGCTTCTACAAGCGCACGCGCTCGTTCTTCGGCAACAGCGAGATGGAGGCGAAGGGCCTGCCCTCGCCCGAAGAGCTCAGGATTCTCGAGCCGCTGAAAGGCAAGATCCCCGACGAGGTGTTCACCGCCGAGTACGATCCGCCCAAGACCGACGGTTCGGGCAACATCCGCGAGCAGGCGCGCAAGGCGGTGGCGCTGCTCAAGGACGCGGGCTACGCCTTCGACAAGGACGGCAAGCTGATCGACAAGCAGGGCAAGCGCTTCGCCTTTGAATTGCTGCTGAACGACGCCGCCTTCGAGCGCATGGCGCTGCCGGTCAAGCAGAACCTCGAGCGCATCGGCATCGACATGGCGGTGCGAACCGTCGATACCTCGCAGTATCGCCGCCGCACCGACAATTTCGACTTCGACATGATCATCGACCTGTGGGCGCAGTCGATCTCGCCCGGCAACGAGCAGCGCGAGTTCTGGGGCTCGAAGGCAGCCGACCGGCCGGGCGCCAGGAACATGATGGGGCTGAAGAACCCGGCGGTCGACCAGCTGGTCGAGCTGATCATCGCCGCCGACGACCGCGAGAGCCTGGTGACGCGCTGCAAGTGCCTCGACCGCGTCCTGCAGTGGATCGAGTTCGTGATCCCGCAGTTCTACTCCGACAAGGAGCTGGTTGCGTACTGGAACCGCTTCGCGCACCCCGCCACGCCGCCGAAATACAATCCGCTCGTCTTCGAGATCTGGTGGGTCGACGAGACCAAGGACAAGTCCCTGCAAAAGGCGCAGAAGACCTGACCGCTGCCTGATGTTCGCCTACATCCTGCGCCGGCTGATCCTGGTGGTGCCGACCTTGTTCGGCATCATGGTGCTGAACTTCTTCATCGTGCAGGCGGCACCCGGCGGCCCGGTCGAGCAGATGATCGCCAAGCTCGAAGGCACGGCGGTCGGCGCCACCGAGCGCTTCTCGGGCAGCGCCTCGGGCGGCGAGCTGATGCGGCGCGGCCAGAACGAGAATTCCGGCAACAGCGCCTATCGCGGCGCGCGCGGCCTCAGCAAGGACCTGATCGTGCGCATCGAGAAGATGTACGGCTTCGACAAGCCGGTCGGCGAGCGCTTCTGGCTGATGATGAAGAACTACGCCGTGTTCGATTTCGGCACGAGCTTCTTCCGCGACCGGCGCGTCGTCGACCTGGTGCTCGACAAGATGCCGGTGTCGCTGTCGCTCGGCCTGTGGACCACGCTCTTGGGTTATCTCGTGTCGATCCCGCTCGGCATCCGCAAGGCGGTCCGGGACGGCACGCCGATGGATTTCTGGTCGTCGAGCGTGCTGGTCGTGATGTACGCCGTCCCGGGCTTCCTGTTCGCCGTGCTGCTGATCGTGCTGTTCGCCGGCGGCAGTTACCTGCGGCTGTTTCCGCTGCGCGGCCTGGTGTCCGACGACTGGGGCAGCCTCGATCTTCTGCACAAGGTCACGGACTATTTCTGGCACATCACGCTGCCGGTGATCGCCATGTCGATCGGCGGCTTCGCGAGCCTCACCTTCCTCACCAAGAATTCCTTCGTCGAGGAGGTCGGCAAGCAGTATGTGCTGACGGCGCGCGCCAAAGGCCTGCCCGAGCGGCGGGTGCTCTACGGTCACGTCTTCCGCAATGCCATGCTGCTGGTGATCGCCGGGCTGCCGGGCGTGTTCATCGGCGTGCTGTTCACCGGCTCACTGATCATCGAGGTGATCTTCTCGCTCGACGGCATGGGCCAGCTCGGCTTCGAGGCGGCCGTCAACCGCGACTACCCGGTGATGTTCGGCACGCTCTATTTCTTCGGCCTGCTCGGCCTGATCATCAAGATCGTGGGCGACATCACCTACACCATCGTCGATCCGCGCATCGACTTCGAGACGCGCGGCTGATGCGGCCGATCAACCGCCGCCGGCTCCGGCTGTTCCTCGCCCACCGGCGCGGCATGATCTCGCTCTGGCTGTTCGGCGCACTGTTCGTGATCTCGCTGTTCGCCGACCTGCTCGCCAACGACAAGCCGATCCTGATCCGCTACGACGGCGCCTTCTATTCGCCGGTCTTCCGCGATTATCCGGAGACGACGTTCGGCGGCGACCTGCCGACGCTTGCCGTCTACACCGACCCCGAGGTGCAGAAGATGGTCGGCGCCAAGGGCTGGATGCTGTGGCCGCTGATCCCCTACCGCTACGACACGATCATCGGCGGCGAGCATCGCCAGGCGCTGCAGCCGCCCTCGCTCGACCACCCGCTCGGCACCGACGACCTGGCGCGCGACGTGCTGGCCCGCCTGCTCTACGGCTTCCGCATTTCGGTGCTGTTCGGCTTCACGCTCACCATCCTGAGCTCGATCGTCGGCATCGCCGCGGGCGCGGTGCAGGGCTATTTCGGCGGCTGGGTCGACCTCTCCTTCCAGCGCTTCATCGAGGTGTGGTCGAGCATGCCCACCCTCTATCTCCTGATCATCCTGGCGAGCTTCATGGCGCCCGGATTCTGGGTCCTGCTCTTCATCATGCTGCTGTTCAGCTGGATGGAGCTGGTGGGCTACGTGCGGGCCGAATTCCTGCGCGGCCGCAATTTCGACTATGTGCGGGCGGCCCGGGCGCTCGGCATGCTGGACGTGCGCATCATGATGCGGCACATCCTGCCCAACGCCATGGTAGCAAGCCTGACCTTCCTGCCCTTCATCCTGGCCGGCTCCGTGACCACGCTCACGGCGCTCGACTTCCTGGGCTATGGTCTGCCCGCCGGCTCGCCGTCGCTCGGCGAGCTGGTGCTGCAGGCCAAGAACAACCTCAACGCGCCGTGGCTCGCTTTCACCGCGTTCTTCACCATAGCACTCATGCTGTCGTTGCTGCTGTTCATCGGCGAGGCCGTGCGCGACGCGTTCGATCCCCGGAAGATCGTGGCATGAAGGAGATCGCATGAGCGACGCGCTCCTGCAGATCAGCGATCTCGCCGTCACCTTCGGCTCGGGCGCCAATGCCGTCGAGGCGGTGAAGGGCGTGAGCTTCGACATCAGGCGCGGCGAGACCGTGGCGCTGGTGGGCGAATCGGGTTCCGGCAAGTCGGTGACGGCGCTCTCCATCCTGCAGCTCCTGCCCTACCCGATGGCGCGCCATCCCAAGGGCTCGATCCGCTTCCAGGGCCGCGAGCTAGTGAATGCACCGGCGCGCGAGCTGCTGGCGGTGCGCGGCAATCGCGTGTCGATGATCTTCCAGGAGCCGATGACCTCGCTCAATCCGCTGCACACGATCGAGCGCCAGGTGAACGAGGTGCTGTTCCTGCACAAGGGCCTGACGCGCGACGCCGCGCGGCGGCGCACGCTCGAGCTGCTCGAGCAGGTCGGCATTCCCGATCCGGCGAGCCGCCTCGACGCCTATCCGCACCAGCTCTCGGGCGGCCAGCGCCAGCGCGTGATGATCGCCATGGCGCTGGCCAACGAGCCGGATCTGCTGATTGCCGACGAGCCGACGACCGCGCTCGACGTCACCATCCAGGCGCAGATCCTGAAGCTGCTCAAGGGCCTGCAGGCCAAGTACGGCATGGCGCTGCTCTTCATCACCCACGATCTCGGCATTGTCGCCAAGATCGCCGACCGGGTGTGCGTGATGACCAAGGGCGAGATCGTCGAGCAGGGCGCGGTGCGCGACGTGTTCGAGCGGCCGCGGCATTCCTATACGCAGCATCTGCTGTCGGCCGAGCCCAAGGGCCAGCCGGTGGCGGCCGATGCCAATGCGCGCGAGATCGTGCGCCTCGACGATCTCAAGGTGCACTTCCCGATCAAGCGCGGCGTGTTGCGCCGCACGGTGGGCCATGTGAAGGCGGTCGACGGCGTGTCGATCGCGCTGAAGGAAGGTCACACGATCGGCCTGGTGGGCGAGTCAGGCTCGGGCAAGACGACGCTGGGCCTGGCGCTGCTGCGGCTGGAGAAAAGCGACGGCGGCATCCGGTTCGACGGCAAGGACCTGCAGGCGCTCAGCCAGCGCGACATCCGCCCGCTGCGCCGCCAGATGCAGATCGTGTTCCAGGATCCGTTCAGCTCGTTGAGCCCGCGCATGTCGGTCGGCGAGATCGTGGGCGAAGGGCTCGAGGTCCATGGTATCGGCAGCGAGGCCGAGCGCAGCAGCATGATCGACGAGGCGCTGGCCGAGGTGGGCCTCGATCCGGCGCGATTTCCCGGCATCCGCGACCGCTATCCGCACGAATTCTCCGGCGGCCAGCGCCAGCGCATCGCGATCGCGCGCGCGCTGGTGCTGAAGCCGCGCTTCATCGTGCTCGACGAGCCGACCTCGGCGCTCGACATGAGCGTGCAGGCGCAGATCGTCGACCTGCTGCGCGACCTGCAGGCCCGCCACAAGCTCGCCTACCTCTTCATCAGTCACGACCTCAAGGTCGTGCGCGCGCTGGCCGACGAGGTGGTCGTGCTGCGCCAGGGCCAGGTCGTCGAGCGCGGTCCGGCCCGGCAGATTTTCGAAGCGCCGCAGACGCCCTATACGCAGGCCCTGATCGCCGCCGCGTTCAACCTGGAGACGGTTGGTAGCCCTTAGGCGCTTCCATCATCAGCGCCAGCACGTTGCCGTCGGGATCGTTGAAGAACGTCATCCAGAGATCATGATCGGGCATGCGCGCGATCAAATGCGGCTTGTCGCTGAACGCCACGCCGCGCCCTTCCAGTTCCTTGCGCGCCAGCACGATGTCGGCGACCGCGTAGTACAACACGCCCTTGGGCGTGAACTCGGCGGGATCGTGGACCTTCTCGAGCAGCAGGCGCACGCCGCCGCAATCGAAGAAGGAGAGGTCGCCGTAGCGGAACAGCTTGCGCAGGCCGAGCGCCGTTCCATAGAACGCCTCGGAACGATCGACGTCCGTGGTCGGCAACGCGATCTGTCCGAGCCGACCCAGTGCGACCGTCATGCTGGCCTCCTCCCGCCGATCCGTCTAAAGCTACCGCATGACTCGCGCGATTGCCTATATCAGCCGGGATACCGACGGCGCTGCCTGGAGGAGGGTGCTGAGCGACGGCCTGGGACCGATCGACTTTCGCACCATCGGTGAAGGCCTCGGCAATACCGACGACATCGAGGTCGCGCTGGCCTGGAAGCCCGACCGCGGGCTGATCGCCTCGCTCAGGAACGTGAAGCTCATCGTCTCGCTCGGCATGGGCGTCGATCACCTGCTGGCCGACGACAAGCTGCCCGAGGGCGTGCCGATCGTGCGCATCATGGACGATGGCCTGGTCGGCCAGATGAGCGAATACGCGATCTTCTGGGCGCTGCGCCACCATCGCAACATCGACAAGTACGCCGAGCTGCAACGCCAGAGAAAGTGGGAGCAGCTCGACCTCGTCGACACGATCCATCGCCGGATCGGCGTGATGGGGCTGGGCACGATCGGGCAGGACGTGGCGAAGAAATTTGCCCTGCTCGGCTTCCCGACGGCCGGCTGGAGTCGCACGGCGCGCACACTGCCCGCCATCGAGACCTTTCATGGCGCCGACGGCTTCGCCCGGTTCCTGGCGCGCACCGACATCCTGGTCGACGTGCTGCCGCTCACCCGCGAGACGCGCGGCATCCTGAACGCCAAGGCATTCGCAGCGCTGCCCAAGTCTGCCTATCTGATCAACATGGCGCGCGGCGGCCATGTCGTGGATGACGACCTGCTCGCCGCGCTCGATTCAGGTCATTTGAGCGGCGCCACGCTCGACGTGTTCAACGGCGAGCCGCTACCGGCCGATCATCCTTATTGGACGCATCCGAAAGTGCACATGACGCCGCATATCGCCGGTATGACCAACCCGCGCACCGCCTCGCCGGCTGTGATCGAGAACATCAAGCGGCTGCGCTCAGGGCAGCCGCTCATTCATCGCGTCGATCCGAAGACGGGATATTGACGCCGCCTATTCGGCCGCGACCCTTTCGGCCTTCTTGATGTTCGAGCGCTTGATGCGGTCGAGGTTCGAACCCTCGATGCGCACCAGCTTGGTGACCGTGTCGCGCTTGGGCGAATGGATCATGTGCACGTCGTAGAAGTGCGCGTCGCCGGGCCGCAGCACGTAGACCTTCTTGGCCTCGACCAGGGTCGGGTTGGTGCCGTCGCCCTTCTTGACGACCTTCCAGTCGGTCATCTCGGTATCGCCTTCGGCAAGACCGTAGATCGCCCAGCTCGAGCCGTGGTCGTGCGGCTCGCCGTGCGCCGGCTTCATGTAGACATGGCCGCAGATGCAGAAGCCGAGCTCGGGATCCTCGTAGAGGACTTTGCGCGGCTTGCAGTTCTCCGGCGTCAGATGCTTGGCGATGAACTCCTTGTCCAGGCAGACCTTGGAGACGAGCTTGCACACCGCTTCCTTGCCGCCTCTGCCCGGGTCGGCTTTGAGCGCCGCCTTGATGTCGGAGCTGAGCTGTTCGAGCGTGTAGGTCATGGCTTCACCCTCTGTTCAATGGCGGTAAAGATAGCGCGGGCGGCCTGTGCCTCGCCACCCTCGGGCCGGCCGGGTCGGGAGGCGTTGTTCCACGCCATCATGTCGAAATGCGCCCACGGCACATCGTCGGGCACGAACTCCTGCAGATAGAGTGCGGCGATGATGGCGCCGCCGAAGCCGCCGGACGAGACGTTGTTGATGTCGGCCACCTTGCTGTCGAGCAGGCGGCGATAGCCGCGAAACAGCGGCATCCGCCACATCGGATCGTTCGCCGCCTTGCCCGCGGCGAGAAGCTGGTCGGCGAGCTCATCGTTATTGCAGAACAAGGCCGGCAGGTCGGTGCCGAGCGCCACGCGGGCGGCGCCAGTGAGCGTCGCGCAATCGACCATCATCATGGGCTTTTCCGACGCGCCCTCGTGCAACGCGTCGCACAGGATCAGCCGGCCCTCGGCGTCGGTGTTGCCGATCTCGACCGTGATGCCCTTGCGGGTCGGCACGACGTCGAGCGGACGGAAGGCATTGCCAGCGACGCTGTTCTCGACCGCCGGCACCAGCAGCCGCAGGCGCACCTTGAGCTTGCAGCCCATGATCATGCCGGCGACCGCCATCATGGTCGCGGCGCCGCCCATGTCCTTCTTCATGTTGAGCATGCCCGACGCGGGCTTAAGATCGAGACCGCCGGTATCGAAACACACGCCCTTGCCGACCAGCGTGACCTTGGGATCGCGCGGATTGCCCCAGGTGAGATCGATCAGGCGCGGCGCGCGGCTGCTGGCGCGGCCGACGGCATGCACCATCGGATAATTCTTTTTCAGAAGATCGTCGCCCACGATGACACTGACCTTCGCGCCATGCTTCTTGCCGAGCGCCTGCGCGGCCGCGGCGAGTTCTGCCGGCCCCATGTCGGATGAGGGCGTGGTGATGAGATCGCGCGCCATCGAGATCGCCTCGATGATTGCCGTGGCGCGTGCTTTGTCGGCGCCTTGCGGCCACACGATCTTCGCCATGGGCTTGCCCTTCTTCGAGCGATAGCGCTCGAAGCGCCAGGCGCCGAGGCCGATCGCGACGGCGACGTCGGTCGGCGACACGCCGCTGGCGTCTTCCGCGAGCTTCCATGTGCCTGCCGGCAGCCGGTTTGCGAGCGCGCCAAAGTCCCACAAGCTGGGCGTGGCTGAAGTCACAAGCACTGCACCGCCGGCCTTGCCGTCGCGTCCGGGGAACACAGAAATGTCACCGGCGTTACCCGCGGCACCCGAACTCTCGAGCCATGCGCGTCGCGCAGTGGTCTGCTCTCGGAGCCAACCTCGCCACTTCGACGCGGACACAATCTGGACGGGCAGCGCGGAGGACGAGCGGTCGACAAACGGCAACGACATGGACAGTCTCACCAAACTGTAGTGCAACGGTGAACTTTGCCGGGCAACCTCGGGCGCTGGCAAGTGATGGGGAGGATGCATGGCCGAATTCACCCTGGTGATCGGCAACAAGAACTACTCGTCATGGTCGCTGCGCGGCTGGCTGATGGCCAAGATCGCCGGCATCGACTTCGAGGAAATCCTCATTCCGCTCGACCTGCCCGAGACGCAGGTCGGCATCCGCAAGCACTCGCCCTCGGGACGTGTGCCGGTCCTGATTCATCGCGGGCTGGCGGTCTGGGAATCGCTGGCGATCGCCGAATACCTCAACGACCTCAAGCCCGAGGCGGGCTTGTGGCCGCCGTCGGCGGCGGCGCGCGCCCACGCGCGCTCGATCTCGTCGGAGATGCATGCGGGCTTCGCCGAACTGCGCGACAAGATGCCGATGAACATCCGCGCCTCCTATACCGGCAAGGGCATGACGCCCGCCGTGCGCACCGACATCGAACGCATCACGGGCCTGTGGCGCGACTGCCGCAAGCGCTTCGGCGGCGCCTTTCCCAAGGACGACGGCTTCCTGTTCGGTACGTTCGGCGCGGCCGACGCGATGTACGCGCCGGTCGTGACGCGCTTCAAGACCTATGGCGTGCAACTCGACAAGGACAGCCAGGCCTACTGCGATGCCGTGGCGGCCTATCCGGCGATGAAGGAATGGGCGGCCGCCGCCGAGAATGAGCCCTGGCTGATCGCCTCGGCGGAGTTGGACAAATAGGCGGGCTTTCCCGAACATGGCGGCATGCCCGCTCTCGCTCGCCGCACGCTCCTTCTCTCCGCTCTCGCAGCACCCGCCATTGCCAGGGCCGAGGGCGGCTGGCCGCAGCACACCATTCGGCTGGTCATCCCGTGGCCGCCCGGTGCCTCGGCCGATGCCTTCCTGCGCGTGATCGCCGAACAGACCGGCAAGCGGCTCGGCCAGTCGATGGTGCCTGACAACAAGCCGGGCGCGAACGCCTCGTTGAGCGGCGTGGCGCTGAAGGACGCCAAGCCTGACGGCTACACGCTGGGCCAGGTCCATACCGGCACGTTCCGCGCCGCCATGATGGCCGACAAGCCGCCCTACGACGCGCTCACCGACTTCACCTACATCATCCAGCTCTCGGGCTCGGTGCACGGCATCGTCGTGCGCGCCGACGCACCGTGGAAGACGTTCGAGGAGTTCGTCGCCGATGCCAAGGCCCATCCGACGAAGCTGACCTACGGCACGTTCGGCCAGGCCTCGATACAGAACCTCGTCATGGTCGATCTGCAGCAGCGGCTGGGTGTGGAGCTCACGCACGCGCCCTACAAGGGCGGCAGCGATCTCTATAACGGCTTGCTGGGCAGCCAGATCGACGCGATCGCCGATGCCAGCGGCTGGATCCCGCTGGTGCAGGCCGGCAAGTTCCGCCTGCTGGTGGTCTGGGGCTCGCAGCGCATGAAGCTGTTCCCCGAGGTGCGGACCTTGCGCGAGGCCGGCATCGACCTGGTGGTCAACTCACCCTACGGCGTGTGCGGGCCGAAGGGGATGGACACCGCGATCGTGAAGAAGATCCATGATGCGATGAAGGAAGCGCTGTTCGACACGGCGACGCAGAGCGTGATGGCGACCTACAACATGCCGACGCTCTATCTCGACACCGCCGCCTACGACAAGGCCGCGCGCGAGCAGGTCAAGATCGAATACGAAAACCTCAAGCGCGTCGGCATGCTGGCCAAGACCTGATCCATGCCGACCAACTTCATCTTCATCCTGGCCGACGATCTCGGCTACGCCGACCTGGGCTGCTACGGCGGGCGGGCGCCGACCTCGCCCAACATCGACCGCATGGCGGCGCAAGGCATGCGCTTCGTGCGGGGCTACGCCAACTCAGCGGTCTGCTCGCCGACGCGTTTCGCGCTCGCGACCGGCCGCTACCAGTACCGCCTGCGCGGCGCGGCCGAGGAGCCGATCGGCAGCGCCATGCGTGGCGACAAGGTCATGGGCCTGCCGCCCGACCATCCGACGATCGCCTCGCGGCTGCGCGAGAAGGGCTACCGCACGGCGCTGGTCGGCAAGTGGCATCTCGGCTTCCAGCCGCACTTCAGCCCGCTCAAGAGCGGCTACGACGAGCATTTCGGGCCGCTCTCCGGCGGCGTCGACTACCACACCCACCAGGACAGTTTCGGCGTCCACGATCTTTTCGAGAACGACACCGAGGTCCATCGCGAGGGCTATCTCACCGATCTCTTGTCGGAGCGCGCCGTCGATTTCGTTTCCCGTTGCACCGACAAGAAGCAGCCGTTCCTGCTCAGCCTGCACTACACCGCGCCGCACTGGCCGTGGGAGACGCGCGACGACGGCGAGCTCGCCAGGAAATTCGGCAAGAGCTACCCGATCTATCATCTCGACGGCGGCAACATCCGAATCTACCAGCGCATGATCCATCACATGGACGAAGGCATCGGCCGGGTCCTGGCGACGCTCGACGACAAGGGCATCGGCCGCGACACCCTCGTCGTCTTCACCAGCGACAATGGCGGCGAGCGCTTCTCCGACAGCTGGCCGCTGATCGGCGGCAAGATGGACCTGATGGAAGGCGGCATCCGCGTGCCCTACGTGGTGCGCTGGCCGTCGCGTACGCCTGCCGGCACGACCACCGAGCAACTCGCGATCACGATGGATTGGGTGCCGACCTTCTTCGAGGCGGCCGGCACGTCCGCCCACCCCGACTATCCGAGCGATGGCCTCTCGCTCCTGAAGGTGATTCAGGATCCGCAGGCGGTGACCGAGCGCGCGCTGTTCTGGCGCATGAAGCACAACGAACAGCGCGCCATGCGGGCCGACCGCTGGAAATATCTCAAGGTCAACGAGCACGAATATTTGTTCGACGTGATCTCCGACGAACGCGAGCGTGCCAATCTCGCGCGCCGCCATCCCGAGCGGCTGGCCGAGATGCGCGAGGCGTGGCAGCGCTGGGACGCCAGCATGCCGCCCATTCCCAAGGATGCCGGCGTCAGGCTGGTCTATGGCAAGAAGGACATGCCGTGAGCGACGCCACGGACATCCGCGCCATTCTCGATTTCTGGTTCCTGCCGCTCGGCGATCCGGGCTACGGCAACAAGCGCGAGCTGTGGTGGAATAGCACGCCCGAGCTCGATGCCGAGATCAGGAATCGCTTCGGTGCGCTGATCGAGCGGGCGATCGCGGGCGAGCTCGATCACTGGCTCAAGTCGCCCGACGCGGCGCTGGCGCTGACGCTGTTGTGCGACCAGTTCACCCGCAACATCTTCCGCAAGACCGCCCGCGCCTTCGCCGGCGACGTCAAGGCGCGCCAGACCGCCCGCCATGCCCTGGCCAACGGCTATCCCGGCGCCTACTCGCTCGACATGCGGCTGTTCTTCTACATGCCCTTCCAGCACAGCGAGGATCCGGGCGATCAGGATCTCTGCTGCGCCTTGTTCGCCAGCCTTGGCAATCCGGACAACGAGAAATACGCGATCGAGCATCGCGACATCGTCGCCCGCTTCGGCCGTTTCCCGCATCGCAACGAGGTGCTGGCCCGCATCTCGACGCCTGACGAGCTCGAGTACCTGAAGACCGCTAACCGCTTCGGGCAATGACCGAGCGGTAGAGATCGGCCGTCGCCTTGTCGAAGCAACAGAAGATCACGCGCTCGAGCCGCGCGTGCTCGCGCACCTCGCGCACGGCGATTTCGGTCGCGGGCTGCTTCGGGTAGCCGTAAACGCCAGTCGAGATGGCCGGGAACGCGATGCTTTTCAGTTTGTGCTGGTGGGCGAGAGCGAGGCTGTTGCGATAGCAATTGGCCAACAGCTGCGGCTCGTTGTGCTTGCCGCCGTGCCATACGGGGCCGACGGTATGGATGACGTGCCGCGCCTTCAGCCGATAGCCCTTGGTGATCTTGGCCTCGCCGGTCTTGCAGCCGTGCAAGGTGCGGCATTCGGCCAGCAACTCGGGCCCGGCCGCGCGATGGATGGCGCCGTCGACGCCGCCGCCGCCCAGCAAGCTCGAATTGGCCGCGTTGACGATGGCTTCGACGTCGAGTCGGGTGATGTCCCCTTCGACGACGTCGATCGTGGTCATGCTACCAGTAACGGATCGGCCCGGTGTCGAGATGCACGAAGCCGGAGCGCGGATAGAAGCCGACGCCGCCCAACTGCAGCGAGCGCGCCGCTTGGCGGATCTTGAACACGGGCACGCCGGGGAAGCGGATGTCCATGGCATTGCCGTTCATGTGCTGGCTGTCGCGCGCCACGCCGCGACTGACGCTCGCAAGCCAGGCGTTGGTGGTCGGCGAGCGATAGGCCGACAGCACCTCGACGGTGCCGTGGAAGCCCACGATGTTCATGGTGTTCCAGAGAATGTCGAACAGCAGCGGATCCATCTCGGTCTGCTGGTTGTTCTGCGAATCGCGGCAGAAGTGATTGAGCAGGTCGAGCGCATCGCGATGATACGTGCCGTCGGACCAGTAGGTGACGGTGAGCGCCTCGTTGGTGTTGACGTTGAGCAGGCTGAGCGTGCGCGGACTGGTCGTGTCGAGGACGGGCGGCGGCGCCGGCACGGCCGGAGCGAAACCGCCATAGCGTGAACCGCGCAGGGCCTGAGGCGTCGCTGCCGCCTTGTGAACCGTCGCCTTCGGCTTGGCCGCCGCTTTCTTGGTCTCCGCCGAGTTTCCCCTCAGCACTTCGGTTTGGGCGACCGCAGCGCTGGCGAACGCCAACACGGCCACCACGCTCAGTATTACCCCCCGCATCTCGCCCATCTCGGTTTGTTGTATTTATGTCACAGTCGGTTCTATCAGAGACCGATCTGCTGCTCCAAGCGAAATCAACCTTCAGTCGCCCTGAACGGCATCGATGTCGGCGCCGCAGCCCGAGAACAAGCGCACGACGCTCTTGCCGTCACGCGCGAGTGCGGCCAACCGTTCGTCGGCCTCCGCCGCACTGCTCTTGTCCACGCAGATGCGCTCGGCGTCGCGGCGCGCCATCGCCAGCACTTGCGGCGACACGAAGCGATCGTAGACGATCACGTCGGCGCGCTGCAGCAGGCGATGCGCCTTCAGGGTGAGAAGATCGGGATCGCCCACGCCGGCGCCGACGAGATGCACTGTGCCGGCGGCGGCGGGTGCATGGCGCGCGCTGTCGAGCAGGCGGATCAGCTCGCGCCGCGCGCCGATCTCGTCGCCGATCAGCGCGAGCTCGCCCACCTTGCCGTCGAACACCTCGTCCCAGAAGCGCCGGCGCAGGCTCGGCTCGGCGAGCGTGCGGCGCACCTGGGCGCGGAAGATCTCGGCGAAGCGCGCCAGGCGGCCGATCGCCGAGGGCAGGGCGCGCTCGATCTCGGCGCGCAGCTTGCGCGCCAGCGCGGGCGCGGTGCCGCCGGTCGAGATGGCGACGGTGATCGGCCCGCGGTCGACGATCGCCGGCATGATGAAGCTCGAGAGCGCCGGCCGGTCGACGACGTTCACCGGCACGCAGAGGCGCTGGGCCGATGCCGACACGCGCGCCTGCAACGCCTCGTCGTCGCTCGCCACGATGACCAGCGCGACGTCGGCCAGGTCGCCCTCGTCGAACGTGCGGCCGGCCCAGGCGATTCGCGCCTCGGCGATCAGCTGCGCCAGCTCACCGGTCACCGTCTCGGCGACCAGGCGCACGCGGGCACCCGCCGAAAGCAGCGGCTCGACCTTGCGCGCCACCCGCTCGCCGCCGCCCACGACCAGCGCATGGCGATCCTTGAGCGACAGGAAGAGCGGAAATGCTTCCATCAGTCCCGCGCCCAGCGAGAATCGTGCCAATCCGGCAGGCTACTTTTTGAGCACATTGGCGTAGGTGACGAGGTCGCGGGCGATCTCGCCGATCCTCTTGTTCTGGTCCATGGCGAGCTTGCGCAGGAGCTTGTAGGCCGCCTCCTCGCCCAGTCCCTTCTGCTCCATCAGCAGTCCCTTGGCGCGGTCGATCGCCTTGCGCTCGGCGAGCGAGAGGCGCGCCTGCTCGAGTTCCTCGCGCATCGCGTGATAGCGGCTGAAGTGCGCGACGGCGACCTCGACCACCGAGCAGACGCGGTCCTGCGCCAGGCCCTTGACGACGTAGGCCGAAACGCCTGCTTCCATCGCCGCCGCGATGGTCGCCGGATCGGACTGCTCGACGAACAGGGCGACCGGCCGCGCCTGCTGCTCGGTGCTGCGGCGCAAATGCTCGATGACGTCGCGGCTCACGCTCTCGAGGCTGATCACGATCACGTCGGGCGCAAGCTCCTGCACGTGCCGCGCGAGATCGAGCGCGCTCTCGCGGCGCGCCAGCAAGCGATGGCCGGCCGCCCGCAAGCCCGCCTCGACGATTTCGCCGCGCGCGGGATCGTCGTCGATCAGCAGAACGGACAGCGGCTTGCTCACGGCCGCCAGTCCGCAACTTCCATGCCATGCCCGTTCAGGGCGCTGATTCGACGAGCTTTCCGCCCTCCCACCGGCCGGAGACCACCTTGCCGTCGGCGCGCGTGAGCTGGCCGTAGCCCTGCCGCTTGCCGGCGCGGAAGCCGCCTTCGTAGCGCTCCTTGTCGCCCACCGTCTCGACGCCCGGCCCCTCGAGCACACCGCCGTGCCATTCGCCGATCTGCACGACCGACGGCTCGCTGAACGAGCGGCGCACGCCTGCGCCGTCCAGCACGCCGGCGACGAAATTGCCCTCGGCGCGCTCGACGCCCGGCTTCTCGCGCACGCCGAGGCCGTTGGGCACGCCGTCGCGCCACTGGCCCTCGAAATGCGTGCCGTCGGCCCGGCGATCGGTGCCGAGACCGTTCAGCCGATTGTCCTTCCACTCGCCGGCCTGACGGCCGCCATCCTTCAGCTCGACGACGCCCAGGCCCTGGCGCTTGCCGTCGGCGAGCTGGCCGACATAGCTCGAGCCGTCATCGCCGCTGACGCGCTCGGCATTCTCGAGGCCGGGCCGCGCCGCCCGCGCGGCCGCGATGCGCGCCTCGCCCGCCATGGCGACGGCGGCACTGTCGGCCTCCTTGACCTTGTCGGCGAGCGCATGCGCCTCGGCGGCGGCGCGCTTAGCCTGCTCGATCAAGGCGGTGTCGTCCGCCGCCGGCGCGGGCGACGGCACTGGCTGCAGCTGCGGCGCCGCGTCGGGCGCCGGCGTGGCAGGCGGCGGCGGCGGCGCGTTCGTCGGCACGTTCGGCGGGGCAGTGGCGATCAGCGCTTCGATCTGCGGCCGCATCAGCCAAAGGCCCGCCGCCACGATGACCACGACGAGCGCCGTCGCGATCAGGCGAAACGGCAGGCGTCGCACCGGCCTGAGGGGCAGCGGCTGCACGACCTCTTGGCCGCGCGTCACGCCGCCCAGCCGCACGCCGGCAGGTGCGACACGAAGCCCGGCGTCCTCGGCCCCGGCCATCTTCTGCGTCGGCGCATCGGCTGCGACCGGCACGGCGGGCAACGAGGCGCCGAACGCCTTGCGCCACTCGTCGATCGATTGCGGCCGCTGCTCCGGTGCAAAGGCCAGCGCGCGATCGATGGCGGCGAGGAACGCCTCGTCGAAGCGGTCGGCATGCAGGCGTGCCAGCGGCTTGTAGGGATCCCGGCTGACGCGGCTTGCCGCTTCCGGCGGCGGCTCGCCGGTGATCGCGCGATGCAGCACGGCGGCGGCGGAATAGATGTCGCTCCACGGGCCCTGCTTGCCGTCGACGGCGTACTGCTCGATCGGCGCATATTGCGGCGTCAGGATCGAGGTGAGCGTGCGCGTGCGCCCGCCGATCGCCTGACGGGCGGCGCCGAAGTCGATCAGGATCGGCACGCCATCGCGACGGATGATGATGTTCGACGGCTTGATGTCGCGGTGCAGGAAGCCCTGTGCGTGCACGGCCTTGAGCCCGCTCAGCAGGCCCATGGCGAGGCGGCGCACGTCGGCCGGCGGCAGGCGCCGGCCGTTGGGCAGCAGCTCGGCGACCGAGCGGCCGTCCTCGAATTCCATGACGGTGTAGGCGGTGCCGTTGGCCTCGATGAAGCGCAGCACCGGCACGATGTGCGGATGACGGAAGCGCGCCAGCGCGCGCGCCTCGTCGAGGAAGCGATCGCGGCCCCAGGCGAAATCGTCGGCGAAGCGGCCGCCGCGCGGCACGACCTTGCCGTCGCTCGAGCGAACCGCGAACTCGACCGGCAGGTATTCCTTGATAGCAACGATCTTGGCGAGCTGACCGTCGAAGGCGCGATAGGTGATGCCGAACCCGCCATGGCCGATCACCGCGTCGACGCGGTAGTCGCCGAGCTGCGTGCCGAGCGGCAGCGCGTGAACATGATCAAGCGACATGATGGGGCGAGGAACCTCGCCCCCTTGATGCCCTACCGCGCCGCGGTTGTCGAAGCCGAAGGCACCGTGGTGAAGCGCGACGACAGATCCTGGATGTCGGGCACGAGCTGGATGGCGATGATGATCAAGCAGAGACCGATGGCGGTCACCATCGTCGCAGGTCGGGTGCGCAGATGCGGATTGGGCGCGCGACGCCGATGGTCGTCCGTCATGGCGGACTGCTCCCCTGAAAATGACTTCTTCAAAACGGTCGCCGAAACCCGAAATAAGAGTGAGCCCGGCAGAAGCAGACGTTAGAATAGACATGTCCCGACTTCAAGAAAAATATTCAATAACAATGCGTTAAGATCCATTCTGCATGTTTGACGCGAACCTACTAGGGGTTGGGTCGGCGGCGCGTGCACACCCTTCTTATGGCGGAGTAGACTGCTGATCATGAACGCTCCCCTTCCCGGCAACACGCGCACCCTGGTGCTGACCGGAGCGAGTCGCGGCATCGGCCACGCCACGGTGAAGAAGTTCGGCCAGAGCGGCTGGCGCATCATCACCGTGTCGCGTCAGCCGTTCAGCGCCCTCTGCCCGTGGCCCGGCGGCGGCGAGAATCACGTCCAGCTCGACCTCGGCGATCCGGTCGAGCTCGGTCGCGGCATCGAGGAGATCCGCCACAAGCTGACCAGCGGCAAGCTCGACGCGCTGGTCAACAACGCCGCGATCTCGCCCAAGGGACCCAAGGGCGAACGGCTCGGCGCCATCAATACGCCATTCGACCTCTGGCAGAAGGTCTTCAACGTCAATTTCTTCGCGCCGGTGGCGCTGGCGCGCGGCCTGATGAAGGAGCTGTCGGCGGCGCAGGGCTGCGTCGTCAACGTGACCTCGATCGCCGGCAGCCGCGTGCATCCCTTCGCAGGCTCCGCCTACGCCACGTCGAAAGCGGCGCTGGCGGCGCTGACCCGCGAGATGGCGCACGATTTCGGCCCGCGCGGCATTCGCGTCAACGCCATCGCGCCCGGCGAGATCGACACTTCCATCCTGTCGCCCGGCACGGAGAAGATCGTCGAGAACCAGATTCCCATGCGGCGGCTGGGCACACCTGACGAAGTGGCCGACGTGGTCCATTTCCTGTGCGAGAAGGGCTCGAGCTACGTTTCGGGCGCCGAGATTCAGATCAACGGCGGCCAGCACGTTTAGGAGTACGCCATGGACACCAGGATGAATCCGAAAGGCGAGACCGGCCGCGACGCACGGCGGCGCATCCGCGCCGGCACCAACCTCGCGCCGACCTCGGGCATGGCGCCGGGTTACGTGCAGGGCAACCTCGCCATCCTGCCCAAGGCGCTCGCCGCCGACTTCGCGCGCTTCTGCGCGCTCAATCCCAAGCCCTGCCCGCTGCTCGGCCAGTCCGAGCCCGGCGACTGGCGCCTGCCGATGCTGGGCGAGGATCTCGACATCCGCACCGACATCCCGCTCTACCGCATCTGGAAGAACGGCGAGCTGGTCGACGAGGTGCGCGACCTCAAGGCGGTGTGGCGCGACGATCTCGTGTCTTTCGTGCTCGGCTGCTCGTTCTCGTTCGAGGAAGCGCTGGTCGAGGCCGGCCTCGAGATCCGCCACCAGACCTGCAACAGCAACGTGCCGATGTACCGCACCAGCATCGAGTGCACGCCGGCCGGCCCGTTCCATGGACCGATGGTCGTCTCGATGCGGCCGTTCACGCCGGCCAAGGCGATCCGCGCCGTGCAGGTGACGACGCGCTTTCCTTCGGTGCACGGCGCGCCGGTCCATCTCGGCAAGCCCGAGCTGATCGGCATCAAGGACATCGCCAAGCCCGACTATGGCGACGCCGTTCCGGTGCGCGACGACGAGCTGCCGGTGTTCTGGGCCTGCGGCGTCACCCCGCAGTCGGTGGTGGCGACGGTGAAGCCCGAATTCAGCATCACCCACGCGCCGGGCTATATGCTGGTGACCGATCTTCTGAACGCCGAGCTCGCGGTTCTTTAGAGCATGAGGGGTTCGGCTTGAATCGGCTCGAAGGAACCAGCCGAACCCATCATGCCCATTCCGCTCCAAGCTTGTGCCCGCCCCAGATTTAGCGGAGCGCGAATAAAATAATGGGAATCTAACGGGGTGGTCGACCATACCGCCCCAAGATATAGACGTCAGCGCGGGTGCAGGTTCGACCATGCGCGGATTGTACTGCCGATGTTGGCAGGAACCCGATTCTGTCGTGTAGAACGCCTCGCCGATCTGCGCCCTCGGCACTTGCTCCCGCCCGCCACCTGAACGATGGTTCACCGCGATGGGAGGAACCGGGAAATGATCAGGGGCGCGTTCGACGGCCTGACGGTGCTCGATTTCACGCAAGGCGTGGCGGGTCCGCACGCCTCCATGCTGCTGGCGCTGCACGGCGCCGACGTCATCAAGATCGAGCCGCCGGAAGGCGACTGGGGCCGCGCGCTGGGCGAATTGAAGGGCGATCACTGCGCCCATTCCGTCGCCTTCAACCGCGGCAAGCGCTCGATCGCGCTCGACCTCAAGTCGCCCGACGGCATCGCGGTGGTGAACAAGATCGCCGCCAAGGCCCATGTCGTGATGGAAAGCTTCCGGCCCGGCGTGATCGCGCGGCTCGGCTTCGGCTATGAGGCGATCAGGAAGATCAATTCCAAGGTCGTCTATTGCTCGGTGTCGGGCTTCGGCCAGACCGGCCCCTACTCCAAACGGCCGACGGTCGACGGCCTGATCCAGGCCTTCTCAGGCATGATGGTGATGAACCGCCTGCCCGACGGCACGCCGTGGCGGCAAGGCATGATCGCGGTCGACGTCACCACCGGCCTTTACACCTTCAACGCCCTCTCGACGGCGATCCTGCGCCAGGTCCGCTTCGGCGAGGGCAGCTACATCGATTCCAGCCTGATGAAGGCCGCCGCCGCCTACCAGGGCGCCAAGCTGATGGAATACGTGTTCTCCAACGGCGCGCCGCCGCCGCTCTACATGCCGGCGGGCAGCTACAAGACCAAGAACGGCCACATCATGCTGTCGGCCATGCGGCCGCATCATTTCCAGGCGCTGTTCGAGCTGATCGGCCGCAAGGACATCGCCGACGATCCCGAGCTGCAGGGCCACGAGGCGCGCATCAGGAATGCGCCGCGCATCATCAAGGCGCTGCAGGAGGAGATGCCGAAGAAGACCACCGAGGAGTGGATCGCGCTGCTGCAGCCCAAGGAAGTGTTCTGCGAGCGGGTGAACAACTACGCCGATTTTCTCGAGCATCCGCACGTCAAGGAATCGGGCGCGGTCGACTGGATCGAGCAGGACGGCTTTGGCCGCATGCCCGTCGCCAACATTCCCGGCCTGCCGCGCGCCGCCGAGGATCCCGAGCGCCAGCACGCGCCGCATATCGGCGAGGACGGACCCGACATCCTGAAGGAGCTGGGCTACGGCGCGGCCGAGATCGATGCGATCTTCAAGCGCGGCGGCATCAGGCCGCCCGAGCTGGCGGCCAAGGCCGCGGACTGACAGGCGGCGCCGAACACTTCGCTTCGCGAAGCGTCAGAACATCCATTGCGTGTCGGCGCGCTTGCCCGGCACGTGCTTGATCGACGGCACCACGCCGTCGTTCTTCACCTCTTCGGTCGCCCGGCCCTCGAGCCCGGCGATCAGCGCCCAGGTGACGGCCGCACCCAGCACGAGCATCAGGATGCCCTTGGCCAAACCGCTGAAAACGACATTCATGTCCACGCGTCCCAAACGCGGTTTCCCTTCCGCGCCGGCAGAAATTTGGGATGAGCTTGTGACAATTCTGGGGCGGAGCTGCCGCGTGTGAACTTCGCCCTTGCCGGCTTGGTGTTGTTGCCGCCGGACTGAACGCAACTTCGCGTGTCCGAGAGCAGGACTTGCTTGCCGACGCTCTGACGTTTGCCCAGCATGGAATCGCTCGAGCAGGGGAGAACAACATGTCGGCCATCCAGCCGCCGGCGAGCCCCAGCGGCCCGGGGCTGAACCAAGCCAGTCGCCGGACGGCAACTGTGCTGTTCGCCGATATGGTCGGTTACACGCGCCTGATGCAGGTCGACGAGGACGACACGACGCGCCGTACCGTGGCACTGCAGAGCGGCGCGATCGAGCCCGCCGTGCGGGCGCATCGCGGCCGGCTCATCAAGCACACCGGCGATGGCTTTCTGGCGACGTTCGATGCGGCGGAAGATGCCGCGCAGTGCGCGATCGAACTTCAGAGCGCCTTGAGCGCCGCCGGTTACAGCGAATCTCCCAGCCGCCGCATCGCCTTCCGCATGGCGCTGAACCAGGCCGAGCTGCTGTTCACCGAGAACGACGTGTTCGGCGACGGCGTCAATGTCGCCGCGCGCCTGCAGACCTATGCCGAGCCCGGCGGCATCGTGGTATCGGAGGCGGTGGCCGCCCATGTGCGCGGCCGATCCGGAATTGAGCTCGCCGATCTCGGCCATCTGCCGCTGCGCGGCATCAACCGGCCGGTGCGCGCCTTCGGGCTTCACCTGTCGACGCAGGCGCCGATGTCGATCGGTGCACTGGCTGCCGCCGAGGGGCCGCCGTCCATCGTGGTGCTGCCGTTTCGCGAGCAAGGAACGCGGCCCGGCGAGGCCTATTTCGCCGAGGGCATCGTCGACGACATCGTGTACGCGCTGTCGGGCCTGAAGGAACTGTTCGTGATCGCGCGCGGCTCGACCCTGGGCTATCGCGACCGCGTGTTCGACGTGCGCGCCATCGGTCGCGACCTCGGCGTCCGCTACGTCATGCATGGCAGCGTGCAACGCAGCGACAACGCGATCCGCCTTCACACCGAACTGTGCAACGCCGAGAGCGGCGAGATCGTCTATTCCGACGAGCACGAGGGCAGCCTGAGAGACCTGTTCAGCCTGCAGCGCCGCATTGCCCATCGCGTGGTGATGATCCTGGCGCCGCAGGTGCGCGAGCGCGAGCGCCTGCGGGCGATGCGGAAGAACCCCAAGAACATGACGGCGTACGATCTGGTGCTGCAGGCACTGGGGCCGCTGTTCGCCATGGAATACGAATCGTTCTCGCGCGCGCACGGTCTGCTCAAGCAGGCGATCGCGCACGATCCCAACTACGGCCCGGCCTATTCCTACGCCTCCTACTGGCACCTTCTGCGCGTCGGCCAGGGCTGGTCGACCGACGCGGCGGCCGACGCCGAGGAGGCTTCGCGGATGGCGCAGAGCGCGATCGCGCTCGACGACAACGATGCGCTCGCGCTCGCCATCTACGGCCACGTGCATTCCTACCTGAAGCGCGACTTCGAGACCGCCGTCGAGCTGCAGGACCGCGCCATCGAGGTCGGCCCGAGCTGCGCCATGGCGTGGACCTTGAGCAGCGTCACGCGCGGCTACCTGGGGCACGGCCCGATCGCGGTGATGCGCGCCGAGCGCGGCCTGCTCCTGTCGCCGCGCGGGCCGCACGTCGTCTACTACGAGCACATCCTGTCGCAGGCCCACTATGTCAGCGGCAATTTCGAAGAGGCGGTGCAATGGGGCCGCAAGGCCGCTCGCCACAACGAACGCCTCACCTCCAACCTGCGCTGCCTGATCGCCAGTCTCGTGGCCGCCGGCCAGCAGGAGGAGGCGCAGCGCATGGCGCGACGACTGATGGAAATCGACCCGGCGATGAACCTCACCGATTTCGCCCGGCGCACGCCGCTGCCGGGCGAATTGCGCGACAGGTTCGTCGACAGGCTGAGAAAGGCGGGCATACCGGAGCGAGGCCCGGCGTAAGGCGCCGGCGACGCGTCATCTCCATACCGAAGAGGGCACCATGACGGGCAATACCGGCAATACGGGCAACACCGGCAATACCGGAAACACCGGCAATGTCGGCGGCGGCGTCTTCAGCTTCGCCGATCGCATCGACCTGCCCTTCGTCTTCGATGTCGGCCAAGGCGCCAGCCCGCCGCCGATGACGGCGGTGTCCAACTACCCCGAGGTGCTGTGGGACGGGCAGTGGAAGGCATGGATGGTGCTGCACGATTTCGCCGCCACCAACTGGCGCGCCTTCAATCCGAGTGCGGCGGCACGGATCCCGGCCGACCCCAGCGGCGAGATCGACACGCTGAGCAAGATGGCGCTCGACGAGCGGGCCGACGCATTGGGCGAGATCCTGGCCCAGGCCGACGAGTTCCTGAGCTATTTCGTGGCGGTGCTCGGCATCACCACCAACGGATTCCCGATGACACGCCGGCTGCTGCATGTCGCCAACCTGGTCGGCACCTTCGCAGTCATGTACTACAAGGACAAATACAAGCGCGTGCGCCCGTCGCAGCTCTGTCCGGCCCTGCTGCCGCCGATCGCGGTGCCAGGGCACGCTTCATATCCAAGCGGGCATTCGACCCAGGCGCATCTCGTGGCAGGCTGCGCCAAGCTCGCGTTGCCCGGCGGCAAGACGGGAGCAACGCTGTCGCAGGCGCTCGATACGCTGGCCGACCGCATCGCGCGCAATCGCGAGATCGCCGGCTTCCACTATCCGAGCGATTCGGCTGCCGGCAAGGAACTCGCGGCCTTCTGCCTGAACCTCTTGAACACGATGCCGCCGCCCGCGGGACAGCCGAAATCGAGCTTCGGCGCGATCGTCGATGCGGCCCAAGCGGAATGGACCTGACCCGTGTCCGACGTCGCGCAAATCCTGAAGGATCTCGGCGAGCAGCTCGCCAAGCGGCTGCTGCCGCTGCCCGGCGTGCCCGAGGGATTCTCAGCATTCTCGGCGTCGCAGGCCGAACTGGCGAAATACATCTATCCGGCCCGCCCTTCGCCCGACAATGAGATGGCGTTCAGGGTCTGGCAGGAATTGATGCACGGCGTGCTGCCGCCGCCCGGCTGGGAAGACCAGGTGCTCCCACTCAAGCCCGGCCCCGTGCCTTACACGCCGAACTTCAACCAGGCAGGCTTCCGCGGCCGGCTGGAAACCAGCCGCAACTGGTCGGGCGTGGTGACGCATGCCTGTTGCGGCGATCAGTTCAAGACCGTCTTCGGCATGTGGCAGGTCCCGGCGGTTCGGGCGCCCGCCGGCGCCACGCACGGCGTATGGGCCTGCTCGACCTGGATCGGCATGGACGGATACGCGCCGACCTCGTTCAACATGCCGCAGATCGGTACCAGCCAGTCCGTCGTCGTGAATGGCGGCATCGCGACGACGCACTACGAAGCCTGGTATCAGTGGTGGACGCGCGGCACGCCCACCGCCCCCGTGATCTTCCAGAATCTCGCCGTTCAGCCCGGCGACCTGATCGCCTGCAGCGTGCAGTTCATCAGCCCGCAGGAAGTCTGGCTGATGATCCGCAATGTCACCTCCGGCCAGCCGCCGATCCGCCAGCGGTTGAGCGCGCCTGCTTTGTCGAACGCCGCGGCCGGGCTCGAGCTCGGGCGGGCCCGCGGCACGACGGCGGAATGGATCGCCGAGCGGCCGATGGAGATCGGCAGCACGTTCCTTTATCCGCTGCCCGAGTTCGAACAGGTGGTCTTCATCTCGGGACAAGTGACGACGCAGGCCGCCACCACGCGCGGCTTGGGGCCGGTGCGATTGCTGCGCATGGTGAAGCCGCAGCACCACCGCGTGCGGGTCTTGTCGCGGCCGCGGCTCGGTGGCGCTCCGTCCAACACCGTGACGGTGGGACCGGCCATCGAGCGGCACATGGGCGGCTAGATTGGCCAGCCCGCGGTCGGGCTAGGCTACCTGGAAACCGTGCGCGAACGGATCGCGATCGTCGACGAAGATGGTGTTGATGCCGTGCTGGCGCGCCCAGCCCGAGATCGAGGGCACGATGGCATCGTGATTGCCGACCCTGGCCGCGCCCTCGACCCGGCCGTCGAACAGCGAGCCGATGATGCTCTCGTGCACGAACTCGCCGCCGGCCGCGAGCTTGCCCTTGGCCGCGAGCTGGGCCATGCGCGCCGACGTGCCGGTGCCGCAGGGAGAGCGGTCGATTGCCTTGTCGCCATAGAAGACCGCGTTGCGCGCATGGGCCCGCTTGTTCCTCGGCTTGCCGGTCCACATGACGTGGCTCACGCCGCGGATGGTCTCGTTCTCGGGATGCACCGGCTGGATCTTCTCGTTCAGGAGCTTGCGCACGATCGGTGACAGCCGCAGCACATCGCCGGCCGACAGCGATTCGAGGCCGGCGTAGTTCTTCTGCGGCTCGAGGATGGCGTAGTAATTGCCGCCGTAGGAGATGTCGAAGGCGAGCTCGCCCACGCCCGGCAGGTCGATCATGACGTCGGTCGCGGCGAGATAGGAGGCGACGTTGGTGATGCGCACGCTCTCGACGAAGCGGCCCTGCCGGTCGTAGCGCGCCACAACGCGGCCGGCCGGCGCATCGAGGTTGAGCACGCCCGGCGTGGCCGGCGTCACCAGCCCGTTCTCGATCGCCATGGTCACGGTGCCGATCGTGCCGTGGCCGCACATCGGCAGGCAGCCCGACACCTCGATG